>Ga0233383_1000375_pt1 | contig 17790 bp, 13 predicted proteins | sample ElkDunMinimDraft_14_FD_191542 | JGI IMG/M metagenome (GOLD analysis project Ga0233383, IMG submission 191542) | Fecal eukaryotic communites from dung pellets of Tule Elk in California, USA - Elk Dung G16 | ecosystem: Host-associated > Mammals > Digestive system > Large intestine > Fecal | place...
CGCCCTTCCCACGCGAACTGCTCGAACATCGGCAGCAGCGGCGCCTCCTTCGACTTGAAGTTCCACACCCCGCCAAGCCCCACGGTGGGAAAGCCCTTCTTGGTAGCGCATGCCGCTTTCAACTCGCCTTCCGTGATAACGAGCGGAATGGCGGGGTTCTCGGCAATGGTGCGCCAGGTCGTTCCGGTGGCCAGCGGCGGCAAGTAAAGCTCGTTCGCGCTGCCTGACGGTTGGGCGTACCGCTGGGCCTTGGCGGTGGTGAGCGCTGCGAAGCCCGTCTTGGTCGATTCCAGATAGCGGTAGCGGAAGAACTCAGTCTGCTGCCCGTCCACGTCGAAGTACGGAATCTTGAAGCCCGCAAACGGCTTGGACAGGTCCAGCGCCGCCGCATCCTGCGCGGTGCATGGCAGCAGCCCCAGCGCGCGGGCGTCGTCAGCCGTCAGGGCAGACTCAGCCAGCTTGGTCAGCATCGCCGCCTTCAGGTCACCCACCTTGCCGCTGGCTGCTCGACTCCGGCGCTTGGGCTGCGTAGCGTTCGGCTCGCCGCCGCTGTCCTTCACTGCGCGAATTCCTGCTTTGCCTTGTTGAGTGCTCATCGGTACTCCGCGTCTTCGATCTGGGTGTGCGAGCGCATGTACATGACGCCAACGCCCACCGGGTTCAGCCAGCTATAGGGCAGCAGCTTTGCGGTAAGTCCGTTCGACAGCGCCCACGCCGCGTGGCTCTCGAAAGGAAGCGACGACTCGTGGTGCATCCAGCCCTCGTACTCGGGGTTGAACGGGTGCGCGACGATGGCCATAGGCAGGTACTCGCCGTAATGCCACTTGCGGAAGTACTGAGCGCGATGAAGGTGCGGACGGTTGGCGTCTTCCTCGATCTCCTTCAGCGCCTGCCGCATGCTGTCAGGCGGCGTGGCTGGACGCCCAATGCGAAGCTCTTCCAGCGTGAAGCGGCGCGCTGTGGGAACGGTTTGCCAGCCCTGCGAGTGGGCGAACTGCTTGTCGTGTCCGTAGGGATACGGTGGCCGGAAGTGCATCAGTAGTCCCCCCGCGTCTTCCGGCGCTGCGGGGCCTGCTTGTCGCCTACCCACCGGGCCTTGTTGCGGTTGGACACGCGATCCGGCATTGCAGGGACGGACTCGTCGCTACCCCATTCCTTGCGGCTGCGAGCAGGGGCCTCCTGCGTGGACGCCTCGCGCTGTTCTTCGATCCAGTCCCGCACGTCCTGGCGGTTGTACATGAGCCGCATCCCCAGGCCGAAGCGGAACCAGCGCGGCCCCGCGCCTTGCACACGCCAGCGGCGCAGGGTTTCGACGGTCACATCCAGTTCTTCGGCGACCTCCTGCTGCGACATGTAGTCGTGCAGCAGCGGCTTGGTGTCTGCATCTTCGATGCTGGTCATAGTTGGCTCCGGTAGTTGTGAACGAGCACCCGTTTGTGGGTGCGTGCTCAAACTGCCGGCCAACTTGGGCGCGCATTGCACTAAAAGCGCGCCGGGGCGGGTTGCTGGCGGGTTTCCTGCGCCGCCGCCATTCGCCCAATGAAAAAGGAGCCAGGAAATCCTAGCTCCTTGAAGGAGTCACCACAAAACGATTGATTTGCTGGCGCTAATCGCGCGCACGCTTGACTGTGCCCCCGGTGAGCGTTCGGTCGCGTCTCTCACTGGCGCGTTTTATAACTAGAGCAAGGGCGCCCCTGTCCGTCCCGTACTTGGCGGCCAAGCGATCCATGACGGCGCGCTCGTCCGGCGAAAGACGAGTCATGCCAATGGTGGCCGTTTCGTACTCTCGGAGGATTTTGTCAGGCTTGCTAAAACGTCGATCCTTGGCCTTAGCTTGCTTGCGCGGGCGGAAGTCGTGCTCGCCTCGCAGCACGTCAGCCAACAGTCTGCTTAGCCGTGCAACTTCCTTTGCCAGTTTTGCAGCGTCGGCGTTACCGGCCCTGTCGTATTCAAAGGCATCGGTGTCGTACTCTTTGGCGTGTAGCGCGTAAAGATCCGCCTCTGCTTCTGGGTCATACAGCCCTCTGTCCTTCTGCGTGCGGGCAATGAGCTCCAGCGCAGCGGCATCGCCTTTCTTTGCCAGCTTGCGCAAGATTACAAGCACATCCCTTGAGCCCAACCAAGCCAAGGAGGGTGCGCGCGCATACTTGCGCAGTTCGGCTGCAGCGTTCAAATCGTCCTGTGACGCCGGCAAATATTCGCCTTCCTGGGCTTGCTCCTTAGGGAAGGCTAGACGCCCTGCTATGGCTTTAAGCAAGGATGCGTCAGAGCGATGCCCCATTCCGCTAGCTCGTGCGCGCGTACTTGCTTTGTCCGCCATATGTGCGAAGTCTGCCAAGCCTTGTGTAGACTCTAGATCAACCAGCTTTTGCCGCTTCATGCCTTGGCCCTCCGCTTCATGGGCACCACGTTGGTCGGCTGCGTCGGCACCAGTGGGGCGTCTCGCAAGGTTTCAAACCGCGCCCACCACTTCTGCAGGGCCTCGCGCTTCTCGTCGATGTAGTCCCATTTGTTGTAGCTCGTACCGCCCACGCTGCTGTCCACGTGGTTCAGCACGCGGTCGCGGTACTCCTTTGGCACGCGCGCTGCGGCCATGCCGGTTTCCACCGTGCGGCGCAGGTCATGGGGCGTGAACTTGTCGATACCGATGCGGGGCAGTAACTCCGTCGAGATGGCATTGAGCCTGCGGTCGATGCGGTGATAGTCCAAGCTGCCGCCCTTGTTTGCGCCGGGGAACACGAACTTGCCGCCGCCGTTGGCCTCCTTGCGCTGGCGCAGCAGGGCAAGCGCCGGCTCGATGAGGGGCAGCATGTGTTCCCGCTTGTTCTTGACGCGCGCGCTGGGTAGCACGATATGCGCCTCGTCCAGATCGACCTCCCGCCAGCGCAGCGCGGTGATCTCTTGGATGCGGCAGCCTGTCATGGCGATGAGCCTCAGCACCTGCGCCATGTCGGGGTCTAGGTGCGGGTGCCGCCACGCATACCGCTGGCGTCCTTCGGGCCGGGGCTGTGTCAGGTAGCCATCGGGGTCGGTCATCCGCCAGAACACGCGGAACTCCCGGCCGGTTTGCAGCGCGCGATCACGTGGGGGCACCTTCCACCTGGGCAGGCGCACGGCCGGGTTGCTGTTGTAGGGGATCAACTCGGCGTCCACCGCAAACGAGTAGATCTTGCCCACCAGCGCCGTGCGGGCATTGGCCTCGGCCGGGCGCGGCGGCACGCCGTGCTTCCGATCGCCCGTGGCGATGGCGCGCAGCTCGGCCTTGATCTCCTCGCGGGTCAGGTCTTTCGCCTTGCGCGTGCCCACCCACGGAATCAGCCAGTTGTTGATGCGCCGCTCGTCCTCCTTCCAGCTTCGCTTGTGCTGCTTGGCATGTTCTTCCATGTATCGCGTGGTCAGCTGCCCCATGTCGGCGTGCTTGGCTGCTTCCCTCTCAGCGGCAAGGCGCTCAGCCTCAGCCTGCTGCCGCTGCTCACGTGGGGACAGGACTTCCACGGGCTGGTCGGTCACGCGCTGCTGCTGCAACTCGCCTTGCAGCATCACCACCTTGGCCCGCGCAGCTTCGAGGCTGCCATAGCTGGGCTGGAAGACGATGCCGATGTCCTTCCGCTTCTGCACCCGCTTGCCGCGCCGGTCGAACTCGTCGGCGGTGTAGCAGAACCGGAACGACTTATGCCCGCCCTTGGTGACGCACAGGGCCAGCCCCGGCGTGTTGGCGTCGCGCACGAGGTAGTCCCGCTGCGGGTCGGGCGGCAGGGCGGCCAGCGCCTTGGCCGTGAAGGCGAACTGGCGCTGTTGAGGGGCTTGCTTGGACATTGGGCAGGGTCTCCGCTGAGTGGCTGTAAGCACACCCAGCCGGCCCGGCCATTCTAGAAAACCCGCCGAAAACCCGCCAGCAACCCGCCGGTGTGCCCCAATGGCGTGGTGCCATTGAGCACCAATGGTGTGGCCTTTTGGGGCTATTTGGCAATGAAAACAACGGTTTAACTGATTGCTGCGCCGGGAACCCTTGGCTAAACAACGCCTTGCGGCATAATGGCCGGCTTGCTGTTAATCAGGGGGTCGTTGGTTCGAGTCCAACTTCGGGCGCCAGATTCTGATACGAGAAAAGCCGCGGGCAACCGCGGCTTTTCTGTGTCCGGGGCGCCCCGCCCTACCAGCAGCTGGCGAGGGTGCCGCTTTGCTGGCCCTTCTGGCCGGTATGGGTCAAGGTCAGCGCACCGCAGGCGTCGGCAGCCTGGCCTCCGGTCGGGGTGGCGGTCAGCGTGAAGGCCTGCGCGCCCGCCGCCAAGCTTTCGGGCTCGAAACGGTAGTGCTGCAGCGCGCTGCTGTCGGAGAGTACCGGCACGGCGCCCGCGTAGCTGTTGTTGACGGTATACCGCCGCTCGAGGATCTGCGCGATCTCCACAAGGTCCGCCTTGGCTTGTCCCCGGCGCGACTTGAGCGTGCTCTCGCGATAGTTCGGGTAGGCCACGGAGGCGAGGATCGCTACCACTGCCACCACGACCATCAGTTCGATCAAAGAGAAGCCTCGCGCGCGCGCATAGCGGCCCGCGCTGCAGTACCCCCGGCGCGCGGCCGCATGGATGCGCGTGAATGGGACGGGTCGCGACTCGGACGTCATTGGATCTGCCTCCAGGACTGGCGCCCGCAAGGATAGGGCAGGTACATGGGCTGGGCCCCCGCTACGGTCACCATCATCCAGCAGCCCTGATCAGGCGGCGGCGGCGGCGGCGGCGGCGGGCCGCCCGGGGGGGGCGCAGTGAGATTCGGCGGAGACTGGCGCGGGATGGCCATGACGCCCACGTCCTTCACCGGGGCGGTGCCCCCCGTATTGAGCGCGACCGACGCGGTGTTGGCCGCCGGGGAAGTACCGCTGGTCGAGCCGTAGCGCACCGACGACAGGGCCGCCGCGCCCGTACGCGCGTTCAGGCCGAACAGGGCGTTGAACCCTCCAGTCGAACAGCCCGCGTTGGCGGAGGCACCGGAGGTCGCGTCAGGCGTGTAGGTCGGCATGAACAGCACACCCGAGGCGATGGCCGGATTGCCGACGAACCGTTCCCGCGCCGCCAGATCCACATACCACCCCTTTGGCGCGAGCGGCGGATCGGCCTGGCGTTGCACCGTTCGATCCGAACCGCTCAGGGTCGCAACCGTATAGCGCACCAGACGGTTCAAGGCGACCGTCTCGGTGGTCGGGCCGCGCTCGGTATCGTTGACGGCGTACAGCGACTGCGTGCTGCTGTCGGCCGGATCGTGCAGGAACGAGAAGCTGCCGGTGCCGAAGTAGATCATGACGCCGCCGCCAGGTCCGCTCGCAGCGGTCATCCCTCCAAGGATCGGCTGGCGGTACCTGCCGCCCTGCTCCGTGAATTCCTGGGTCTTGAACAACGGGATGCTCACGCTCGCTGGCGTGGCTGCCCGGATATCGAACTTCCACAAGGCGCCCTGCTGGTCGGCGGCATACACCGTATCGGCGAACCCGTCGCGCCCCGCCGTCGCGAGCGCATCCCCCCTCCAACGGTCCACGACGACGATGTTGCCAAGTCCGTTCCTGCTCGTGGACGAGAGCCCCGGCGCCACTTCCTGGGCCTCGATCATCGTGATGTTTGGCGTTCCCGTGCCGATGTCCACCATGAACAGGACGGCCTTGCCACTCGCACTCTCGAACCCGTTGCCGAAGATCGCCTTCCAACTCACGGTACCAGTGGCGTCTTTGACCGGCACGATGACCGGCGCGCCCAGGACGTGCCCGATGTTGTTCCTCACGGCCTCTGACAGCGCGGTATTGAGGTCGTTGATCTCCCACAGCCTGCTGCCCGACGAGAAGGAACCGGGATCCGAGACATCCAGAGCGAACACGCTGCGGCCACCGGCGCCCGCAGTGCCGACGAGGGCCGTCTTCCAGCCGCCGCCGTAGTACGCATCGGATACGGTGATCGGGCCGTCGACATGGTACCGGTGCCTGAACTTCTGGTCGTTCTGGTTGTCCGGGTCGTAGGGGAACAGCAGCGTGCCCATATGACCGAGCGCGGTTTCGGGGATGTAGGCGAACTGCTCTACCCCGCCAGTGCCGTCGGTAGCCTGCCCCGCTTCGGCCATGGCGTTCGTCCAGCCACCGTCGAATGCATGCAGCATGCCGTCGTTGGCACCCACGTAGACCATGTAGCGTCGGCCCGTCTTCTTGGCCGCCAGGTAGGTCCGGTACGATTCGCCGTACGACGCACCCAACGCGCCGTAGCCGAAATCGTCCGCTGGCGCACTGACCACGGGCGTGGAGTTCACGATGTCGCCAAGCCTGGTGGTACGCGTGCGATACGGCCCGCCATTTCGCTTCTCGAGCGAGACATCGCCCAGCAGGTAAGCAACGGCGTTGCTCAGGCTGGAGTTGTCGCCGAGCGCCGTGATCTCCGAACTGTTGCATCCGGCCAGCGAGCACAGATCCGTGAAGCCGACGTTGGTCGCACTAAAACGGCTGACGGTGCCGGCCCGCGAGAAGAACACGCGGCGATTGTCCGGATCCGGCAGGCGCACGCTGGCTTCCCATGCGTCCACCATCTCGGGCAGCCGCGTCGTCTCGTTGAGCCTTACCCGTGCCGCGGACAGCGTGCCAGACCAGTCGGTGCCCTCATTTTCGACGCGGTAGGCCGGAACCACGGTGAGCGACCCGCCACCGATCCGGGCGCCCGTGATCGCGACGGTACCCGAGGGGGAAGCGCCCGAGCTCACGGTCGCGAGGATCTTGCGCATCGCGTTGGTGATTTCTTCCGGCGTGTTGGCGTTGATGAAGTCGCCGCGGGTGTTGACCGTCGCATGCCACAGGTCGTCCACCGTCGCGGCCGAGTTGTTGGGCGGACGGGTCGAAGGCCAGGAAATGTCCGTCACGAACGGATCCTGCCTGGGAGAGGCGCTCGCATCGAACTCCACGCCGCTGACGCCGAGGGTGATGGCGAAGAAGTTCATGTGGAGATTGGACTGGCAGTCCAGCCGCTTCCACTCGACACTGCTCGGCGACAAGGTCCGGCATGCCTCGGGGACGGGCACCAGCCCGGCGGTCATGTCGGTGCGCAACGGCGGCGTGCCGGCGCTGCCGACGGTATTGTTGTTGCCATTGCTATTGAAATAGTACTGCGACGCGATCGCCGCCATCGTGTTGGCGCCGGTCGTATCGAACGGCGAACCCAATCCGCTGATTGCACCCGCCCTCGGGGTCGCACTGTCATTGTTGAAGCCGTCCGTGAAAAGCATGCCCGCGTTCTTCTGGCAGGCGAGCATGACGGGCGGATTCGTGTCGGTCCTCGTCGCAGCACGGTTGAACTGCTGGCCGAGATGATCCACCGCGCTGGTGTTGGGCGTCGCGCTGCCGTCGGCAAGCAGGCCCAGGATGGTGTTGGGGCCTGGCCTGGTGGTGGGGACTGTGCCCGCCGTGGAGGAACCCACACCAAACAACGCCAGCTTGTCCGACTGCACGCCCATGTCGTACATGGTCACCGCGCTACGGTTGTTGATCCTGAAGTAGCCCACCCGCATGTTGTTCACTTCCGCCAGTGCATGCGAGGCCGACGCGATCGCGGCGCGCTGGCGGTTGCCGTAGTAGGTGAACCAGTTGGCGAAATTCTTGATGGCGTCCTGGTAGGCCGCCCCCGTGGCGCCGCCCGTGTAATTGTCAGGCTTGATCTCGTAGCGGTACATGTCGCAGCGATCAGCGCCGGTCGCCGCGGTATAGGAACAGGCGTTCTGCGCAAGCACCCGGTTCGCCTCGATGAAGCCCGCGGGCGCTGGCTGATCGGTGGGCAGGTAGAACGTGGCCGGGAAGTACTCGATGTACATCTGGCAACTGGCGGCCATGGTGTGGCCGGCGGTACCAATCGTCCTGACCGCGTTCGAGTTCCCGTTGGAGAGGCCGCCGCAATTCGCATTATTGTTGCCGGTCAGCCGATAGCGCATTCCAGCGGGAAGACGCATGCCCTGGTGGGCATAGAACTGGGACCGCGCATTCTGGTCCAGCAGGTTGGTGGTGAGATTGAATGTGGGTGTCGCGTCCTGGGGATGGATCCTCGCGGCCGTCTCGGACGAGTCGGGATAGGTGGTTCCATCGCCGCGCGCCCAGGGCCGGTAGGTCGCCCCGGGATTGAAGTAACTGTAGCTGTACACATGCGAGCGCGCGAAGCCGAACGCATCGATGGGCGGGATCCCGTTGTTGTTGAGGTCGCGGGCGCCGGTGATGAAATAGAAATAGGCGCAGGTTCCGCGCGTACCCACGCGATCCAGGCGCAGCACGCCAGGCGCGGAAAAGAAGCTCCAGGAGGCGTGCGAGTTGTCATTGCTGGTTCCGCTCCAGCACGCGCCGCCGCCACCGCCTGAGATTCCCTGCGTATCCCGCGTGGGAAACACCGCCTGGTAGGCCATCGAACGCGAGTCGTCCATCGCCATGATGAAGGCGGGGGGCACCTGCACTTGGGAGTTCATCGGCGCCTGCGCCAGCGTGCTGTTCTGCGCCTGGGCGGCGAACAGCGTATACGCGAAGTAGCCGCCGCCAGCGAGGGCGACGGTCGCGAGCGTCAGGACGATTTGCTTGCGTCGGGAGGCCATGCTGGCGTTCCTCAGAGCTTGAAGACGGTATCGACGACGGATGACGACGTGGGCGTCGTCGGATCGTCAGCCGCATAGGAAGTGATCTGGTAGATCGGGAATGCACTTTCGTTGACGGGCGCGGTGCCCATGTCCAGCGGACCTTCGCCCTGCACGCAGGTATCGATCTGGCGGACATTCACCACCGGAACGGTGGCCGTCAGGCTCTGCGCCTCCCCCCAGCCGGCGGGGTCGAAACCGTCGTCACAGACGCGGTTGATGTCGGCCACCGAGATGATGGTGCAGGAGCCGGCTGCCGTGCGGTTCGAGATCGCCTCCACTGCGCACTCGGCCTCGCGCACCACGCCCTCCGCGCTCTGGAAGGCACGGTTCACGGCGCGATAGCTCGCCGCCATCCGTTCCTGCATGCCCGCGACCTGCATGCCGATGATGCCGATCATCGCCAGCAGGACCAGCATGATCAGGGCGATGTAAAGGGCGACGCCGCGCTGGTCTGCGCGACGGCCCGAGGGACAGGCTCGATTGCTCGCCATGCTCATGGGTCAGTTTCCGAACAGTCGGTTACGCAGGGCGATGGTCGCTTCGTAACTGGTCCGGTAACGACCATCACCGGCTGCGGCAGGCTGGAACTGTGTCCCCAGCACCCTGTAGTTCGTATCGGGACTCGGCGCTGCCGCCCCACCGGGGCTGCGCGCGAGGATGCCCACCTGCACGACGCCCACACGGCGCCATGCGTTGGCGAGATCACCGGCGGCGCCGGAACGCACGGTGGCGGCGGTGCCGTACTCGGTAATGTTGCCCAGCGGCGGCTGCGTGGAGGTGAGGACGGGCCGCGTGTCCTGGCCGAAAAGCAGCTGCAGGCTCTCGATTCCTTCCACCAGCTCTTCCGACGCGTAGGTGCCACCCCCACCTGCGCGCGCGCGGAAGAGCGATGGCTCGCCGGCTGTGTTGTTGCCGACGTAATAGATGATCGACTCGGCCCGGTAGAGCATGGTGACGCTGCTGGGCTGGGCGGTATATCGACCGACAAGCCCGGGTGCCGTCGCGCTGGTGGTGGTAACCGCACCCGCGGCATTGAAAGTGCCGGGAAACACGTCGGCGTGGCTGCAATCGGCTACGCCGAACAGGGTTGGAGTCGCGACCCCGCCCGAGGTCAGAACGTCGGCCCGCGCTGCCGGGAACGCCACGACCTCGGTACCGCCGCTCGCGGTGATACTGGTCGCCGGGACGCCTTCTGGCAGCAGGTAGCGCAGGACCAGCACGTCGCTGCCACCTGCAGGGGCCGGCGAAAGCGTCGGCAGGCCGGTGGGGGACGTCCAGGTGCCGCCCAGCGTCAATGTATTGGTCGGGCCCGTGCCGGCTGCCTCGTAAGCCTCGATCGACACGGAAAAATCGAGCGCATTGCCTCCCCCGCTCGTGATGGCTCCGAAGTGGCGCGCAGGGTCACCCTCCTGGCGAACCCAGTGCGCCTGGTCGTTGACGCAGCCGAAATGGCCGGCCATGCGGATGTCACGCTGCAGGAAATCCAGCGCGAAGCGCGCGTTCTCCTGTACCCGCGCGAGCCCCTCCGCCGTCTGGTAGGACGCCTTGGATGCGGTAAACACCTGCAACAGCCCGAAGATCAGGAAGCTGGCGATCAATACCGCCACCATCATCTCGACCAGGGACAGACCCGATGCATGGCGCCGCGTCAGAGGAGCGCTGCGGGTCATAGCCGGGTCCTCAACGAGAACGCATTCCGCAGGTCGGTCTCGCTGATCGCCTCGTCCCCTTTCCAGCGCTCGTCGTTCCATGCGACGGCCACGGTCACTTCATCGTCGACGACGCTCACGCGCGCGCTCGCACCATCGCCCAGGGTCCTGACGACCTGGCACTGCCACCGGCTGATGTTCAAGGGAACCGTGACCGTGCCCGTCGGCGGGGCGCCGCAGTCGGACACGGTGCCGGCGTCGAAGCCCGCACTCGTGTACCAGGCCGACTGGAACCTGTTGGCACGCATCTGGTCGAGCAGGTCGTACGCCAGGTTGGTGGCTTGTGTCCGTTGATTTGCGCTCTGGGTGAACCGGAGCGTCATGGTCTGCAGCAATGCGAATCCAAGCAACCCGAAGCCGAGTATGACCAGGGCCACGAGAATCTCGACCAGGCTGAAACCCGCAGACGCCTTGCGGCGCGTCGACGTAGGCTGCTGCATGCTCCCCTCGCTAACTGCAGTTTTTCTTCGCGACGCGGACCTGTCCTGCCACGGACAGGGTCAGCTCGCGGACAAAGTCGGAACCCGCCGGACAGGCATCGCCAGGCTGCACCGAGAGCGTGGCGGCGCTCCCGGCGGTCAGACGGCCGCGCCTGTCGAACAGGAACTTGGCTGCGCCGTCGGATTCGGCGATCGAGGCGTTGCCTCGCCCTTGCACGTACTTCACCACCCGCTCGGGCGTGCTACCGGTATCGCGCTCGCCGTTCCCGTTGGAGTCGATCCAGACCATCCAGCCGGTGTTCCAGTCCGTCCCGCACGACGCGCCATCGGCACTGGCGCATACACCTGCCCCCCCGGGGCTGCGCAACGCCTCAACGCGGGCAAGGGACAGGGAGGAAACAAGCTCGTTGCTGGCAGTCGCCACTCGATTGGAACGCAGGACGCCCTGGAAATTGGGATAAGCCACGACCGAGACGATCGCCACGACCGCGACCGTGACCATCAGTTCGACCAGGGTGAACCCCCGGGATCGCAATCCGCGCATCGCCGCACCGCCCCCTTCCACCGTTGCCGCAGCTTAGCCCCTCGGAGGCCAGGCTTGGCCCTCGACAGGATGAGCGGTCGGATTCGCGGGACGGGCGTGCGGGGTCCCGCGCGCAGGCCATCCCGGACCGTCGGCCACCGACTGCCTTGCGTCGAGATCGTCGAGCGGCAAACGCATTTCGCTGACGTATGAATCGTCGTTCCACCCCGAACTCATCCTCACCGAAGGCCCGAAGGCATAGGAGAGCCTCAGGCCGACATTGCGCAAGGCGTGCCCAGCCCCTTGCGGATCGCCAGGCTTCGGCGCGAGCGAGGGGTTGGCCACCCGGATGACCAGACCGCCCTGGTCGATGCGCAGGGTGATGTCGATCACACCGCCCTGCTGGAGCCTCGAGATTCCGTGCAGCACCGCGTTTTCCAGAATGGGCTGCAGCACAAGGCGCGGCATCGTCATCGCCCAGGGCAGCGGCTCACGGGTGTGCCACGCGACCTTCAGGCGCTCTCCCAGCCTGAGTTGCTCGATCGCCAGGTAGCGTTCCGCCAGATCCACCTCCTGCCGTAGCGTCGAGTCGCTCTGATCGGCACCCAGCGCTGCGCGAAACAAATCGGAGAGGTCGAGCACCGCGCGCTCCGCGACCTCGGGATCCACGCGCACAAGACCGGCAATCGTGTTCATGCTGTTGAACAGGAAGTGCGGCCGGATCCTGGCCTGGAGCGCTTCGATCTCCGCACGCGCCTTGGCCCTGACCTGCGCCTGCCACCTGTCGACCGCGTAGAAGTAACGCAGGGCCAGCCCGGTCAGCAGCCCGGCGACCGCAGCGCTACCCCAGGTGAACCGCCATGCCGAAGGCCACTCGCGCCCCGCATCCACTCCGATGAACAGGCCATGCACGATCGTTGCCACTGCGGCGGCGACGATGGACGAAATCGCCAATGCGAGCACGGCTCCCGAGACAATCGGCAACGACGAGAGCCAACGCCGCGACACGCACAGCAACACGGAGATGGACAGTCCCAGCCAGAGCGCGTAGCCGCTGGCGGACGCGAACGCCGTCGCGCTCCAGTCGCGCATTCCGTTCGGAACCAGCCAGACCACCATCACCGCGAGTTCCGCCAGACCAAGCATTGCAAGCAGACGGGGCAACCTGCACAGGTCGGGAAACCACGCGCCGTCCGGCGTCTGGGCTGCCATGGTCCGGATCAACCCCTCAGGCGATGACCTGGTAACAGGGCCTGTATTCGCCCGAGATCTTCATGCGGCGCTGCTGGACGAAGGCGCGCAGCAGCGCGTCCAGGGCCTGCATGATGTCCTGGTCGCCGCGGATCTGGAACGGGCCGTACTGCTCCACCCGGCGCATGCCGTCTTCCTTGACGTTGCCGGCGACGATGCCCGAGAAGGCGCGGCGCAGGTCCGCTGCGAGGTCCTGCGGACGACGGCCGTGGCGCAGGTCGAGCGCGGCCATGGCCTCGTGCGTGGGCAGGAAGGGCAGCTGGCAGTCCAGCGGGATGTCCAGGCCCCAGTTGAAGTAGAACGAATCCTTGTGCGCGACGCGGTATTCGCGCACATCGCGGATGCCGGCGTCCATGCGCCGCGCCACCTTCTCCGGATCGGAGATGATGATCTCGTAGCGCGCGGCCGCCGCCTCGCCCAGGGTCAGGCGGATGAACTGGTCGATCTGCTCGAAATAAGGCGCCGCGGCGGTGGGGCCGGTGAGGATGAACGGGAACGGCAGGCCCGCGTTCTCCTCGCGCAGCAGGATGCCCAGCAGGTAGAGGATCTCCTCGGCGGTGCCGACGCCGCCCGGGAACACGATGATGCCGTGGCCGAGCCGGACGAAGGCCTCGAGGCGCTTCTCGATGTCCGGCATGATCACCAGGTGGTTGACGATCGGGTTGGGCGATTCGGCCGCGATGATCCCCGGCTCGGTGATGCCGATGTAACGGCTGCGGCGCCGGCGCTGCTTGGCGTGGGCGATGGTCGCGCCCTTCATCGGCCCCTTCATCGCGCCCGGCCCGCAGCCGGTGCAGATGTCGAAACCGCGCAGGCCCAGTTCGTAGCCGACGTTCTTGGTGTACTGGTATTCCTCGCGGCCGATCGAGTGGCCGCCCCAGCACACCACCAGGTTCGGGTCGGCCGGCTGCAGGATGCGCGCATTGCGCAGCAGCCCGAACACCGCGTCGGTCAGCGCGGCCGATGCCTGCGGGCCGGTGCCCGGGTCGGGGCCCAGTTCGATGGCGGTCCACGCCAGGTCGCGTACGACCGCGAACAGCAGCTCGGCCACGCCGCGGATGATGTGGCCGTCGACGAAGGCCATGGCCGGGGCGTTGATCAGCTCGATGCGCACGCCCCGGTCCTGCTGCAGCACCTGGATGTCGAAGCTGGGGTAGAGCTCCTGCGCCGCGCGCGGATCGTCCGAGGCGCTGCCGCTGGTCAGCACCGCCAGCGCGCACCGGCGCAGCAGCTCGTGCATGCCGCCGGCGGAAGCGTCGCGCAGGCGCGCGACCTCGTCGCGCGACAGGATGTCCAGCGCGCCGCGCGGGTAGATCCGGGCACTCACCACGGGCAGGGAGGTGGCTGCCGCTTCACTCGTGCGTTGTTCCATTCGTACTCTCTCGTCAGGCTGGCGACTGTAGCGCAGCCGGCCCCGCAAACGGAAACGGCCGGGTCGCCCCGGCCGTTTCCTCACCTCATCCCGCCGCCATCAGAACTCGTAGCGGTAGGTCACCTGCGCCGACCAGCGCGACACGCCGGTGTTGACGCCGTCGCCGTTGGTCTCCTGGATCTGCAGGTTCTGCGCACCGGTGAACTGGTAGGCATAGCGGCCATCCGAACCCACCGGGCAGACGCCCGAGGAGATCGAGGCGGCGTTGCAGAGGCCGGCGAAGTTGGCGACCGCCAGGTTGGAATTGAACCCGGCGTCCTCGATCAGGCCCCACTTCTTGTTCAGCAGGTTGCCGACGTTCATCACGTCCAGCGTGATCGACGACTTGTGGTCCTTCCAGAAGCCCGGCAGTTCCTGGCTCACGCGCAGATCGAAGCTGTTAGTCCAGCCGGCGCGGAAGGCATTGGCCGGCGCGTAGGTGCCGGCGTACTTCGCCAGTTCCGGATGGTCGGCCAGCCACGCGAAGAACGCCGCTTCCTGCTCGGCACCGGTGGTGATCCGGCCGTTGATGTTCAGGTCGGTGAAGACCACATCGCCGGGGCCGTTGGGCACGTAGAACAGGTCGTTGAAGGTACGGCTGTCGCCGTTCGCGTCGTTCCAGAACACGTAGCTGAACGGACGGCCCGTACGCCCTTCATAGAACAGCGAGGCGGTGGTCCGGTAGTCGCGGAAGAACGCCTTCTGGAAGGTCAGCGCGCCGGTGAAGCGATCCTTGATCGCATAACGCGAATCGCTCAGCACTTCCTGGTTGGCGTTGAACAGCGGGTTGTTGTTCCAGTTCGACGTGTTCTGCGAGCTGGTCAGCGGGCTGACTTCCTTCGCCGCGGTGTAGGTGTAGCCGACCAGCCACGACCAGTTCTCGGCCATCGGCTTTTCGAGGCTGACCGTGAACTGCTGGCTGTGGCCCTTGTCCGTGTTGCGCAGCAGGATCGCGTCGCCCACGTAGCTCAGGCGGTTGTAGCGCGCGGTGGAGCCGGGCGCGTTGCTGCCGACGCCGCTGCGCGACTGGGCCCAACGCGAGGCATCCAGGCCGTTGGCGTTCCAGTACATCACGCGGCCATCGGGACCACGCACGGCGTTCGGCGCACCGAGGTCCAGGCGATCCATGAAGATGGCGTCCTTGACCCGGGTCAGCAGCAGCTCGGCCGAGGCCACCAGGCCGCCGAAGGGCAGCTCGTGGTCAAACGCCAGGTTGGCCTTCCACACCGAGGGCTGCTTCAGGCCCGGATCGACGATGTCGATGTTCTGGCGCGCGCCGCCGGCGAAGTTGGTCGGCTGGTTGTCCGGATCGGCGCTGAAGATCGGGCCGATGCCGGTGGCGTTCTGCACCTGGTACTCCACGTACTGGCGACCGGTGTTCTGGTACGCGCCCGACAGCCAGACGTTGGGGGCCGAACCCATGAACAGGCCCACGCCGCCGCGCAGCTGGGTCGGACGGTCGCTGTCGAAGGTGTAGTTGAAGCCGAAGCGCGGCTGCCACAGGGTGCCGTCGATCACGGTCTGGTTGTCGTATCCGAAGCCGCCGAAGGCGCAACCGGCAGGGCCGGTGCCGGCGGGGTTCGGCGCCGACGACAGGCAGGCGTTGTAGATCGGCCTGTTGTCGAACGACGGCCGGTCGCCGCGGATGCCGAACATCAGGCTCAGGTTGTAGTTGACCGCCCACGTGTCCTGCAGGAAGAAGCCGGTGTTCTTGATGCTGAACTGCGCCGGGATGTCGGCGTAGCTGCCACCCGCGATCGGCGCCCGGTAGTCGTAGTTGATCGGATTGCCGGCGATGAACCCGCCCAGGTCGGCGAAGGTGTAGACGCCGTTCTGGTTGCGGCCGTAGTAGTTGAAGATGTCGTTTTCGGCGTAATCGAAGCCGAACTTCATCGTGTGGTCGCCGACGAACAGGTTGCCGGCGAAGAACACGCTGTTCTCCTTCGTGCGCACCTCGTTGACGTGGCGGTTCTGCTCGGTGCCGAACACCAGCGACTGGTTGCCGTAGTTGATGCGGACCTGGGGCAGGCGCGCGGTCGGCTCGGCGATGGCGTCGTAGTCGCGGCGCGAGACCTTGAGCTCGGTGGAGAAGTTGTCGGTCCAGTCACTGAACAGCTGGGCGACGGTGCTTTCGAAGGTCTTGTTCTGGTTGAACCAGTGGCTGCTCAGCGAGATCTGGCTGTTCCAGCTGCTGGGCGGCAGCTTGGCGACGTCCTGGGTCAGCTTGCTGTAGCGCAGGTTGGCGCGGTGGTTGTCGTTGATGTTCCAGTCGAACTTGACCGCGTACTCTTCGATGTCCGTGCCCAGGCTCTCGGCGCCGGCCAGGGTGCCGGGATCGAAGCCCCAGGCCTGCGCGGCGGCGCGCACATCGGCGATGTCGGTGTCGGTGATCTGGCCACGGCCGTAGGGGCTGTTGAGCAGGTCGGGGCCCGGCGCGCCGCGCTTGAACTTCTCGTAGTTGGCGAAGAAGAACAGCTTGTCCTTGACGATCGGACCGCCGAAGGTCAGGCCGTAGGTCTCTTCCTTGTTGAAGCCGGTGAAGGGACGGCCGTTGGGATCGTCGCCGACCATGTTGTGGTCGCGGTAGACGCCGTACACCGTGCCGGAGAACTCATTGGTACCCGAACGGGTCACGGCGTTGACCACCGCGCCGGTGCCGCCGGTGGTGGTGACGTCGTAGTTGGCGAGATCGACGGTCACTTCCTCGATCGCATCGAGCGAGACCGGCTGGCGCTCGGTCGGCAGGTTGTTGGATTCCAGGCCGAACGGGTCGTTGGTGCTCACGCCGTCGATGCGGATGGCGTTGTAGCGGGTGTTCTGGCCGCCGGCGGAGATCGCGCCGTCGGCCTTGCTGATCTGCGACACGCGCGGGTCCAGGCGCATGAAGTCCTGGATGTTGCGGCCGACCGACGGCAGCGCGTCGAGGGTTTCGCGGGTGACCGTGGTGCCGGTGCCCATCTTGTTGGCGCTGAACACGCTCGAGCCGCCGGCCACGCCGATCGCCGTCACCGTACCCAGGGTCGTCAGGTCGCCGGCCAGGGCGGCATTGACGGTGTTGACCTGGTTGAGGTTGAGGTAGACGTTGTCTTCGGTCTTGGTGCCCTCGCCCGACTTGGTGATCGTGATCTCGTAGGGGCCGCCCACGCGCAGGCCGCGCGCGTTGTAACGGCCGCTGGCATCGGTGGTCGCACGGCTGACCGTGCCCGACTCGACGTGGGTGATGACGACCTCCGCACCGGCGACCGGCTGGCCGCTGTTGTCGGTCACCAGGCCGCCGACGCCGGCGGAGGTGCTCTGGGCGAATACAGGCGCTGCGGCGAGCGCAGCGATCAGACCGATCGACAGTTTTGACAGTCGGATGCGGTTGCGGTGGGTCATTGGAATGCCTCGGTGCGGGGTGGTCGTGATGTCTGCTGGGGGCCGGACGCCAGATGGCGTCAGTCTTCACGCCGCCTTGACGCGACTGGGTCCGGTTAACTCTAGATTAACACGTTAAAGGTTGCGCATGACAGCAAAATGACAGCCCGCGACGCAGGGAAGTGCTTGACATTGCTGGATTTCATGCCGAATCCAGATAGTCAGGGCAAGTGCTTGTTGTTGCTATGCAACATCAGCCCGGAGTGGCGAGTCCGAGGTAGCCGGAGAGCCCGTCGAGCAGCATCTGGACGGAGATGGCGACCAGCAGCATGCCCATCAGCCGTTCGATCGCGGTCAGGGCGCGCGCGCCGAGCAGCCGGTACAGGGAGGTGGCCGAGAACAGGATGGCCGCCGTCCCCACCCAGGCCAGCAGCAGGGCCAGACTCCATTCGCCCAGTCGCTCGG
>Ga0233383_1000376_pt1 | contig 17782 bp, 26 predicted proteins | sample ElkDunMinimDraft_14_FD_191542 | JGI IMG/M metagenome (GOLD analysis project Ga0233383, IMG submission 191542) | Fecal eukaryotic communites from dung pellets of Tule Elk in California, USA - Elk Dung G16 | ecosystem: Host-associated > Mammals > Digestive system > Large intestine > Fecal | place...
TTGTTAAATATAGACCGTATGACAGTAGAGAGCAGAGCAGAGGCGCAAATACAACAAATGTTAGAAACAAACCCTATATTAAAAGAGCTAAACAAGAGAAATACAATAGCAAATATAGAGGCTAGGTTACAAGAAGATACAACACAAATAACTTTAGATGAAATCCTAAACCAAGAATTACTAGAAAAAAATAACGATATATTCAATTCAAAACAAATAAGAAAAGAAGAAGCTCAAAAGATATACGACCAAGTAAGAGAAATAATAAAACTTAGAAAAAGAAAGAATAAAGTTTTATTAGGTATTTCAGCAGAAGAGTCACAAGAAAGACTAAAAAATTATGAAGGTGTTAAAGAATTTGACACAGCAGAAAAAGATATTAGAGATATAGTCAATGTGTATCAAGATATTTTAGTAGACGGTGGGCTAATCTCAATAGACCAAAAAGATTATTTCAATGAGTTATATCCTCATTACATTCCGGCATATAGAGATGTAGGAGGACAAGTTGTAAATGTAAACTATTTTGGTAACAACATAAAGCCAAATGACGCAGTAGGAAAGGCGAAAGGTGGCACACAAGACATATTACCTTTAGACCATTCATTAATGGTAAAAGGAAAACAAGTCGTACAATCTGCTAGAGTAAACAAATACTTACAAAACTTGAAAGAAACATATAAGAAAAATGGTGTGTTAAACATAATAAGCACAGAGGTTAAAAGTGTAGAGGAAACTGTTGAAGAAGGAACAAGTACAGAAAGAATAACAAAAACAGAAGACGGAAAATATACGGCAACTGTTTTTGAAAACGGAAAGAAAACAGTATTTGAAATTTCAAGAGGGCAATATGAAGCATTAAAGCCAAGTGACATTCCTGTAGTTACAACACTAAACACATTTGTAGACATGAAGAGGGCTTTATTAACACAATACAACCTTTATTTTGCATTTAGAAACTTTTTTAGAGATATGCCAACAGCAGCATTACAATCACAAGCTAGTTTAAAATGGCTTTCTAATATTCCAGAAGCAGCAATACAAGTCGCTAAGAAAGGTCAATATTATCAATATGCTCAAAGCTTAGGTGCGGGAAATAAAGATTATGCAGACATGAACAAAATAGGCTATGCAGATATAGCGCCAATAAATACTAATGCAGAACATAAAGGCAACAAATTTAGTAGAGGTTGGGAAGCATTTAAGGATTGGAAAGGTGTTAAATGGATTGCTACAATAAACGAATTTATTGAACAAGTGCCTCGTATGGCTGAATTTATAACAGCAGTAGATAGTGGAAAAAGTGGAGCAGGTGCAATATATGCACAAGACGAGGTAACAGTAAACTTTGGAAAAGGTGGAGATTGGACTAAAACACTAGACAGAAATGTTACTAATTTCGTAAACGCTAATATACAAGGTGGATATAAAATAGCCAATGTATTTAGAGACGCTTACGCATACGGAGGAACAAAAGGGCTTGCAAAAGTAATAGCAAAATACGCTATTGCAGGTGGTTCTATGGTTGCATTAATGGGAGCTATGTGGGACGACGACGAAGACTATGAAGAGTTATCAGACTACATAAAACAAAACTATTATGTAATAGGTAAATATGGAGACGGTCAATTCATAAAGATACCTAAAGGAAGAACAAACGCAGTAATAGAACAATTTTTTAATTCTGGTGCAAGTGTTATGAGAGGCGATAAGTCAGTAGGAGAAGCTGCAAAAGATTTAATGTCAGTAGTTGAGAACAACTTAGCTCCAAATAGTTTAGTTGAAAGCTCAATCTTTGCAGGAATATACCAAACATTAACTAATACAACTTGGTATGGAGAGGATATAGTTCCTAGCAGATTACAAAAAGAAGAAGCCAAAGACCAATATGACGAAACAACAGACACTTTTAGTATATGGTTAGGTCAAACATTCGGAATAAGCCCATACAAAGCTCATTACCTAATAGACCAGTCAACAGGTTTCTTAGGAGATATGATATTGCCTTTATTGACAGAACAAGCAGAGACACCTATAGATAGTCCAGTTGGCGAAACATTTTTAGGACAATTCTACAAAGACTATACAGCAGATAGCACAATGAAAAACCAAAACATTACAGACATTTTTGCATTAACAGACGAGGGAAGCGATTTGTATGTAGCTTCACATAAGACAGGTGCTAAAGATGAAGACATATTAAAATACAAATATTTAAGTTCTGTAACAGCTTCTATGAACGAATTATATGCAGAAAAGAGAGTAATACAAAATGAAACAGGACTATCTAATAGTGAAAAAATATCAGCATTAAGAGATATACAAAGACAAATAGATGATATGGCAAAAAACGGACTAGAAAACTATGAAGATGTTAGAAAAACAAGCAATTATGCAAGTATAGGAGATAAAGAATATTACTTGAAAGATGATACTTGGACTAAAGTTAAAGATGAGGAACTTTCAGAACTAAACAGCTTAGGAATGGATATAGAAGATAAAAGCACATACTTCGATTTAAAAATAGAAATAAGCAGCATAAAAGAATCTACAACAGAAAATAAAAAGGCTGCTATTGCTACAGCAATAAAAGATACAAGCTTTACAGATGAGCAAAAGGCTTATGTTTATGGCAAAAGCTACTCTAATGATGAAACACTAGACATGGTTTTAAATACTGGTATGCCATTCAACGAATACTTAAACTATGCTTCACAAGAATTTGTGGCCGACAAAGACAGCAACGGAAAATCAATAAGTGGTAGCAGAAAGACTAAAGTAATTAGTTATGTTAATTCATTAAGTTTAAATATTCCACAAAAAGCTATGTTAATACGCAAAGAATACAGCACGTTTGACGATTATAACGAAGATATAATCAGCTATGTTATTGACTTAGATTTAGGTTATGACGAGAAGAAATCAATACTAGAAAGCGTAGGAATGAAGGTATCAGCAAACGGAACAATAAGTTGGTAGGAGGTAGTAGATGAAAGCATTAAAGAGACAAGATAGGAATGGAGCGAGAACGCCAACAGACCTAGAACGCAGATATAATTTTGAGAACATTGACTTAACACTAGAAGAAGTAGAATACTTGAAAAAATTAATAGTAGTAGACAGCACTTTGTCTACTACTTCTACTAATGCAGTACAAAACAAAGTAATTACAGAGGCGCTTAATCATAAAGTAAATAAAGAGACAGGAAAAGGTTTATCAAGCAACGATTTTACAGATACTTTGTTAAATAAGTTGAATAGCTTAGACACAAGCGCAGAGGAAAATGTTATTGAAAGTATTTCAGTAAATGGAACACAGCAAACAGTAACAAATAAGAATGTAAACCTAAAAATTACTGATAGTTTTACAGAAGACTATAAAAACGAAATAGCAGATAATACAGAAGCAAGGCACACACATAGCAATAAAACTGTATTAGACGGAATTACATCAACAACAGTTAATAAATGGAATAATGCCTCGTCAGTAAGTAGCTATAACTTAGCAAATTACAAAGTAAGTGGCTTAACAATATTAAGGAGTTCATGTGTTGAAAAGAATAACAGAGTAGTAATTAATTTTGTAGGTACAATTTCAATGGCAGCAAATACTACAACGGTAATATTTAATTTACCAAGTGCTTTGCAACCAACAGCGACAAAAGATTTTGTAGTGTTCGGACAATCAAGTAATACTGACGGATATGTAGGTTATGGCTATGTAACAGAAGGCGGTTCGGTGCAAATAAGATTTAATACAGCTATAAGCTCATATATAAGGTTTTCAGTAACATATGATTTAGATTAAAAGAAAGGAAGTGGTCATAAGTGGCAGTAGTAAAATACGATTTTGAATATGTAAAAGGAGACAGCCACCAAATCCTAGTAGAAGATGTAGGAGAAGTAGACAGAATGTATATGACGGTAAAATGTCCTTCTGGTCTTGTAAGGATTCAAAAGAAATATTATAGAGACCCAGAAGAAGGAAAAACAGAAGGAATAGAACTACAAGAAGACGGTTCATATTTAATAACACTAGAGCCTCAGGATAGCGACAACTTAAAATGCTCACTAAAATACAATTATGATATACAAATAATTGTAGGAAAAGTAAAAGCAACAATAGTAAAAGGTAAACTTACATTAGAAGAAGAGATTACTTGTTGTAGAAACGAGGTGTAGCATATGGTACATAATATAGATAACATAAAGGCTAAAGTAAAGAAAGTAGATACTATAAACGCAAATGTATCTAATGCAATACAAAGGGTTACATACGAAACGGAAGAAATAACGGTTACACCTAAAACAGAAGAGCAAATAATAAAGCCAACAAAAGGCAAGCTTATAAACAAAGTAACAGCCGAACCAGTAACAGCAGCTATTGATTCAGATATACAAGCAGAAAATATCAGGGAAGGTATAAATATTTTAGGGGTTAACGGAAGTTACTCAGGAATAGATACATCAGACGCTACAGCAACAGCAACAGATTTATTAAAAGATAAAACAGCTTATGTAAAAGGAGAAAAAATAACTGGTACGCTTGAAATACTAGATACATCAGACGCTACTGCAACTGCATATGATATTATCAATCCTAAAACAGCTTATGTAAATGGAGAAAAAATAACAGGACAAGTAATACCTAGTTATAATATAGCTGCTTCTACATTAAATTCTCCGTATAACATCACAAATAGCACAGGATATAAAATAGTAGATATTAGTTTACAATACGGGTTTTGTTTATTAACTTCTGTTATACCTACTACAGAATATATTATAGGAAAAATAGGAACAGGAGATAAAATAGAAGTAACAGATAAGAAAATTACTATTGCTAATCTAGGCTTATCAGGAGCTAAAATAGTGGATTCTTCTATTGGTAAATTATTAAACTCAGACGGTACTTTAACTATAGGAATGAGTGTAGAAAAGTCCGGAAACTTTGCTTACTTTGTAAATATAGACCCAACTACATTTGAAGTAAAGAAACATGTTCGTAATTCATCTTCATTTTTAGGAATACAATCAGAGTTAGATAATAAATTTGTAGTAGAAATAAACCCAAAAGACCCTACTGTGTTATTATTATCAGCTTATTATATCTATGGATTTAAAACTTGGATAGCTGTATCAGAGGGTAACTCAGTAACAGTAACATTAGTAAGAAGTGTTGAGGTATATAGTTCAGAGATAGGATATGTAGCTTGGAAACCAGACGGAACAGCTTATAGAGTACATGGTCATGACGGCGAGACATCTCAAATATTTACATTTAATTTAAAAACTAAAACATCTTCATATAAAGGAACTCTTACAAGAAACTGTTGTTTCTATAAAGATGATTATGTATTAACCAATGAGGGAGAAATGTATAACATTAATAATTTATCAACTAAAGTAAGAACTTTATCAGGATTATCTTTAACAAGTGATTATAGTAGTAGGGCGCTTAACTCTAATATTATGTATTGTATAGATAATTTTGTATTAATGCACGGGTTATGGGATTTCTTTAAAATCTTTTATATTAATCCAGATACTTTCGCTGTTACTACTCGATATAGTAATACTTATTCTATGAGTAATAGTGCTGAACTTAAAAGAACAGTTTGCTGGGGTTCTTTAGAAAGTAATACTTTAAGTGTAGTGCCAATGTCTGCTACTACAGTAAATAGAGTAATGAAAATTACTACGGAAGAAACTATTAAAGCGTTAAGTGTTAATGGGGAAATTCTAATGAATACAGAAAGTGGTAATGCTACTGCTGCTAACATATTAACTGGCAAAATAGCATTTGCAGCTAATAATAAAATTGTAGGTACTATGCCTAACCGAGGAACAAGGACATATACTCCGACAACAACTAATATAACTATACCGGCAGGCTATCATAATGGTAATGGTTATGTAGTGGGAGATGTTAATTTAATTCCACAAAACATTAAAAGTGGTGTAACGATTTTTGGAGTTGAAGGAGTTTTAGAAGGTGTTGGCAGTACAATAAACATATTAAATATTACATCAGGCAACTTTAGTATAGAAGGCAATACTTTAGTTATAGAGGAGGCGAGTGAATAATGGAAAGAATAGACAAAATTAAATATAATAATGTTGAATATGATATAGGATATAGAGTACCAAACAACGCCGGCGCACACAATTCGTTATATAGAGGTAATGACATAACTGAATTATTTTACAATGGTACATTATCTAAACAAATTGCAGCAGGTACATTTGATGATATTTTTATTGGAGATTATATTATAGGTAAAAATAGTGGTATAAAATATTTAGTAGCAGATATTAATTATAGATTACACTATGGCGACACAGAAATCACAACTCCACATATATTAATGATACCAGAAACCGTTATTGGGCTTGGTACGTGCATGAATGAAACAGCTACTACCGAGGGTGCTTATGTTGGAAGTTATATGTATACAACAGGATTATCTAGTGCTAAAAATATAATTACAACAGATTTTGGAACGGAACATATTTTAAAACACAGAAATTACTTCGCTAAAGTTGGTAGTACCACGAATTATGAGACTACTGGTGCTTGGGTGGATTCGGATATAGATTTAATGAATGAATTAATGGTCTATGGTAGCGTTGTAGCACATAACATAAAATATGACGGAGGTAGTACATTCCCTATGATGTATATGCAAGATAATTCTCAATTATCGATATTTAGATTAAGACGTGATTTAATAATTGCTAAGAATACATCTAACGCTAGAGTGGCTTACTGGTTGAGAGATGTTGTTGACGGAACTAGATTTGCTGCTGTAAATAACCGTGGTAGCACTAATTATAATGGTGCTAAAACAACTAATGGTGTTCGTCCGGCATTTTTGGTTTATTAATAAAAGGAGGTAATTAAATGGCTACATACGGATTTTGTGAGAACAAATGTAAACATGAAATATATACAAAAGATGAAGTAAATACAAAAATATCAGAAACAGAAGCAAAATTTTATAATAAAACAGAAGTAAATGAAGCTATAGGCAATTCTATAGCTTCTTTAAATTTAGGCACAATATCAACACATAATTACAGTAGAGGAACAGCAGCACCAACAGGAGGAAGTGACGGAGATATTTACGACCAATATTTTGAATAGGAGGGGTAGATAATGACAGAGTTGATTTCAGATAGACAATGGCACGGTAGCAATATTTCTGGTAGTGGAAGTCCTACATTAAATTATTCTGTATCTTATGAAGCAACAAGGCCTACAGCTACATCTCCTACAGTTCAAGCTAGATTTACTATTACAATGAGGTCTATATATAGTGACTGCCACTTTGGCTATCCTTTATATTGTAAAGTCAGTTTAAATAATGCAGAATATACGATTACAAGCTTGTTTGGAGACGGTATTAAAAGTGTTGAATACACTACAGATTGGATAAGCTTTTCAAATACAGGAACATCACAGGCAGTAGGATTCACACCTAGATGTGGGGATTTATCGCATACTCATTATGACGAAGGCACAATATATTTTAGTGCAATGGAAGACCCAGAACCAGAAATAGTGAATCCAACAATAACAAGTGTATCTAACTTTAATTTAGGAGATAGCTTAACTGTAAGCTATTCTAATCCAAGTGGACTAGCTATTATGACTGGTGTTTATGACACAAACGGAAAAACAGCGTATGCAACATATAGAAATTGTACTGGCAGCAGCTATACATTTAATTTTACAGATGAAGAGCTAGACAGTATGTATAAGGCAATGGGAAGCGAAAACTATCTTGATGTAGGTATATTTGTTTCAACACAAAACTATTCAAGCATAGAGAATAGAGATGTAAGAGTTTATTTAACAGGTAATCAAAAAACAGGCCATACAAATGTAAGTGGCAGTTGGAAAAGGGCTAAGCGTTGGGTAAACGTAAATGGCAGTTGGAAAAGAGCTGTACGTTGGGTTCGAATTAATAACGAGTGGAAAAGGTGCATATAATAATATAAAGGTTTTTCCATACTTTTGTTGAATAATATATATGGGCTAGATAAGAAGTCATGAGCTTGTCGAAAAGTCGCCTAGCAGACCTGCCTATATTATTTTTACTGCTAGGAGAAAGCTAGGTTTATATGGAAATATGGAAAGACATATATTTTGTCGAAAATGGAATTACTTATGATTACAGAGGTTATTATCAAGTAAGCGATTGGCGGTAGGGTTAAAAGCTTAAAAAGAATAACTAATAATCAATATTGCAAAGAAGATAAAATATTAAAGTTACATTTAAGGGAAGGGTATTTAAGAGTAAAGCTAACTAAAGATAGAACAGGGAAGTTCTTTTCTGTTAATCGTCTAGTAGCGATAATGTTTATACCAAACCCAGAAAACAAACCAGAAGTAAACCACAAAGACACAAACAAATTAAACAATTACGCTTCTAATTTAGAGTGGTGTACTACTAAAGAGAACATGGAACACGCTTATAAAAACAGATTAAGAGATGAGCGTTGGAATCCGAAAAAAACATTACAATATGATATGCAAGGCAAATTTATTAAAGAGTGGGAAAGTGTTTGCGAGGTAGAAAGACAATTGAAAATAAATAAAAGTAGTATATCTTGTTGTTGTACAGGGCAACGAAAAACCGCAGGAGGATATATATGGAGATACACAGATACCGAATAGGTATCTTTTTTATTTAGGGAGGTGTATATAAATGTTAGCTATTGGCGAAGACCAAAGAACAATTTATTTAACTAGAGGGGATATTACAAGTGATTTTTATAGACTTGCTTTTTATTTCCCTATTTTTAATTTTGCAACAGGAAAAGAAGAAAATTATGAGTTTCAACTAACAGATAAAATTACTTTTGCAGTAAAAGAGAGAAAAGGATATACAAAACCGGAAGTATTAAGGGTAGAGAAAACACTAGCAGAAATGGGATATACAGAGCCTACTACAACACCAGAGATACAATTAACAGAAGAAGATACAAAGGTTTTTGATTTAGTAAATAAAAGAACAGTTTACTGGTATGACATAATTCTAAACGATACTACAACAATATTAGGATATGACCAAGACGGAGCAAAAGAATTAATCGTATTTCCAGAAGCAAACGAGATGTAGGGAGGAGGTAAATTATGAGTTTAATAGGAATGAGCAATACTTTAAGGGGTAGCTTAGCTTGGAAAGGAGCTAGAGGTTACTCAGCTTATGAAATAGCAGTACAAAACGGTTTCATAGGCACAGAAAAAGATTGGCTTGCAACATTAGGAACAAGCTCACATTTTAACGAAGATTCAATTATACATACATCTACAGCAGGTCAAACAAGTTTTGATTTACCTAGCAACTATACAAGCAATAGCTTTATAGATGTATATGTAAACGGATTAAGACTTCATTCAAACGAATACACAATAGATTTATCTGCTAAAAAAATAAATTTAGTAGGAGTAACATTAACAGCAGGGCAAACAGTAGAAATAGTTGTTTTAACAATGTCTACAAATTCATTGCCAATTATAGAAACAATAAATGCAGCTTCAACAAACGAAGAGGCAGCAGGAGCAAAAGCTGTTTATGACATAGTGGCAGAAGTTAGAGACGAAATACAAGACACAAAAAACACATTAAACGACACAATAGAACAAACAAAACAAAACTTAGACGCAGAAAAGCTTAATATATCTGACATTCAAGTATTAACAGGAGTAGTATCAAATATTGCGTCTGGTACAACAAAAACAACAGATATATTATATCCAGAAGGTTTTACAAAAACAAATACCGTAATACTAGGTAAAATGTGTTCTTCAAACAATAATTACTATGATAATGTTAGTTTAGAAATGACTACAAGTGGATTCCCAAGTATAACAATGGTAGCTTTGACAGACACAGGTATAAGAGTATGGATTAAAAATTTAAACAACACAACAGCTTATAATGGATATTACAAAATTACAATAATGAGGACTAATTAAGGAGCAGTTTAAAAACTGTTCCTTTTATTATGTAAAAAGGAGGATAAAGGTTGTGGAAGGTACTTTAATCACAGTATTAGGAACAATTATAGTTTCTTTGATAACCGCAGTCGGAACAATAGTAAATACTGTTATAAGCAAAAAAACCAATAAAAAAGTAGATTGTATAGCAGAGATAAGAAAAGATTTTAATAAACACTTGTTAGACGCAGACAAAACAAATCTAATTAACTTTTTGTCAGAGCTAGAACATGGTGTTAAAAAATCGGATATACAAATAAAAAGAGCCTATGAAATATACGAAAGATACACAGAAAATGGAGGCAACTCGTATGTTCACGACAAATGGGAAGAGGTTAAGAAAAATGGGTTGCTATAGATAGGAGGTGTTAGTATGAAAAAAGCACTCTCAGATGTAAAAAGTTTTGTAACAATACTGTTTGCAATAACATTAGTAGCTTTATTGTTTATAGCAGTTTTTAAGTCAGAGGCTATATTTGAATCAATCTTTTTATTATTTACTAATTTATGCACAGCAGTATTTACATATTTTTTCACAAAAAAAAATACAGAAAACAAGGAGGAGTAAGTTATGGGTAAATATGCAAGTAAAGTCGTAGCACAAGCGCAAGCATGGGTAGGAAGAAAAGAAAGTAACGGAACACACAAAGAGATAATTGACGTATATAATTCACATAAACCATTGGCCAGAGGCTATGCAGTAAAATATACAGACGCATGGTGTTCTACATTTGTTTCAGCAGTAGCAATTAAGCTAGGATATACTGATATTATTCCTACTGAATGTGGTTGCGAGAAACATGTTCAATTATTTAAAAATATTGGAGCATGGGTAGAGAATGAAAATAGAGCACCAAAAGCAGGAGACATTATTTTTTATGATTGGGAAGATAATGGCTCAGGAGACAATAGAGGAAACTCAGACCATGTAGGAATCGTAGAAAAAGTGTCAGGCTCAACTATTACAGTAATTGAAGGTAACATAAGTAATGCAGTAGGAAGAAGAACATTACAAGTAAACGGTAGATATATTCGTGGCTATGGTGTGCCAAAATACGATACAGAAACAGTACAAGCAAAAAAATCTGTAGATGAAGTTGCACAAGCAGTAATTAGAGGCGAATATGGAAACGGAAGAGACAGAAGAGAAGCATTAGAAAAAGAAGGTTATGATTATAACCAAGTACAAGAAAGAGTAAATGAAATTTTGTCTGGTAAAACATCTACAAAAAAATCAGTAGACGAAGTTGCAAGAGAAGTTATTGCCGGAAAATGGGGAAACGGAGCAGAAAGAAAACAAAAATTAACAGCTGCCGGCTATAATTACAATGAAGTACAAAAAAGAGTTAACCAACTGTTAAAATAGCTTACGAGAATTGATTTTAAGCCTTTTTTATAGTTAAAACAACAAGTTATATTATATATAGCTTTTGTTCATAAATAACAAACCTCGCTAGAAATAGGGTATATGCCTTGTTTCTAGCCCTTTTTTTATTTAAAATTAAGTAAAAATTGGCAAAGGGGCAAATATTATGGAAAAATTACAAAGGGAATTAGAAGAAATAGAAAAAAGAAGGTTAGAAATTTTATGGGAGATGTATGTTGTAGAAAAATATGATATTGACAAATAATTTACAATTTTATATAATATTGCAAATTGCAATCCTCACTAGCAAAATTGATTATTTCTTTTTCCAAAATAATCAATCCTTACAAATTCCTTAGTTTTACAATCGCTATTTCGTGTGAGGGGAAATAGTGATTTTTTTATTTTTAAATATGTACCATGTAACGCCAATCTCATTTGGCGTACTATGCTATACTTTTGAAATGAAGAAAAAGCACCTAAAAAGGTACTTAATCTAGTAAATAAACTTCCATAGTGAAGTCTTTAAATTTTTCTGGTTTATGTACAATAATATCTTTTACAAAAGCTCGTAATAATCTGTTCTTTTGAGAAGCGTCTGATAAATGGTAAACATCTAAACAATTTTTAATAGTAGGAGCAATGTTTGATACTCTGTCAAGTTGACTCTTCTCATATTCGATTATTTCTAATAAAGAATCTATTTTTTCTTTAAGTGTTGTCTTGTCTTCGTTTAATTCATTAAGCCTCTCTTTAAATACTTCTTTTGTGTATGTTTCGTCTTCATAGTTAGCATAAATATTTTTCTCTCGTTTATCTAGTTTAATTTCTTGGTCTTTTAATAATTCTAGCTGCTTATTTAGTTTTTCTAGCTTACTATCTTTTGTTTTAATTTCTTCTGTATCTATTTCTATACTTTTTAATGTATCTTCTAGCTTAGAAAGAAATTTTGCTTCGTATTCTTCAAATCTAATAAACTTATTGCTACAATGATAATTAGAGCAGCGAATATATTTATAGGTTAAGTTATGTAATTTCATCATACTATCACAAATAGCACAATGGCTTATTGAAGCAAAAGGATTTTGTAGAGCATAGCGTTTATTAGTTTTATGGTCTTTTACTTCAAGAAGCTTTTTATTTACTCTATAAAATAGTTCTTCATCTACAATAGCAGTATGAGCATTAGGAGTTTCTTCATAATCACGCTTTTTAGTTTGATTAAAAAACATAGTACCTATATACTTTTTATTTTTTAGCATACGTTTAATGGTTTGATAGCTCCACCTGTCACAACCTTCTTTGGTTGGTATTCCTATTTTATACAACTCTTCACAAACACCATGTAAAGTGCCAATTTCGTCGTATAGTTCAAATATAAGCTTAGCAAAAGGAGCGTACTCATTAGGGTATAGCTTTTTTGTATCTCTATCTTTGGAGTAGCCATAAGGCTGTTTGTTAGATACATCTTTGCCTTCTGTTGTGCTACGCTTCTTACCTTCGCTTAACCTTTTTTTAATTTGTCTATACTCCATACGACTTATAAAGCCTTTTGTATCAGCTTTAAATTGGCCTTCTTCTGTGTTTAAGTCAATAATTTCATAAGGAGTAATAATAAGAGTATCTGTTTCGGCAAAAACTTCTTCTATTGTACCTTGATTTTTTTTATCGCCTCGACCAAGCCTGTCGTAGTCAATTACAAGAATTGCGTCATATTTATAATCTTGGACGTCTTGTAATAATCTTTGCATTTCAGGCCTTGATTCGATAGTATCCCCAGAGACAACTTCCTCGTATATCTCTATAATTTGATAGCCTCTATTTTTAGCTAGTCTTAATAATTCGTTCCTATGCCTTTTTAATGTATCGTATGTTTCTCCACGTTCAGCAGCCTTTTTCTCTTGTTCAATATCTGCTCGTGATTTACGAATATAAAGGGCAACTCTCAAAACATTTCTTATACTATATTCTTCACTATACAATTTTTCTTCATTTCCTTTCGAGCGTAGCGAAATGGCTCAAAATTTTTGTCTTCTAAGTCGAAAATAGTGATTTTGCCTACATTACAACCGTTTTCTTTGAAATATAAGCATGAATAAAACATAAAATCGTGCATTTTAGCATGTAAAATATCGTTCATTACTATATAAGGTTGATTATCAATTTCTATATAAAAAGCTAACATGTTTTTAGGTAGGTTTTCAATTTTTACGAAAATATTATGTTTTTTAAAAAATTTTGTCATTAGCTATCACACCTTTTGTCATATTAGAATACACGTTCTTATCCAATAATACAAAAGATGATTTATTATAGCAATATAATTATAAATTCGACACAATTAACACACAATTAATTCTTACGAGTGAAGCTATCCCAAAATAAGCCGGTTAAAATATCAATCATTCGCTTCTTTTCCTCCTCATTTAATTCTGTTCCATTAAATAATATGTTATTCCTGTTTAAAAAATCTTTTAATTCTTTTGGGTCTTCTTGTTGTTGCAAAGCTTCTACATTCTTTTCTTCATCAGTTAAACCGAAAAGCCAGTCAACGCTAACAGAAAAATAACGTGCAATAGTACAAATATCTTCTATAGAAGGTTGCCTACGACCAGATTCCCATGTTCCGATAGTTGTTTGTGCCTTTGGATTTTCAAAGATTACTCCTAATTCTGTTTGTGTCATATTCTTTTTAGTTCTTAATGTCTTAAGTCTTTCTCCAAATTCTTTCATAAATAAGCTCCTTTAGTACATAAAGTCATATTTAGCCTTTTCATTATAACCTTTTTCAATACATATAAAAAGTTTTTCGAAAAAATTACTATAAATACTTGAATAATATTATTAAAAGTGATAAAATTCTTATTAGTATTAATAAAAATGTTATAAACATTTAATTGATAGCACAAAAGGGGGTATATACAAGATGAAAAATAAGAACCTAAGCTCGGCTATCAAGTTTCGTAATTTTTGTTTTAATAACGAACTGAAAGCAGATGTTGTAGCAGAAGTGTTAAATGTAAGTGTGGCAACAATTTATAAGTATTGGTCAGGTGGCGCTGCTGTGCCAGATACGAACAAGAAAATACTAGAAGAAAAGTTTGGGTTAGACATCTATGATACTTTCTTTAAGGAGTTGTAAACAATGGTAGTAGTCAAAGGAAAAGCCAATGTAGAAGAGATTAAAAAGGTTGCATTATCTATTGTTAGAGAAATGCAAAAGAAAGGAGCTTAACAATGAATTTTGAGGACGAAATCGAAGTTTTGGAAAGCTTAGTAGGTAATCTTGAAGCTGCTAGATTAGACGCATTACAATCCGAATATCATCAATATATGGCTAGTTCACTAGAATTAGATATAGATGAAGTTCAAGAAAGGTTGTCTGAGTTATACGCAATGCAAGACGAACTATGGAAAAAAGAGTTACAACAACAAAATTTTGAATATGAAAGAGAGGTGTTGTTGTGAATACGCCAGATAAATTAAGCGATACAGAGTTGAGGCGAGCTTATGTAGTAGCAGTAAAAAACTATAACAACTCATATAAAGCTAAAAAAGATTTAGAAGAAGAAATGTTTAGAAGGTTCGAGAAAGAACTTGATGAAAATAGGAGGTAATTTATGGAAGAAAAAGATTTAGAAAAAGATTTAAAAAAAAGCACTAAAAACATTAAGAGGTGTGTTAGAAAAATCAATCAAAGAAAGTGGATTGGAAGAGGAGTTGAAGAAAAAATTTAAACCAGATTTTAAAATTCGTATAGAATCTTACAAAGATAAAGAAGGATATAGTATAGAAGTTAGAGGTAATAAAGCTTCTGTGTGTTTAGCTTTAGCTGAATTAACTACTAATATAATGAAAGAAACAAACTTAACAAGAGACGACATTTTAGACGCAGTACATCAAGGTATAGAATCTGCCGAAGAAGAGGAGTAAGTTATGAATTATGAACAGTATATAAAAGACAATTTTATATATAATTCAAACGGAACTTTAACTAGAACAGACAGAAAAAATAGTTTAGGAAGTTTAGATAAAGACGGTTATTTAATCATAAAAGTTAAAGGCAAACAATTTAAAGCTCATAGGATTGTATGGTTATTGAATTATGGGGAATTTCCTAAAACAGAATTAGACCATAAAAATAGAAAAAAATTAGACAATAGGATTGAAAACTTAATGGAATCAAATAGAATCCATAACAATAGGAACAAGGATATTATAGAAAAACCTAATAAAGAAACTGGGTTGTCTGGTATTTATATAGACCATACAAAAGGATTAAAGAAAAAATATGCTTTTAAATTTAAAGGCAAAACGTACAGGTTTTATGATAAATACGAAGCGAAAAAGAAAAAGGAGGAATTGTGGAATGGACAGCAAGAGTGTATTTGAAACATTAAATAGTATTAATGTAAACGATAAAACAGAAAAGAAAAATGGTTTAACCTATCTTTCATGGGCTTGGGCTTGGGGAGAAGCTAAAAAGAAATATCCAGAAGCTTCATATACCATATACGAAAATAATGAAGGTTGGAACTACTTTACAGACGGAAAAACATGTTGGGTAAAAACAGGGGTTACTATTGCAGACTTAGAGCATATTGAATACTTACCTGTTATGGATTATAGAAACAAATCAATAACAGTAGATAATGTAACAAGTTTTGATGTAAACAAAGCAATACAAAGAAGCTTAACAAAAGCATTAGCAAGACATGGATTAGGATTATACATCTATGCAGGCGAAGATTTACCAGAAGGAGAAACAGAACCAGAGCCAAAAGTTGACCAAAAAATAATTAATGTAATAGTAGAATCTGCTGCTAGATATGCAGAAATGAAAAAGGGTAATGCAGACGAGCTATTAAAATACTACTTAAACAAATATAAGGCAGAAACTATTGAAAATTTAACTTATAAAGACGGAATAGCAATCAGTAAAGAATTAAGTAAACTAATAGAACGGAGCGCAAAACAATGAATAATTTAGATGAAAAAATAGCTCTAGTAAATGCCATTACAGAGCTATCAATAAAAATTACCCAAACAACAAAAGCAGATGTATTCTGCGATTACTCTGGTCATGTAAACGGTTTAAGTGTTAGAGTCATGCTAGACGGTTGGCAACCAGATTACATTGAGCCAAATTACAGTAAAATTATATATTTAGATAGATGTAAAGTCAACGATTTACAGGAAGTAATAGACTATTTACAAGCGATTAAGGAGGAAAAATAAATGAATATTGTTGGAAAAACAAAGATTTTTAGAAATGAAAAAGACGGAAAAGTTTATTATACAACTAGCGTCAATAATAAAAATCAAGAGGGTAAATATGAATATATGACAATAGATATTCAATTTCCTAAAGGAACAGAGTTAGAGAATAAAACAGATGTAGATGTTACAAATGGGTTTATCTCTTTCTACAAGAATAAAAGTGGATTACCTAAAATCAAATTTGTAGTTATGGATTTTACAGTTCCACAACAAGAAGCACAAGATAATTTTTATGGCTTTGGAGACGATTCTGACCTCCCTTTTTGATATATAAAGGAGAATATTATGGAAAAAGAAATATGGAAAGATATTAAAGGATATGAAGGCTATCAAGTAAGTAATTTACGGAAGGATAAGAACTCATAACAAAACCACCTATACAGAAAGACATGGTATCAGACATTGGAAAGATAGAATATTGAAATTTAAACCACCAACAACAAATAATCAGAGAAGCGAACAAGGAATGGGTTATAGAGTAGATTTGTGGAAAAATGGAAAGCCTAAATCATTGCTAGTAGCAAGATTAGTAGCAACAACTTTTTTAGAAGATTTAATAGATACAAATTTGACTGTAAACCATAAAAACGGAAACAGACTAGATAATAGAGTAGAAAATTTAGAGTGGTTAAGCAGAGGAGATAATATACGATATGGCTATCAAAATGGGCAATATCCATATGCAAAAAAAGATAAGATATATTTAAAAAAATAAAATATATACAGCAACAGGCCTTTCAGAAGTTTTGATTGGCCTGTTTTTTTATCTAACTGTTTTCGAAAAAGGAGGTTGTTATGAAAGAGGTTTGGATAGACGTTGCCGGTTATAAGGGAAAATATCAAGTTAGCAATACTGGTAAGGCTAGAAGTATGAATTACAACAATACACACACAATAAAAAAACTAAAGCCCAAAGTTAATAGGCAAGGCTATTTAGAAGTTAAATTAAGTATAAATAATAAAACTAAAGACTTTATGTTGGCCAGATTAGTTATAGAGCATTTTACAGACTTTAAATTAACTAAAAATATAATTATTTTATATAAAGATAACGACCCAACGAATTGCAGTTTAGATAATTTGTATTATACAACCAGAGGAAAATATCAAGAGTTTACTTATGACAG
>Ga0233383_1000377_pt1 | contig 17770 bp, 12 predicted proteins | sample ElkDunMinimDraft_14_FD_191542 | JGI IMG/M metagenome (GOLD analysis project Ga0233383, IMG submission 191542) | Fecal eukaryotic communites from dung pellets of Tule Elk in California, USA - Elk Dung G16 | ecosystem: Host-associated > Mammals > Digestive system > Large intestine > Fecal | place...
GGACACTCGCACCGGACACCCGGTGGCGCCCATCGGGGGCCGGTCCAACTCTCCGCACCGGGCGCCGGGGCCGTCTCCTTTGCGGGGCGCTTCAGGCTGCGCCCCACCACACCTCGAGCCCGAATCCAGGGGGCCGGTCCGCAGGCATGGCTTCGAGAAACGTCATCCTGCTCCTGTGCCTGGCGGCCGCGGTGGGCCCGGGATGCCGGCGCGGCCCGACCGAGGCGCTGTTGGGGACGCTCGAGTGGGATCGGATCGACCTGCGGGCCGAGGCCTCCGAGCGGGTGATCGCGCTGCTGGTGACCGAGGGGGACCGCGTCCGGGAGGGGGCGCCGATCCTCCAGCTCGATCCCCGGCGGGCCCAGGCGGAGCTGGACGCCGCGGTCGGCGAGGTCGCCCGACAGCAGGGAGCGCTCGACGAGCTGATCCACGGCACCCGACGCGAGGTGGTGGAGGCCGCGCGGGCCGAGGTGCGTCGCAACGCGAGTCTGGCCGCGAACGCGCGAGAGGACCGCGATCGCCAGGCCCGCCTCTTCTCCCAGGGCGCGATCGCCCGCGCCCAGATGGACGCGGTCGAGACCCAGCTCGAGTCCGCGCAGGCCGCGCTGGATGCGGCCCGCGCCCAGCTCAGCGAGCTGCTCGCCGGGGCCCGACCCGAGGAGCTGGATCGTGCCGAGGCCGCGCTCGAGGTCGCGCGCGCCCGTGAACAGGCGGCCCGCCTCACGCTGTCCCGACTCGAGGTGCGCGCCCCGGTGGAGGGGGTGGTGGACGCGCTTCCCTTCCGTCTCGGCGACCAGCCGCCGCTGGGGGCCAGCGTGGTGGGGCTGCTGACCGGTCCTGCGCCCTATGCGCGCATCTGGGTCCCCGAGCGGATGCGGGCCTCGGTCCGGCCCGGGCAGGTGGTCCTGGTGCGCGTGGATGGGGTGGAGGAAGCCTTCGAGGCCACCGTCCGCAGCGTGCGCAGCGAGCCGGCCTTCACGCCCTACTACGCGCTCACCGGAGACGACGCCGCGCGACTCTCCTACCGGGCCGAGCTGGTGCTTCACGGAGAGCAGGCCACCCGCCTTCCCGCGGGACTGCCCTGTCAGGCGGGACCGTGGGATGCCGGGCGCTGAGATCGTCATCGAGACGCGCGGCCTCACCCGCCGCTTCGGGGAGCTCACGGCAGTGGATCGGCTCGATCTGACGGTGCGGCGCGGCGAGGTCTTCGGCTTCCTCGGTCCCAACGGGAGTGGCAAGTCGACCGCCATCCGGATGCTGTGTGGCCTGATGCTCCCCACCGAAGGTGCGATCCGCGTGCTCGGGCTGGAGATCCCGCGTCAGGCCGAGGCCCTCAAGCGCCGCATCGGCTACATGACCCAGCAGTTCTCGCTCTACACGGACCTCACCGTCGTGGAGAACCTCGAGTTCGTGGCGCAGGTGCAGGGCGTTCTGCGGCGCGAACAGAAGGGCCGCGTCGATTCGCTCCTGGAGACCTACCACCTGGTCGATCAGCGCCGCCAACTGGCCGGGACCCTGAGCGGGGGCCAGCGTCAGCGGCTGTCGCTGGCGGCGTCCGTCCTCAACCGCCCCGAGCTGCTCTTCCTCGACGAGCCGACCAGCGCCGTGGATCCCCAGTCGCGCCGCGACTTCTGGGACGCCCTGTTCGCGCTGGCCGACGACGGAGCGACGATCCTGGTCTCGACCCACTACATGGACGAGGCCGAGCGCTGCCACCAGCTGGCCATCCTCCAGCACGGGCGCACCGTCGCGGAGGGGCGCCCGCGCGAGCTGCTCGCCGCGCTGCCGGAACAGACGCTGCTGGTGTGGGGCGATCAGCCCCGCGCGGCCCAGCGCGCGATCGAGCACCTTCCCGGTGTCCGCGCCTGCGCGCAGATCGGGCAGAGCCTGCGCGTGCTCACCGAGCCGCGACCGGAGCTGGAGGCGCAGCTCCAGCAGGTGCTGCGAGACGCCGGGATCGAGGCCCGCGTGGAGCGCACGACGCCGAACCTCGAGGACGTCTTCGTGGCGGCGACCCGCCGTCCGGGAGGCGTCGGGGACGCATGAGCCTCTCCCTCTCCCGACTCCGGGCGGTGGTCCTCAAGGAGCTGCGCCAGCTGCGCCGCGACCGCCTCACCTTCGCGATGATCCTCGGCATCCCGACCATGCAGCTGCTGCTCTTCGGATACGCCATCAACATGGACGTGCGACATCTGTCGGCGGCGGTCGTGGATCAGGCGCAGACCCAGCGCTCCCGCGAGCTGCTGGCGATCCTCGCGCAGACCCAGGTCTTCGACTTCGAGCGCCGCTTGCGGACGCCCTCCGAGCTCGCCCCCCTCCTCGAGAGCGGACGCATCCAGGCGGGGGTGGTGATCCCTCCGGACTTCGAGCGCAGGCTCGCCACCGGCGAGCGGCCCGCAGCGCAGTTGGTGGTCGACGGGTCCGAACAGGTGGTGCAACAGGCCGCGCGGCAGATCAGCGTCCTGCCTCTCTCGGCGCTGGAGCCCGCGCGCGCGGGTGAGGTCGCGCCAGGCATGCCCGGCGGCGGCATCGAGGTGGTGAGCTTCTACAACCCGCAGCGCCGCGCGGCGCTCAACACCGTGCCCGGGCTGGTGGGCGTCATCCTCACCATGACGATGATCCTCTTCACCGGGATCGCCCTGGTGCGCGAGCGTGAGCGGGGCAACCTCGAGTTCCTGATCACCACGCCGCTCTCGCCCTTCGAGCTCACGCTGGGCAAGGTGCTGCCGTACGTCGGGATCGGCCTGCTGCAGATCACGGTGGTGCTGGTGCTCGGCCGGGTGATCTTCGGCGTGCCGATACGCGGCTCGATCGTCTCGCTCTATGCGGCCGCGCTGGTCTTCATCGTGGCCTCGCTCGCACTGGGCGTGTTGATCTCCACGCTCACCCAGACGCAGTTCCAGGCGATGCAGGCCTCGACCTTCACCTTCCTGCCGCAGCTGCTGCTCTCGGGGTTCATGTTCCCCTTCGAGGGCATGCCGCGTCCGGTGCAACTGCTCGCCGAGGTGCTTCCCCTCACCCACTTCCTGCGACTGGTCCGGGGGATCATGCTGCGCGGGGCGGCCCTCTCCCAGATGTGGATCGACCTGCTCGCGCTGGTGGCCTTCGCTGCAGCGGCGCTCACCCTGGCCACCCTCCGCTTCCACAAGCGGCTGGACTAGGGCGCCCTGCGGGCGCTCGCGCAGGACGAGCGTCTCAGGCGAGCAGCTCGCGCACCCTGGGGACCACCTCGGACGCGTACAGCTCGACGCAGCGCATGAGCTGGCGGTGCGGGATGGGCCCGCTGCAGTACTTCAGGTCGAAGCGCGCGACCCCCAGTGCGCGGATCGTGTCCGCCATCTTCTGGGCCACGGTCTCGGGCGCTCCGACGTAGAGCGAGCCACGCTCGATCTCGCGCTCGAAGCCGTCCCGCGTCACCGGTCCCCAGGCGCGCTCCCGTGCGATGCGATCGTGCAGGGCGCGGAAGTTCGGCCACAGCTCCTCCCGCGCGCGCTCGTCCGTCTCGGCGACGTAGCCGGGGGAGTGCATGCCCAACGGCAGCAGCGGCGTGCCGAGCTTCTGGACGGCGTCCTGGTAGAGCTCGATGAAGGGAAGAAACCGCCGGGGGTTGCCGCCGATGATCGCGAGCATCATCGGCATCCCGTATCGCGCCGCGCGCACGACCGATTCCGGCGATCCCCCCACCCCGATCCAGGTCTTCAACCTCCCGGACTCGGTCTTCGGATAGACCTCCTGGTCGCTCAATGCGGCACGCGTGCTCCCGCTCCAGGTGACCGCCTTCTCCGACAGCAGCCGGGAGAAGAGCTCGAGCTTTTCGTTGAAGAGCACCTCGTACTGACCGAGGTCGAACCCGAAGAGCGGGAACGATTCGGTGAAGGAGCCACGGCCGAGGATCACCTCGGCGCGGCCGTTCGAGATGGCGTCCAGCGTCGCGAAGCGCTCGAAGACCCGGACCGGCTCATCCGAGCTGAGGACGGTGACGGCCGAGCCCAGGCGGATGCGTCGGGTGCGGCTGGCGATCGCGGCGAGCACGATCTCCGGGGAGGAGATCGCGAAGTCGGCTCGGTGGTGCTCACCGAGCCCGATGCAGTCGACCCCCAGCCCGTCGGCGAGCACGGCCTGCTCGACCACGTCCCGGATCACCTGCGCGTACGGCGTCGGCCTGCCCTCGTCGTCGAAGCTGACGTCGCCGAACGTGTCCAGCCCCAGCTCCAAGACGTGGGTCTTCATGGAAGAACCCGGTAGCCACCGGCCGGCCCCGTCGCCTTCCTGGTCGGCCGGCGGCGACCGCCCTTCCGTTCGAGGGTGCAACCCGTGGGGAGACCCGCGTCGCGGCCCCAGTGTCAGGCGTCGCCCGAATCCACTCCGGCGGAGGTCGGAATGCGGGAGCAGCGGCCTCAGGCTGTGACGCCATGACGCGCTTCTCCACGCTGCTGCGCCTGCCCCCGGGTCCGGTCGACCTGCGCTCCATCCCGACGGACACCTCGCCCGGCTTCTCCGGCTCGCGGCACGACGGCGAGCTGGCGCTGGCGGGCCTGGGCCCCGAGCTCGCGGATCTCCAGGAGCGGATGTGGGCCCAGCGGATCACCGGCTCCAGCCGCCGCATCCTCCTGGTGCTCCAGGGCATGGACACCAGCGGCAAGGGCGGCACCCTGCGACACACCGTGGGCCTGGCCGATCCCCAGGGGGTGCGCATCCACGCCTTCAAGGCGCCGACCGCAGAGGAGCGCGCACACGACTTCCTGTGGCGCATCGAGTTGGCCATGCCCGAGTCCGGCTACATCGGCGTCTTCGACCGCTCGCACTACGAGGACGTGCTGGTCCACCGGGTGCGCAAGCTCACGCCGCTCGCCGAGATCGAGCGGCGCTACCTGGCCATCAACGCGTTCGAGGCGCACCACGTGGGTGCGGGCACCACGATCATCAAGTGCATGCTTCACATCAGCCCCGGCGAGCAGAAGGTCCGACTGCGCAGGCGCCTGGAGCATCCGTCCAAGTACTGGAAGTACAGCCCTGGCGACCTCGACGACCGCGCGCTCTGGGGTGCCTACCGCCGCGCGTACGAGCTGGCGCTCGAGCGCACCCACACGCAAGCGGCGCCGTGGCACGTCATCCCCTCCGACAAGAAGTGGTACCGCAACCTCGCGGTCGGGCAGCTGTTGATGGAGGCGCTGCGCGGCATGCGCCTGGAGTGGCCGCCGGCCCAGTTCGACGTGGAGGCCGAGAAGCGGCGGCTGGACAGGGATCCCGTGATCGAATGAGCCGGGGCCGGAAGCGTCCGGGTGGCGGTCCGGTGCTGGCAGGACCCCGCTTCTGGGGGATGATGGAGGGACAGCGGCGGGGCCGGGGCTGGCTTCCCAGAAGAGGATGGACACCGAGATGGCGAGCCCGAAGACGGCACTGGTCCTGGGAGCCGGGGCCGCGCGCGGCGCCTACGAGGCGGGGGTGGTCGCGTGGCTGCGCGAGGAGTTCGAACCCGGCCTCGGGCGCAGGCTCCCGCTCGACATCGTCGCCGGAACCAGCGTGGGGGCGATCCACGCCTGCTTCCTCGCCGCCACGATGGAGCGCCCCGAGGTGCAGGGGCGCGTGCTCATCGCCCAGTGGGAGTCGATGCGCGTGGAGAGCGTCCTGCGCGCCAGCTTCGGCGACATCTGGCGCGTCCTGCGCGAGTCCCTCGGCAAGCCCTCTCGCGGCAATCGCAACGACGTGCGCGTGGGGGGACTGGTGGACCCGGCGGGCCTGCGCGCGCTGGTCGGTGGGCAGATCCCCTGGACGCAGATCGGCCGCAACCTGCGCAATGGCCGGCTCGACGCGCTGGCGGTCAGCGCGACCCACGTGGGCAGCGGCCGCACCCGCGTGTTCGTCCAGCGGCGTGGAGGCGGGCTCCCCTCGTGGTCGGTGGACCCCCAGCTGGAGGGGGTTGCGACGCGGATCGGCCCCAATCACGCGCTGGCCTCGGCGGCGATCCCGGTGATCTTCCCGCCGGTGCGCCTGCGCGGCGAGCTCCACGCGGACGGCGCGCTGCGCATGTCGGTCCCGCTCAGCCCCGCGCTGCGCCTGGGCGCCCAGCGCGTGGCGGTGATCTCCCCCTCGCCGCGCCGCGATGCGATCGACGCGACCCGCGGAGAGCACGAGGCGGTCTACGGCTCGGCGGCATACCTGGCGGGGAAGATCCTGGGGGCCCTGCTGATGGATCGCACCGATCAGGATCTGGCGCGTCTGGAGCAACTCAACGGCCTCCTCGAGGCCGGAGCCCGGGAGTACGGCCCGGACTTCCTGACCCGGATCCACCGGGCGCTGGGCGACGGGCGCAGCAGCCCGCTCCACTACGTGCGGACGCTGCTGCTGCGGCCGTCGGCGGATCTCGGCGCGCTTGCCGCCGAGTACGTGCAGAGCGGCGAGTTCCGGCGCGCGGACGGCCTGGCGCACCTGGCGATCCACAAGCTGGTGGAGCGCGAAGCTCCCGGCCAGGCCGACCTCGCCAGCTTCATGCTCTTCGACCGCGGCTTCGCGTCGCGGCTGATCGAGCTGGGGCGAAAGGACGCTGCCCTGCGCGCCGCGGACTGGACCCGGTTCTTCTCCGATGCCCCCCAGTGCGCGGCCGAGGAGGCGACGCTCGAGCACCAACGGGGGCGGCTCGGAGAGCTGCAGGCCGTCTGACCGGGGACGAGCCCCCCGGTCCGTCATCAGGGTTGAAGCCGTCCGGCCCGGTCCCGACGTGCGTGCCCGGACCGCGCGCCCGGCGGCCAGTCAGCTCGAGCAGGCCGAGGTTGCGTCGTCGGGGGGCACGTCCGGAAGGCACCAGGGGCCCCAGGCCCGCCCCTCCTGCCACACGGGACGGGGATCGAAACCGAAGCCGACCCGCTCCACGCGTCCGGAGCCGATCTCCATCCAGAGCAGCGACTGATCCGGGGAGGTCAGCTCGTTGAGACACGCCACGCGGGTGTGGGTCCCATCGGCCCAGCGCAGCTCCGAAGCCCAGGCGCGGTGCCCGTGCCCGCAGAGCACCCAGGACGGGCGCAGCTTCTCGCACAGGGCGCGCGCGATCGGATTGCCCATCCACGGCGAGGGTCCTCCCTCGAGCCCCGGCCGGATGAGTCCGCGCGGCCACTCGTGCAGCACCAGCAGATCCGCGCCGCGCATCCCCGCGAGGCGCTCGACCTCGGCGCGGCGGAAGTATCCGGCATGCTTGCGCGAGGCCGCATCCCGCGGAGGCAGGAGGGGCGCGTCGTAGAAGCGCGGAGCGTGGATGCCGGAGAGGTAGGCGACCTTCAGTCCCGCGAGCTCCACCATCCCGCTGCGGCCCAGATAGGTGATGCCGGGGGCGATCTCCCCGCCGTCCGGCAGCGCGGAGAGCGCCTCGAAGTCCTCGTTGTTCCCGCCGACGAAGGCCAGCGGAAAACCCAGGCTCCCGGCGCCGTCCGCGAGCGCGGCGAACTCTGCCGGCATGGTGCGCTTGGTGGCCTTGCGCCGCTGATCGTGGGCGTCCCGGAAGGCCTCCACGTCGCCGACCGCGAGCCCTTGGCGCACGGGCAGCGGCAGCGAGGTTCGGAGCCGCTCGGCCCACCCCTCGAGGCGGCCGAAGCGCCCGTGGATGTCACCGATCGCCACCAGGATGTGACGATCGGAACGGAGACGTTCGGACATGGAGCAAGCTGCATCCCACCCGAGCCGTCCCTCGCCTATCCACCGGGGCGGGCAAGTGTCCACCAGGGCTCACTTGCCCTCGCCGCCGGTGAGAGCTCCCTGCGTGAGGGAGGCGTCAGTGCTCGTGGCCGTCCTCGCCGTGGACGTGGCCGTGCTCGAGCTCCTCGGCGGTCGCCGGGCGGATCTCGCGGATGGTCACGTCGAAGTGCAGGGTCTTTCCGGCCAGCGGGTGGTTGAAGTCCACCACGACCCGGTCACCCTTGATCTCCTTGACCAGGAACTCGACCTCGTCGTCGTCCTCGTCGGTGGCGGTGATGGTGCCGCCCTCCTCCAGCTCGAGCTCGGCGGGGAACTCGGAGCGGTCGACCTCCTCGACGCCCTCGGGGTCGTACTCACCGTAGGCCTCCTCGGGGGGCACGATGGCCTGGACGCGGTCGCCCACGGCCTTGCCCTCCAGGGCCTTCTCCAGACCCGGGACGATGTCCTCGTAGCCGTGCAGATAGGTGAGCGGGTCGCCGGGCTCGCTGATCTCCACGACCTCTCCATCCGGGAGGGTGAGGCGGTAATCGACGGTGACGACGGTGTCCTTGGTGGCCTTCATGTTCGGGTGCCCTCCCGGGCGGTGCAGGGAATCGCCCCCGGCGCGGCTTGGAGAGCACGAGCGGGGCGGCGGCGGCACCCTATCCCCGAAGCCGGTGCTCCCGGGTGCCCTTTTCGCCCATGCCCCGGGCGCTTCTGGGACCATTGGACGCTGGGCCCCGACCTCCGGGGCGTCCCCGGCCGTGGCCCGGGGGGCCGCTCCGGACGGGATCGCCACCCGGCCGGCACCGGGAAGCGACCGGGACGCCCGAGCCGACTCGACCGGGACGGCCGGCGGCGGGGAGCGGCCGGGACGCCCGAGGCGGCTCGACCGGGCCGGCCGGCGGCGGGAAGCGACCGGGACGCCCGAGCCGACTCGACCGGGCCGGCCGGCGGCGGGAAGCGGCCGGGGCGCCCGAGGCGGCTCGACCGGGCCGGCCGGCGGGCACCTGCCCGGGGCGCCCGAGGGCGCGCCTCAGCAGCCCAGCGGGTAGGTCACCTCGATCACCGAACCCGGATCGGGGACCGACCCGGCCCCGAAGAGCACTGCGTTCCCGTCGGCGTCGTAGGAGTAGCCCCCGGAGACCTCGACCCCGTTGACCTTCACCACCAGCCCACTCGCCGGCGACGGGCGGGCGGTCAGCGGAAAGCGGCGCCGCGGACCGAAGGCGTTGACCGAGAGCGCTTCGAGCGAGGCCGCCCAGTTGGTGGTGCAGATGCTCTCGGTCGCCCCACCGGTGGCCTCGGCCAGCGCCAGGTAGCGCGTCCCGGAGGAGGACGCGGTGGGACAGGTGGAGAGATTCCTGGGCCCCACGATGGCCAGCACGCTCAGCAGGGACTCGTCGTGTCCCTTCACCCCGCGGAAGAAGGTCTCGTAGAACGGCACTCCCTGGGGCGAGAAGTCCTCCTCGTCCGAGAGGAACACCAGCACCAGCCGCGCCTCGGGACGCAGGAACCCGAGGTTGCCGTCGTTGGGGAGCGAGGTGCGCGGGTCGTCCGCGTGGTTGATCAGCGGCGCGGCCAGGGCCCGATAGGCGGCCTCCAGCCCCTGCTCGTTCCAATGACACCAGCCCACCCGGACGTTGTTGGCGAAGACCGCGGCGGCGTCGGGCGTGTCGACGCGGATGATCCGCGGCGTCGCGTTGTCCACCGGGAACAGGCGCCCGCCCTCGCCGCCGCTGGCGCCACCCGGACACTCGACGTAGCCGCCGCTGGAGGGCTCGATGCCGGTGGTGGTGACCGCGATCTGGTAGTCCACCCCGGTCCGCTGCGCGGCGGAGAGGAAGGACGAGAAGTTCTGCGCGAGGCTGCGCTGCTCCTCCATCATCGACCCCGAGTTGTCGATCACGAAGAGCACGTCGACCTGGCCCTGGGCCTCCTGGATGAAGCGATCGGTCTGCAGCGGCTTCTCGAGCCCCAGGCCCTTCACGCCCACGGTGAGCGCGCCCGCCAGGTCGGTGGTGATCGACAGCGACCCGGGGTCCTCGCCGTCATCCAGCGGGAGGTAGGCGACCGTCACGTCCCGGGAGCTTCCAACCGCCAGGCTCGCGGGGAAGCCCGGCGTCCCGGAGAGCGTGAGCTCTCCCTCCACCGTGTGCTGCGCCTGCAGGGAGGCGCCGGTGAGCGAGACCGGCAGCTCGCAGCGGTTGTGAACGCGGACCGAGCGGGTCTTGACCCCGCATCCGCGCTTCACCGTCCCGAAGTCGATGGCGGAGGGCTCGAGCGCCACGCACGCGCGCGCGCCCTGCCCGGTGATCGCCGTGGTGGGATGTCCGCGGGTGGGGTGGTTGACCCAGGCCTCGGCCAGCGCCGAGAAGGTGCCCTCGCTCGCGGGGAGGAAGTCCACCCAGAGGATCAGTCGCCCCCCCGGCCCCACGACCTGACCGTCCACCCGGTTCGCGCTGAAGGCCGGGGCCGAGCCGGCCGCCAGGGCCATCCCTCCCACGAAGCAGTCCGTGCTCCCCACGTTCTGCAGGATCCAGCCCAGCCGCGTGCTGCTGCCCACCGCCACCCGGCCGAAGTCCACCGGGGCGGGCGTGAGCCGGTAGTTGCAGTCCTCGAAGGCCCCGAGGCTGCCCTCGAGCGCCACGCCAGCCGAGGATCGCTTGGTGCCCTGTTGCGCACGCACCTGCAGCATCCCCGCGGACCTGGTGCTGCCGGGCTGCGGCTGGAACGAGACGTCGATCGGCACCCGCTGTCCGGGGGCGATCGAGGTTCCCACCTGCGGCCGCGGCAGGCTGAAGAAGCCGCCCTCGCTCGCCGAGACCGACGCGCCCACCACCGAGATCGCCTCCGCGCACCGATTGAGCGCCTGGACCGTGCGGGTCGTGCTCATGCCTTCGGGGACCGGACCGAAGGCCAGCGTGCGCGGCTCCAGCACGATGCAACCCACGCCGCCCTCTCCCTGCATGGGAAGCTTGGGCCCCGGGCCTTCGGAGTCGTCGGCGCGCAAGCCCACCTCGAGCAGCGGTCCCTTCACCAGCCCGGCCTCGCTGGGACCAAAGGACACCACCAGCTCGAAGCCGCTGCCGGGCTCGAGCGAGGTCCCCACCGGAGGCTCGCTCTCCAGGCGGAAGAGGCCGCGCGGATCCGAGAGCACCTTGCTGCCCCGGTACGTCATCGGCGAGGTCCCGTTGTTGCGGATGGTGACCCGCTGTTCGGAGCGGGCGTGGATCTCGACCTGGCCGAAGTCCAGCCGCGAGGGGGCGATCTCCAGCATCGCGGCCACTCCGTTACCGGAGAGATCGACCGTCACCGGATCGCAGAGGCGGCAGGGGCTGAGCTGGGCGCGGGCCTGCGCGGCGCCCAGTCGCGTGGGCCGGAAGGAGATCGGCAGCCGCATGCTCCGCCCTGCGGGAAGCTGGAACGTCTCGGTGGTCTGGCTCGATCCGAAGAGATCGGCGTCGTCGCCGGTGAAGGTCAGCGTGAGCTCGGCGCTCGCCGAGCTGGTGTTGGAGATGGGCAGCTCGAGCACCTCGGTGGTGTCGACCTCGACGTTGCCGAAGTCGAGCCCGTCGAAGCCCGCCTCCACCTTGCTGCGCACGCCGGTCCCGGAGAGGTCGACCTGGCGCACGCCCTCGTCGACGTTGGCATCGGTGATGAGTTGAAGCAGGCCCGCGACCTGCCCCTCCACCGAGGGCGAGAAGCGCACCGTCAGTCTGCGCTCCTCGCCGGGGCCCAGGGTGAAGGCGCGCTCGCCCTGCACGGCGACCGCGGCCACGCCCGAGGTGACGTCGGTGACCTCGAGCGCGGTGCGGCTGGAGTTCACGACGGTGAGCTCCTTCTCGATCACCGCGCCGAGCGGCACCGCGCCGAAGTCGAGTCGGCCGGGGGCCGCGGAGAGGTCGGAGCCGACGCCCTTCAGCTCACTGCGCTCGCAGGCGGCAAGGCTCCCCAGACACGCCCACGCCACGAGGATGCCCGCCCACCGCCAATCCGTCCGGCCCCATCCCATTCCCGCCTCCAGACCAAGTCACCTGATGCAAGCCACGCGGGTTGGGCGGGTTCTGCTGGCCGCCACCTCGACCTGCGGGCGGGCGTGGGCTCTGCAACCATGGTGCCCGTGGGGTTGACGGGCGCTTGGCAAGGCCTGGAAGTGCCGCAATGACAGGCGCGGACAGCCTGCACGCCCGGCGGTCCGGAAAGGGGGCGGGCAGGCGCCCTCGGACTGCACTTCCGTCACGTCGGCGGACCCGGACAGGAAAAAGTTTCACGCTTCGCGCCGGGGCGCCGGGGGGCCTGGGGCGCCACAGGGAGGTCGTCGGCGCTTCCCCTGGGAGGAGCACCTGGGCGGCAGGACGGGCCTCGAGGTCGCTGGCGCCGGGTCCCGCGCGGGCTCGAGTCCCCGGGCCGTGGGTCGTGGCCGCGCATGGAGGCGGCGTCCCGATTCTGGAGGGAGGAGCGCGGAAACGGGCCGAGGGGAGGAGCGCGGAAACGGGCCGAGGGGAGGAGCGCGAAACGGGCGCCAGCCCCCTCCTCGAATCGAGGGGACCGACGCCCGGAGCGGAAGGACCTGGCGGCGCGCCGGGGAAGATCACTCGCCGCACCTTCCGGCGACGCTCCCTCAGGCGCCCGGAGAGGGGTGCTGCGTCAGTTGCGCGCCTCGCGCTGGGAGACGCTGCGCAGCGTCTGGGAGGCCATGGTCGCGTCGGAGAGCTGCGCGATGTCCGAGAGGCTGATCACGCCCACCAGCCGGTTGTCCTTGTCCACGCACATGATGCGCGACTTGCGGTTCTTCGCCATCAACTCCTGCGCGCGCTTCACGTCGTCCTCGGGTCGGCAGCAGATGACCTCGCGGGACATGCAGTCGCTCACCTTGGTCGAAGCGTCCCTGCCCTCGGCGAGGATGCGGATGGCCAGGTCGCGGTCGGTCAGCGTGCCCATGACCTTCTTCCCGGCGTCACAGATCGGCAGGAAGCCGACCTTCTGATCCCGCATGTGCTTGGCCGCGTCGCGGACGGTGTCCTCGGACCCCAGACAGGTGACGTTGGACTTCATGATCTCCGAACAGCGCATGGTTCTGCCCCCTCGCAGTGGTTCCCCCCGGGAAGGCGGGGATCCGGATTGGAGGCGGGAAGCTGCCCACCCGCACCGCTTGCGCAATGACGGTCCATCAGCCGGGCGCGGCCCTCCGTCGGCACCCTGCTCTGCCCTGGTCAAGCAGGCCCCAGGGAGAATCGACCTCCTTCCCCCAGGCCGGGCCGGGCGCCAGCCGCGCTGCCGGATGGAGTCAGCGACCGCGACTGCGCGCCCTATTCACCCCGCGTGCGAGGGCGTGGCATCGGCCAGTTCGACCTCGGCAAGCTCGCCGACCCGGCAGGGCGCGCAAGAAGGCAGACATCAGCAGCCCGCCGACACGGCCTTCGGGCGCTCGATCCGTGGCCCGCTGCGCCCGGGGGCCAGCCAGGGGGCGCCGCTCCGAGGGGCTCCTGTCCCTCCTCCGAGCCGCCGGGCGGCCCCTTCGCCCTCGAAATCTGAGGAGCCCCTTGCCGTAACCCGAACAGGGAACGCCCATTCAGTGTTATGGCGGGACCATGTCCGAGCCCGATGTCATCACCATCAAGGGTGCCCGCGAGCACAACCTCAAGAACGTCTCGCTGGAGCTGCCGAAGAAGAAGCTCGTGGTCTTCACCGGGGTGAGCGGCTCGGGCAAGTCGAGCCTCGCCTTCGACACCCTCTTCGCCGAGGGACAGCGCCGCTACGTGGAGAGCCTCTCGGCCTACGCGCGCCAGTTCCTGGGACAGATGGAGAAGCCCCACTACGACACGCTGCGCGGGCTCTCCCCCACCATCTCGATCGAGCAGAAGGCGGCCAGCAACAACCCGCGCTCCACGGTCGGCACGGTCACCGAGATCCACGACTACCTGCGCGTGCTCTACGCCAACATCGGCGTGCAGCACTGCCCCAAGTGCAACCGCAAGGTCGGACGGCAGAGCGCGCAGCAGATGGTCGACGAGCTGATGCGGATGCCCGAGGGGACGCGCCTCAACCTGCTGGCCCCGCTGGTCACCGCGCGCAAGGGCGAGCACCGCGAGGTCCTCCAGGACGCCCTCCGCCGCGGCTTCACCCGCGCGCGCATCGACGGCAAGGTGCACTCGCTCGAGGAGAAGATCTCGCTCGAGAAGAAGCTCAAGCACGACATCGCGCTGGTCGTCGATCGCGTGGTGATCAAGGCGGAGGGCAAGTCCCGCCTCACCGACTCGGTGGAGACCGCGCTCCGCGAGGGCAAGGGGATGATGATCGTCTCCGACGCCTCCGCCGATCCCGCCACCGATCGCCCCATGAGCGAGAACAACGCGTGCCTGCACTGCGGCCTCTCGTTCGGGGAGCTGGTGCCCGCGGCCTTCTCCTTCAACAACCCGCTGGGCATGTGCCCGGACTGCAGCGGCCTGGGCACGCGGCCGGAGATGGACCCGGACCTCATCGTCCCCGACCCCACCCGCTCGATCCGCGAGGGCGCCGTCGAGCCCTGGCAGACCGGCATGGCGCGCGGCGAGGGCTGGACCGCGGAGCTGGTCGAGCAGCTCGCCGCGGCCTTCAAGATCGACCTCGACAAGCCGTACGAGAAGCTGACCCGCAAGCAGCAGGACGTGCTGATGAACGGCACGGGCGAGCAGACCTTCAACCTCAAGTGGGACGGCACCCGCTACGAGATGCAGTGGGAGGGGCTGGTCCACAAGCTGATGCGCGGCTTCAAGACGACCCAGTCCGAGCCGATGCGGAAGTACTACCTCAAGTTCTTCAGCGACAAGCCGTGCACCACCTGCAACGGAGAGCGCCTCAAGCCCGACAGCCGCGCGGTGCGCGTCGGCGGCAAGGGGCTGCCCGAGCTGAGCCGCATGAACGTGCTCGACGCGCGCGCCTTCATCGAGGGGCTCGAGCTCACCGAGGCCCAGCGCACCGTCGTCGCGGATCTCAAGCGCGAGATCGGCGGACGCCTCACCTTCCTCGCCGACGTGGGCCTGGGCTACCTCACGCTCGAGCGCGGGGCGGCGACGCTGTCGGGCGGCGAGAGCCAGCGCATCCGACTGGCCAGCCAGATGGGCAGCGAGCTCACCGGCGTGATCTACATCCTGGACGAGCCCTCCATCGGGCTGCACCAGCGCGACAACGGCAAGCTGCTGGGCACCCTCCAGCGCCTGCGCGATCTGGGCAACAGCGTGATCGTGGTGGAGCACGACGAGGAGACCATGGAGGCCGCCGACTGGCTGGTGGACTTCGGGCCGGGGGCCGGTGAGCTGGGCGGCCAGGTCGTCTCGGCCGGCACCCCCGCGCAGGTGATGGCGGATCCGAACAGCTCGACCGGCGCCTTCCTCTCGGGCCGTCGGCGCATCGAGGTGCCGGCCACGCGCCGCAAGCCGGGCAAGGCGAAGCTGCGGATCGAGGGCGCGAAGGAGAACAACCTGCGCGACGTCACCGTGGACCTGCCCCTGGGCGTCTTCCTCGCGGTGACCGGCGTGAGCGGCGCGGGCAAGTCCACCCTCATCAACGACATCCTGCTGCCCGGGCTGATGCGCGAGCTGCACGGCAGCCGGGTGCTCCCCGGCAGGCACCACGCGCTCAAGGGGCTCGAGCAGCTCGACAAGGTCGTGGCGATCGATCAGCGCCCGATCGGCCGCACCCCGCGCAGCAATCCGGCGACCTACACCAAGGTCATGGACAACATCCGCGACGTCTTCGCGCTGACCACCGAGGCGCGGACCTTCGGCTACACCGCCGGGCGCTTCAGCTTCAACGTGAAGGGCGGCCGCTGCGAGTCGTGCGAGGGGGACGGCGTCAAGAAGGTCGAGATGCACTTCCTCGCGGACGTCTTCGTCCCGTGCGAGGTCTGCAACGGCAAGCGCTTCAACGACGCCACCCTTCGCGTCCGCTACAAGGGCAAGAACATCGCCGAGACGCTGGAGATGAGCGTGCGCGAGGCGATGATCCACTTCGCGGCGCACAAGGACATCATGCGCTCGCTGCAGACGCTCGAGGACGTGGGCCTGGGCTACATCCGGCTCGGCCAGAGCAGCCCCACGCTGTCGGGCGGCGAGGCCCAGCGCATCAAGCTCTCCCGGGAGCTCGCGCGGGTGGCGACCGGGAACACGCTCTACGTCCTGGACGAGCCGACCACCGGTCTGCACTTCGAGGACATCCAGAAGCTGCTGCACGTGCTCAACCGGCTGGTCGAGGCCGGCAACACGGTGCTGGTGATCGAGCACAACCTGGACGTGATCAAGTGCGCGGACTGGGTGGTGGACCTGGGCCCCGAGGGCGGCTCCGGCGGGGGTCTGGTCATCGCCGAGGGGACGCCCGAGCAGGTGGCGAAGGTCAAGGCCAGCCACACCGGCCGCTACCTGGCCCAGGCGCTCGCGAAGGCCCGGCGCGCGGGGTGAGAAGTCTGGGATCGTGATGGGCGCGCACTGGGTTACGGTGCGCGCCATGTCACCGACCTCTGGCGCCCCCAAGGCGCGCTACCCCAAGCAGATCCCCTACATCATCGGCAACGAGGCCGCGGAGCGCTTCAGCTTCTACGGCATGCGGAACATCCTGACGGTGTTCCTCATCAACTACCTGTTGCTCAACGAGATCGGTGACACCGAGGCGCGCACGCAGACGGCGAAGGCGACCTTCCACCTCTTCGTCTCCGGCGTGTACTTCTTCCCATTGCTGGGCGGGTACCTGGCGGATCGCTTCCTGGGCAAGTACCGGACGATCCTCTACCTGTCGGTGCTGTACTGCGTGGGGCACCTGTTCCTCGCGCTCTTCGAGGACAACAAGGCCGGGTTCTATTCGGGCCTGGCGCTCATCGCGCTGGGCTCGGGCGGCATCAAGCCGTGCGTGTCGGCCTTCGTCGGCGACCAGTTCGACGAGTCCAACAAGGAGCTGGTGAAGGGCGTCTTCGGCCTCTTCTACTGGATCATCAACTTCGGCAGCTTCTTCGCCTCGCTGCTGATCCCGATGACGCTGACCAAGTACGGGCCCGCGGTCGCCTTCGGCATCCCGGGTCTGCTGATGCTGATCGCGACGATCATCTTCTGGGCCGGCCGCAACCACTACGTGGACGTGCCGCCGACCGGGAAGAATCCCGACTCGTTCCTCAAGGTCGTCTTCACCGCGCTGCGCGCCCCGAAGACCGCCGGCGGCGACTGGCTGAGCCGCGCCGAGGGCCGTCATCCCGCCGAGTCCGTGGAGGGTGCGCGCGCGGTGTTCCGCGTGATGGGCATCTTCGCGGCCATCCCCATCTTCTGGGCCCTCTTCGATCAGAAGGCCTCGACCTGGGTGGTGCAGGCCACGCAGATGAACCTGAACGTGGGGAGCTTCCGGCTCGAGCCCAGCCAGCTGCAGGCGCTCAACCCGCTGATGGTGATGCTGCTCATCCCGTTGAACAGCTTCGTGATCTTCCCCTGGCTCGAGCGCCGCGGCTGGTCGCCGACCGCGCTGCGCCGCATGACCGCGGGCATGTTCATCGCGGGCATCAGCTTCGTGATGGTCGGGATGATCCAGGTCTCCATGGACACCGGCCGCGACATGTCGGTCCTGTGGCAGGTCGCGCCCTACCTGGTGCTGACGCTCTCGGAGGTGCTGGTGAGCGCGACCGGTCTCGAGTTCGCCTACAGCCAGGCGCCGCGCGAGATGAAGGGCACCATCATGAGCTTCTGGAACCTCACGGTGACCATCGGAAACCTGCTGGTCGCCGGCGTGGCGGCCATCAACATCTTCGAGAGCACCTCGGGGAGCCTGTTCTTCTACGCCGCCCTGATCTTCCTCGCCGCGATGGTCTTCGCCTTCATGGCCAGCCGCTACAAGGTCCGCGACTACTACCAGAAGGCCTCGGTGCCGGTGCTGGGCGAGCACTCGGAGCCCACGGACCCCGGCGGGACGCGCGCCTGAGCTCCGGCTCGAGGCGATGGGGCATCGGCCCTCCTGTCCGGGGCGCCCGGCATGGGGGCCCGGCCCTCTCGTCGAGCGTCGCAGGACCTGGTGAGGCCCGATCCGTGACGTGAGCCCTCCGCTCGGCGGGGGGTGACCGCGAACCGCGCTTCAGCGTGCGCGCCCGGAC
>Ga0233383_1000378_pt1 | contig 17746 bp, 15 predicted proteins | sample ElkDunMinimDraft_14_FD_191542 | JGI IMG/M metagenome (GOLD analysis project Ga0233383, IMG submission 191542) | Fecal eukaryotic communites from dung pellets of Tule Elk in California, USA - Elk Dung G16 | ecosystem: Host-associated > Mammals > Digestive system > Large intestine > Fecal | place...
GGGATGCGACCGCCCCCAGGAGCCGAGGCTCGGCGCGCACCCCGTGAAGCCACAGCTCACCATGGTCGGCGACGAGGCGGACGTGACGCGCCGCGGGGATCGACAGGCCCCGCCCATTTGTCCAGCGCACCTGGGCGGCCTCATCCATCGAGATTCGTCTCGATCGCGCTCAAGGTCGTCATGGGCGCTCATGCTAAGGGCGCAGAGCCGTGGATCCATCCCCTAACGGCCGGCCGGCACCGCTTCCCGGGCGCTCTCGGCCGGCGCGTCGTCGTCGAGGTCGTGGACCTCCTGCAGGCCGGCGCGCTGCTGCAGCCGGCGCAGCGGTCCCGGCGCCCACCAGGCGGCGTCGCCGAACATCCGCATCACCGCCGGCACCAGCAGCATCCGCACCACCGTGGCGTCGAGCACCAACGCGATGATCATGCCGATGCCGATGAAGCGCATCATCGTCACCGAGGCGAAGGCGAACGCGCCGGTGACCACCACCAGCAGCAGCGCCGCCGCGCTGATCACGCCGCCGGTGCGGGCCAGCCCGACCGCTACGGCGTCGGCGCTGCTCGCGCCCTTCTCCCGGGCCTCGACCATCCGCGACAGCAGGAAGACCTCGTAGTCGGTGGAGAGCCCGAAGACCACCGCCGCCATCAGCACCACGATGCCGACCTCCAGCGGCGCCGGGGTGACCCCGAGCAGGTCCGCGCCGTTGCCCTCCTGGAAGAGCCAGACCAGCGCGCCGAAGGTGGCGCTCAGGCTCAGCAGGCTCATCACCACCGCCTTGAGCGGCAGCAGGATCGACCCGAACGCCAGGAACATCAGCACAAACGTCGCCCCGACCAGCAGCAGCACCATCCACGGCAGCTGCGCGGCGGTCGCGGCGAGGCTGTCGACGTTGCGGGCGGTCACCCCGCCGACCAGCAGTTCGGTGCCGGCGGGCGCGTCCAGGGCACGGATGTCGACGACGGTGTCGCGGGCGGCGTCGGAGAGAGCGTCGGGCTCGGCGAGCGCGGCGGTCAGCACGGTGACACCGTCGGCGGTACCCGCCGGCACGACCTGCGCCACCCCGGGCACCGCGGCGAGCTCACCGCTGAAGCCCTGCACGGCCGCCTGATCGGCACTGCCGCGCAGCACCACCTGCACCCCGTTGCCGCTCATCGCCGGGAAGTCGGTCTTGAGGGTCTCGATCGCCTGCCGGGCGGCGTCGTCGCGGGGCAGCACCCGCTCGTCGATCTCGCCGAAGTTGACCCCGGTGATCGGGGCGGCCAGCAGCGCCAGCACCGCCACGATCGGCAGCGCCACCAGCGCCGGACGGCGGGTGGTGAAGCGGGCCAGCCGTACCCAGCCGTTGTGCTCGGTCGGCGCGGCACGCTCCGGGCTGCGGCGCCTGCGCACCGCGAGCTTCTCGATGCGCGGGCCGAGCAGCCCCAGCACCGCCGGCAGCAGCGTCAGCGAGATCAGCGCCGCCATCGCCACCGCCGCCATGCCCCCGTACGCCAGCGACTTCAGGAACGCCTGCGGGAAGAGCAGCAACCCGGCCAGCGCGATGATCAGCAGGCAGGCGGAGAAGACGACCGTACGCCCGGCGGTGGCAACGGTGTTGCGGACGGCGGTCTCGGTGGCCCGGCCGGCGGCCAGTTCCTCCCGGAACCGCCCCACCACGAAGAGCCCGTAGTCGATTGCCATGCCGAGCCCGAGGAGGCTGGCGACGTTGACGGCGAAGGAGTTCACCTCGGTGTTGAGCGCCACCAGGTGCAGCACGCCCAGCGACGCCGCGACCGCGGAGCCGCCGACCAGCACCGGCAGCGACGCGGCCACCACCGAGCCGAAGATGAAGACCAGCAGGAGCAGCACGATGGGCAGCGAGAAGAGCTCGGCCTTGATCAGGTCGGTCTTGGAGCGGTCCGAGGTGGACTGGGCCAGCGGCAGGCTGCCGGCGACCTCGGTGCGCACCCCGTCGACGGCGAGGTCGTCGGCGACCTCGCGGTAGTTGGCGAGCTTGTCGGCGTCGGAGTCACCGGCGATGGTGAGCACCGCCAGCGCCGACCGCCCGTCGGCCGACACCAGCTGCGGCGCCGGGGTCTGCCAGTACGAGGTGACCGCGGCGACCCGGTCGGCCGGCAGCGCCGCCAGCTTCGCGCCGATCCGCTCGGCGGCGGCCGGATCGTCCAGGCCCGCCTCGGGGGTGTAGATGACGACGGCTTCGCCGCCCTGCGGCCCGAGGGCGGCCTCGGCGATCGCCGAGGCCTGCGAGGACTCACTGCCGGGGTCGATGTAGCCGCCTTCGCTGAGCTCGCCGAAGACGCCCAGACCCCAGACTCCGGAGCCGACCACCGCCACGGCCAGCACGGCGAGGATGATCCGGCGCAGCCGGTAGGTCAACGATCCCCAGGAAGCGAACACGCCCAGTCCCTCAGTCGTCGGTGATGGTCCCGCGTGCGGGACAGTGCCCCCGGCGGAGCGGTTCAACCGTACGAGCGCCGATGTCTGCCGCTGGGGTGCCGGGCAGTCACCGTGACGGGGCCCACAGTCGAGGGTCGCTCAGCAGAGCCGGCCGAAATCCCGGGCGGCGGCGACGTCGATCTCCGCCCCGGCGAGCCGGCGCTGGATCCAGAGCCGCGCCGCCACCGCGCTCCGTTCGTCGGCGCCCGCCTGCTCGACCAGGAGCGCGGCAGTGAGGGCGTACGCCATGCGCAATGCCAGCGACCGGGCGCCCGCGACCGCCGCGCCGGTCACCGCCGCGAGGTCGGCGCGCAACCGCTGCGTCACCCCGGCCAGCACGTCCGCGCTCTGCGGTTCGGCGGCCGCGGCGGCGTTGCCGAGCCGGTCCAGCAGGCTCGCCGCGCCCTCCTTGCCGACGGCCCGCAACACGTCCAGGGCCAGCACGTTGGTGGTGCCCTCCCAGATCGGCAGCACCTGCGCGTCGCGCAGCAGCCGCGGTACCCCGGTCTCCTCCACGTAGCCGGCGCCACCGAAGCACTCGACGTACTCGGCGGCCGCGGCCACCGCCAGCCGTCCGGTGGCCAGTTTCGCCAGGGGCGCCACCAGCCGCAGCTCGGCGGCGGCCGCCGCGTCACCGTGCTCCACCCGCCCCAGCAGCGCGAAGGCGTGCCCGGCGAGCACGAACGCCCCCGCCGCGTCGACGGCCAGGGCGCCGAGGGTGGCGCGGTGCAGCGGCGAGTCGACCAGCAGCCCGCCGGCGACGGTGCGGGCCCGGGCGTAGTCGAGCGCGTACGCCAGTCCGCGCCGCATCCCGGCCGCCGCCGCGGCGGCGTTGTGCAGCCGGGTCACCACCACCAGGGTCATCGCCCGTCCCAGTCCCGGTTGCGCCGGATCCCCGAGCGGCCACCCGTACGCCTGCCGCAGCCCGATCTCGGCGGTGGGCAGCGCCCGGGTGCCGAGCTTGTCCTTGAGCCGGTGCAGCCGCACGCCCGGCGCGGGCGCGGCAGCGTCGACGCCGGCCCCGAGCGGCGAGTCGCCGGCGTAGCGGGGCACCAGGAACGGCGCCAGCACCCGGCTGCCGCCGCCGGCTCCCTCGGGCCGGGCCAGGGCCACCGCCAGCGCCGAGTCGGCGGCCGAGCAGAACCACTTCTCGCCGGTGAGCCGCCACGACCCGTCGCCGGCGCGGATCGCCACGGTGGTGGTGCCCGACAGGTCCGAGCCGCCCTGCGCCTCGGTCATCCACTGCCCGCTGGTGATCGCCGTGGCCGGGTCGGTGGAGAGCAGCCGCGGCAGCCACGCCTCCCGCAGCGCCGGGTCCACCTCGGGGCGGCTCAGCAGGGCCGCCGCGCCGTCGGACATCGCCACCGGGCAGGAGAAGGTCGCCGACTCCGGCCCGTACAGGTGCAGCAGCGCGTGCTGCACGATCCGCGCCCTGGCGCCCCACTGCGCGCGGGCCTGCGGCAGGTAGGGGAGCGCCACCAGGGCGTGCCGGGCGGCGGCGGCCCGCTGCTCCTGCCAGCCGGCGCTGGTGTCGATCCGGTCGACGCGCGCGCCCCACGGGTCGTAGCGCACCAGCTCCGGCGGATGCGTCTCCGCATCGGCGTGCGCCGCCCGCAGCGGCCCCGCCACCTCGGCGGCGAGCGCACTCAGCCGGGGCCGGGCCGCGTCCAGCCCGGAGCCGAGGTGCCGGGCCAGCCAGGCCACCAGCAACGGATCGCCCTCGTACGGGTCGGCCGGCGCGGGAACATGCTGCACGTACCGGTCCATGGGCACCCCCTGGCTGCGGCGATGTCCCGACCGTAGACGAGCATCGACGCCCGGCACAGCCCTCATCGGCGCAAACCGCCCCGCGAACCCGGCCGCGGTGCCTACCGTCGGTAGCGATGAACGACCGCAAACCCTGGATCCGCCCCGGCCGCCCCCGGCGCACCAGGCGCACGGCGCTGATCGTGGCCCTGTTCACCCTGGGGCTCTGCGTGATCGGCGCCGCCGGGCTGGGGCTGTCGAGCCTGCAGACGGTGCAGCGCGCCGACGACCCGGTCCGCGACACCGCCGACGGCTTCCTGCGGGAGATGATCGCCGGGGACACCGCTGCGGCGTACGGACGGCTCTGCGCCGACGCCCGTACCCGCTGGAGCGAGCAGGGCTTCACCGCCTGGGTGCGCACGCCGCCGCTGCTGGCCGCGTACCAGATCGAGAAGGTCACCGTCGCCACCCACGAAGGCCGCCCGCGGGGCACGGTGCGGGTGCAGCTCAGCCGCGACGCCGGCCCCGGTCAGAACCGGGAGCTGACGGTGATCCGCGAGGACGACGCCTGGCGGGTCTGCGGCGACCCGTGGTGATCCGCGGCGCTCGGGCAGGGGCGGCGCCGGCTACGGCGGCCGCCCGGGTCACCAGGCGAGCGGGCCGAGGTCGCCGGTGCGGTGGTGGCGGCGGCAGAGCACCTGGTAGCGGACCTCGGCGTCGTCGGCGGTGTCGCCGATGACGACCTGCTCGCCCTCGCGCACCACCCGGCCGCCGAGCACCCGGGCGTTGAGCAGCCCTTCACGTCCGCACCAGCAGAGCACCTCGATCTGGATGCGGGCCACCTCGTCGGCGAGTTCGAACAGCCGCCGGGCGGCGGGGAACAGATGCGAGCGGAAGTCGGTGGCCAGCCCGAAGGCGAAGACGTCCACGTCGTGCTGGTCGACCAGTTCGGCCATCTGCTCGACGTGCTCGACGTTGTAGAAGCACGCCTCGTCGCAGACCAGGTAGTCGATGCGGGTGCCGTCGCTGTGCCCGCGCAGCACCAGGTCGCGCAGGTCCAGGTCGTCGGTGACCTCGACGGCGTCGTGGGACAGCCCGATGCGGCTGGTCACCTGCGGGCCCATCGACCGGTCGATGCGGGTGGTGACCAGCCCGCGGCGGCCCTGCCGGGCGTGGTTGTGGTTCATCTGCAGCGCCATCGTGGACTTGCCGCAGTCCATCGGTCCCCAGAAGAACTTCAGCGCTGCCGCGTGCAGCGGGCGGCCGTCGACCGTACGGGCGGGGCTGGTCGAGGGCAGGGTGCGGCTCGCGGCGTGTTCGGTCACGGTCGGGCAGCCTAACGCATCAGCCGGTGTCCGCTCCGGCGTCGCACCGCCGCTCAGAGCCGCTTCGGGGGCGTGTTGCCCGCGGCGATGATCGCCCGGCGCATCGGCACGGCGAGCAGCAGCAGGAAACCGACCAGGAAGAAGACCAGCAGTGAGACCAGCCCCACCCGGTAGGAGTGGGTGAGCTGGAACACCAGGCCGAAGGCGAGTGGCCCGAGCCAGCTGGTGCCCTTGTCGCTGATCTCGTAGAAGCCGTAGTACTCGCCTTCCTTGCCGGCGGGGATGAGCTGGCTGAACAGCGACCGGCTCAGCGCCTGGCTGCCGCCGAGCACCAGACCGATCGCCGCACCGAGCATCATGAACTGCAGCGGCGCCTCGGCCGGCAGCCGGAACGCGGCGATGATCACTCCGGTCCAGAGCACCAGGCTCATCAGCACCGTCTTCCAGGCGCCGATGAACCGGGCCAGCGCCCCGAGCCCCAGCGCGCCGCCGAAGGCGAGGAACTGCACCACCAGGATCGTCACGATCAGGGTCGACTGCTCCAGCTTCAGCTCTTCGGTGCCGTACTGGCTGGCCAGGGCGATGACGGTCTGGATGCCGTCGTTGTAGACCAGGAACGCCAGCAGGAAGAAGAGCGTCAGCGGGTACGCCTTCATCTGGCGCATCGTGCGCCCGAGCTGCCGGAAGCTGCCGACGAGGAGGTTGCCGCCGCCGGCGGTGACCGCCTCGGCGCTGGGGCGTTCCCGCAGCCAGCGCAGCGGCGCCAGGGTGAAGACCGCCCACCACACGCCCGCCGAGACGATCGACCAGCGGGCCAGGTCCAGGGTGCGCTCGGCCTCGCCGTTGCTGAACGACTCGACCACGACGAGGTTCAACGCCAGCAGCAGTCCGCCGCCGAGGTAGCCCAGGCCCCAGCCGTAGCTGGAGATGGAGTCGCGCTCGTCGGGGCCGCCCAGGTGTGGCAGGAACGAGTTGTAGACGACGATGCTGGCGCCGAAGGCGATGTTGGCGAGCACAAAGAGCGCGCCGCCGAGCAGGTACCGGTCGCCGGTCACGAAGATCATCGCGATGGTGGCGCCGGCGCCGACGAAGGCCGCGCCGCCCAGCAGCCGCTTCTTGTGCGCCGACCGGTCGGCAACGGCCCCCATCACCGGCAGCACGAAGACGGTCAGCAGCACCGACAGCGAGACCAGGTACGGGAAGAACGAGCCGGCCGCGACCTTGATGCCCAGTGGGTACACGTACGCGGTGCAGCTGTCCGCGCCGAGGTCACAGCCGGCGGCGGTCTTGGTGATCGTGGTCAGGAACGGGCCGAGGAAGACGGTGACCACCGTGGTGGAGAACGCCGAGTTGGCCCAGTCGTAGAGGTACCAGCCGGTGCGTTCCCGCCGGGTGCTGCCCGGCGCGGGGGTGCCGTCGGCGACGGCGGGGGTGACGGTCTCGGCCATCGGCGGGCCCTGTTCTTCTCAGGCGGCCCAGTGGCCGCGGCTGCGATACACGTCACGCAACACGTCGACGTGATCGGTCATGATGCCATCCACTCCGAGATCAAGTAAGTCGTGCATCTCGGCGGGATCGTCGATCGTCCAGACATGCACCTGCAGCCCGAGCCGGTGCGCGTGGCGCAGGAACCGGGGGGTCACCACCCGTACCCGGCGGAACCGCACCGGGACCTGCACGGCCACCACCGAGGCCGGCAGCAGCAGCGGGCGGCCCAGTCGGGCGGCGAGCCAGATGCGGGCGGTTTCGCGCATGCCGGTCGAGGTGGCGACCCGGGGCCCGGCCAGTTTCCGCAGCCGGGCCAGCCGGGCGTCGCTGAAGGAGGCCAGCAGCACCCGGGCGCCGGCGCCGGCGCGCGCCACGGTCGCCACCGTGGGGGCCACCCCGCTGTCGGCCTTGACGTCGATGTTGAACCGCACCTGCGGCCAGGCGTCGAGCACCTCGTCGAGGCGGGGGACCGCCGCCGCCCCGCCGACGCGTACGGCCGCCAGGTCCGCCCAGCGCAGGTCGGCGATGCGGCCCGGCCGGCCGGTGAGCCGTTCCAGGGTCGGATCGTGGAAGATCACCGGTACGCCGTCGGCGGTGGCGTGCACGTCGGTCTCGATGTAGCGGTAGCCCAGGCCGACTGCCCGGGCGAACGCGTCGGCGGTGTTCTCGTCGCCCTGGGCGGCGCCGCCGCGGTGGGCGAAGGCCAGCGGCCCGGCGGTGTCGAGGTAACCGGAAATCTCACTCACGTCGCGCAGTATGCCCGTCGTGGCGTCAGGCCGACGGCGGACGCCAGGTACGCCGGGTCTCGGTGGGCCGGGTGGGGTCGACGTGGCGCGGCAGGTCCGGCTCGTCGGCGCGCAGCGGCCGCAGGTCCCGGGTCAGCGCCGCGGTGATGCGTTCGGTTGCCCGCAGTGCCGCGCCGGGGGCGCCCGGCGTCAGCCCGTCGAGGTCCACCGGCGTCCCGAAGTGCACCCGCACCACGGGCCGGCGCCACAGCGCCCGCGCCACGGCCCGGCCCAGTCCCTTCGGGGCGGCGTAGGGGAGCACCTCGTGCGCTCCCCACTGTGTCACCGGCACCACCGTGACGCCGGCGGCGAGCGCGAGGCGGGCGGTGCCGGTCTTGCCGCGCTCGGGCCACATCTGCGGGTCCAGGCCGATGCGCCCCTCCGGGTAGACCAGCACCACCGAGTTGCCGGTGAGCGCCTCGGTGGCGTGGCGCAGCGCGTCGGCCACGCTCACGTCGCGCCGGTCCACCCGGATGTGGCCGCAGTGGCGCATCAGCGGGCCGATGACCGGGGTCCGGAAGAGCCCGCCGGTGGCCATGAAGCGGGGGGAGATCCCGCGGGCCCGGCAGGCGGCGGCGAGCACGATCGGGTCGAAGGTGCTGATGTGGTTCGCGGCCAGGATCAGCGGCTGGGCGCGCAGCTGCGCGGGCAGGTCACCGGTGATCTCCAGGCGTGACAGCAGCGCCACGATGCCGCGGGCCAGGGCCTGCGCGCCGCGCCACAGACGCGGTGGCCGCCAGGGTGGGGGTGAGGTCTCCATCAGCGCTCGATGGTGCCACGCCGGACGCCGCCCGCGGCCGACGGGCCGGTGGTGTCCCGCCGTGTCGCCCGGCGGTCCCGCCGGATCCGGGCCCTTCGGCCCATGGACCGGGGTCCCGGGCCCCTGAGCGGTCTTCACCTTCGACGGTAGGATCTACTACGATTCGTAGTACAACCTCATTTGGGAGTCCTGGTGGACGCGTTAGATGTCGCCCGGTGGCAGTTCGGTGTTACCACCGTCTACCACTATCTCTTCGTCCCACTGACCATCGGGCTGTCGGTGCTCGTCGCCATCCTGCAGACGATGTGGTACCGCACCGGCAAGGAGCGCTACCTCAAGCTCACCAAGTTCTACGGGAAACTCTTCCTGATCAACTTTGTGCTGGGCATCGTCACCGGGATCGTGCAGGAGTTCCAGTTCGGCATGAACTGGAGCGACTACTCCCGCTTCGTCGGTGACATCTTCGGGGCGCCGCTGGCCATCGAGGCGCTCGTCGCCTTCTTCCTCGAGTCGACATTCCTCGGCTTGTGGATCTTCGGCTGGGACCGGCTGCCCAAGAAGCTGCACCTGGCGAGCATCTGGGCCGCCGCGATCGGCACCAACCTCAGCGCCTTCTTCATCCTGGCTGCCAACTCCTGGATGCAGAACCCGGTCGGCTACACCTTCAACCCCGAGACCGGTCGCGCCGAACTCACCGACTTCCTCGCCGTGCTGACCAACAAGGTCGCACTGATCACCATCCCGCACACCCTCGCCGGCGCCTTCCTGGTCGCCGGCAGCCTCGTCGTCTCCGTGGCCGTCTGGCACCTGATCCGCAACCGCGGCGTCGACACCGACGCGTACCGCTTCGCCGCCCGGTTCGGCTCCTGGGTCACCATCGCCTCCGCCGCCGCCGTCGTGCTCACCGGCGACATCCAGAGCAAGATCATGATGCAGGTCCAGCCGATGAAGATGGCCGCCGCCGAAGGCCTCTACACCACCGAGCAGGGCGCGTCGTTCTCCGTGCTCACCATCGGCAGCCTCGACGGCAGCCGGGAGATGTTCGCACTGAAGATCCCCTACCTGCTCTCCTGGCTGGCCAACGGCGACTTCAACTCCGAGGTCCAGGGCATCAACGACATCCAGGCCGCCTACAGCGCCCAGTACGGCGCCGGCAACTACACCCCGATCATCCCGGTCACCTACTGGAGCTTCCGCTTCATGATCATGTTCGGGATGATCGCCGCGCTCATCGCCGTCTGGGTGCTCTGGACCTACCGCAAGGACCGCGACTCGAACAACAAGTGGCTGCTGCGCGCCGGTCTCGTCCTGCCCCTGATGCCGCTCGCCGCGAACTCCTTCGGCTGGATCTTCACCGAGATGGGCCGCCAGCCCTGGATCGTCTTCGGCGAGATGCTCACCCGCGACGGCGTCTCCCGCAGCGTCTCGCTCACCGAGGTCCTCACCTCCTTCACCGCGTTCACCCTCATCTACGCCGTCCTGGCCGTCATCGAGGTCAAACTGCTGCTGCGGTACGCGAAGAAGGGGCTGCCCGACGTCACCCCACCACCTGAACACGACGGCGCGGATGAAGACCGCCCGCTCGAGTTCGCCTACTGACCCGGGAGCCCACCGTGGAACTCACCACCGTCTGGTTTCTGCTGGTAGCAGTCCTGTTCACCGGCTACTTCATCCTCGAGGGCTTCGACTTCGGCGTCGGGGCGCTGCTGCCCGTGCTCGGCCGCGACGACCGCGAACGCCGCGTCATGCTCAACACCATCGGCCCCGTCTGGGACGGCAACGAAGTCTGGATCATCACCGCCGGCGGCGCGATGTTCGCCGCCTTCCCCGAGTGGTACGCCACCCTCTTCTCCGGCTTCTACCTGCCGCTGCTGCTGATCCTGCTCGCCCTCATCGTGCGCGCCGTGGCCTTCGAGTACCGCCACAAGCGCCCCGAGAAGCAGTGGAAGCAGCGCTGGGACCTGGCCATCATCATCGGCTCCGTGGTCCCGGCGATCCTCTGGGGCGTCGCCTTCGCCAACATCGTGCGCGGCGTGCCACTGGACGCCGACCACGAGTACGTCGGCGGCCTGTTCACCCTGCTCAACCCGTACGGGCTGCTCGGCGGCCTGACCACCGCGGCGCTCTTCCTCACCCACGGCGCGGTCTTCATCGCCCTCAAGACCAACGGCGAGATCCGCGAACGGGCCGGCACGCTGGCCTTCCGCAGCGGCCTGGTCACCATCGTCATCGCCGGCAGCTTCCTGGCCTGGACGCTGGCCATCCGCGGCAACACCCTCTCCACGGTCTTCGCCGTCGGCGCGGCGCTCGCCCTGGTCGGCGCGGTCCTGGCCGCCAAGGCCCGCCGCGAAGGGTGGGCGTTCCTGGGCACCGCGATCACCATCGCGCTGGCCGTGGCGACCCTGTTCGCCACGCTCTTCCCGAACGTGATGCCCTCCACGCTCGACCCGGCGGGCACCCTGACCACCGCCAACGCGGCCTCCACCCCGTACACGCTCAAGATCATGACGTGGGTGGCGGTCATCTTCACCCCGATCGTCCTGCTCTACCAGGGCTGGACCTACTGGGTGTTCCGCAAGCGCATCAGCGTGGCCAACATCCCGCCGCTCTGACCCCCGAAACGGCGGTGGCCGGCCCCCTTGTCACAAGGGAACCGGCCACCGCCGTCGTCACGTCCGGACTCAGCTCGCTTCGCGCAGCTCCGCCAGCCGGGCCTCGATCTCGGCCAGCTCCGCGCGCAGCTTCTGCGCCTGCTGCTCGGCCTCGGCCCGTTCGACCGACAGAATCTGCTCCACCGCGTCCTGCACGCCCGGCACGTCGACCAGACCCACGATCTTCAGCGCCTCCGCCGGCCGCACCAGGTAGGGCTTGGCCAGCACCTTCGTGCCCTGCTGGGCGGCGACGGTCCACTCGCCGTCGGCGTAGGCAAGCGTCACCGTCAACGCCGCCGGCGGCTTCTGCTTCGCCACCGGCTTGGCGGCCCGCTTGGCCGGCTTGACCGGCTCCGGTTCGACCGGCTCCGCCTTCGTCTCCTCGCGGGCCGGCACCGGCTTACGGTCCAGCATGAACTCCGGCTCCGGCCGCGCCGGCGGCTCCGGTTCGACGGCCGGCTCCGGCCGCTTCCCCGCCCCCTTCGGTGCGATCGCCACATCGGCGGGGGAGAAGGGCAACTCGTCGCGGCCGAAGCGCACCACCACGAACTCCTCCGTCGCCGGATCGGTCAGCTCCACCACCTGCCCGATCTGCCCGGCGATCTGCCCGGCGGATGCGGTGAAGACCACCTTGGGCTTGCGGCCGGCCGCCAACGCCTCCCGGACGCGCTGCAGATCCTCATCGGACAATCCCTGCACAGCAATTTCCGCGGCAGACATCAGCACCCTCTTCCGTACACCTGTATGACCGCCGCCCTTACTACCAGGCGCCTGCGACAGCATGATCACCGGCATGCCGGTGTGGCCCGCCCCGGCCGGCAACAGCCACCGGCGTCCCCGGGTCACGCCGACGTCAGCCGCCGAGGACCTCCAGCGCCCGGTCGGCGTGGGCGTTCATGTCCCGCGCGCTCGAGATCACCTCGACGATGCGCCGGTCGGTGCCGATGACGAACGTGACCCGCCGGGTGCTCAACGGCCCCAACGGCAGCGAACGCCGCACCCCGAGCTGCCGTGCCACCACCCCGTCAGGATCCGACAGCAGCGGAAAGTCCAGCCCGTACCGCTGCGAGAAGGCCGCCTGCCTGGCGACCTGGTCACGGCTGATCCCCACCCGCTGCGCCCCGACCGCCGCGAACTCCGCCGCCAGGTCCCGGAAGTGGCAGCTCTCCTTCGTGCAGCCCGGCGTCATCGCCGCCGGGTAGAAGAACAACACCACCGGCCCGTCGGCCAGGAACTCCGACAGCCGCCGCGGCGTACCCGTCTCGTCCGGCAGCGTGAAATCCTCGACCAGATCGCCCACAGCGGCTACGTCCGCCATCCGGCACCTCCATGCTCGACAGTGACCCCGAAGCGTACGCGCCACACCGGCGGTCACCGCGCCGACAGCAACGCCAGCACCTCGCCGCTGAAAGCCCGCGCCTGCGCGCCGCTCGGCGGCGCACCACCGTGCCGCGCGGCCAGGCACCGGCCGATCAGCGCAGTGCCGAACCCGGCACCGGCCAGCCGGCGACCGGCCCCGGCCTTGGACAACCAGACACCGCAGCGGGCCTTCACCAGCGCCCGGCACGCACCGAGCACCACCTCCTCGGCCCCGGCCGCCGGCACGTCGTCGGCGGCCGGCACCCGATCCCGCCACCAACGCACCGACTCGACGAGCAGCCGGCGCAGATCGGCATCCCCGAGATCGGCGAAGACCTCCGCGGCCGGCGGCCCGCACAGGGCGAGACCAATCTGGTGCAGGATGCTGCGGTCGAGGCCGTACCAGAACAGCCCGTCCGCGGCGGGACGCAACGCCGCCGACCAGGTCACCCGCCGCGGCAACCCGGTCCCCGCGTTCAGCTCGACCTCGAAACCGGGATCGGCCGTACCCGACGCCGCCACCGCCCTGCCGTACACGACCAGCTCCACACCACGGGCCGGGCAGGGCAGGGCCTCCCACCGGGCCACCAGCGTGCGCTTGTGCCCGTCGGTCAGCGCACCGGCGCAGACCACCGCCACATCGATGTCGCTGCGACCCGGCTGATAACCGCCCAACGCCAGAGAACCAGCCGCATAGCAGCCGACAAGATCCGCCCCGAGGACGTCTCCCGCGACCTGCACCACAGCGCCCAGATACTGCCGCACCGCACCCTCCACACCCGCCATCCTGCCCGCCACCAGCCCGAATGCCGTTCCCAGCACGCCACACATCGACGACAATCAGGGCGGAGGTGCGACATGGGCGGCTACGTGAACCCTGACTGCGGGGGCTGGACCGAACTTCGGGTCCACGGGGTCTCCGGCACCCCACCGGAGGAGATCCTGCAGCACCCGCACGTGCGACGCGTCGCCGGCGACGCCGAAGCCGGCTTCTACCGCCGCCGCTGGGAATCCCCCCTGACCTCCGCCGACACCGCCGACGACCGGCAGGAGGCGTACTCGTGGGGTGGGCTGACCGCCGGCAAAGGGCAACGGGCGCTCTGGCTGCTGCTGACGCCGTTCCTGCTGGCCAACATCGCCTACTGGGCCCTGCCGTACGCCGGCGGCGCTGCACCCACCAGCCGCACCCGACGCGCCACCGAGGCACTGCAGCGGCTCTTCGCGCTGTCACTGACCCACACCCTCGTCCTGGCCACCATCGGGGTCAGCATGGACCTCGTCGGCTGGCAGTGCGCCGCCCAGTCCACCGGCTGCCCCGACCGCACCCGAGGGCTCGGACCGCTCACCTGGTCCTGGCTGGACCAGCCCGGCCGGCAACTCGCCGTGACCGCCCTCGTGCCCCTGGCCGTCGTCGGCCTGCTCTGGTGGCTGGCGAACAAAACCTGGCGGGAACTGGAAACCACCGCCGCGCCGGCAACCAGCGAACCGCAACAACACCCCACACCCCTGGAAGACCACCGCATGTGGAACGGCGAAAGCCCCGTACGCCGGCTGCGCGCCGTGCACATCAGCGCCGGCTTCGCCCTGGTCGCCCTCTTCCTCCTCGCGCCCTTCACCGACCCGGGCACCCGCCCGGCCGGCCCCTGGCAGGTCACCGCGCTGATCCTGCTCGCCCTGACGCTGCTGGTGCTCGCCCTCACCGTCGTACTGACCTGCCTGCCCGCCATGAGCCGCCGCGACCACCCCGACCAGGACGTCCGCGACCACGCCGACCTCTACACCGTCCTGCCGTGGCTCGGGGTCGCACTGGCCGTCGCGGCCGCAGCGGTGATCTGGCAACCGGCCGCCGGCACCGCCACCCCGACAACCGAGATCACGCCGCTGCCAGGGCTGGCCACCACCGTCGGGGCCCTCACCGGCGTGCAACTGGCCCTGCTCGCCGCCGTCGTCACGCTCCTGCTCCTGCTGCGCACCCGGCACCGCCGCACCGCAGGCCCCGACGCCACAACACCGGCCTGGTTCGGCCTCACCACCGCCGCGATGATGACAGCAGCCGCCACCGTCGCCGTCGGCTTCGCCGCCGGGCTCGCCCTCACCGTCGCCCACACCCTCGGCACACCCGCACCGGCCGGCGTCGACCCCGACGCCCTCGTGCTGCCCCTGGTCTACTTCTGGGCCGCCGCGCTGACCGTGCCCGTCACCGCCGGGGCGCTGCTGCTCGCCGCCGTCGGCGTCTGGCTGGTCCGTCACCGCGCCCGAGCGATGCTGCGCGAACACGTCATCCCCGCCTACCCCGGCACACCCATCGCCGAAGCCCTCGCCGACCCCGGCACCCCCCGGCACGCCGCCATCGCACGCCGGGCCCGCCGCATCGCCACCGACTGGTCCTGGGCCACCGCCGGCGACCTCGGCGGACGCCTTACGGGGGCGTTCGCGCTCTGGCTCGCCGCCGTCATCACCGCCGGGCTGGTGGGCTACCTGCTCGACCCCGACGGCGTGTACGTCCACACCCGCTGGGCGGTCAACATCGGCGACGCGCTCGTCGTCGGCCTCGTCGCCGGCCTGCTCTACGTCGGACGCCAGGCCTACCGCAGTCCCCGCTTCCGCCGCACCGTCGGCGTCCTCTGGGACCTCGGCACGTTCTGGCCCCGCGCCACCCATCCGCTCGCCCCGCCCTGCTACGCCGAACGGGCCGTACCCGACCTGGTCCGCCGCATCGACCACCTCGGCCGCACCTGCCAGGGGCAGGTCCTGCTCTCCTGCCATTCCCAGGGCAGCGTCATCGGCGCCGCGGTCGTGCTGCAACTGAACGCCGAGCAGCGTTCCCACGTCGGCCTGCTCACCTACGGCAGCCCACTGCGCCGCCTCTACGCCCGGTTCTTCCCCGCCTACCTCGGGGCGGCGACGCTGCACCGGGTCGGCGCCCTGCTCGCCGGTGAACCCGCCGCCGCGGACGAGCACAGCCGCTGGCCGTGGCGAAACCTGTACCGGCTCAGCGACCCGATCGGCGGCTGGGTCCTGCACGCCGCACCGCCGACGGACGGCGCGAGCACCGAGACCACCCCCGGGATCGACCGCCGCCTCGTCGACCCGGTTTTCGCCAAACCGCCCGGCGACAACTCCTACCCGCCCACCCGCGGACACTCCGGATACCCCGAGGACCCCGCCTACCGCACCGCCGCCGAAACCGTCCGCGCCCGCCGCCGACGTCCCTGAACCGACACCCCCGAGCACGTACGATTCCGCAGGTGACCCGTCCACCCGTCACCCCGCAGCGGCTGCGTGACCTCGCGCTGCTGCGCCGCGTCCGCGACCGCATCGACCGCGAGTACGCCCAGCCACTGAACGTGGAGACCCTCGCCCGCGGCGTGTACATGTCCGCCGGGCACCTCAGCCGCGAATTCCGGGCCGCGTACGGCGAATCGCCCTACTCCTACCTGATGACCCGGCGCATCGAACGCGCCATGGCGCTGCTGCGCCGCGGCGACCTCAGCGTCACCGAGGTCTGCTTCGCGGTCGGCTGCGCATCCCTGGGCACCTTCAGCACCCGCTTCACCGAACTGGTCGGCGTCAGCCCCAGCACCTACCGCCGGCAGACCGCCGACCAGATCTCGGACCCGCCACCATGCGCGACGAAGAAGGCCACCCGACCGGTCAGGAATCGAGAAGCTTCCCGTCCCACCTCGCCGATAGCGTGACCGGCATGGACATCAACGTGCACTCCGCCTTCCTGCCCCACGACGACGCCGACGCCGCCCTGAACTTCTACCGCGACATCCTCGGCTTCGAAGTCCGCAACGACGTCGCCTACGGCGACCTGCGCTGGATCACCGTCGGTCCCGCCGGCGGGGCCGGCACCTCCATCGTGCTGCACCCGCCGGCCGCCGACCCCGGCATCACCGACGACGAACGCCGCACCATCACCGAGATGATGGCCAAGGGCACCTACAGCACCGTCACCCTCGCCACCGCCGACCTGGACGCCACCTTCGCGCGCCTCGAAGCCGCCGGCGCCGACGTCGTCCAGGAACCCGTCGACCAGCCCTACGGCGTACGCGACTGCGCCTTCCGCGACCCCGCCGGCAACCTGATCCGCGTCAACGAACTGTCCTGACCCACGACCGGCCGCCACAGACACGGAGACCCATGAGCGCGCACCTCGCCCACGCCGCCGACAGCCACGACCTGATCCGGGTACGCGGAGCACGCGAGCACAACCTCAAAAACGTCGACGTCGAGATCCCCAAACGCCGGCTGACCGTCTTCACCGGTGTCTCCGGCTCCGGCAAGAGCTCCCTGGTCTTCGCCACCATCGCCGCCGAATCCCAGCGCATGATCAACGAGACCTACAGCGCCTTCGTGCAGGGCTTCATGCCGACCCTGTCGCGCCCCGACGTCGACCTGCTCGAAGGACTCACCCCGGCGATCATCGTCGACCAGGAGCGGATGGGCGCCAACCCCCGCTCCACCGTCGGCACCGCCACCGACGCCAACGCGATGCTGCGCATCCTGTTCAGCCGCCTCGCCAAGCCGCACATCGGCTCACCCAACGCGTACTCGTTCAACATCCCCACCGTGAAGGCCAGCGGCGCCATCACCGTCGACCGCGGCCCCGGCAAAACCAAGACCGAAAAGGCCACCTTCCACCGGCTCGGCGGCATGTGCCCCCGCTGCGAAGGCATGGGCAACGTCACCGACTTCGACCTGGACGCCCTCTACGACGACAGTAAATCGCTCAACGAAGGCGCCCTGACCATCCCCGGCTACACCGCCGACGGCTGGTACGGCCGCATCTTCGCAGGCTCCGGCTTCCTCGACCCCGACAAGCCCATCAGCAAATTCACCAAGCGTGAACTGCACGACCTGCTCCACAAGGAACCCACCAAAATCAAGGTCGACGGTATCAACCTCACCTACGAGGGCCTCATCCCCAAGATCCAAAAATCGATGCTGTCGAAAGACCGCGAGGCGATGCAGCCCCACATCCGCGCCTTCGTCGAACGCGCCATCACCTTCACCACCTGCCCCGACTGCGACGGCACCCGCCTGAGTCCCGAAGCCCGCTCATCCACCATCAACGGCAAGAGCATCGCCGACCTCTGCGCCATGCAGATCAGCGACCTCGCCGACTGGATCCGCGACCTCAACGAACCCTCCGTCGCCCCGCTGCTCGCCGGCCTGCAGCACCTGCTCGAC
>Ga0233383_1000388_pt1 | contig 17484 bp, 16 predicted proteins | sample ElkDunMinimDraft_14_FD_191542 | JGI IMG/M metagenome (GOLD analysis project Ga0233383, IMG submission 191542) | Fecal eukaryotic communites from dung pellets of Tule Elk in California, USA - Elk Dung G16 | ecosystem: Host-associated > Mammals > Digestive system > Large intestine > Fecal | place...
GGGGGACACTCGTCATGACGAGCGAGACGACAGCAGCACCGGTCACCGTGGACGACGGTGCGATCAAGGCCAAGCACCGGGCGATGTGGGCGATGGGGGACTACCCAGCCGTGGCCACGGAGGTGGTGGCCGACCTGGGACCGGTCCTCGTGGAGGCCTGCGGAGTCGGCACGGGGACGGCCGTCCTCGACGTCGGTGCCGGCTCCGGCAACGCCGCGATACCCGCTGCGCGAACCGGGGCGACGGTGACGGCGAGCGATCTCACGCCCGAGCTCCTCGACGTCGGACGCGCCGCCGCCGCGAACGAGGGCCTCACACTCGGGTGGCGTGAGGACGACGTCGAGCATCTGGGGCTCGAGGACGCCTCGTACGACGTGGTCATGTCCTGCATCGGAGCGATGTTCGCGCCGCACCACCAGGAGACCGCTGACGAGATCGCCCGCGTCTGCAGGCCCGGCGGCACGATCGGACTGCTGAGCTGGACGCCTCAAGGCTTCATCGGGCAGATGTTCGCCACGATGAAGCCGTACGCGCCGCCACCACCGCCCGGGGCGCAGCCCCCGCCGTTGTGGGGCGACGTCGATCACGTCCGGGGACTCTTCGGCGACCGTGTCACCGACGTCGAGGCCACGACGCGGATGCTCGCGGTGGACCGCTTCGTCGACGGGGAGGAGTTCCGGGACTTCTTCAAGGAGACGTACGGTCCGATGATCGCGGTCTACGCGGCGATCGCCGACGATCCGGACAAGGTCGCCGCGCTGGACGGCGCGCTCGCGGACCTGGCGGACCGGTTCGGCGTCGGGGACGGCGCCATGCAGTGGGAGTACCTCCTGCTCACCGCTCACCGCACCTGAGCGGGCCCGGGTCGACCACGCCGCGGGTCACACCGCGGTGAGGTCGGCCCACAGGGCGGCGTGGTCGGAGGCCTCCTCGACCCGCGAGGTCAGGGTCGGGAAGATGTCCCACGGGTCCTTGGTCCTGCTCCCGCGCCACACACCCTTGCGGAACACTCCACCGCCGGTCATCCGGGCGAAGAGCGGGTCGGAGAGCAGGATGTAGTCGATCTTGTCCTTCTCGTTGCCTGACCCGTACGTCCCGCGACGGTGGTTCCAATCGAACGCCGGATGCTCGCTCACGTCCGTGAGCCCGTCGACCGCCAGCAACGGCGCTAGAGAGGCGCTCGCCGGGTCGTCGTTGAGGTCGCCGGTGACGGCGAGATGTTCGATGCCCTCGTTGCGCAGGGAGCGGACGATCCGCGCGACGCGGGTTGCCTGGCGCTCACGCCGCTTGGCGCCGGTCGGGTCTCCGGGAGAGGAGTAGCCCTTCGACTTGAAGTGGTTGGCGAGGAGGACGATCCGCGTCCCGAGAGGGGTCTCGACGTGGTACTCGCAGCAGTCGCGCGAGAACACCGTGCCCTGCCCGTCGGTGTCGAAGACATGGGTCCGGATCTGCACGAGCCGGTAGTCGCCGGACGCCATCAGGCCCACGTCGATCCCGCGGGCGTCGTTGCCCTCGACGACCATCACCTGCTCGTACGGGGTGCCGCCGACGGCGGGAAGCAGCGCTTCGGAGAACATCTGGAGGCCAGGCCGGTCGTCGGCCTCGACCACCGTGACGAGGTCCGCGTCGAGCGCTTCGAGGACCCGCGCCGTGTTCTCGGTCGCGCGCGCGTTCACGGCGACGGTCTTCAGCTCCACCCACCCGACCCAGTCCGCCCTCCCGGTGGCCGCCAGGGTGACGGCGCCGGTCCGGGGCCGCTTGACGAGCTGGCCCCGCAGCTTGCGGAGCCGGACGTACGGGCCCTCGTCGGAGCGCAGGACGCCGAGCGTGTCCAGCAGCGCGAGGATGTCGTCCTCGGCGCCGCCGTAGCTGTGCCGCTCGAACAGGCTCGACAGACGCGCGTGAGCGGCCAGCACCTTCGTACGAGTGGCGGCGTCGCCCTCGGACTCGGCCATCGCCTTCGGCCGCGCGAACAGGTTCTCGACGTTGAACGACGCAAGTCTCATGGTGCTTCCCCCCGTTCCTCAGTCTGCGTCGGAGGAGGTCAGCAGCACGCGGGATTGCGTCCCGCCCGCCGGCTCAGATGACGCCGAGGGCGAGCATCGCGTCAGCGACCCGCACGAACCCGGCGATGTTGGCGCCTGCGACGTAGTTGCCGGGGGTGCCGAACTCGTCGGCGGTCTCGGCACACCGGTCGTGGATGCCGCGCATGATCTCGGCGAGACGGTCCTCGGTGTGCTCGAACGTCCACGAGTCCCGCGAGGCGTTCTGCTGCATCTCCAGCGCGCTGGTCGCGACGCCGCCCGCGTTGGCCGCCTTGCCGGGAGCGAAGCGGACGCCGGCCTCCTCGAAGACCGCGATGGCCTCGGGCGTCGCGGGCATGTTGGCGCCCTCGGCGACGATGGTGCACCCGTTCTTGACCAGCGCCACAGCATCCGCGCCGTTGAGCTCGTTCTGCGTCGCCGACGGCAGGGCGATGTCGCAGGCGACGTCCCAGATCGATCCGGAGTCGGTGAAGTGCACCCCGTTGCCGCGCAGGTCGGCGTACTCGGCGATCCGGCCGCGCCGGACCTCCTTGACGTCCTTGAGGAGCGCGACGTCGATTCCCGACGGATCGACCACGTAGCCGCTGGAGTCCGAGCACGCGACGACGGTGCCGCCCAGCTGGTGCACCTTCTCGATCGCGTACGTCGCGACGTTGCCGGAGCCGGAGACGACGACGCGCTTGCCGTCGAAGGACTCGCCTGCGGCGGAGAGCATCTCCGAGACGAAGTAGACCGTGCCGTAGCCGGTGGCCTCCTTGCGGACCTGCGAGCCGCCCCAGGTGAGCCCCTTGCCGGTGAGGACGCCCGACTCGTAGCGGGACGTGATGCGCTTGTACTGGCCGAACAGGTAGCCGATCTCACGACCACCCACGCCGATGTCGCCGGCGGGGACGTCGGTGTACTCGCCGATGTAGCGGCCGAGCTCGGTCATGAACGACTGGCAGAACCGCATGACCTCGGCGTCGGAGTGCCCCTTGGGGTCGAAGTCCGATCCGCCCTTCGCGCCGCCGATCGGGAGTCCTGTCAGCGAGTTCTTGAAGATCTGCTCGAACCCCAGGAACTTGACGATGCCGAGGTAGACGCTGGGGTGGAAGCGCAGGCCGCCCTTGAAGGGGCCCAGGGCGGAGTTGAACTGGACACGGAAGCCGCGGTTGATCTGCACGCGGCCGGCGTCGTCGATCCACGGGACGCGGAAGATGATCTGGCGCTCGGGCTCGCAGATGCGGCGGACGATCGCGGCGTCGACGTACTCCGGGCGCTTGGCGACGACGGGACCGAGGCTCAGCAGCACCTCTCGTACGGCCTGGTGGAACTCCACCTCGCCGGGGTTGCGTCGGAGGACCTCGTCGTAGAGGTCCTGCAGCTTCTCGTCGACGCTCGACACGTCGTTCACCTCCTGTTGATATCCCCCGACGAGGCTACCCGCGGCCGATCGGCGCCCCGCAGCGCGTCTCAGTACGGGATGCGCAGCCGGGCCCGGATCGGGTTGTGGTCGGAGGTGAACGGGGTGCGGTAGAGCTTGCCCTTCAGCCGCACCACGACCCGGAAACCGGCGACCCCGACCCCGCTCGAGACGTAGACGTGGTCGACGTGGTGGTGCGTGCGCCACGGGCGACGGCGCAGCTGGTTGGCACTGTTGTAGCTCCCGTTCTTGCGGACGCGAGCGACGGCGTAGGCGTCCCGGGCGCCGGCGGCCTGGCGCATCGCCCGGCGCGGTGCGTCGAAGGTGTACTTGCGCGACCCCGACGAGTTGTAGTCGCCGGCCCACACGATCGGCCAGGTCGCGCCGTGAGCCCGGCGGACGGCGAGCGTGTCGGCGATCATGGTGCGGGTCTGGCGGTAGCGCCTGCGGTCCTTGGCTGCCCCGGGACCGTTGACGAGGTGCGTCGACACGACGAGGAACCGGGCGCCGGTCGCCTTCTCGGTGATGAGCTGGTAGCAGGCGTAGTCGGCGCTCTTGGCGTACGAGCGGTCGAGGCGGATCCGTCCCGAGATCGCTCGCGAGCCGGTGAAGCGCGCCCGGTCGTACAGGATGCGCGTGCGGGCGTCCCGTACGCGGGTGCCCTTGATCTTTGCGCAGCGGGCGTTGGCGGCGAACCGGTGCTTCACCTTGCGGTACAGCGACGGGAAGATCGTGTTGCCGTTGGCCTCCTGGAGGCCGATCACGTCGAACCCGTTGCCGAGGATCTGGGACGCGACCCGGTTGCGGCGCTTGCTCGTCCAGGGCAGGACGGCGTCGTCCTTGTGGATGTTGAACGACCCCATCCGTACGGTCGTACGGCCTGAGGCCGCGGCAGCGCGAGCGGCTGTGCCTGTGGCGGCGGCGGTCGCCTCTGCCGATCCGGAGGCGGAGGGGACGGCCGTGAGGACGGCGGCGGCGGTGGCGACGCCGACGAGGGCGGCGCCCGCACGCAGAGGAGTGGTCATCCCTCCATGCGACAACGGTCCGGGGGGTCGCGCAAACGGACAGCGCGCAGCGGTCGGAATGCGCTGGAATCCCAGGCTGCACGGCCATAGCCTGCCGCCATGACCGTTGAGCTCGCCGACATGACCGTCGAAATCGTGACGTTGGCGTCGCGCCCGGAGCTGGCGTCGCTGCTCGACGGGTTCGACGGGGCATGGCCGGAGTTCATGCGCTGGGACCCGATGGGCGCGCTGTTCTACGCGGTGGTCGAGGAGGCCTATCCCGAGCATGCTCTCGTCGCGCTCGACCCGGAGTCGCCCGACCGTGCCGTCGCCTGCGCGTTCAGCGTCCCGGTGGCCTGGGGCGACGATCCGCTCCCGCCGGGCGGCTGGGACCGCATGATCCAGCGGGCGACGCTCGGCCGCACGCTCGGGACGACGCCGACGATGGTCTCGGCGCTCGAGATCTGCGTGCAGCCGGACTTGCGAGGGCGCGGGCTCTCCGGCGTGATGCTCACCGCGATGCGGGCGAACGCCGCGCGGCTCGGTTTCGACACGCTGGTCGCTCCCGTTCGCCCGAGCGGCAAGCACGCCTTCCCGGAGGTGCCGATGGAGGAGTACGCGGCGCGTCGGCGCCCCGACGGACTGCCCGAGGACCCCTGGCTCCGTACGCACGTCCGGGCCGGCGGGGTGATCGAGTCCGTCGCCCCGCGTTCCATGGTCGTCTCCGGAACCCTCGACGAGTGGCGCGGGTGGACCGGGCTGCCGTTCGACGTGACGGGTCCCGTCGAGGTGCCGGGTGCGCTCGCGCCGGTGTACTGCGACGTCACGCACGGCCACGCCGTCTACGTCGAGGCGAACGTCTGGGTCCGGCACCGGACGGGGTGACCGAGCGTCACCGACCGCGTTCGACCTCGTCGCGGAGTCGCGCGAACTCCTCGGCCAGCCGGGGTAGCGTGAAGTGGGCGTTGAGCCCGCTCGGGTTGGGCAGCACCCACGTGCGGGCTCCGCCGATGCGTCGCTCCTGCGGACCGACGACCGCAGCGGGTTCGTCGAACGCCGCCCGGTAGCCGGTGATGCCGAGAACGGCCACCCAGGCCGGTCCCACGCGGGCGGTCCGCGTCTCCAGCGCACGCCCTCCCGCGACGAGCTCCTCGCGGGTCAGCTCCGCCGCGCGGGCGGTCGTCCGCGCGACGAGGTTGGTGATGCCGAGACCGCGGTCGAGCAACGCGTCGCGTTCCCACGGCGCCAGGCGGCGCTCCGTGAATCCTGACAGGTGCAGCGCCGGCCAGAACCGGTTGCCCGGCCGGCCGAAGTGGAGTCCGGTCGCCCCCGAGTACAGCCCCGGGTTGAGTCCGCAGAACAGGACGCGGAGGCCTGGGCGTACCCAGTCCGGGATCGTGCGTCCCTCGGCCGCCGCCACCTCCTGCGGGGTCGGACGCGGCGGTCTGCCGTCGCGATCGGCTACTTTCGCGTCGTTCTCCCGTGCCATAGGTGTCAATGGTGCCGCAGCAGCGAGCCGGACCCCTCGACCCGGTCTTCGATGCCGTGCTCGCGCAGCGCGTGCCACAAGGTCGCGGCGTTGATCGCGACGACCGGCTTGCCCAGCTCTGCCTCCAGCGCCTCGGACAACCCGACGAACGAGAGGTTCGTCCCCACCTGCACGATCGCCTCGACGTCGGGCGCGTCCAGCTCTGCGACCACGTCGCGCAGCCGTGGCTCGCCGACGCATGCGATGTCGGTCGCCGTCGCGCAGCGCAGGCCGGTGATGGCCGCGACGTCGAAACCGGCCTCGGTGAAGAACCGCCCGACCTCGACGTCGGCGACCGGCTGGTACGGCGAGAAGACCGCGATGCGGCGGACCCCGAGCGTCTCGAGGGCGGCCCGGCACGCGCTCGCGCCGGTGGTCACGGGCAACCCGGTGGCGTCGCGCAGCCGCTGCTCGAACGCCGCGTTGCCCTCGACGCCACCCCAGAAGGTCTCCGCCGACATCCCCATCACGAGCCGGTCCGGCTCCGCGGTCAGCGCGTCCCGTACGGCGATGTCGATCGACGCGCGGATCTGCACCAGCAGCGCTTCGAAGCCGGCGTTGCCGTCCATCGACGGGTCGGCGATGTGCATCGACCCGGCGCGGTACGCGACGCCCTCGACGCCGGCGCGCCAGTAGTCGTGCTCGACGACGGTGTTGGTGCTGGGCACGATGACGCCGAAGACGGCGCGTGGTCCTACGACGTTCGTCACGGCGCCAGACACTACCGCCTAGGTTGAGGGCGGGACACGAGGGAGCAGGAAGGGTGGGATCCGTTGAGCCAGCGCACGATCGGCATCGTCGGGGGCGGCATCGTCGGGTTGGCGGTCGCGCGTGAGATCGCGCAGCGGTTCCCCGGGGACCAGGTCGTCGTGCTCGAGAAGGAGGACCGACTCGGTGCCCACCAGACGGGCCACAACTCCGGTGTGGTCCATGCCGGCATCTACTACCGGCCGGGCAGCCTCAAGGCGCAGCTGTGCACCCGCGGCCGGAGCCTGCTGGAGGAGTACTGCGCCGAGCGCGACCTCCCGTACGACCGGTGCGGCAAGCTCGTCGTCGCGGTCGATGCCGCGGAGATGGGGCGCTTCGACGCGCTCGAGCGGACCGCCCGCGCGAACGGCGTCCCGGGGCTGACCCGCGTCGACGGCGAGGGCATCGGCGAGATCGAGCCCTATGCCTCGGGCATCGCCGCGCTGCACTCCCCGGCGACGGCGATCACCGACTACGGGGCGATCAGCCGTGCGCTCGGCGCCGACGTGGAGGCGGCGGGCGGCGTGGTCCACCTCGCGGCGACCGTCACGGCGATCGCGCGCCGCGGCGACCGGATCGACGTCTCCGCCTCCGGTGAGGTCCACACCGTCGATCGCCTCGTGCTGTGCGCCGGCCTGCAGAGCGATCGGGTCGCGGCGCTCGCCGGCACGGACGGTGGGCCCCGGATCGTGCCGTTCCGTGGCGAGTACATGTCCGTCGCGAGCGCCAAGCAGGATCGGGTGCGGGGGATGATCTATCCGGTGCCCGACCCCCGCTACCCGTTCCTCGGCGTGCACTTCACGCGTCGGGTCGGCGGTGGTCTGGAGGTCGGGCCCAACGCCTTCCTGGCGTTGAGCCGAGAGCACTACGGCCGTGCGTCGTTCTCGGCGCGCGACGTCCGGGACACGGTGACCTGGCCCGGCTTCTGGCGCTTCGCCGCGGAGCACTGGCGTACGGGGATCACCGAGGCCCGTGGCGTCCTGTCCACACAGTCGTACATGAACGCCGCGCAGCGCTACGTGCCGTCCATCGGTGCCGCCGACGTGCGCAGGAGCGGGCTCGGCCTCCGAGCCCAGGCCGTCGGTCGTGACGGCTCGCTCGTGGACGACTTCGTGATCGAGCAGCGCGAAGGCGTCACGGCGATCCGCAACGCGCCCTCACCGGCCGCGACGTCGAGCCTCGCCATCGCCGAGCACGTGGTCGCGCGGATGGGGCTCGGCCGCTGAGGCGGCGCCCCGTGTCCTGACGGCGCCTGCGTTCTCTCAGCGCGGCGGCGCCTACCGCCCGCGGGTGGGGGTGTCGAGCGCACCGACATCCTGCTCGGCATCTCCGTAGTAGTCGTGCAGCACCCGCTGGGCGACGCGGTCACCCCAGCGCTCCAGCCGACGCTTCCCCGCCTCGCCGCGGTGCAGGACCCGGTAGCGGACGGTGTTGGCCGCGATCGCCGTGACCGTGGCCCAGGGGAGGCGTACGGGCAGCCCCAGCTCACGCATGCTGCGCACGCCGAGGAAGGCGGTGAGCATCGAGAGCGTGCGCTCGCGACGGAACCGTCCGTACGGCAGCGCGCCAACCGTGGCCATGATCGCCTGGGCCAGCTCGGGTCCGGCTGCGGTGATGTCGGCCTGCGCGCGTACGACGTGGTAGTTGAGCCGGTGACGCTCCCGCTCGCTGTCGACGAGCCACTGATCGTCCACACCCATGAGCCAACCGACGTACTTCCACAGATGCATCACTGCGTGCGACTCGGCGCGGGTGATCGGGACACCGAGGGCACGTGACCCGAGGAGGAGGACGCCGTCGAACAGGCCGAGTGTCGCCGCCTGGTCCGTCTGGTTGATCGGCAGGCCCCACCGCTCGACGTCCCACGACTCGGTGAACGCACGGTTCACGAGCGCGTGCATGGCCCGGACGTGGACGGTGAGACGCCATCCCTCGGCGTACGGGAGAAGCGCGTCGGGCTGCATGATCGCGACCGACCACTTCTGGGTCTCCGCGATGCGGCGGCGCGTCATGTCACCGGTCAGTCCACCGGTCGCCACGAGCAGGTCGGTGGGGCCGCCGAACCGGTAGCCGCCGATGAGCGACAGCTGCAGCAGCACGTCGGCGGCGTTGCGTCCGAGCCGACGGGCGACGCGGCCGCCCTCGGCGATGAGCGCGTGGTCGACCCAGTCCGGGGTCGCCTCGACGGCGGCGAAGAAGTCGGCCAGTGCCGGCGGCGGGTCGGCGAGGGCTCCAGGGCCGCCGTCGAGGCGGGTGGAGAAGTCACGCATCGAGACCCGGCCCGGCTCGCCCGCTCGCATCCGCATCGCTTCGGCGAGCCGGTCGCCGACCTCGTCGCACAGCAGGAATCCCGCGCCGAGGCGCGCCATGAGGTCCTCGTCGACCTCACGGACGCCACCGACGAGCTTCAACGGGCGGGCGATGCGGGCGCTGCGGGCTTCCGCCTCGCGGTAGCGCGTCGGGAACACGGGGGAGAGGGGCGTGCCGGAGACGTCGGCGGTCGTCGTCATGGGTCCATCGTGACGCGAGCAATTGCTCGCATACCAGTCGTATCTCAGACCAGATCGGCGAGCACCCGCTCGACCGCGGCGACGGTCTGTGCGACGTCGTCCTCCGTCGTGGCCCAGCTCGACACCGAGCAGCGCAGCACGGCGCGGCCCTCCCACTGGGCCGGAGTGAGCACGGCGGTGCCCTCGGCGAGGATCTGCCTGCCTGCCTCGACGGTGAGGGCGTCGTCCTTCAGACGGAGCATGACCTGGGTGTAGTCGACCTCGTTGACGATCTCGACGCCGGGAAGTCGCGCGAGCTGCTCGGCGAACGACGCCGCACGGGCGGCCAGCGTCTCCACGAGCCTCGCCAGGCCGCTCCTCCCCAGGCTGCGCAGCGCCGCCCACACCGGGAACCCGCGCGCGCGGCGCGAGAACTCCGGCACCAGGTTCATCGGATCCTCACCCGACCCGGGGATGTAGTCGGCGTCGATCGCGAACGCGGCGACGAGGTCGGCGGGGTCGCGGACCAGTGCGACCCCGCAGTCGTACGGGACGTTGAGCGTCTTGTGCGCATCGGTCGCCCACGAGTCGGCGTCCTCGATCCCGGCCGTGAGCCACGCCAGTCGCGGGGTCGCTGCAGCCCAGAGCCCGAACGCCCCGTCGACGTGGACCCATGCCCCGGCATCGCGAGCGAGCGGGATCAGGGCGTCGAACGGGTCGAACGCGCCGGTGTGCACCTCCCCGGCCTGGAGGCAGACGATGGTCGGGCCAGCCCCGGAGCGGAGCGCCGTCCGGAGGGCGTCGGGGCGCATACGGCCCTGGTCGTCGGCGCCGACGAGGACGAAGGCGTCGCGTCCGAGCCCGAGGTAGCGCGCGGCGAGGTCGACCGTGTCGTGCCGATGCTCACCGACGACGAGCCGGATCGGCGGTGAACCCGCCAGGCCTCGCTGCGCGACGTCCCAGCCGACCTCGCCGAGCACCCGGTGGCGCGCCGCGGCGAGCCCGGTGAAGTTCGCCATCAGACCTCCGGTCACCAGCCCGGCCGCCGTGCCCGTAGGGAGGCCGAGCGCCTCGACGATCCACCGGCCTGCGGTCCGCTCGGCAGCCGCGGCGGCAGGAGTCAGTGACGTCATGGCACCGTTCTGGTCCCACGTGGAGGTGAGCCAGTCGGCTCCCAGCGCGGCCGGCAGCGCCCCACCGATCACGAACCCGAAGAACCTCCCGCCAGCGATCCCCGCGAGTCCGGGACCGGCTGATCGCGCGAGGCTCTCGACGACGTTCGTCGCGTCCTGGCCGTGCTCAGGGAGGGGTCCACCGAGCGCGTCGAGCATCTCCTCGTACGAGGCGGTGGGCCACACGGGGCGGGTGCCGAGACCCTCGAGGAACCGCCGTGCCTGGTCGTGTGCGGCGTCGAGCGGGCCGGTGCGGTCGTCCATGGACGACCACGTTAACCACGGGCCGCTCCGGAGCCGCCCAGGTTTCATGCGAGCGATCGCTCGCCTACCATGCGGGCATGGACCCGACCCTGGTGCCGCGCAAGCGTCCTCGCCAGGCCCGCTCCCGGGCGACGGTCGAACGGATCGTGAGCTCGGCCAGGGAGGTGCTGCTGCACGACGGGTACGACGCGTTCTCGACCAACCGGGTCGCCGATGCCGCAGGAATCAGCCCGGGCTCGCTGTACCAGTACTTCCCGAACAAGCACGCCATCGTGGCCGCTGTCGTCGAGCGCTATGCCGACGAGATCGCCGACCAGGTGGCGGCGTCGCTGACCGACCGTCTCGGCGAGGTCGGCCCCGACATGGTGCGCGACTGCGCCGATGCCCTGGTCACCGCGCTCGAGCAGCACGCGGACCTCCTCCGGGTGGTCTTCGAGGAGCTGCCGGCGCGGCAGAACGCCGCCCGCCGCGCCGCGCTCGAGCGTCGGGTGCAAGATCTCGTCGCCGCGTACCTCTCCGCCCAGGCAGGTGCGCCCACGTCGCGTCGGCCGGCGGCGATGGCCTGGGTGCTCGTCCTCGCGGTCGAGAATCTCGCGGTCCGATGGGTCCTCGACGCGCCGTCGCTGTCACGCGAGGAGATGCTCGACGAGATGGTCCGGCTCTGCAGGGGGTACCTGCCCGCCGCCGAGGTGCGCGCCGCGCGGGCGTAGCCGGACGGTGACCGTGTGGCAGGCTCGTCGTCCCGGTCGACGAGGAGGCTGAGACCCGTGAAGCTGTCGGAGATCCTGGAGCAGCGCTGGAGCTGCCGAGCGTTCCGTCCCGGAGCGGTCCCTGAGCAGACGCTGCGGGTCGTGCTCGAGCTCGCGCAGCGGACGCCGTCGTGGTGCAACACCCAGCCCTGGCACGTCCACCTCCTCGGTCCGGACGCAACGGCGCGGTTCGCGGCGAGCCTCACCGCGCACGTCCAGTCCTCGGCGCCGTCGCCCGACCTGCCGATGCCCGCGGAGTACGTCGGCGTCTACCGGGATCGTCGGCGCGAGTCGGGCTTCGCGCTCTACGCCAGCCTCGGCATCGCGCGCGACGACCTCGAAGCGCGGGGGCGCCAGATGCTCAGGAACTTCTCCTTCTTCGGAGCCCCCCAGGTCGCCGTCGTCACGACCGACCGGAGCCAGGGGGTGTACGGCGCGATCGACTGCGGCGGCTACGTGGCGAACCTGCTCAACGCCGCACATGCGCACGGGGTGGCCACGGTCCCGCAGGCGGCGGTCGCGATGTACTCCGGCCACGTGCGCGAGGTCCTCGGGATCGGCGACGACCGGCTCGTGGTGTGCGCGGTCGGGCTCGGCTTCGCCGACGAGGCGGATCCGGTGAACCGGTTCCGTACGAGTCGCGCGTCGCTCGACGAGGCCGTCACCTTCGTCGAGTGACTCGCGGGTGCGCACGGAGTGGCTCGCGGGTGCGCAGAATGTGGCTCGCGGGTGCGCAGAAAGTGGCTCGCGGGTGCGCGTGGGCCTAGGCGTCGGCGTCGGCGCCGGCGTCGACGTCGACCACGACCTTGCCGCGGTTGGCTCCGGCCATCAGCCGGGCGAACGCGGCCGGGGCGCTGCCGAGGCCGGCGTGCCGCTCCTCGTGGAGGACGAGGTCGCCGCTCACCAGGAGGGCACCGACCGTGTCCACGTGCGCGGCCGCGAGGTCACCGTGGTCGTACACCACCATCCCGTGCACGGTCGCGCGCGCGGTCATGAGGGCGCCGGCGTCGATCACCGTACGAGGGCCGTCGTTGTACTGGTCCATGAGACCGACCAACGAGACCCGGGCGCCGACGGCGAGCCGGCGCACGACTCCGCTGAGCGTCGGCATGTCACCGAGGTGGAGGTAGCCGTCGACGCCGTCGGGACACACTCGGGCGAGGTCCGCCTCCCAGTCCGGGGCCGTACGGACGACCGCGTCGTCGTAGCCGAGCACCTCGACGGCGTCCTTCGCCTTCTCCGGCGACCCGACGATCGCGACCGCACGCGCGCCGGCCGCGGTGACCAGGCTGCGGGCGACCGAGCCCACGCCGCCGGTCGCCGCCGAGACGACCACCGTGTCGCCGGGCTGCGGGCGCAGATGACGCTCCATCGCTGCGTACGCCGTGAGACCGGGCATCCCGAGCGCGCCGAGGACGGCCGAACGGGGGACGCCGTCGGGGACGTGGACCGGGACGACCGATGCCGACGTGACGACGGCGCGGGCGCGCCAGCCGGTCTCCGCCAGGACCCACGTGCCGGCCTGGACCCCGTCGGCACGTGAGGCGATCACCCGCCCGATCGAACGGCCGGGCACGACCCCTCCCAACGGGACTGCGGGGTCCTTCAGGTGGCCGGGGCCCAGCACCGAACGCAGGTACGGGTCGAGGGAGAGCTCCGAGACGGCGACGAGGACCTCACCCGGGCCGGGGTCGTCCAGCGGCACCTCGGTGAGCTCGAGGTCGTCGGCGCGCGGTGCCCCCGAAGGACGGCGGCGGAGCGTGACGGCAGGGGTGGCGGTCATGGTGGAACAGCATTCCACAGCTAGAGTGACCTCGTGCACGCACGTCTCTTCGGCCCCCTCGTCTCCACTGCGGACCCGGCGGCGCACCGCGCCCTCTTCCGCGACGTCTGCGGCATGGAGCCCGGAGCCCCCGTCTCCCTGGCCCGCGACGACACCGCGTTGCTCTTCGGCCGCGGCGCCTCTTCGGTCGAGCTGTCGATGCTTCGCACACCTGGCGCCGACTCCGGCGTCGTCCTCAGCCGCTTCTCACCGGGCAGCGACGAGACGATCCGTTCCGGCGACTCCAAGGTCGACCGCGACGTGCTCAAGGTCGTGGACTTCTACGCGCCCGACTTCGACGCCGCGATCGCGCACGCTCGCGCGTGCGGTTACGACGTGGTCGAGTCGCAGGCCGAGTACGACCTGGTGGGGGAGGCGACGCTCCGTGAGGCGCACCTGCGCGCACCCGACCAGCTGCTCGTCGCGTTCCTCGGGGGACCCGCCGCCTTCTTCGCCGACTTCGTCCGCGTCACCGACCGGCGGGTGAGCGAGGCCGTCGGCATGACGCTCCCGCTGTCCGACGCGAAGGCGTCCCTCGACTTCGCGCGTGACGTGTTCGGGTGGGACGTCGTCTACGAGTACGCGATCGACGCGCCGTCGGTCGCCGAGCTGATCGGGGTCGACCAGGCCCTCGACGTCCGCGCCAGCAGCATCGGCTCCGCACGGCACGAGCCGTACCTGAGCCTCATCGACTACGGGCTGCCCCCCGACGTGGGGGTCTCCCTGCGAGGTCGCTCGGTCGCGCCACGCCGAGGGCTGCTCGGCGCCGTCGTGCTCGTGGATGACCTCGACGCCGTACGACAGGCGGCGGGGTCGGCGGCGAGCGGCGTGGTCGACCTCGCCCTCGAACCGTTCGGTCCCGTCCGTGCATCAGTGGTCCTGCCTCCGCACGAGATCCCCCACCTGGTCCTGGAGGTGTGCCCGTGAGCGCCGCGACGCCCGAGGCGTACGACGTCCTCGTCATCGGAGCCGGGACGGCCGGCATCCCCACCGCCATCCATGCGGCGCGGGCCGGCGCCCGTGTGCTGCTGGTGGAGAAGGACGCCCGCATCGGCGGCACCCTCCACGTCACCGGCGGCCACCTCGCCGCGGCAGGGACCCGGCGCCAGGCCGAGCGGGGCATCGACGACACCCCGGCCGACCACCTCGCCGACATCCGACGGATCAGTCGCGGCACGGCGCGCGACGACCTCGTCACGATCGTGGCCGAGAACGCCGCCGACACCGTCGAGTGGCTGGCCGACCACGGCTTCGCCTTCGCTGCGGAGACGCCACGGATCATCTACGGGCACGAGCCGTACGAGACCGCGCGCACCTACTACGGCAAGGACGAGGGGCTCTCCATCCTCGCGGTCCTCTCCGAGGCGCTCGACGAGACGGTGGCCGCCCACGACCTCACGCTCTGGCTCGGTGCGACAGTCACCGAGCTGCTCACGGACGACGGCGGCTCGGTGCACGGCGCGGTCGTCCACCGGCGCGGACGTGACGTCGAGGTCTCGGCGTCGGCGGTCGTCCTCGCGACAGGCGGCTACGGAGCGGACGCGGAGCTCTTCGAGGAGCTCGAGGGCGCGCCGCTCGTGTCGGCTGCCGCCCGCACCTCGACCGGCGACGGTCTCCACCTCGCCAGGGCGATCGGTGCGGCCATGCAGGGAGCGGGGACCTACCTGCCGACGTTCGGCGGACTGCCCGACCCGCGTACGCCGGGTCGCGCGAACTGGTCCGACCGCCAACGGCTCACCAGCGAGCGTGCCCCGTACGAGATCTACGTCGACCGCGACGGGCGCCGCTGGGTGGCCGAGGACGAGGAGTCGATCGACGAGAAGGAGCGGGCTCTCGCCCGCATCCCCGACCAGACGTTCTGGACGGTGTTCGACGACGCCGCCCTCTCGCGGGCCACCGGTGGTGTGGAGCAGATGGTCGTCGGCAAGGAGCCCGACGAGGTGCGCGCCATGATGGGCCAGCGTCCCGGGCTCCACAGCGCCGACTCGCTCGAGGAGCTCGCCACGCTCGCCGGCATCGACCCGGCCGGACTGGTGGAGACGGTCGCGCGCTACAACGACGCCGTGGCAGCGGGGCACGACGCCGATCTCGGCAGGACGTTCCTGCCGTCGCCGATCGCGACCGCGCCGTTCTACGCCGTCCGCAACCACGCCATCACCCTGGTCACGTTCCAAGGGCTCGACATCGACGCGTCGTTCGCGGTGCGCGACGAGAGCGGGGGAGAGATCGCCGGTCTCTACGCCGTGGGCGAGGTGGTCGGTGCGGGCGCGACGTGCGGCAACAGCTTCTGCTCCGGCATGCTCGTCACGCCCGCGATGACGTTCGGACGGCTGCTCGGCGAGCGCCTCGGTGCGGACGCGCGCGTACGGACAGGAACCGACCGCACCGCCTCCTGACGGGGAGATGTCGGGGCCACGGAGCTCGTCGGTTCACCTGGTCGTCACATCGCTCGCGCACCATGGTCTCCATGACGCCGACGACCCCCCGTGACGCCATGACCCCCAGGACGCTCAGGGCCGACTTCGACGACCGACGTCTCCACGCGTTCCTGCAGGAGCACCTCGACGACCTCGCGCCGACCGCGCCGCCGCAGAGCCGGCACGCGCTCGACCTCGCGAGCCTGCGACAACCGGAGGTGCGGATGTGGGTCGTCGAGGATGCTGACGAGATCGTCGCGACGGGCGCGCTGGCTGCACTCGAGCCGGGGCACGAGGAGCTGAAGAGCATGCGCACCCATCCTCGTGCGCGGGGGCGCGGGATCGCGGCGCGCCTCGTCGAGCACCTTCTCGACGACGCCCGTGCGCGTGGCGTGCGGCGGGTGTCACTGGAGACCGGGTCCATGGAGTTCTTCGCCGCCGCACGCCGGGTGTACGCCAGGGCGGGCTTCGAGGTGTGTGCGCCGTTCGGGTCCTACGTCGACGATCCGCACAGCACGTTCATGACACGCGTGGTGTGACGCACGTGGGCAGGGCACCCTGGTGAGGTGACGGAGACGCTGGAGACGATCGCGCGGCCCCTGTACGAGGGGATGCCCGACGACTTCGTCGCTGCGCGCAAGGCGCTGGTCGCACAGACGCGCAAGGCGGGTGACGCTGCGCTGGCACGCAGGATCGGTGCGCTGCGCAAGCCCACGCGGGCGGCGTGGGCCGCCAACCTCCTGGTCCGTGGCGATCCCGACTGTGTCGAGGCGCTGCTCGCGCTCGGCGAGGAGCTGCGCGACGCGCAGGAGAAGCTGGCCGGCGCGGAGCTCCGCGCGCTGGCCGCCGAGCGGCGCGCACTGATCGGCGGTGCCGTGGCGTCGGCGCGACAGCTCGCGACGGACGCCGGCGAACCGCTCGGCGACGCGGCCGCGGAGCAGCTGACGCAGACTCTCCAGGCCGCCCTGGCCGATGCGCCGGCCGCCGCAGCCCTGGAGACGGGTCTGCTCGTGGACACCCTGACGTCGACGGGGTTCGAGCCGGTCGACCTTGACGGCAAGGTCGCCGTGCCTGAGGCCGTGCCCCAGAACCCGCCTCGCCGGGCCCCTCGGAAGAAGGGCGCCGCTCGGACCGTGAAGGCAAAGACAAAGGCGAAGGCGAAGGCGAAGGCGAACGCACCCCGCCCCGCTCCGCCGTCGAAACAGGCAGCGCGTGCCGAGCCTGCTCCAGAACCTGCTCCGGAGCCCGACCCGAAGGCCGACGAGCGTGCCCGCCGCGTCGCCGAGGCGCTCGCTGCCGCCGAAGACACGCTCGCGGAGGCACGCCGGCGCGCGTCAGAGGCGCGGCAGCGCGCAGACGAGACGCACGCGGCCGTCGAGGAGCTCCAACGGCGACGCGCGGCGCTGCGCGACGAGCTGGACGAGGTCGAGTCCGCGCTCGCCGACGCCCGTACGGCCGAGTCCTCGGCGCGCAAGGAGCGGCTCGACGCCGAGCGTGACGAGGGCAAGGCGGACCGCGCCGTCGCGCGTGCCCGGGCGGCGGGAGAGCCCTGACCGGCGGGACGACGCGACGGCTCAACGCGACGGGCTCAGCGCGACGTCAGGACGAGGGCGCTGCCGCCCGCTTGGGGCGTGCGCGCAGGTGCGCACGCTCGCCCTGCTTGCCGAAGAGGCTGAGGAACTCCACCGGCTCGTCGTCGGCGGCACCGAACCAGTGCGGCGTACGGGTGTCGAACTCGGCTGCCTCGCCGGGGGAGAGCACGAGGTCGTGCTCGGCGAGGACCACCCGCAGCCGCCCGTTGAGGACGTACACCCACTCGTAGCCCTCGTGCGTCTTCAGGTCGGG
>Ga0233383_1000389_pt1 | contig 17484 bp, 14 predicted proteins | sample ElkDunMinimDraft_14_FD_191542 | JGI IMG/M metagenome (GOLD analysis project Ga0233383, IMG submission 191542) | Fecal eukaryotic communites from dung pellets of Tule Elk in California, USA - Elk Dung G16 | ecosystem: Host-associated > Mammals > Digestive system > Large intestine > Fecal | place...
GTCGGCGTGTACTCCACCGTCTACGTCGCAAGCCCGATGACCATCTGGATCGACCAGCGACGCTCGCGCCGCGGCGCCGCAACCGAGAAGCTCGCGGCCTGAGGTCCCCCGGGAGGGGCTCTCCTCGGGGAGCCCCCGTCCGGCCCATTTCGAGGGCTCCGGCAGCCGGAACCCGGCGCACCCTTCCCGGGAACCGGGAGGAGGTGCCCGGAACCCGGGCGGCCGGGGCCCTTTCGTCTTTCCCTGCGGGCCCTCCCTGGGCGCGCACTCGAGCGAGGGGGGGCGCGGACCTTCGGGAGGCAGGCGCCATCCGGCTGGGTCCCGGGGATGGCCGGGCGCGCAAGGACTCCAGGCGCGCACGTCGGAGGGGTGAGGTAGAGATGGCTGGCAGCAGGACGCGTCCGGTGATTCCGGGGCGTGAGGAGGCGGGTCCGTGCGTTGGTTGATGCCAGAGGGCGATGCAGGAGCGGGCGCGCAGTTGGCCGCGCAGCTGGGCGTGCACCCGCTGGTGGGGCGGCTCCTGGTCCAGCGCGGACTCGGCGCTCCCGACGCAGCCGCGGCCTTCCTGACGGCCTCCATGAAGGATCTACCGGACCCGGGGCTCCTGAAGGGGCTGACCGAGGCGACCGCCCGCATCCTGGCTGCGATCGATCGCCAGGAGGCCATCACGCTCTATGGCGACTACGACGTGGACGGCGTGTGCTCCACGGCGCTCCTGTCGATCTTCCTGGAGCAGGTCGGCGCGAAGGTCCACACGTACATCCCGCATCGCATCGAGGAGGGCTACGGCCTGAACCTCGCCGCGGTGGAGCGCCTGGCCGCCGGGGGAACGCGGCTGCTGGTCACCCTGGACTGCGGCATCACCTCACACGTCGAGGTGGAGCGCGCGGTGGCGTTGGGCGTGGACGTGGTGATCGTGGACCACCACACCGTCCCGGCCCTGCTGCCGGCGGCCGTCGCGGTGATGAACCCGCACCAGCCCGGCTGTGACTACCCGACCCGACAGCTCTGCGCCGCGGGCGTGGCCTTCAACCTCTGCATGGGCCTGCGGCGGACCCTGCGGGAGCGGGGGCACTTCGCCACCCGGCCCGAGCCCAACCTGCGCCAGCTGCTCGATCTGGTGGCCCTGGCCACCGTGGCGGACGTGGTGCCCCTCACCGGCGCCAACCGGATCCTGGTGCGCGTCGGGCTCGAGGAGCTCACGCGCGCGCGTCGTCCCGGCGTGCGCGCGCTCAAGGAGGTGGCGGGACTCGAGCCCGAGGCGGAGATCACCTCGGGGCTGGTGGGCTTCAGGCTCGGGCCGCGGATCAACGCCGCGGGGCGGCTGGATGACGCGTCGGCGGGGCTGCGACTGCTGCGCGCGGCCACCCTGGCCGAGGCGCGCCCCCTGGCCGAGGCGCTGGATGCCGCGAATGCCGCGCGTCAGGGCATCGAAGCCGGGATCCTCGAGGGCGCGCTGGCCCAGGCGCAGGAGCGGGTGGACCGCGGCGCCAAGGGGCTGGTCCTCTGGCGCGAGGGGTGGCACCCCGGGGTCATCGGGATCGTCGCCTCGCGCGTGGTGGAGCGCTTTCACCGCCCGACCGTGGTGATCGGGGTGAGCGATGGGGTGGGCAAGGGGAGCGGGCGCAGCATCGAGGCCTTCCACCTCCACGAGGCCTTCGCCGGCTGTTCCGGGCATCTGGACCGCTTCGGTGGCCACAAGTACGCGGCTGGGCTCACCATCGCCGCCGACCGAGTCCCCGCCTTCGCCGAGGCCTTCGAGCAGTGGGCGGACGCCCGGCTGACCGAGGCGGACCTGGTGGCCCGCTGCCGCGTGGATGCCCGGGTGCGCCCGGACGAGGTCGAGGCCTCCCTGGTGGAGGCCCTGGCCCGACTGGCGCCATTCGGTGCAGGCAACCCGACCCCGGTGCTGGCCCTGGAGGGACAGCGGGTCCGGGCGCGCCTGCTCGAGGACAAGCGAGGCCGCGGACCGGGGCACCTCAAGCTGAGCCTGGAGGCCGCGCCGGCGCTCGACGCCATCGGCTTCGGGATGGGCGATCAGGTCGCCCTCACTTCCCTCCCGGTGGACCTCGCCTTCCAGGCGGAGATCGACGAGTGGAAGGGCCGCCGGCGGGTGGGACTCAAGCTCAAGGCGCTCCGGGCGTCCCAGGCCGAAAGCGCCGGCTGATCCCTCTGGACGGGCGGCCCCCCCGGGTCCGCGCCAGCTCCCGGGAGGGGTCGGCCTGGAACGACTGCCGGAAGTTCCGACAGGGTTTCAGGCCAGGCCCCACCGGACCCTGCCGGGCGTCAAAAGGGCTCCCGAGCGCGCGAGCTCCCGGAGGCGGAACCGCTCGGTCTGACGCAGGAACAGCTCGCGGCAGTGATCCGAGCAGAAGTGATAGCGCCGCCGCTTGTACTCCGTCGAAGCCTGCGCGCTGTCCGGCGGCAGCTTCCGCCCGCACACCGGATCGATCTCCTGTCGCAGCACCCTCGCCATCCCGACCCCCTCACTTTCCTGGCCGCAGGTCCGGACCGGCCGGTGACTCCTGCGGGAGAACGCGGCCCCGTTGATCAGGCCGAACGTTCTCGAAGGACAGCACCGGGCGTGCCAGCGGGGATCTGGGCCGTCAGCGCGGGCCGAGAAGGGACTTCAGAACGCCAGTCCCATGCTGTAGCCCAGCCACGTGTCGTCCACATAGCCACGGCGAAATCGCGTGAGCTCGAGCCGGATGCTCAGGTGGAGGGCCTCTCCGATCTGGGGGCGGGCCCGCAGGCCCAGGCCGTACTGGATGACCGGCTTGATCCCCGCCACGGGGACCATCCCTCCGTCGGTGGTGACCGAACCGGTCTGCCACGCAATGCCCGCCCCAGCCTGTAGGAAGAATGCCCAGGGGGCGTTGGGGGCCAGGGGGAAATTCCAGGCCGGGGCCAGGGTGAAGATGTGGAGGGCCTCCTGGGTGAAGACGGTCTGGGTGCCCTCCCGGCTCCCCGAGGCCCACCAGGAGAGGTCCACCAGCAGCGCCTCCCGCCACGGGTCGGCGGCGATCATCCGGCCGACCTCCCAGGTCCCGCGCAGGCCTCCGTTGAGGCGCAGGTCCGGCCCGGCCGAGCGGGAATTGGCGCCGAAGAAGAGCCCCACCATGCCCTCGACGGCGAACCCCGCGTTGCGATCGTCCAGGCGCGAGAGCCGGAAGGGGTGATCGAGATCGGCCTCGTCCGGCGGCGGCGTCGGGTCGTACTCCCGGCGCGGCGCCTCCTCGTCGTAGGACGGCTCGTCGTAGGGGATGAACTCGGGGTCCTCCTGGGCGAGCGCGAGCGTCGGGGCCAGGCAGAGGGCGAGGAGGAGCCGCCTCACGGGAGCACCTCGCACGTGGTCCCGCGGACCGCGTTGTCCGGGCACATCAGCTGCCCGTAGCCGGAGCCGAACTGGAGCCCCAGCCGGTCGGCGAGGGAGCTGCAGGCCGCGAGCTTGAGGGTGGGATCGGAGATGTGTGAGACCACCACGCTCATGGCCAGGCCCAGGGTGAAGGCGGTCTGATCCGGGAGGGTGAGCTCCAGCACCTGCGCCAGCCCGGGGTTGCTCAGGTTCTCGTCGCTGTAGGCGTCCAGCAGGGCCTGCTCGAGCGACTCGCGCTGGCCGGTGGACTCGGCGGCCTCCCACAGCGCGGAGGCGATGAGCGTCCCCACGGCGTACTGCCGACCGACCCCGCCGAACTCTTCGCGCCCCGCCGTGTACAGCGCATTCGCGAGGGCGGCGCTCATGCATCGGGGGGCGGCGAGATCGCGGTTGTCGGCCACCTCGGGGTCGAAGGAGGTGGACATGAACCGCGTGTCGCAGCCGAAGCGACTGCGGCAGCTGGAGGCCACCGCGTGGAAGTCGGCGAAGCCCTCGTCCAACGCGTCGAGCACGTTGAGGCCCGGGGTGGAGCCCACCGTGCTGCTCCACGCGTTGATCGCCGCCGGCATGGGCGCCCCGCGGTGGACCAGCCGGTTGAAGACCCGATGGCTGAACTCGTGGGTCATCACCCCTGCGTTGATCGACAGCGGCTCGGTCTGCAGCGCGTCGAAGGGCAGGACGAAGAGGCTCTGCACCAGCGAGTACCACATCGCGTTGTCCACCATCGGGTCCGGGCCCTCGTCGTGGAAGTGGACCTTGGGGAAGTAATAGACCCGCGCCTTGTCCAGCGCGCTCTCCGGCACCGCGCCGGTGTCCCGGAAGTACTGGGCCGAGCGCTCGAGGTGGTAGTAGGCGGTGGCCATGTTCCAGGTGTGGAAGTCCGCGGGCCACAGCACGCCGGCCTGATCGAAGAACTCGGCCTTGACCGGCCTGCCCTCGTCCTTGACGAGCGCGTCGCGCAGCTGCTCGTAGGTCCTCGCGTTCTGGACCAGGGGGTCGCTGGGGTCGACCTCGATCCGCGCGCCTCCGATCAGGAAGCCGGCCGTTCCCTCGAGCGCGGCCGGGCGCGTGAGGGTGGTCAGCTCCACCTGGTTGGGCCGCAGGACGCCGTCTGGATCCTTGAGCAGGACCATCATCCGGGTCGGGTTCGGTGGGGTGACGGTCGGCTCGCAGGCGGTCCCGAACAGGACCACGCCGAGCAGGAGCAGGCGGGGGGAAGGCATCGGTCGCATCGGCGCGAACCATACAACGGATCCAGGTGCCTCACGGCCAACCCGGGAGATCCCATCACGGGCGGGGAGGGGGAGCGGTGGGCACGTGGGGACAGCGGACCGGCACGCGGCGTCAGGGATGGATTGACCGCGACCGGGGCGCTCTCTACGGTGCGCCCCCCATTCCTCTTCACGCGCAAAGTTCGAGGCAGCACGATGTCCGTTCCCTTCATCACCGAGGTCAAGAGAACCCACTCCTGCGGAGCGCTCGGCGAAGCCGACGTCGGACAGGAGGTCGTGCTCTTCGGATGGGTGAACAACCGCCGCGATCACGGTGGCGCCGTCTTCATCGACCTGCGCGATCGCGAGGGGCTCACCCAGGTGGTCTTCGAGCCTGACGCGGCCGAGGCCCACGCGCTCGCCGGCTCCCTGCGCCTGGAGTACTGCGTGGGCGTGCGCGGCCGGGTGCTCAGCCGCGGGGCCAACGTGAACCCGAAGATGAAGACCGGCGCCATCGAGGTGAAGGCGGACGCGCTGACCATCTTCAACCGCTCCGAGCCGACGCCGTTCCCGATCGAGGACCAGATCGACACCGCGGAGGAGAAGCGGCTGGCCTACCGGTACCTGGATCTGCGGCGCCGCCCGCTGCAGCAGACGCTCATGCAGCGCTCGAAGATGAACGCGCTGACCCGCTCCTTCCTGGTCGACAACGGGTTTCTCGAGCTCGAGACGCCGGTGCTCGGGAAGTACACCCCGGGTGGCGCGCGCAACTTCCTGGTGCCCAGCCGCATGTCGGCCGGCAAGTTCTATGCGCTGGCCGAGAGCCCGCAGCTCTACAAGCAGCTCTTCATGGTTGCGGGCTTCGAGCGCTACTTCCAGATCGTGAAGTGCTTCCGCGACGAGGACCTGCGCGTCGATCGCCAGCCGGAGTTCACCCAGATCGACGTCGAGATGAGCTTCGTCTCGCAGGAGGACATCTTCGCGGTGATCGAGCAGCTCATCGCGCGCCTCTGGAAGGAGTGCCTGGGCGTCGAGGTGCCGACGCCGTTCCGTCGCATGGAGTTCGACGAGTCGATGGCCAAGTACGGCAACGACAAGCCGGACCTGCGCTTCGGGCTCGAGCACGTGCTTCTCACCGATCTCGTCAGGTCCCACGGCGAGGCGGGCGGGGTGCCCCTGCTGCTCGAGGCGGTGGCCGCAGGCGGCATCGTCAAGGCGATGGTGGTCCCCGCGGACAAGCCGCTCAGCCGCGCGGAGAGCGACAAGCTGGAGGAGCTGGCGCGCGGGATGGGCGCCAAGGGGCTGGCGCGCGCGAAGGTGGGCCCGTCCGGCGAGTGGACGCAGTCGCCCTTGAGCAAGACCATCAGCGACGACCTCCGCTTGGCGATCAACGCCGCCGTCGACGCGAAGCCCGGCGACCTCATCCTCTTCCAGTTCGGCCGGGAGTCGATGGTCCACACGGTGATGGCCAACCTGCGCCTGCACCTGGGCAAGAAGCTCGGCTACATCCCCGAGTACGGCAGCGGCGGGGTGTGGAACTTCCTCTGGGTCGTGAACCCGCCCCTCTTCGAGTACGACGAGGACACGAACCGCTGGGCCGCCGCGCACCACGCCTTCACGCGCCCGCATGACGAGGACGTCGCCTTCCTGGGCACCGATCCCGGCCGCGTGAAGTGCTACCGCTACGACGTGGTCCTCAACGGCTTCGAGATCGGTGGCGGCTCCATCCGCCTGCACGATCCGAAGGTCCAGACCGAGGTCTTCCGCGCGCTCGGGATCGAGGAGGAGGAGGCGCAGGCCAAGTTCGGCTTCCTGCTCGACGCGCTCAAGTTCGGCGCGCCCCCGCACGGAGGCATCGCGCTGGGCATGGATCGCCTGGCGATGCTGATCTCCGGCGCCGAGTCGCTGCGCGACGTGATCCCCTTCCCCAAGACGCAGCGCGGAACCGACCTGCTGACGGGGGCGCCGGGCGAGGTCGACGACTTCCAGTTGCGCGACGTCCACGTGCGCAAGGCAGTGGTTCCGCAGAAGTCCTGAGAGGTCGGAATCCGGGGCGTATTGCCTCTGGTCAGGTGCGGCGCGAGCGAGGCAGACTCGCGCGCACCATGAAATGGCAAACGCTCGCAGTGTTGGTGGCAGTGCTTGGAGTGGCCCCCACGGCCCAGGCCACACAGGTCAGGCTCTACGGTGGCGTCAACTTCTGGATGCAGCCCAACGACATCATCTTCGACGGCGGCGTGATGGTGGGAGCGCCGCTGAGCCGGGACCTCGACCTGGGCTTCCGCGGTGGCGTGTTCATCAACACGGACCACAACGCGCTCGGGATCCCGCTCGACGCGTACCTGCACTTCGACGTGCGCAAGACCCCGCTGTACTTCGAGCTCTTCGCCGGCCCGTGGATCTCGCTGGCGGGAGGGGACACCTTCCGGGCACACGTCGGCGGTGGTTTCGGCGTGAGATTCGGCGCGCTGAGCCTGGGAATCGAAGCGGCCTACCTACAACCCTGGAGCCTCCTCGGCGCCCGGCTGTCGATCTCGCTGTGACGCCGGACAGGGAGGCCACGCCCGTGGCGGCCCCTCTGTAGGGACGGCAAGGACCTTGATGAAGCCCTACTTCGTGGTGAACCCGCGCGCTGCCAATGGCGCGGCAGGAAAGCGGTGGGTGGAGCTCACCGCGCGCATCGAGCGCGCGGTGGGAGGGCACGAGGTGGCCTTCACCAACGCGCCGATGGATGCCGAGCGCCTCACTCGCAAGGCACTCGAGGCCGGCCACGACTGCGTGGTGGCGGTGGGCGGGGACGGCACCCTCAACGAGGTCGTCAACGGCTTCTTCGCGGACGGCGTGGCCGTGGCACCGGACGCGAAGCTGGCGGTGGTGCCGTTCGGCACCGGCGGCGACTTCCGGCGGACCTTCGACTGGACGCGCAAGCTCGAGGACTCGCTGCTGCGGCTGGCCTCGGGGCGGACGCGTCCGCTCGACCTGGGGCGCGTCGCGTTCCGCGCCCACGGAGGGGCGCAGATCACCCGGTACTTCGTGAACGTCTGCTCGTTCGGTGCGAGCGGCGAGGTCGTGCACGAGGTGAACCGCTCCACGAAGGCGTTCGGTGGCAAGGCGAGCTTCTATCTCGGCACCTTCCGTGCGCTTCGCAGCTATCGCGACCAGCGCGTGATCGTGCGGCTCGACGACGGGCCCGAGCAGGAGTGGGACGTCACCTCGGTCGCGATCGCGAACGGGCGCTACTTCGGCGGCGGGATGTGCGTGGCACCGAAGGCGGACCCGGCCGACGGCTTCTTCGACGTGACCCTGTGGTCCGGCTACCGGATGTCGGACTTCGCGCTCAAGAGCCCCGGCGTCTACTCCGGCAAGCACGTGGAGTGGGAGGGCACCCGGACCTTCCGCTGTCGCCGCTTCGAGGCGCGGAGTGTGGATCCTGTCCGCCTGGACGTGGACGGGGAGCAGCCCGGCTTTCTGCCGCTGACCGCGACCGTGATCCCCTCCGCCCTCCAGTTGGTGGGCTGAGGGCGCCAGGACGTCGATGTTCGGCCCCTCGGGGGCCGCGAGGGCTGACGGGGAGCCTCGGCGCCCGGGTGGGCGCTCTCAGCCGCGTCCCCTGGCGGGCCTCGAGGCGTGGCCGTTCGATGGGACGCAAGCCCGCCTACCGCCGCGCGCTTCCGGGGGGCGCGCTCCCTCTGACGGAGGGAGAGCGCGGTTCGAGAAGGAGCCGCGGCGCCTCGAGCAACGGCTTCGCTCCGTGGCGGCACTCCAGTCCCGGACCTTGCGGCTTTCGAGCTGCGGGTCAGTCCATCCGGAAGCAGCTGCGCGCGACCGGGGCGCGGTTGGCGATCCGGCGCTGCGCGCGACCAGGGCGCGGTTCACGAAGGAGCCCCGGCGCCCACACCTGCGGCCTTTGGGGGCCACGGGGGGCAGTCCAAGCCCGGACCTGCGGCCTTTGGGGGCCGCGGGGTCAGTCCAACCAGAAGTAGCTGCTCGCGACCAGGGCGCGCTTCTCCTCCACGCGGGCGCGGCCCTGGAGATCGGCCAGCGCGCGATCCTTGGCGGCGTAGCGCTTCTCCTCCTCGTTGCGGAGGGAGGCGAGCTTGCGGCGGTACTCGCGCTCGAGCCGGTCCGCGTTGGCGCGGGCCTTGAGGCGATCGGCCGACTCCTCCTGCTTGAGGACCTCGGCGCGTGCGGCCTCCCAGTGCTTGCGCGCGACGTCCACGCGCTCCCGGGACTCGAGCAGGCAGTCCTCGCAGAAGCGATCGCTGCGGTCGCGCGCGAGGTCCAGCTCCCGCTGATTGCGACGCTCGGCCTCGCGGAGGATCTCCTCCTTGGCCGCCATCAGCGCCTGCTCCTGGACCAGCGAGACCGAGACGGGTTCGGGCTTGCGACGCTTCTCCACCTTCGCGGTCAGCCGCATGAAGTGGTCGCCGTCAGCGAGCGGCAGCGCGCGGAACGTCCCGTCCTTCTCGCGCAGCAGCACCACGTGGACCAGTCGCTCCTCGGCCTTCAGTCCCGTGGTCTCCCAGCGGTAGCAGAACCACCAGCCGTCGCTGCCCACCAGACGTGCCATGCGCGAGGGGAGCCCCGCGGCATCCAGCGAGAGGTAGCTGACCGGATCCTGAACGCGCTCGCGCACCTGGTAGGCCGCGCGCGACACCTGGATGCGGCCCGCGTCGGTGCCCTGGCCGAGCACGCTCCCGGTCAGCGCCTGGGCGCCCCGGCGGCGCTTCTCCAGGACCTCCTTCGTCTGCTCTCCGGCGACGCGCAGGCGGCGGCGCACGTCGCCGTCGAAGCGCTCGAGGAGCAGCGAGCGCGCCTCGGTCATGCGGCTGGTGATCCGCGTCTCGAGGTCGTTGCGCAGCTGGTCGAACGCCCGCTCGATCTCGTCGGGCTTGCGGCAGGACTGGTAGATCTCGAGCACCCGCCGCTCGAAGTCCACGCCGCTCTCCAGGGCGCCGAGGATCTCGTCCGAGGCGCCGAAGACGCCGTCGAAGAGGTTGAGCTTGCGCTCGAGCAGCTCGAAGAGCCGGGCGTCCGCGGCGTTTTGGCGGTTGAGGAAGTTGAGCACGAGCACGTCGTGCTTCTGGCCGTAGCGGTGGCAGCGGCCGATCCGCTGCTCCACGCGCTGCGGGTTCCACGGCAGATCGTAGTTCACCACCAGGTTGCAGAACTGGAGGTTGAGACCCTCCGCGCCGGCCTCGGTGGAGATGAGGATCTGGGTCTTCTCGCGGAAGTCGATCACCAGCTGCTTGCGCTCTTCGGGAGAGCCCGCGTCGCCGGAGAGCAGCGAGATCTTCCCCCTCCAGCCGGCGTCGCCGAGCAGGTTGAAGAGGTAGTCCTGGGTGCGGCGCGACTCGGTGAAGATCACCGCCTTCTCCGGCCACTGGTGGGCGCGGGCCACCGTGAAGAGCCGATCCAGCGCGCGCTTGAGCGCCTCGCCCTTGGCGTTGACGGTGATGGAATCGGCGAGGTCGGCGTACTGCTCGAGCTCCCAGATCTCGTTCTGCAGCGTGGCCAGCGACGCGGGCTTGCCGGGCTCGTCGCTCCACTCCTCGGCCTCCTCGGAGTACTGCTTGGCCTCCTCGGGCTCGAAGAGCGCGAGGGCCTGGGCCGACAGCTGCGCGGTGTGCAGGCGCTTGCGGAGGTTCTCGGCGAGCCGGCGCAGGGTGGGGGCGATGGCGTAGGTCGAGGACGCGAGCAGCTTGCGGTAGACCAGGGTCAGCAGCGTCTTCTTGCCCGGCTCGATGGCCGCGACCTCGCTGCGGCGCAGGTACTCGCTGACCTTCTCGTAGAGGTCCTGCTCCTCCGCGCTGGGGGCGAAGTCCTCCACCACGCTCCGGCGGTTGGTGTAGCGGACGTACTCGCGGACCTGGCGGCGCAGGGTGCGATGGACCACCGGGGCCAGCCGCGCCTGGAGCTCGTTGCTCGCATCGGCCTGGAGCCCACCGGCCTCGGGATCGAGCGTGTAGCGGGCGCGGAAGGCGTGCTCGGGCCCGAGGATCTCCTCGTCGAGCAGGCTCATCAGCCCGAAGAGCTCCATCAGATCGTTCTGCAGCGGGGTCGCCGTGAGCAGGACCTTCGGGCGGCCCTGCAGCGCCATCTTCAGCGCGCGAGCGGTGCGGTTGGAGGCCTTGTAGGCGTTCCGGAGGCGGTGGGCCTCGTCGATGATCACCAGGTCCCAGGGGATCTGGGTGAGCTGCTCGGGGCGGTTGGCCGCGAAGGGGTGGCTGCAGATCACCGGGAAGGGCTGATCGAAGGGGTTGCCCGAAGCGCGAACGGTGCGCCCGTCGATCACCACGGTCTCGACGCTGAACTTTTCGCGCAGCTCCAGCTGCCACTGCGCGCGCAGGGTCGCGGGCGCGAGGATCAGGATCCGGCCCTTGCCCTCGGCGACCAGCTGCCCGATCACGATGCCCGCCTCGATGGTCTTCCCGAGCCCCACCTCGTCCGCGAGCATGCAGCCGCCGCGCGACATCGCGTCCAGCGCGAAGGCGGCTGCCTCCACCTGGTGCGGGTTCATGTCGACCTTCGCGTCCGCCAGCGAGGCCGCGAGCCGCTTGCCGGCGTCCGCGCTCTTGAGGGTGAGCTCCTCGGCCAGCAGGCGCTCGTGGAACGGTGTGAGCGCGGGCCCCAGGTCCCGGGGATCGTGGGCCGAGATGGCGGCCACGCCGGTGGGCTGAGCTCTCATGTCCTTTGCGACCTCGACCACGCGCAAAACGCCGACCTCCAGACCCGATCCCCAGGCCAGTGAGCGCGCATCCGGGCGTCGGAGCGCAGGGGGAGGGATGCTTGTGTCCGAACCGCACCCGCCCTGTAAAGGGGGCCGCGCAGAAGCCTAGAATTCGGCCTCGCAGCGATCGCTCCGGGACGATCCCAGGGACGCGTTGGTCAAAGAACTTGACCCGCGAGATCGGGCTCGGATGTCAAGCCGGCATCTCACCCCGAGGGCACCAAGCGACGTTGCCGCAAAGGGGCTCTCGCGGTCCCGACGCGGGGGCAGGCGCGCGAGGCGGCTCGCGCCGGGGCGGCTCCGAGACGGCAGCGGCGCCGTGGAAGCGGCAGCACTCGACCCCGGCCGGTCCCTGCATCCAGGCGGACCCAGGCCAGACGTCGTCCCGTCAGATCGCGCCTCGCGCCTTGAGCTCGAGGTAGGCGTTGACGCTCCCGGGGCCGAAGCGCTCGGGGGGCTCGTGCACCACGCGGGCACCCTGCAGGCGCAGCTGCCCGAGCGCCCGGCGCAGGCCCTCGTCGAGCCGCTGGGCGGCATGGCGCTCGTAGGCCCCCGCGACGTCCCGGGGGACCTCGCTCGCGCGGCGGGTGAGGGGGACGTCCTCGAGGGTCGCCAGCAGGGGGAGGTGGCGGGGGCGCAGGCGCGCGAGATGATCGAGGATGGGGCGCGCGCTCTCCGCATCGACCAGGTCGGTGAAGACGACGACCAGGGCGCGGCGCTGGAGGTCTCGCAGCGCCGTCTGGAGCGCCAGTCCCGGATCGCTCTCGGCGTAGCCGGCCTCCAGGTGGAGGAGGGCGCCGGCCAGCGATCGCAGGTGCTCGCGGCCGCCGCGGGGCGGCAGGTGCACCCGGATCCGGTCGTCGTAGCAGAGCAGCCCGACCCGATCGCCGGCGGCGAGCCCCGCCGCGGCCAGCTTCAGCGCGGCCTCCACGGCCAGATCCAGGCGACGACGGCCTCCGCTGAGGCCCGACATGTGACGGCCACAGTCGAGGAGCAGGAGCACCGGCTGGTGCTGCTCGGGGCGCAGCACCCGTACCACCGGGACATCCCGCCGCGCGGTGGCCTTCCAGTCGATGCCGCGCGCGTCCTCACCGGGGCGATAGGTGCGCAGGCCGTGGAACTCGCGCCCGTCCTCGGGCCGCAGGGCGCGTCGCCTCGCCTCACCCCTGGAGCCGTGCACCAGCGCCAGCGCATCGCGGGAGAGGGCGCCCAGGTCGGGCCAGGCCTCGAGCTCCAACGTGTCCGCCACCTCTGCGCGGCGCTGGACGAGTCCGAGCGGGCCCTGCACGCGCAGGTGCAGGGGCCCGAGGCGGAAGCGCCCTCGGGTCGTCGCCAGCAGCCGCATGGACAGGGCCGTGCCACCCCGTGGGATCTCGAAGTGCTGCAGGTGCCCGTCGCTCTCGAGCCGCGGGTCGGGTGCGTCCCGCAGGGTCCCCTTGCAGGGGGCCTCGCCGTGGAGGACCAGTTGGATGGACTCGCGCGTGCCGACGGTCAGGCGCGCGGGCGCCTCGCGCTTGACGGCGGGGAGCCGGCGGCGGCGGGCGAGCACGAGGTCCAACCCGCACGCGACGACCACCAGGAGGTCGAAGGCCAGCAGCCACCCGAGCAGCCAGGGCATCGCGCCCGCGAGCATCGCCGGAGCAAGGCCCAGGGCGAGCAGCTGGAGCGCACGGGGCGTGGGCAGGGGAAGGCGCTCGCGGACCTCGGCGGGCGCTGCCGTGACCCGGGACGGGGATGGGTCGGCTTCCGCCGGAGCGGCTGCTGCGGCGGGGGCGGCGCGGACCGCGGGGGCCTGGCTGCCCCCGCCGATCACCGCGGCACCTGGACCGATTCGAGCGCGTGCGCGAGCACGTCGGCCGGTCGGATCCCCTCGACCTCGGCCTCGCCCCGCAGCACCAGGCGGTGCTCGAGCACCGCTCCGGACACGGCCTTCACGTGATCGGGCGTGACGAAGTGCTGCCCCTCCAGGGCCGCCCGGGCCTTGGCCGCCGCCAGAAGTCCCTGCGCCGCGCGCGGGGAGGCGCCCAGCACCACCCGCGGATCCTCGCGCGTGAAGCGGACGAGGTTCACCACGTACGCGATCACCGAGTCCTCGCAGGCCAGGCGCGCCGCGGCGTCCTGCAGTGCGGGGAGCGAGGGCCCGTCGAGGAGTCCGGACAGGGTGGGGGACTGGCCCCCGCGCGCGTGGAAGGCCGCGAGCATGCGCTGCTCGGAGTCGGCGTCCGGATAGCCCACGCGCACGCGCATCAGGAAGCGATCGAGCTGGGCCTCCGGCAGCGGATAGGTGCCCTCGAGCTCGAGCGGGTTCTGCGTGGCCACCACGAAGAAGTGCGGCGGAAGCGGGTGCGTCTGCCCCTCGAGCGTCACCTGCCGCTCCTCCATGGCCTCGAGCAGCGCGGCCTGGGTACGGGGCGGGGTGCGGTTGAGCTCGTCGGCGACGAGCACCTCGGTGAAGATCGGACCGCGCACCAGCTGGAAGTCGCGCGTGTCGGGACGGAAGACCGTGGTGCCGAGGATGTCGGCCGGCATCAGATCCGGGGTGAACTGCACGCGCGCGAAGGCCAGCCCGAGCGCGGACGCCATCGCCCGGGCCGCGAGCGTCTTGGCGACCCCGGGCGGCCCCTCCAGCAGCACGTGCCCGCGCGCCAGGAAGCAGGTGACCAGATCGGCGACGACCGACTCCTGGCCGAAGACCACGGAGGAGAGGACCTCGCGAAGCCGGTCGATCGGTGCCCGGGGCGCCTGCGCCTCCACGTCCACCGTCACCGCGTCTTCTCGCGCAGCCCCAGCAGCGTCCCGGTCAGGCTGACGCCCGCCCCGATGAGCGCCACCCAGGCGCCGAACGACGGCGAGGAGCGCATCATCGTGTAGTTCCCGATGGGGGAGGGCACCTCGGTGCTGTCCCACGCGAGGCGCATGTAGATCAGGATCCACAGGGTGGTGAACGCCGCCGAGGCCAGCTGCACCAGCCAGGGGATGAGCGGATGGAGCCGCGGCATGAAGCGCTGCACGCGGATGGTCACCGCGCCCATCAGGACCCCGCTGGTGATGAAGGCCACCACGCCCAGGGACAGGATCCCGAGCACGTCCCCATCCTCGAGCGTGGACTTCCAGGGGAAGAAGCAGGAGATCGCGATGGTCAGCGCGCCGAAGAAGGCGAGCTGATCACTCATGCCCAGCTGCTTGAAGAACGCGCCGACCTCGCGCAGGGCCTCGTCCGGCGGCGTGAACGTCCCGGTCTTCGAGCGGGGCCCCGCGTGCGCATAGGAGACCGGCCTGGAGACGGGATCGTCCTGCGGGTCGTCCAGGTCCGGATCGTACTCGGCGGAGCCGAAGCGCGAGGCCGCAGGCTCCTGTCGGACCGGTGGCCGCGGCGAGGGGCGTGCGCCGGTGGGGCGGCGACGCGGTGCGCCGGGGCCCGCTCCGCCCGCGGACGGACGGGCGCCGGTGCGGCGAGGCGCGCCCGGTGGAGGGGCGGTCCGCCGGGGGGCAGGGGCAGGGGCCGCGACCTCGTCACTCAGGAATGACGCGTCGATGATGTAGTCGCAACGAGGGCAGATGGCCTCGTCCGGGGCCACCTGGGCATCGCAGCCAGGGCAGTTCAGGGTTCGGCCTTTCGACGGGCGGCGGTCGGCCTCCGACTCGCCGCGTCTTCCGGCGCGGGATGCTCCCACCCGCGCTCGCCGCGAGTCAACGCTAACCGCTGGATTTCAGGGGCCTTTGTGGACTGGGCGGCCCGACAACGCGCGAAGGCGAGGGGCGGACGCCGGCCCTCCAACGTGGCCTAACGAACAAAAAAGCCAGCCAATTCAAGATGTTGAGCGCCAGACGCATCACGGATCTGCTTGCGAGCCACGCGGACCATCTCCTAAGGTCCAGGCAAACACGATGCCGTCCGGACAGCGTCCGGGCGGCCTGCCGGAAGGTGTACATGGCGAAGGGGTCTGAAGGTCCCGTGCCGGTGGTGGTGATGGGTCTCGGCTTCATCGGGCAGGCGCTCACCCGCGCCGCCCTGGCCTCCCCCGAGCTCGAGTTGCTGGGCGCGGTGGATCCGCAGCTGGCTGACCGCAAGCTGGGGGACGTGGTCGGTCGTCCCGGCGTGGCGATGAAGGTGGGCTCCCAGCTCGCGCAGGTGCTCAAGGGGCGCCGCGGGGTGGTGGTGCTGCAGGCCACGCACAGCCGCTTCGTGGAGGTCCAGGCCCAGCTGATGGAGATCGTGCGCGCCGGCTGCCACGTGGTGTCGACCTGCGAGGAGCTGACCTTCCCCTGGCTCTACCACGAGGCGGCCGCCGACAAGCTGGACCGCGCGGCGCAGGAGGCCGGCGTGGTGGTGCTCGGCACCGGCGTGAACCCCGGCTTCGTGATGGACCGGCTGGTCGCCACGGCGGGGCAGGCGTGCGGGCAGGTCCGGCACGCGCGGCTCGAGCGCCTGGTGGACGCGCGCACGCGCCGAGAGGGCCTGTGGCGCCGCGTCGGAATGGGCCTCTCCGAGGAGGCCTTCTTCGAGCAGCTCGAGCTCGAGAAGGTCGGGCTGGTGGGGCTGGTCGAGTCGGCGGCGCTGTGTGCGCTGGGGCTCGGGATGGACTGCGACGACTTCGAGGAGGAGATCGCGCCGGTGCTCGCCGAGGAGGACCTGCCGGGTGCGCCGATGGTCCGCAAGGGACAGGTGGCGGGGCTCGCGCAGACCGTGATCGCGTCGGAGGACGGGGTGGAGCGGGTGCGACTGGAGGTCACGATCGCCGCGGGCGTGGACGGCCCCATCGACCGCATCAGCCTCGACGCCGAGCCGCAGGTGCGGCTGCGGATCGAGGGCGGCTTGGATGGAGATGCGGCCACGGCGAACGTGGTGATCAACGCCGCGCCCCGGGTGACCGCCGCGGAGCCCGGGCTGTTGACCGTGTTGGAGCTGCCGGCCGGACGCTGATCCGGGGGCGATGCCGGCTCGGGTGCGGCCGGTCTCCCGGTGGCGTGCCGGTGGTGGACGACTGGAGTTTTCCGAAATCTCGCGGCGGCCACCCTTCGGGGAGGGCGGCCGGAACTTGCGACTTTCCCGAGGGGAGCACGACAAGGATGCTGGACAAGAACGCAATTGGCAGGGCGTCTCCGCCCACCCTGAACGAGGTCGAGAAGGGAGCGATCCGTCGCTTCGCGGAAGCGATCGGCGACTTCAATCCCATCTACTACGACGAGGAGTACGCGCGGGCCTCCGGGTTTCCCACCATCGTGGCGCCGCCGACCTTCCCGGCGAGCTTCCACTCCGCGGCGGATCTGCGCGAGCTGCTGGGGGTGGGCATCAAGTCGCTGCTCCACGCCGAGCAGGGCTTCGAGTACGAGCGGCCGATCTTCGCCGGCGACCGCATCCTGGTCTCCACCCGCGTCGCCGAGGTGCTCGAGCGCACCGGTCCCACGGGCGCGCGCATGGACGTCGCCGTGATCGACGACGAGGGCCGTGACGAGGATGGGAACCTGATCTTCCGCGCCCGCCGCACCCTGGTGGTCCGCGCTGCAAAGGAGAATGCGTGATGGCCGCGCGAAAGCTGTACTTCGAGTCCGTCCGCGTGGGGGAGGAGCTCTCCACGCTGGTCAAGCCCACGATCGATCGGGTCCAGCTCGCCCGGTACGCCGGCGCCAGCGGGGACTTCAATCCCGTGCACGTCGACGAGGCCTTCGCGCGCGCGCAGGGCATGCCGTCGGTCTACGCCCCCGGCATGCTGGTGATGGGCATGCTCGGGCAGCTGCTCTCCGATTGGAGCCGCGGCGCGCAGCTGCGGCGCTACTCGGTGCGCTTCATCAAGATGGTGTGGCCGGGCGACATCCTGACCTGCAAGGGCCGCGTCAGCGACCGCTGGGGGACCGAGGGCCGCTACTTCGCCGAGGTCGACCTCTGGGCCGAGAACCAGAAGGGCGAGCTGGTGATGAAGGGCCAGGCCGCCGTCCAGATGTTCTACTCGCTGGAGGACGAGAACCGGCAGCGGGCCGGCCACGGTCCGGTCATCGTCGACGTCCCGCGCGAGAGCATCCGCACCCCGGCGCCGGCCCCCTCGACCGCTCCGGAGGGCGAGGAGGAGGCATCCTCCGAGGTGGCCTCGTCGGAGGACGAGCCCGAGCTCAGGGTGGCCTCGGGCGGCAAGAAGAAGCGCTAGGCATTCCGGCCAGGTTTCCAGTCG
>Ga0233383_1000390_pt1 | contig 17480 bp, 15 predicted proteins | sample ElkDunMinimDraft_14_FD_191542 | JGI IMG/M metagenome (GOLD analysis project Ga0233383, IMG submission 191542) | Fecal eukaryotic communites from dung pellets of Tule Elk in California, USA - Elk Dung G16 | ecosystem: Host-associated > Mammals > Digestive system > Large intestine > Fecal | place...
TTCGTTGGGGTAATGGTTTGAATGCTATTGAAAAGGAAGATGAAATCAATAGACAAAAGAAAATTGAGGCCGACCGTAAACGAGAAGAAAACAGAAAAAATAGAGAAGAGTTTGAAAATGAATTTATTGATACTAATATTGAAATTTAATTTTTGAATTTCTATTTTTTAAATAAAATAGATGTGACTATTTAAATGAAACAATCATTAGTATCAATAAATTTAACAACAATAGATAAAAAATTATTAAATCCATCTAATGTTCCATTATTGTTATACTGGAATGATAATAATGGAAATAATATAACTGAAGAATATTTTTTTAACGAAAAATCACATAAATATACTGTAGATACTTGTTGTAATATTGATTTATATACAAAATCTCAATTATGTTTTTTTTATTTTAAGGATATAGATTATGATGGTACCGAAGATTATCAAGAATCTATAATTGATATACAATCATTATTTGAATTTGATAAGTTAGAGGATTTTGAAAGGGTATTTTATAAAGAATATATCATAAAAGTTTTTGATTATTTATATGAATGTTCTTATAAAGAAAAACCTATTTGGTCAGTTGAACCTTGGAAATTTGATGATGATGTTATAAAAATATATAAGAATTTACAAGAAAAATATCCAAGGAAAATTGATAAACCAACAATTATAAATTATTTTAGATCTGAGTTTACACAAAAATATAAATTGAACACAAAAAATTCAGAATGGATAATTGTTCGATTAGAAAATATATTGAAGAATGAAAAATAATGGGTAGATTATCAGATACAACATCGGTTTACATGTATGAAAGTGAAGCGATGCAATCAATCGAAGCAAGAGTTCAAGAAAGAATATCTGTATTAAACAATAAGTTTGATATGAAAATATTCGAACTTGATAATAATTTTAATACTAAATTATCAGATATAAAAAATGAACTACTTGGTAATGAAGTTAAATTAAAACATCTAATAGAATATATTAAATTACCTTGGTATAAAAAACTATTTTTAAATTTTGAAAAATATGAAAGAAACTTATAAATTTGAATTTAAGCGTTGGAATTTTCCTTGTGATAATTTTAAACAAAAACAAGCATTGATTATAATTAATACTATTGCTGGTGGAAGACTTAATAATGATATGACATTTGATGGATATGGACATATTGAATTTGATGAAAATGATACAAAAAACAGATATCCAATTATAAATCATCTTGATGGGTATAACCGAAATAAAACAAACTGCTTGATTTATGATTTGAAAGATACTCAAAAAAATCAAGGGTATTACGATAAGTGTTTTATTTATCATAGTGCCGGTAGACAAGAAGGTAATTATGGTTTTGTTCTTTATAATACTGAAACGGGTGATGTGTCACATAAGTATTTTATTGAGCATGAATATGATACATTGTGTGTTAAATTAACAGAATCATTCAATATTCTATATAAGCTTCCGATGTTTAGATATTATAGTGATAAACATGATAAGATTAAAAATCTTAAGAAAAATCCATCTGTTAATTTTATAAGTGAAGCAGAATTTAATGAAAAATGGAAAGCCCAAGTTGATAAATATATTTGATAAAAAATATGGCAGGAGAAGCGGGAGGAACAGCAGCGGTATTTGATGGAATTATTTTAAACAAAACCGTAAATAACAAAAACAATAGAAAGGAATTTCTAAAAAATGCTTTACCTATTAAAATTGTTGAAGAAGTGGATGAAGCAACGTTAAAAGTTAATGTTGCTAAAGATTTATATATGGCAAGCGATTTTACAAATAATCCAAATAAATCTGCAAGACAATTTGCAAGAGAAGCTTGTGATAGAGCTAATGCATTTTTAACGGAATTAAAAAGTCGAGGTATGGTATAATTAAATCATAAAATATTATGAAAAAGATAATTACAATTATAATTTTTTCTTTATTTTTAACAACAAGTTGTGTTAGTGGTTATTCAACAGTATTATCATCTGAACCACAACCAACAATGTATTATACATCATTATATTATTATGATTATCCAGCGTATTATTATAATAGTAATTATTACTATTGGAATAATTATAGATGGATATATATAGAAAAGTGTTATCATCACCATGTTTATCGTCATAAACATAAAACACACAACTATCATTATCATCCTAATAGACCAATACATGTAACAAAACCATATAATCCTAATCATAAGCATAATCACAATAAACCCGGTTATCATCATAATCATCATAATAATCATAATAAACCTGGATATAAACCAAATAATAATCATAAACCAAATCCTCATTCTACAGTAAATAGAGGACAACGAAATACGTATAAACCAACCGGACGACCAAGTAATACAGGTAGGTCTGGTAATAGAAGAAAATAAATAAATTTAATTTTAGAAATTATGAAGAAGACACTTTTGACAATGTTTATTGCAGCTGCTGCAACTCTTATGGTTGCTTGTGGTGGTAGAGGTACTAGTGAAGCAGATCGTGTAGCTACAGATAGTATTTGTGATTCAGTTGCTACTGCTGTTGTACCTTGTGCGGCCACAGAAGTACTTCCCGCCGCAGCTCCTGGTGATAGTGGCAAGGTTGCTACTGAAGTGGTACCCGATACTGTTGTTAAGTAATTTAACAATAAAAAACTTGATGATAGAAGCTAATTTTATTAGCTTCTTTTTTGTTTTTAAATAATATTGAAATCGTTAAACCTATATTACTATATTTATTATAATTATATATAAATATATTAGTAGATTAAAAAATGTCGAAAAGTAAGTTAACATTATTGGTTGATGGTAACTGGTTATTAATGTCACGATTGTCAGTTATACAAAACCGATATTTAGATGATTATGAACTATGTCATGACTTAAAACTAATGATGATACGTTCAATGAATATTGTTCTTAAACAATTTCCGGCTATAGATAATATTATATTTTGTGCAGATGGTGGTTCTTGGAGAAATAAAGTAGAAGTACCAAAATTTTTACAAGCAGAAGGAATAGAATACAAAGGTACTCGTGTACGTTCTGAAGATTTTAATTGGGAATTACTTTTTTCATCGTATGATGATTTTGTTGCAACATTAAATAGTTGTGGAGTAACATCTTGTAGGGAAATTGGTATTGAAGGTGATGATTGGTGTTACCATTGGTCTACATTACTTAATTCTCAAGGTACTAATTGTATTATTTGGACTAAAGATAAAGACTTAACACAATTAGTAAAAATGAATAAAGATAAATGTTTTACTGTATTGTGGAATAAAGATAATGGTTTAGTAATACCAGATACATCTGATGATGATATGGACTTTTTATTCAATTATGATTTTAATACAAATGAAACGATATTTAATGACATTTGTAATAAAAGCAAAACCATATTAAAAGTAAATGCAAATAATATTGTTTTAGATAAAATTATAAAGGGTGATATATCTGATAATATCATACCTATTGCAATGCGTAGAGCAAAATCTAAAGACTCTGATAAGAAGTTTAGAATATCATCTAAAGATATTAATTATAATATAAATATTGATAATAAAAATGAGATTAGACAATATTTCGAAAATCTTTTAGAATCAAAGTCATATAAAGACCGTATAGACCAAACTTTGGATGAAGTAATTGAACATTTTAATTATAATAAAAGGTTAATTAGATTGCATGAATCCAGTTATCCAGAAAATATCCAAAGTATATTTGATAATTATCAAACATATAATATGTCTTGTGATATATCAAAAGCCGAACAACAAATAACTATGCAATCAAATAAATTACAAGGTGTACTTGATATTATATAATGGAAAGAGAATATACATTTTTAACCGATTTAACTGATACTATATTTATTTCTTATTCAATCAATCTAGATATTGATTATTTAATAGTATTAGTTAAATTAGAATATAATGAAGATTATGATAAAGATATTATTACTGTTAGAACACAATATTCTATAAATCAAATACGTCAAATGGCAATGGCTACTTTAGATATTCCAATGGTTATATTTGAAAAAATAATGAATGAAATAAAAAGTAGATATGGTGATTTACCAGTAAATAAAAAATATTTAAAATTTAAACAAAGATTTATCAGTACTTTATTGCAAATACACTTCATTTATATAGATAATTTAAAAAATAAAAAATAATATGACAGAAGAATTAGAAAAGAAATTAGATGATATGTGTACGGGTGATATCAATATTACTCGTATGGAACAGGTAACAACTTGGCAACGTGTATTAAATGCCGCACGTAGAACAATTGGTCGTAAACCTTTAGAAAAAGAACCTACTGATTCTTGGAAAGCAAAAATTTTGCTTGCTGAACATTCACCAATTAGATTACTTGAATTTGATTGGACTTGGGAAAAGATACGTCAATGGGTAACCGCTCATTTAGTACGTCACCATGAAGGTTGTGAAAAATTTGTACATTCTCAACGTGGTGATAGACGCGAATTACCTTGTGAACGAGATAAACTTCCTCAAGGTGCTCGTAATGATATGGATATGACTGCAAATGCCCAGGCTTTGATATCAATTTCTCGTAAACGTTGTTGTATGTGTGCATCAAAAGAAACACGAGAAGCATGGAATCAAGTTAAAGAAGAAATTGCAAAGGAAAATCCAATATTGGCAAGCAAAATGGTTCGTGAATGTGTATATCGTGGTTTCTGTCCTGAATGGATGAGTAATTGTAAATATTGTTATTCACCAGCTTATTGGTTAGAACTTAAGAATTACCGTAATACAACATTTGGTAATGATGAAGATTGGAAAACATTTGAAGAAATGAACATAATTGTTTCTTCAATTGGAAGAATTACTGATTTACAAGGTAATATATATGAAGAAAAAGCAGATGCCAAAGGTGCATATGTAACAATAAATGATGAACGATATTATGTTCGAGATATTATGGATGTTGTATATAATACCAGAGGTTTAGATTACATAGATGGTAATAAGTATAATAATTCATTATCAAACTTAAAATAAAAAATGAGACACTCAGGTGTCTCATTTTTTTTATATATATAATTTATCATCCAAATAAATATATACACACTGACACAATCCTGCACAATTCTGGATTGATTTATTTATGTTAACATATATTAACAAAAAAGAGAACCAACTTACGTTAGTTCTCTTTTATATTTTAAAAACCATATTTTACATTTAACATTGATTCATCAATTTGAGATAATATATATTCTTTAGCTGACAATAATTCTAAACTTTCATTAACATTTGATGAATATAAATGTAATGTATTTGTTTCTTCATTATATTCACTATCAATATTAAAATTTTCTTTAATATACGATTTTACCTTTGATATATTATCATTATGGTTTAAAAATGTTTCTAATAAAATTCTCTCATTAGACTTCATTTTAATTTGGTTAAACAATATTTTTATTACTCACTTAACTTACTTTCGACATATTTAGAAACTTGTTCTAAAATATATTCAGGATGGATATATTCTCTAATCAAATATTGAGCAATTTCATTATGTGTTACATCATAAATATCAATTAACATCTTTAATTGATCTTGAGGCCATCCCACAGGATTTATTTCAACATTAACTACAGGATTAAAATTGATTTTCTTAAATAATTTGTCAATCATCAAAATATTTTGATTTTCTTCATGAGACCCATACTCAATTGTTTTAGTGGTTACAACAGGTTGCGTAGGTAATTCAACACTATAATCACTATTAACAGGGTTTGATGTTAGGGATGTATTATATTCATTAATAAGATCATCATACATATTATTAACACCATTAGGTTCGTTTGATATGAAATTTTTATCTAATTCATATTCTTCATCAGAAATTTGTATATAATTTTGAGAAAAATCTTCCATAGACAAATTACCTATATCAGATATAATAATCATATCATCACCATCAATAATTGAATCACGAACATTTATAACTTTACCCGTTAATTTATGAGTCCATTTTCCAGTTATTCCTTCCATATTTATTATAATTTTTTTTATATAATAAAATAGAATAAAAATAGAATATAATTCAAAATAATTTCAAAGTTTTTTAACAAAATTTAACTATTTTCTTCTAAAATTTTTATTTTATCTTCTTCTGTACCCGTTATATAATTTAAAATAACATCACTTATTGTATTAAATTCTTCATCAATAAAATATAAATAATTTAATTTAGATATTGTTTCTTCTAAATATTTTATTTCATTCAATTCTTCTTTAATATTTATACCTTTATGGAATTTTGAGTCTACCCAAATAATTAAACAATCATGTTTTTCAAAAACATCATTAATTATTTTATTGAAATTTTTAGTAGATAAACAAATTATATCATTATTATAAAAGTCATCTATTGTTATTCCGTATGATATATAATCTTCTGTAGATATATATAAAAATGAATTATTCTTATATGATAAATCTATAATATTTGGGTCTAAATAATATATATAGTTATCAGATATTTTTTCACTATATGCATCATCAGAAGTAAATGATGGACAAATACTTAATTCATCATCTTTGGAGATTATTGATTTCGCTAATTCTATTTTATTTATAGAATCAATTCCTGTAATTATTATTTTCATCTATGTTATTAAATATTATTTTTTATTTTATATTCTTATAATTATCATCTATCCATCCTAAATTAATATTGGTTACTTGAGCTGTGGTAACATTTTTAGAACCTAGATTAAATGTCAAATTATTTATATCACCTTTATAATATATTTCTAATATATATTCATCATTTTTTTGATATGTTAAAAATTTAATATCATTAGATAATTTAACGAATGGATATTCGGGATAATTAGAAATATATTTATCTTTTGAAGGAATTTTATTTTTGTTATAACGGTTAATACCAAATTCTATTTCAGGACCATCTTCATTTTTTGATGCGATTACATAATTTTCAAACATTTCATCTGAATATGGTAATTCAATAAAATAATCTTTATTATTGAGCTTTATTATATGATTTATATTATTTATAATTTCATTATTAGAATATAATCCTCTTAATTCATGGAAATTTACATTATATGTATTATTGTTATCATTTGTATTTTCTACTTTGAGTAATGTATCATCTATTATTTCTTTATGGTTTTTAGAAGAAATATAATATCTTATTTTTATATCATTATTATTTATTTGGTCTAATGTTGTACCATAAATTACTTTAAAATGTTCATCAATAATATTATTTAAGTATAATAATGTTGTAAAGTTTCTTTGATAAGGATAATTATAACTATATATGTTATTTAATATATTTCCTGTTATAGAACCGATAATTTTTTGACTATTTGTATCTATTTTTTTAGGACCATCTATAATATTATGTTTATATAAGTATAAATTATATATTGGTTTACCATCAATTAAATAATCATTATTATAAATATTTTCATTATCACGGTTATATATACCTAAAAGATTTCCCTCCATTATATAATAAGAGTTATTATTTGGTACTATTGGTGATGGTGTTGGGGTAGGTGTCGGAGTTATACTAGTTGTACTTGATGTACTTGATGTTGTTGTTGTATTAGGTTCTGGTGTTGGTGTAGGTGTTGGAGTAGCTCCTGTTAATCTTGACATTTTATATACATTTGATAAAGGCTCAACATTATTGTTTGAGTTGTCAATTTTTGTACACATTTTATATATACCAAATGTATCATTATATGTTAATAACGTATTATATGATATATGAAGTGTATCAACATCACTATTAGTATAATCTATATCATTTAATCTACCTAAATAAGAATATTTATCATAATTAAACTCATATACGGTATTTATTAAACCACCCTTAACATTATATTTCTTAATATTTAAGTCTTCTAATAATTTTTTGGTTTCAACAATATTATGGTCGTCCGCATAAAAATTTTTGTTTAAATACGTATTACCGTTTAAATAGGTAACACCATTTAATTCAATATTATCGAAATTAACTTTAAAATTATTTTGTGTATTAAATGTTTGGTTTATATCTATTAATGTTGAATTTCCGACGTTTATATTATGTGGTGTTGTACCAATGATAAAAGTATTTTTATTATCATCATCTTGAGAAGAACCAATATATGAATTATATAATTTTCCTGATGAATCAACACTAATTACATTTAATCTATTTAATGTATTAGAGTTTACCATTAGTATTTCTTTCAAATCTAATGATGGAACATTTGAATTAAAGACATATTCTTTATACCAACCTTGTGAATTAATTACTTTTTTATTATAAATAATATTCTCATCAATAGCATCATCAATCTCATTGGTTACAATTATAAAACAAGTATCATCAACATAATTACATTCCAAAATATTTGATTTTTTATCATCAATTATTTTACTAATATATGATATATTACTTTTAACAGAAGATATTTCATATTTATATAATGTAACATTATTATTTTCCGAACCATTGTTACCGTTATCAAACTTTATATATGGTAAATAACTAACACTATTTTGGTTAATTTTATCTAAATATTTATCATTATTTAATTTATTAAATTTAATTGATAAATTCAAACCATTTTGGTATTTATCTATATAAGATGATTCACCACCGAATTTATAATATTCATCATAATAACTTGGATCTTCTACGGATAATAATGCATATGATGCCGTACTATAATTATTTTGAATTATATTTTTTGGAACAGATAATTTTAAGTTTTTAACTGTTCTTTCTGCATCACTAGAATATATTTTAGAATATTGTTGAATAATATAATGAGTATTTAATATTTGTGTTAAATCTAATGCATATTCTTTGTTAGATTCTCTTACATAATTAAATTGTTTAGTTTTATTGTCTACATACCAAATAGAAGAAAAATAATCTGGTATTGATAAATCTTCTTCATCTATATTAACATCAAGATTTTTTATTGTATCTTTTGAAGAAATTAAGAATATTAAGCAATTTTCGAATAAAGAAATATTTGATTCATTTATTTTAGGTAAATAACCACTTGCTATAAAATTTACAGATGAAGAACCGATATTATCGATAAATAAATTTGGATTTAATATGAAATCTATTTCTTCATACACACCGATATTTCCATGGTCAAATGATTTTAATAGATTTATATTTGCCGCGGACATTTCGGGTACAAATTTATCATTTACCTTATAATTATTCAATATAATAATATTTGGATTACCCGCGTTTTTACCAATTGCTTTAACATCTGTTTCAACATCATTTAAAACCCAAAGATTGTTTTCATTTATATAAGGTAATGTATATATATGATTGATATCTATACTTGATGGGTATTTATCATTTATATTATTATAATTTATATTGAATTTAATATTTTCAAATATTTCATTACTTATTTTTTCATTATCAAATATAACTTTATTCAAATCATTTAATAAATGATATTTACCATTAATATCTTTTGTATCTTCGATATTTATTATACTTAATAGAATATCTTCACTATGGAAAATTTGTAGTTCATTATTTTGATTATATAAGTAATTGAATTTATAATCTAATGGAACATATAATACTCCATTTACATTATATTTTTCATACAGATATTCATAAACTTCAAACATTATTCTTGAATATAATGTTTTATTATTTACCACAAAGTTTTTCTCTGAATATAATTTAATATAATTTGGCAAATTATAAATAATATCATTACTAAAATAATATAATCTTGATTCTACAGTTTCATTTTTCTTACCTAATATATTAGTGTTTATATTTTCAATTTTTTGATTATCAGTTTTATTATTATCATCTGTAAAAAATAACTGATTAGATTCACTATTATATTTTACATTAATACTAATAACGTGGTTTATCATATTATTTAATTCATGATACTTAATTAAACCAAATAAAGTACAATCGGTTTCATTTTTATAATAGAATAAATCACTTTCGTTTTTATAATCTATATCTGTTCTGCTAAATGATATAGATTTGTCTTCATTACTGTAATTGAATAATGACTCAAATTTGTTTTTAACTATTTTATTTTCAATATCTCCTAACAATGAAGTATCAAATTGATATACTTCTAATACATAATTAGATAAATCAACTTGTTTTAATACCAACATACAATATACATTAGAAACTCCATTATTATATAAATGGAATACTCTAATAGCTAACTCTATTCTATTAGTACTATCATTATACTTATTATATATTATTTCAATATTATTGTTATCAGAATCATCAACACCAATAATTTTTCCATATAATAAATTATAAAGATAATCATCATCATATTCGATAATATTATTATTCGTATAATATTCAATATTATTCACTATATTATCGAACGCAAATGCATTATTTAATACCAATTTATTAAATATATTTTCAGAATCATCATATCTACAAGCATCATTATCAGACTGGTTGGTAAACATTGTTGTATATACTTTACCCTTTTTAATCAATCCAATACGACCTATTTTATTTTCGTCATGAATATCATAGAATATAAATCCATTATAATTATTATAATTTTTAGGGTCAATACTTTGAATATTCGGTGATTCTTTAATCAAATCTTTAAATGTAAATGACCCAATAGATATACTATCACCTTTAATACCTAATCTTTGACCTGCATTTGCCAATGCGTTTATCAAATATTTATCAGTATAAGAAGTATTATAGGCAATATCTGTTAAATTTTGTATGGTATTAATATTATGTAACATTTTTTATTTTAATGTGAATTTGTAAATCAATTTGTATAATTTACCAGTATTTAATAAGTTTAATTTTACCGGTTCTGATAATAAATTATATTTATATCTGTTAAATAAAAATAATAATTTATCATTATCAATTATGTCAGATTTCGAATATTTTAGTATATAATTTTTAAATTCTTCAAAAATAACTTCATTTGATTCTAAAGATAATAAAGTATTATAATCATAATAATCTTTCTTTTCTATAATTATTTCTGGTTCTAATAAATAAAATTTATTATCATTAAAATGTTTATATTCAATTTCTTCTTTATATATATATTCTATATTTGATTCTAAATATTTATTACATATTTGTATTGGTTTATAACCATAAATATTTAATGGTTCATTTATTATATTATTTTCATTTATATAATTTCCAATTGATTTATATAATAAACTAAATCTGTTCTTTATCAAATTATCATTATATGTTATAAATTTAGGTGTAATTTTTCCAAAATATCTATATATTATTTCGTAATTATTTTTAATATCGATATTAGATACAGAATATACCTTTTTATTATTATCATTTTCGTTATAATATATACCATTATATTTATAACTATTTTTAGAATTTCCATCATCAACCATTTTTGCCATTCTAAAAATTTTTAATTGAGATTGTGATAAATTCTGTAATGATTTATTATTGGTTTTATAATATGTAAATAACTTTATATCTAAACATGGTAAAATATACTTAAATGATTTTTTAAATACATTTAATATATTATTCCCATTTATTTTTTCAACATATAATAAATTTTCTTTATTGTTATCAATTTTGTATCTGAAAATATTTAATGTTTTATTACATTTAACTTCTAATAAATACATGCCATATGTTAAATTATTATCTTCGTTTTTATATACCAATAAATTATTGTAATTATCAAGATATTTGTTGTTTATTGATAATTTGTTTACTATACTTATATTTGTACCTTTAAGTACATCATATATCATATAATCATCTAAACCTAATATACCTTCTACTGTATAATTATAAGAAGAATTAAATAAAACACACTTTATTAAATATTCTCTAAATTGATATATATTATCAACACGGTTAAAATTTTCTCTAGAAATGTTCAAACATATTTTATGACAATTATTATTTGTCTCATATAAGAATGCATATATTATAACTGAATTTACGTATTTATCTGGATTTAATATTATATCTTTAATAAGTTCTTTAGCTTCATACTTACTTGAAATTTCTTTTTTATCGATACTAATATAAATATTACTATAAGTTTTTTTAATATCTTCAGTAATAATAGTTTCACCAATATTATCAATATCGAAAAATTCTCCATTATTAATTGTCAAATTTACAAAACTTTTGAAATCGGGATGTAAATTGATATTTATCAATAATGGGTAATTATAATATGTATATATGTAGTAATCATTATATTCAGAAATGTTATTACTATTAAATAAATTTCTTGTATAATTAGAATTGTTTTCAGTATTAAAAAAATCTATAAATAACGGCATAACAGAATCATTAATACTTGTTATACCTTTAATACTTTCATCATATTCAGTAATATAATTATAATGTTTGTTATCAAATTCATTAGTATATAAATACAATCCAAATAATATATTTTCGTTTTCTTTAAATTTATTATATAATTTATTATTTAACGGTATGAAATCACTTTGAAAATATAAATTTAATTCTTTACCACCTACTTGTTCTTTGTCAGGGTTATATATAAACATTTTAGAGCTTGGTGAATATGAAATTGTTTTTATAAACTCTGTAAAATCATAAGTTATTACTTGATTTTTGTCATATTCATCTACAACATCTACAACAATAGAATTTTCATTTTTATATATTCCGAATACGTTTTCATATAAATCATCAAAATACAAATCATAAGTTTTATAACTATTTAATTCAAATTTTGTTTTTCTACATTTATTATAAATGTATACCGGATTATCTTTTGTTATTTCATTAAAATTATAATTTGTAATATAATTTATAAAATGCTCTCTATCTAAAAATCTACCAAATTTTGTTATTTTATTATTTATGTCAATTAGTGAATCCAAATTATAACCATATTGAATTAAACTATTTCTTAAATTTTGTAAATTATATACATCAATTAAGATACAATAATTTTTATAATTGTCATTATTTATTTTATCATTATTTTGATAATATAATATATCTTTACTCCATGAACTACATATAAAATAATCTTTTAAGTTTTTATCACCATCTTTTATTAAAGGAATATATTCAAATGTTTCTAATGATTTAATATCATTAAAAATACTATCAATTGTATCATTTATAGATTTTGTTCTTTCAACTTCATTTGATATATATTCAAAATAATCAACAACACAATTTTTTATTTGTATTGATGAAATCAAATGTTTTGATATATATAAGTATTTTATAGAATTTTTTATTCCATCAAACACATCACTATTTATCGTTAAATTATATTTATTTGGGTCATTAGATTTAGAATATTTAATATTATCTATTATAAAATTTTGTAATTTTTTTCGTGATTCTTGTTCACCTTCTTCAATATCTTTAAAAGTATCTTCAGTAAATATAAAATAATCTTTGTAAACAAATTCATCTATATCATTATTTAAGTTATTATAATTATCAAATGGTAATAAAACATCACCATTATATTTATAATTTGAAAAATCAGATAATAAATTTTTATTTATAGATAAATTTGTTTTTATTTTATCAATAAATGAATAAAAATCATAATATACATTATTATTATAATAATTTTCTAATTTAACATATTTTCCGGTCTTATTATTTACTATAGATAAATAATTTGTATCATAATATACATAATCAATAATAGATGCACCTTTATCACCTTCTGGAATAATATAATTATTTAATCCGGTATCAGGAGTATTTTCTAAATTAATTTTACAATTATTCAATTTATTATTATCTTTGTTTATAATTCCACGAATGTAATATTGAGAGTTTGTATTTTCAACATTTTCTAAAATAGGATTAATAAAAACATTAAATTTATCTATCTTGATATTTCCTTCAACATTCTTTAATATTTTATTAAAATCATATAAAATACCATTAAAATAAATTTCATTATTATTTACATCTCCCCATGTACTTTGTCCGTTAAATAACAATTCTTTGTAATTAATATTATTTATTGTATAATTACCATCACCATCTTTTTCTAATGGATATATATTAAACCAATTTGTTAAATAATTATTCATAAATGTAATATAATTACCAATCCATTTTTTCTTTTCGGTTTGCACATTCTCTCCCCAAATAGATTCATAATTAATATTATCTAAATTATTTCCAAATGGAATAATCATGTTATCACCATTTACAAAAAGACCAAATGGTAAATTAGTATACAAATCATTTGGAAATTCCATATAATTATTTTGAATAAAACTTAAATAATTATCACCATATTGTTTAACATCTTCTTCCGATAAAATATTATCATACAAATTACTATTATTAATATAATATTTATCATAATTTAGTAATACCCATCTATTATATAATGGACTAAGTTTATTATCGTATTTATATTGAATATTACGTTTTTCTCTTAACCCAGGAAAATTTTGGTCTAATAAGTTTTTAGAAGATATAATAGTATCAAAATTTAATGAATTAGAATTATATATTCGTTTATCTAAATTAAAATTATAGTAATCAATATCAAAATCATTAAGTTCAAAATTAATATTTAATGTATTATAGCTTCCTTTAATAGAAATAGGACTGTAATAAAAATAAGATAGTTCGTTCTTAGTAAAGAAATCCATTAAATTAAATGAAAATGATAATGGCAAAACTTGTCTTACAATTATATTGTTACGTTTAAATCCAGAAGTAATTAAATCATCAAATTCATTTTGTGTTAATTGAGTTGTAAAAATTTTAGAAATAATAAAGTCATTAAACGCGTTTATACCACCCTTATTAACATCTACTCCATAATAGATGGCACTTTTAGATCCTTGATTTAATGTAATTACATTATTATCAATCTTATTTATATATTTTTCTAAATATATTTTTAGATAATTTTTAATATGATATTTACCAATATATATTTTAATATTTTTTTCAATATTACCAACCTTTAAGTTTATAGTAAAATAATCTGGTAAATCATTTATATTATCACACCAAATAGGTGCATAAAAATTCATTTGATATTCTGTTTGTGAAAATGGTAATCGTTTACAACCAAATTCATAATCTTTATTTCTTGAATCTAATCGATTATCAGAATACAAATCTAATATTTGATAATCTGATTTATCAAATGTATAGTTATCCGAATAAAACTTATTACTATAATACTTAAAATATTTACAAACATCATATTCATATGAACCATTTAATAAAGAAATTTTAATATTTCTATTTAACAATATGTTTTGTAATGGAGAAATATCAGCAACTCGAATATATGATTCAAAGTTTTCTTTATCAATTCGTTTATTATCTGTTAAACTACAATTTATTTTGAAGTTACCAGACATTGTAGGTATTGTTCTTAAAAGTGATTTAAACATATTTATCCAAAATTTTTTATTCTTATATATAAAAATAAATATACAGGTATCTATTTTTTATAAAATAATTGAAAATTTTTTAACCAATTTTGAAATTTTAGTTTATTATTAACTATATATATTATATAATTATGAAAGATATTAAAACATATATCCTTGAAGGCCATAAATGGGACGATAAAGGAGATGATAAAATATATGATTTTGTTTCGGTATTATTCCAAAAAATTGAAGATGTATGTGGTGAATGGGGTTTACGTTCTACATATTTAAGAGCCGATGGTTATGACGGAAGTCATGGAGATGTTATAACTTGGGGACATAAAGAATCATCAAGATCATTTGTTAAACAAGGTATAAAATGGAGAGATGATTTTGAATATGATATGAATATTGAATTTCCAGAAAAAATTGGTGAAATGTATTTTGATGGAAATAATGTTTTATCATTTACAGAAATTGCAGAAAATGCAGATGAACTTATGAAACAATTAAGAAAAACTGTAGAACAAAAAATTGATTATAAAAAGATACAGACCATTTTATATGATTTAGAAGATGCTGTTGACAACCCTAGATACGTTTATATTAGAGCAGAAGGTTATGATGGAAGTCATGGAAATGTTGTTGGTTGGTTACATAACGGAGTAAATAAAGCAATCGATAACATAAAATTTTGGAATGATGATTATGATGTATATATAAGTGTTGATGTATACGGAAATAAAAAAATGGCAAATTACTTAAAAAAGAATTGCGACTTTTTATCAATTGATAGTAGTGAAATTACTATAACATTAGATGATATTATGATTCATTTTGATGAACTTCATGATGCATTATCATAATATAACAACTATAAATAATATAAAATAATTGAATTTTTTTAACTATTTTTGAAATTTTAGTTTATTATTAACTATATTTATTATATAAATTAACTTAAAAGATATAAATAATATGAATACAATGAATCTACATAACAATATTCGTCGCTCAGATGTCATTAGATATTTTAGCATGATGATTGTGTGTGGTTTTGGATGGTGCTTCGGCAGTTCCTTTATAGGAATATTCTAAATATTTATATCGAACATAGTATAGAAACAATTCAGTCTAAAAGATTTAAAATAGGTGAAAATCTGTATCTTGGTTCGATAAAAACTAAAGATACAGATTTTTTTTATTGAAAAAATTTTTAAGAATATTTGAAATTTTCCAGAATGTTTCTATATTATGAATATAATAAAACAAAAATATAATGAAGCGGTCTTCTTGGTTTGAGTACCTGCGATAATAAAAATACGTCCGAAAGGAATAACCAAAAGAATAGGATGGAAGAATAAAAATCGTGTTAAGGCTAACAACAATTTCCGGTCAGCACGGAAAATTATATTTTTAACGTTCTTTGACATATTGATACAACATTACAAAGTTGTCTCAAGACTTAATAAGGATTGATACAACAAAATAAAAAGAATTATTCAATACTTATAGTAACGGTAGTTCAACAGATATCCGACATAGTCATTATGGTTACTTGAGGTCGGTGTTATTGAATAATTAAAATTGGAAGTCTGTGATAATTGGTTAGTCGGCCGGTCTTGAAAACCGGTGGTCGTGATGAGCGGCTTCAGGGTTCGAGTCCCTGGGCTTCCGCTATATAAAGTATGTTTTGGTGTAAAATAACACATAATTAGATGAATTACCATATCAAGACAAAGTGGTACCAGTGGAGATTTAATTCGTATTTTTTAAGATAAAGGTTAAAATCCTTTAAACATATTTTATATTTTACATGGTGTCTATAGTTCAGCTGGTTAGAATGTCTGATTGTGGTTCAGAAGGTCGTCGGTTCGAACCCGACTAGACACCCAACAAAAATTTTGGAGGATTACCCAAGTCGGTGAAGGGACCGCATTGCTAACGCGGCAGGTCAAGAAATTGGCGCGATGGTTCGAGCCCATCATCCTCCGCGAATACAACGGGGATTCGTCTAGTGGTTAGGACGCAGTTAAATAG
>Ga0233383_1000392_pt1 | contig 17380 bp, 13 predicted proteins | sample ElkDunMinimDraft_14_FD_191542 | JGI IMG/M metagenome (GOLD analysis project Ga0233383, IMG submission 191542) | Fecal eukaryotic communites from dung pellets of Tule Elk in California, USA - Elk Dung G16 | ecosystem: Host-associated > Mammals > Digestive system > Large intestine > Fecal | place...
CTCGACCACGCCCTGCTCGACCAGCGCCGCGGCCCGCTCCATCGGCATCATGTCGTGGAGCGCGTCGAGGAGCGGGCGCAGGTAGGGGTTCACCTTCTCGGCGAGATCCCCGGGCAGGAAGCCCAGCTTCTCGCCGGCCTCCACCGCGGGTCGCGCGAGGATGATGCGCTTGACCTGCTTGGCCTGGAGGGCGTTCACGGCGGTCGCCATGGCCAGGTACGTCTTGCCGGTTCCGGCGGGGCCGATTCCGAAGACGATGTCGTGGCCGTGGATCGCCTCCACGTAGCGCTTCTGCGCGATGCTCTTGGGGACCACCTGGCCGCGGCCGTGCGAGATCACCGGGACCTGGGCGAGCTCGCTGAGCGCCTCGCTGCCCCCGCGCCCCAGGACCTTCATGGCCTGCTCGACGTCATCCAGATAGACCGGACGCCCGGCGAGCAGCTGCTGCTCGAGGTGCTCGATCAGCCGCACGCCAAACGCCACGGCGTCCGCCGGCCCGCTCAGGTGCAGCTCGGTTCCCCTCTGGCCCACCCGGACGCCCAGACGCCGCTCGATCAGGCGCAGGTGTTCGGTCTGGTTGCCGCCCAGCTCCTGGGCGATGCGATTGTCCTGCAGATCCACCTTGGCGGAGGCCACGGCGGGGAGGCTGGCGTTCGAAGCGGTCTTGGGTCGCAAGCGGTGGGGTGTCCTCCTCGAAGGAACTGGTGGTCGCCTGACACCTGCGCTTGGGCGCCGGCGGCGGGGGTCTGCTGGCGGTGCAGGTCGCACCGCTCCCATCTGCTTAACCGGGAAGATCGATCACGTCGAAGGCTTCACGCTATCGCAGCGGCGGCAACAGAACGTACGCCTGAGCGCTCTCCCGGCGGTAGTGGTAGCGATCGGTCCACGGGTAGCGCAAGTCGGATTCGGAGAGCAGACCGACCTGCACCAGCCGCTCGAGTGCGTCCGGGAGCTCTCCCTGTTCGAGGCGATACACGTCGAGCGCGGCGCGGATGCGGGCCTGCTGCGCTCCGGCGAGGTGTCGCTCCACCGCGGTGTCGACGAAGAAGGTGGCCGGTGAGCGGCCCTGCGCGAGGGCCTCGGAGAAGACCGCCGCCGCCACGATCGCCACCAGCACGGCGGCCGAGGCGATCACGATCCGCGCCGCGCTCCGGGCGACCCGCCCCAGCACGCCCGCCTCCGCGACGCTCCCGCGCCGGCTGCCGGCGCGGGGCTCGAGGTAGCCCAGGGTGACCAGGTTGTAGAGCGCCTTGTAGGTCTCGAACTCGCCGAGCAGCGAGACGTCGACCAGGGTGCGCACCGTCCGGCCCGGGACGACCCGCGCGAAGACGGTGCGCTCGGACGGACCGACCGCCTTGAACTCGCTGCCCTCCTCCTCCGCCGGGCGCTCGCCCGACTCCATCGCGTCGAACGCGTCGTCGAAGTCGTCGCGCTCCGAGGGAGCCGGGGCCGCGGGCAGGTCCTGCTTCTTCTCGAAGGTGAGCGTCTCGGCGTGGATCGTCTTGCGGATGAGGGGCCACTCGTCCACGCGGCGGAAGCCCTCCATCAGCACGCTCTCGGCGCGCATCGGAGCGATGGCGTCCGGGTCGTACTCGACCTCGCCCTGCTCGAAGTTGTAGGTGCCGCTCTTCCACAGGAACAGGCCGTAGAGCGTCTCGTTGATCTGCAGCTGGACCATGTGCCGGAAGCGCTCGGCCGAGATGAGGTTCATCCCCACCAGCACGTCGCCCAGCCGCTGCAGCGTGCGCCGCTGCTGCTCCAGCGCCTTCTGCAGCTGCACCTCGGTGATCAGCTCCGCGCGCACCAGCATGGTGCCGATGAGGTCCTTCTTGCGGCGCGTCGAGCTCTCGGTGCGGACGATCCCGCCATCCTTGAAGATGACGTTGACCTCCTGCGCGCGCTCCTTGAGGTGCAGCACGCCGGTCTTCTGCTGCTGACCTATCAGCTGGAGGATGTCGCCGATCCCGAAGTCCTTGAGGGTTCCTTGCAGCGCCATGGATCAGGACTCCTCGCCCAGCCGCCGCCTCAGCGCGCGGATGGTCCAGAGGTGGAGGACGAAGAGCAGCGGGAGGAGCACCACGAGCACCAGGATCATTCCGGCGTCGAGCGCGCCCATCACCGGGCGGAGCACGCCGCGGTGGAGCACCACCGTCACCACGCCGGCCAGGAAGAGGAAGGCCGAGGTGATCCCGATCAGCGGGGCGCCGCTCACCACGTGCCCCGCGCCGCTCACGACCAGGCCCAGCCCGCTGGCGATCCGCTGACGCCGCGAGCGCTGCCGCTCGATCTCCTGCTGCTTGCGCGCGCGCTGTTGGGGCGGCACCACGCCGCGCTTTCCGAAGGCGTTGCTGCAGCCCACGCACAGCCCGCCGGCGACCTCGCCGTCACATCGTCGGCACGCCTCCCCTCCGCACTTGAGGCATGCGCTCGAGGCCTTCAGGGGACGGCGCAGGGCCCCCATCCCCAGCACCGCCAGCGCGCCCAGCACCCCCATCAGCGCGACCTGCATCGGCGTGCCGCGGCCGATCAGCGTGGCGGCCTGCTGGGAGATCTGCGCCGAGGTCTCGGGCGAGCGGGCCAGCGCGGCCAGCGCGGCGGGGTCCGGCTGGGGCCAGTCCACCAGCAGGTTGAGGATCGGCCGGGGCGGCGCGATGGAAGGCTCGAGGTCCGGCTGAAGCAGCTTGGCGCGGTTGCGTGCCTGTTGCGCCCGGTCGCGCTCGCGGATCGCCTCGCCCACGTCCATGCGCGTGGCGCGCCGCTCGTGGAGGGAGGCCGCGTTCAGGTGGGGCGCGATCAGGGTCGGGTCCGCGCGAGCGGCCTCTTCATACAGCTTGAGGGCTCCCTCGAGGTCCTGATGGGCGAAGCGGACGTTGCCGAGGTTGGTCATCACCCGGCCGTTGCCCGGCTCCAGCGCGCCGGCCTGGCGCAGCGTGGCCTCGGCGCGCGCGAGCTGGCCGCGCCGACCCTGGAAGCTCCCCAGCGCCAACAGCTCCACGGCACCGGCCCGATCCTCGAGCCGTCTCGCCTCCACGCGCGCGGCCGCGCGCTCCGCGCCCGACCCTCCATCACCGAGCAGGGACACGTCCTCGGCAACGGTTCCCACGAAGCCCGAGCGCTCCACCAGCACACCGGTCCCAAGCGGCACCAGTCCCACCAGCACGAGCAGCGCGGCAGAGACGCCCCGCTCGCGCAGCGAGAGCGCCATGGACACCGCGAGCGCCAGGGCGATCAGCACCGGGAGCATCCCCAAGCGCAACACCAGCGGCAGCGCGAGCAGCAGCAGCGCGATGGTCACCGTCTGCCAGCGACGGGCCCCGCGGGGAAACAGGTGGTGGAAGTCGTGGAAGAAGCGCCGGGCGCCGCGGACGAACAGCAGGGCGATCCCGAGCCCCCCGGTGCCGATCAGGGCGATCAATCCCACCGTGCCGACGTTGCCCACCACCGCGCGCGCGTTGCCGCTGCGCTCCCACAGCGAGCCGACGGCACCCCCGAAGGCGCTCAGGGCCCGGCCGGGATCGGTCGCGTCGGCCTGCAAGGAGATGCGGGCCAGACCGAAGTGCGCGCTGGGCAGTGAGGGGGCGAGCTGGACGGCCGCGCGGGCGAAGGACACCGCGCGAAGGGACTGACCCTGCTCGAGCTGGGCCTCGGCCACCCGGAGCACCGCCATGGCCACCGCGTCGAGCGCCGCAGCCTGGGCGTCCGCCTTGAGATCCAGCAGGGACTGGAGCGCGACCTCCGACTCGTCCGAGCGACCGGCCGCGACGTGGTCTCGCCAGGTCCGGAAGGCGGCGTCGATCTCGCGCTCGGAGAGCTCGCGGGTGAGTGCCAGCGGCGGGGCGTCGTCGGGCAGGGCCGGTGGAGGGGGCGGCGCATCCGCCACCACCTTCGCGGCGGCGCGGCCTGGGCGCTTGCCGGGCGCCACTGCCTCCGTGCCCGGCTCTGCCTGCGCCTCCGCCCGCCGCCGGGACGGGGTCACCGCCTGGGGTGGAGCGTCATCGCCCCACGCCTCCTCGACCCGCGCCTTGCCCCCGGAGGGAGGCGCGGGTGCGGCTGGCGCCACCGCCGGTTTCGCAGGTGCGGCAGGCACCGCAGCCGGTTTCGCGGGTGTGGAGGGGGGCTTCGGATCGTCCCAGGCGTCGTCGATCGCGGAGGCATCCTGGGCCCACGCGGCGCTCGCGGTCAGGAGGAGAGATGGCAGCAGGATCGAAAACAAACGGGCGGTAGACATCCGTGCCGGGCATCCTATGCGCACCACGCGTGGCGGGTATACCTGCCGGCGCCCTTCTCCCGTACCCGCCGCCCGGACGAGCTCCCGCGCCTCCCTTTTTCCGGGGAATGCTGCCAGCGGTCCCACCCCACGAAAGGAATCCTGGACTCATGCGCATCGGAACGGAGCTCGAGCGGCTGGCAGGCGTCATGCGGAGGCTGCGCGCCCCGGACGGCTGTCCCTGGGATCGCGAGCAGGACCTGCGAAGCCTGCGCCCCTATCTGGTCGAGGAGGCCTTCGAGGTCCTCGACGAGATGGATCGCGTGGGCGCAGGCGGCCCGTGGGCGCCGCTCTGCGAGGAGCTGGGCGACCTGCTCTTCCAGATCGTCTTCCACGCGCAGCTCGCGCAGGAGCAGGGGCAGTTCGATCTGGCGGACGTGAGCCGGGCGGTGGCGGACAAGCTCGAGCGGCGCCACCCGCACGTCTTCGGCGACGCGAAGGCCGACACCGCCGGCGAGGTGCTCGCGGACTGGGCCAAGCTGAAGGCCGAGGAGCGCCGCCAGAAGCACGGCAGCGAAGGCAGCGTCCTGGATGGCGTGCCGCTCGGGGCCCCCTCGCTCCTGAGGGCCGAGCGCATCACCGAGAAGGCCAGCCGGATCGGCTTCGACTGGCCGGACCTCGCGGGCGTGCGCGCGAAGCTGGACGAGGAGCTGGCCGAGCTGGACGAGGCCATCGCCTCGGGGGATCGCGACGCCAAGGAGCACGAGCTGGGCGACGTGCTCTTCTCGCTCGCCAACCTGGCGCGCTTCATCCAGACCCCGGCCGAGGACGCCCTGCGCCAGGGCATTCTGCGCTTCACGTCCCGCTTCCAGCAGATCGAGGAGGACCTGCGGCGGGAGGGCATCCCCTTCGGTGGGGCCACGCTCGAGCGGATGGAGGCCTCGTGGCAGGCGGCCAAGGCCGCGGAGGCCAACGTCCCCAGGCCGCGGTCCCTCCCCTCCGCGCCGCTGTGCGCCCTCACGCTGCCGACCCGGGACCTGGCCGGCAAGCGCCGCTTCTGGGATCGGGTCGCGCCGCTGCTCGGGTGGCAGGCACTGCCGTCGGGACCGGGCGAGGCCCTCTATTCGGACGGTGGCCTCACCCTGCGGCTGGTGCCGGGGGCCGACGCCACCCCGCCAGCAGCGCAGCTCTCCGTCCGGACGCCCTCGCCCGAGGCCACGGTGCGCGCGCTGCGGGACGCAGGCGTCGAAGTGTGGGAGAAGGACGGCCGCTGGGCCTTTTCTGATCCGGATGGGCTCGGCTTCGACCTGGGATCGGCCGCCCGGTGATCGCGGTCCGATCCAGTCGGACCTTGACGGGGCCTCCTCGCGGGTGTAGGCACGCCCCCCTTTTCTGTCAGTTGTTCCTGATTTTTGGAGTCGCACGTGGCCAACACCAAGTCCGCTGAGAAGCGTCACCGTCAGTCGCTGCGCCGCAAGGCGCGCAACATCGTCGTTCGCGACAGCATCAAGACCGCGGTCAAGGCTGCGCGCTCGACGATCGCCACCGCGAAGGATCCCGCGAAGGTCAGCGAGAGCCTCAAGGCCGCCACCAAGGCGCTCAACAAGGCCGCCGGCAAGGGCGTCGTGAAGAAGCGCGCCGCCAGCCGCCGCATCGGCCGCCTCGCGCGCGCCGCGCACCGCGCCGCCCAGGGCTGAGCGCAGTCGGGCCCGTTCGAGGCCTTCCCGATAGGCGCCCGGTCGAGGTTCGACCGAGGCGCCTCTCGTGCGTGATGGGCCGGTGACGTCGCAGCCGTGGTTCCCGCTCGGAGCCGTGCTGGGCGCTGCTCCTGGACGGTCGTTCGGATCGACCTCCTGCGCCCGGTCCCAGCCCGCGCCAGGTTCGAGGTCCGCAGCCGAAGGCCACCTCCAAGTCCGACGGGCCCTGCTCGAGCGGAAGGCGTGACCGGTCGCGCGAGCTCGACGAGCCCGGGCAATCCCCCAGCCGGGCAGACCTGAGCGCGGCCGCCGCCAGGCCCGCCACGTGCCGCTCGAGACCAGGGCGTGGTCGGTCGCGCGAGCTCGGCGCTCCCAAGAGTTCCTCAGCCGGGCCGACCTGAGCGCGGCCCTCCAGGCCCGCCACGTGCCGCTCGAGACCAGGGCGTGGTCGGTCGCGCGAGCTCGGCGCTCCGGGAGGTTCCCTCAGCCGGCGGAGAGCTGCTCGAACGCGTCGCGGGTGAGCTGCTCGGCCAGGCGGTAGAGGGCCGCTTCGCGCGCGACCTCGAGGTCCAGCAGGTCCAGCCCGGCCAGGGAGTCGTCGCTGGCGGCGACGGTGACGCTGCGCACGTCCACCCCGTCCTTGCGGAGCGTCAGCCGCAAGCTCGCCCTGGCGCGATAGCTGGTCACCTGCCCGCGCGCGTCCAGGGTCCCCACCGTGCTGGAGATCGAGAGCACCGTGCCCACCAGCTCGCTCTCGCACCCACGCGAGGCCAGCGCCCCCACGCGAAGCAGGTGCCCGCGCAGGGCCTCGGTGAACCACGTCTCCGCCGCGGGTTCCGGCGTCAGGTTCTCCATCATCGGGGCGCACACGGCGCGCGCCCCGCCAGGGAGGTTTCCGCCCGGGTGCACCATGCGGTAGCCGCAGCCGCCCAGGCCCAGCGACAGCAGCAGCGGCACCATGGCCCGGGCGGAGGAGACCATCAGCTCACCACGAAGTTGATGAGCCGCTTGGGGACGAAGACGACCTTGCGCAGGGTCTTGCCCGCCATCGCCGCCTGGACCTTCTCCTCGGCCTCCGCGGCCGCGCGGGCGTCGGCCTCGGTGGCATCGACGGGCAGCTGCAGCTCGGCGCGCAGCTTCCCGTTCACCTGCACCGCGTAGGGGATGACGTCGTCCACCACCAGGGCCGGATCGAACGCGGGCCAGGCCTGGGACACCGTGAACGACTTGGAGCCGTAGGCCTCGGCGATCTCATCCGCGAGGTGCGGCGCGATCGGCGTCAGCACCACGGTCAGCAGGTGGACGGCCTCGCGCACCGCGGCCTTCTCGGCGTCGGTGGTCGGCGCGCCCAGGGCGTAGAGCGCGTTGAGCGTCTCCATGATGAAGGCGATCGCGGTGTTGAAGGAGACGCGCTCGATCGCCTCCCCCACCTTCTTCAGGCACTTGTGCGCCGCGCGCCGGATCGCCAGCGCCTTGCCCTCGTACGGGCCATCCCAGCTCGCCGCGTGCGCGGCCTCGTGGTGCGTCGCAGCGTAGGTCCAGACGCGCTTGAGGAAGCGGAACGCCCCCTCGACCTGGTCGTCGGACCAGTCGAAGTCGCGCTCGGGCGGGCCCGCGAACAGCACGTAGGCGCGCGCGGTGTCCGCGCCGTACTTGCCAACGATCGTCGCCGGCGCCACCGAGTTGCCCCAGCGCTTGGACATCTTCCGGCCGTCCGGGCCGTTGACGATGCCCTGGGTGATCAACCGCTTCACCGGCTCGTCCACCGGCGAGAGCCCCAGCTCCTTCATCACCCGCGTCCAGAAGCGGAAGTAGAGCAGGTGCATCGTCGCGTGCTCGGGGCCTCCCACGTACACGTCGACCGGGAGCCAGCGCTTGGCCTGCTCGGGATCGAAGGGGGCCTGATCGAAGTCCGGCGAGAGGTAGCGCGCGTAGTACCAGGTCGAGTCGACGAAGGTGTCCATCGTCTCCGTCTCGCGGCGCGCGGGCCCACCACACTTCGGGCAGGTGGTCTGCACCCACTCCGGGACCTTCGCCAGCGGCGGCTCGCCCTTTCCGGTGAGCACCGCCTGCGCGTCGATCTCCGGCAGCACGACCGGGAGCTGGTCGTAGGGCACCGGCTGCCCCTCATGCGCCGGATCGCACGCGTCGCAGTACACGATGGGGATGGGGGTGCCCCAGTAGCGCTGGCGGCTGAAGCCCCAGTCCTTCTGGCGATAGGTCACCGTGGGCGTTCCGAGCCCCTCTGCGGTGAGCCAGGCGCCCATGGCCTGGCGCGCCTCGGGGCCGCTCTTGCCGGTGTAGGGGCCCGAGTCGACCAGCACGCCGTCCGCGGTGAAGGCCTCGGTCCAGGTCTCGACGGGGCCGAGCGCCTCCCCGGACGTGGGGGCGATGGCCTGGCGCAGCGGCAGACCGTAGGCGCGGGCGAAGTCGAAGTCGCGCTGATCGTGCGCCGGCACGCTCATCACGGCGCCGGTGCCGTAGTCGGCCAGCACGAAGTTGGCGATCCACACCGGGACGCGCTCACCGGTGAAGGGGTTGAGCGCGTACGCGCCGGTGAAGACGCCCTCCTTGCCCGCATCGTCCGCGGTGCGCGCGTCGCGGCCGAGCTTGGCCATCTTGTCCACGAACGCGGTGACCTGCGCGGCCTGGTCGGGCGCGGTGATCTGCGCGGTGAGCGGGTGCTCGGGCGCGAGCACCACGTAGGTGCAGCCGTAGATGGTGTCCACCCGGGTGGTGAAGACGCGCAGCGACAGCTCCGACCGGCCCTCGATGCGGAACGTGGCCTCCACGCCCTCCGACCGGCCGATCCAGTCGCGCTGCGCCTTCACGATGCGGTCCGGCCACTCGGTGAGCGTGTCCAGGTTGTCGAGCAGGGCCTGGCTGTCGCGGGTGATCCGGAAGGCCCACTGGGGCATCTCGCGATCGACGACCGGCTTCTCGCAGCGCTCGCAGACGCCGTCCTTCACCTGCTCGTTGGCGATGACCGTGTGACAGCCGGTGCACCAGTTGACCCGACTGGTGCGGCGGTAGGCGAGTCCGCGCTCGCGCATCTTGAGGAAGAACCACTGGTTCCAGCGGTAGTACGCGGGCTCGCTGGTGTTCACCTCGCGCGTCCAGTCGTACGAGTACCCGAGCGTCTTCATCTCCCGCTTGAAGCTGACGATGTTCTGCGCGGTGCGGATGGCCGGGTGCACGCCGTCCTTGATGGCTGCGTTCTCGGCGGGCAGGCCGAACGCGTCCCACCCCATGGGGTGCAGCACGTCGAAGCCGCGCATCCGGTAGAAGCGCGCGAGCACGTCGCCGATGAGGTAGTTGCGCACGTGCCCCATGTGCATGTTGCCGCTGGGGTAGGGCAGCATCTCCAGGATGTACTTCTTGGGGGCGTCCTCGCGGCGCCCGGCCAGGAAGGCGCCCTCGGCCTCCCAGCGGTTCTGCCACTTGGATTCCAGGGCCTGCGGCTCGTAGCGCTCGTTCATGCTCATGGCGGCAAGCTTCCTACGGAAAGGGCCGTCGGGCTGCAACCGCCGCGAGCCGGGGACCCCGCGCCCCCTCCCGCTGCGCCCGCCAGGCACGAAGGCGACGCCGGGGTGAAAGCCCCCGTCCCCCTCCCGGGCGTGCCGGCGGGTCGCTCACCGCGGCCGGTCGCCCGTCCCTCCACCTCCGACCACCGGGGAGGCCGCCGGGAGGGGGCCCGTCACTGCGGGCCGCTCAGAGGCCGTGCGGCCGCCGGGGCACGCGTGTTATGGCAGCGCCATGTCCCTTCCAGTTGTGCGCATTCAGGATATCGGTCGCTTCGAAGGTCAGGACGTCGAGCTGCGTGGCTGGCTCTACAACAAGCGTTCGAGCGGCAAGCTCCACTTCCTCCAGATCCGCGACGGCTCCGGCGTGATCCAGGCGGTCGTCTTCAAGGGCGACGTGACCCCCGAGCAGTTCCAGGCGGCGGATCACCTCGGCCAGGAGACGGCGCTCAAGGTCCGCGGCAGCGTGCGCGCCGACGCGCGCAGCGCGCTGGGCTTCGAGCTGGGCGTGAAGGAGATCGAGGTCGTCCACGCGGCCAGCGACTACCCCATCACGCCGAAGGAGCACGGCGTCGCCTACCTCATGGACCGCCGCCATCTGTGGCTGCGCTCGAGCCGGCAGAACGTGATCATGCGCGTTCGGCACACCGTCGAGAAGGCGATCCGGGACTACTTCGACGATCAGGGCTTCACGCTGGTCGACGCGCCCATCTTCACCCCCGCCGCGTGTGAGGGCACCAGCACCCTCTTCGAGGTCCCCTACTTCGACCTGGGCAACGCGTACCTGACGCAGTCCGGGCAGCTGTACATGGAGGCCGCGGCCGCGGCGCTGGGCAAGGTCTACTGCTTCGGCCCCACGTTCCGCGCCGAGAAGAGCAAGACCCGCCGGCACCTCACCGAGTTCTGGATGGTGGAGCCGGAGGTGGCGTACATGGACCTCGAGGGGGCCATGGACCTGGCCGAGGACTTCCTGGTCTTCATCGTCCAGCGCGTGCTCACCAAGCACGAAGCGGAGATGCAGAGCGTGCTGGGCCTGGACACCTCGAAGCTCCACAACATCCAGAAGCCCTTCCCGCGCGTCACCTACTCGGAGGCGATCGAGACCCTGCAGAAGGCCGGTCATCCCGCGACCTGGGGCGACGACTTCGGCGCCGACGAGGAGACGGTCCTGGCCAACGCCTACGACCGGCCGGTCATCGTCCACCGCTACCCCGCCGGCCTGAAGGCCTTCTACTTCAAGCACGACCCGGCCGACCCGCGCGTGGCCCTGGGCATGGACATCCTGGCCCCCGAGGGTCCGGTGGCCAAGGACTCCACCGAGCGGGGCTTCTCGGGCGAGATCATCGGCGGCGGCCAGCGCGAGGAGGACCTCGCGGTGCTCGAGGAGCGGATCGCCGCCCACGACCTGCCCAAGGAGGCGTTCGAGTGGTACCTCGACCTGCGCCGCTACGGCAGCGTGCCGCACGCCGGTTTCGGCCTCGGCCTGGAGCGCACGGTCGCGTGGCTGTGCGGCCTGCACCACGTGCGCGAGACCATCCCCTTCGCGCGCATGATGGAGCGCCTCACGCCGTGAGGGCGCGGGGCGGTGCCGACTCGCCGCCCCTGCCCCGGGGTCCCCCGCCTGCCGGAGCGGGGTCAGTCGCCCAGGTGCTTCAGCAGCCCGGCGAAGTTGCTGACCGCGATCACCGACGCCTCGTCCGTCGGTGATTCGCTCAGCGCCGACGCGTGTCGCCGGGTCACCGCGGGCGCGGAGATCACGTCCAGCCGGTCCCGGTACTCCAGCGAGACGTAGGTCCCGTACTCGGCCCACAGCGCGCGCGCGCCGACCTGCCGCGCGACGCCCACGTCCTTGTGCCTGGAGTCCCCGATCACCAGCACCTGCTCGGGCGCGACGCCGAAGTCCGCGCAGATGCGAAGCAGGCCCCTGGGGTCCGGCTTCTCATGCTCGAGCTCGACGACCTTCAAGGCCGAGCGGTAGTGACCGGCCGCCTCGCGCTGGGCGATGCGCGGATTGACCAGCACCTCGCCCTGCCCTGAGGAGGGAAAGGCGAAGCCGGGCATGGTGTAGAGCCCCTGGAGCAGCGGCTCCAGGCCCATGTGCTTCACCCGCGCCACCGCGGGATTCCTGGGCGCATCCGTCAGGGCGACGACCGGGATCTTGCGCGCCTGGAGCTCCTCGAGCGTCTGGACCACCCGCGGAAACGGCTTCAGGTAGCGGGAGCGCGCGTTCGAGAACGCGTCCTTCGCCGGCTGGATCACCAGCTGGTCGAAGCTGCCGAAGTCGTTGAAGTCGCGGTAGAGCGAGGACTCCTGCAGCGCGAAGGGGTACTCGTTGGATTCGTAGCGCGCGTAGACCTCCTTGAGCGCCTGCACCACGCGCAGCTTCGGGGAACCGGTGGTGAGGCAGACGCTCTGGACCAGCGCCTCCACCGCGGGGACGATGTAGTCGACCCACGAGTACAGCGTCCCGTCCATGTCGGTGACGACGAGCTTGATGTCGGACATGGCGGTGAACCTAGCCGAACGGCCTCGGCGACGGGGATCCCGGGCGGCCTGCGGACCGTCGGCCCTCGCCCGGCGGGGCGGCTCGGCGCGAGGCGCCTCAGGGTGCGAGCTCCCTGGCGGGATCCAGCCGCTCGAAGGCGCGCCCCAGCACCCAGACCACGACCAGCACCTCCAGCAGCAAGGTGAGCGTCGCCGCGAGCGCGCCGGCCAGGAGCGCGGTGCCGCTTCCGAACTGCCACAGGAGCACGCCCACCACCAGGCCGAGGAAGCCCGCCGGAAGGCCCCCGCCGATCAGCGCCAGCAGGGTGCCGAAGAGCGTGAGCAGTCGCTGTCCGAAGGCCTCGAAGCCCCGCCCCTTCTCCTCCTCCACCCTGCTCCAGGCCGGGAAGTAGACCGCCACCGCGTTGTGTACCGTGAGGCCCGCCAGGGTCACCACCGGCAGCCCCGCCATGGCCGCGACGACCCACGCCGTCCACGCATCCTGCGGAGGCAACCACTCGGCCGGCGCCATGCGACCGAGCAGCAGGGCCGCCAGCAACAGCGCCCACTCCACCATCGCCAGCGCCGCGGCCGGAGCGATCATCAGGGCGCCGAGCAGCTGCCACCCGCGCAGCGGCAGGGCGCGCAGCGCATCCAGGCCCTCCAGCTCCATTCGCAGATCGATCCGGAGTGCGCCCGGCCCGATCAGCGCGCAGAAGCCCGCCACCGTCATGCAGAGCATCGCGAGGACCGCGCCGCGACCCTCGGGGGGGACGCCCACCAGCACCAGGGCCGCCGCGCCCCCCATCAGCAGGCCGATGGCCCAGAACCTCCCGGTCTGGAGCCGGGTCGCCGCCGTCAGGTTCTTCCAGACCAGCGCGAGCGCCGGGGCCCCTCGCGCGCCCAGCCGCCAGGCCGTCATCGCGGCGCGGCCGCGCACCCGCGCGCTGCGCTCGATTCCTCCCCCGTCACCGGAGGGGAGCGCCGCCTGCAACCAGGTGGACTCGAGCGCGCGCAGCCAAACGTAGTGGGCCGCCACCAGCGCCAGACACCCCAGCGCAGCCCACGTCGTCGTCGCGCGCTCCGTGGAGAGCGCCAGCTCCACGGGCAGCCACACCGGCGCGAGGAGGAGCTCGAGCAGCCACCCTTCCTCGACCCGCCCCCACCACGCCACCACCCCCTTCGGCCCGGGGAGGGGGCCGGCTGCACGCAGCTCCAGGATCGCGAAGAGCAGCAGCAGGCCCGTCGCCAGCAGCGGGAGTGCGCGCTGGAGTCCCGGGTGCCAGCCCGCTGCCGCCAGCCGCGCGCGCACGAGGGCCGCTCCTGCCGCGTGGAGCCCCAACAGGAACGCCCCCAGGCCCAGCCCTGCGCCGACCTGGATCGGGTCGAGTCCGCCGCCGCGGCCGACCAGCAATGCCCACAGTGCGGCGGGAAGCAGCGCCCGCACCAGCAAGCGCAGCAGCCGCAGGTGCAGCAACTGGCGCGCGGACACCGGACCGCCGAGCAGCAGGGTCACCTCGGCCTCGGAGAGCGTGAGCGCCGTGCGCGCGCGCCGCGTGAGCCAGGCGCCCGACAGCGCCGCCACGCCGCTGGCCAAGAGGAAGAGCTTCAACGCCACCCGCCACACCGCCTGGCGCTCCTGGCCCACCGTGCGCAGCCCCTCGAGCTCCTCCAGCTGCGGCATCCGGCTCAGGATGAAGAACCAGAGGTACCCCGCGATCGCGAGGATCCCCAACAGGTAGCGCGGCTGGCGCAGCCTCCGCAGCTCCGTGCGCGCGCGATTGACGGCCTGGCGCCAGGTGAGCCAGAGCAGCGCGCCCGTGGTGCTCACGCGCCGACCCCGGAGGTGATCCGCACGAAGAGCTGCTCGAGCGAGTCCTCCTGTCCCTCCGCGAGTCGCTCGCGAATCTCCGCCAGCGTCCCGAGCGCCACGCACCGCCCCTGCGCGATCACCAGGATCCGGTCGCACAGCTCCTCGACCAGGGGGAGCAGATGACTCGAGAGCACCAGCGCCGCCCCTTCGCGGGTCCGGGCGCGCAGCGTCGCCTTCATGCGGTGGATCCCCAGCGGATCCAGCCCCGTCAGCGGCTCATCCAGCAACAACAGGCGGGGCGAGTGCAGCAGACCGCAGGCGATGGCCAACTTCTGCTTCATCCCTCGCGAGAGCTCGGGTGGCCGCGCGTGCTCCCTGCCGGTGAGCTCGAGCTCCGCCAGCAGCCCGCGCGCCTTGTCCTCCCAGTCCTCCACCCCGTAGAGCCGGGCGACGAAGTTCAGGTGCTCCTGCACCGAGAGGTACTCGAAGAGGCGGGGCTCGTCGGGGAGGAAGGCCAGCTCCCGCTTGGCCTCGACGGGCTCCGTCGACAGATCCCGCCCGCAGATCCGGATGGCGCCGCCGCTGGGCTGGAGGATCCCCGCGAGGCAGCGGAGCGTGGAGGTCTTCCCTGCCCCGTTCGGGCCGACCACGCCCAGGATCTCACCGGGAGCCACCGAGAAGCTGAGCTCGCGCACCGCATCCAGCGCGCCGTAGCGCCGCCCCAGTCGTCGAACGTCGAGGATGGGAGCGGGTCGGTCCATGGCGACGGTGTGGGGCGGCATCGGGCGAGAGGATCACGGGTGCCCTCCAGCGGCCGGGGGCGATGGCGGTGCTTTGTGCACCTCGTACGGCGGAGGGTCAGCGCTCGAGCTCGAGCAGGCGGTGCACCGTCTCGAGCACCTCGCGCGCCTGCACCGGCTTGATCAGGTAGGCGCTCGCGCCCAGCGCGAGGGCCCGCTGCCGATCCTCCTCGGCCGACTCGGTGGTGACCACGACGATGGGGACACCGGTGTGCCCGGCCGCGCGCAGGTGGTGGATGAGCTTGAGCCCGTCCATCAGCGGCATGTTGACGTCGGTCACCACGAGATCGAAGGGCGAGTGGGTGAACATGCGCAGCCCCTCGGCCCCATCCCTCGCCTCTTCACACGTCATGCGGGGAATGCGGGTCAACGCGAGCGCGATGCTCCGTCGCATCAGCGGGGAATCGTCGACAACCAGGGCCCGGAGCGGCTGCATTCGCGCCGAGCATACCCGCGAGATCCACAATCGGCACCGTGATCGTGCGGAGCCTTCGCCTTCGCGATATCGATGTTCCGTCAGCCACCAGGGAACCCAATGATCGTCCTGAACGCACCAGCCCCCGACTTCACCGCCACGACCACCGATGGACGTGAGTTGCGGCTCTCGGAGCTTCGCGGCCGGCCCGTGGTGCTCTACTTCTTTCCCAAGGCCTTCACGCCCGGCTGTACGCGGCAGGCCGAGCAGTTTCGCGAGATCCACCCCGAGATCGAGGCCAGCGGCGCGGTGCTCATCGGCGTGTCGACCGACGATCACCAGACCCAGTGCGAGTTCGCCGGGAGCGTCGGCTCGCCCTTCCCGATGGTGGGCGATGCCAACGGGACGATCGCCCGCGCCTACGACGTCATCTGGCCGCTCATCAAGTTCACCCAGCGGGTGACCTTCGTCATCGATCCGGAGGGGATCATCCGGGGGATCTTCCACCACGAGCTGCGCATCGGCATGCACGCCAAGAACGTCCTGGCGAGTCTCAAGGCGATGCAGCTGGCACCCGCGCCCAAGGCGTGAGCGGTGTGCAGACGGCGCCTCGGCGGAGGCTGACGGCGTCCGGAATCAGCGGAGGCGGACGGCGTGCGGAATCAGCGGAGGCGGACGGCGTCCGGAATCAGCGGAGGCTGACGTCGCCCAGCGAGGTCGGGGGCAGCTTGGAGCCGCCCTGGGCGAGGGCCACCCCGGTCGCCACGCCACCCACCACCACGGCGGTCGCGGTCCAGAACCACCACGTCTGGTACACCGCCGGGGCTTCGCGTCGGGCGGCGGCGATCGCAGCCTCCTCCTGCTCCTCCTGCTGGCGCCGGAGCATCAGCTCTTCGGAGGGCGTGAGCACCGGCTTCTCCGGGACCCGCTGTGCGAGCGCGGTCTCGAGGTCGCGGATGTGCGCTTCGACCATCGCGCGGTTCCTGGCCTCGGGTGAGGCCTCGAGATAGCTGCGGTAGTGCGCGAGGGCCTCGTCCTCCCGCCCCAGTTGGCGATGGCACTGGGCCATGTTGAAGATGAACGCCGGATTCGGCATCCGCTCGTTCGCCTCGCTGTACCCGGCGAGGGCCTCCTCGAACCGACCGGCTTCGTAGGCGACCTGCGCCCGCTGGAACGCGGCGCGCGAGGCCTTGCGATCCTGCGCGGTGGGAGTGGATGGCGCGGCCCCCTGCGCCGGACCGGGCAGCGCGAGCTGCAGCACCAACAGCACGCTCAGCAGCGCGCTAATCGGCGAATGGATCCAGCACCGCATCGGGGTCCTCCTTGGGCTCGGCCTTGGTCTTGCGAGGCGGCGTCCTGCGTACAGGCGCGGGCCGCTCCGGCGCAAGCGCTGGCTGGGCCTTCAGCGCAAGGCGCACCTCGCGCGGGGCATCGGGCACGAGCGAATGTTCGAGCGGCGCATGTCCGGCGAGCTCCAGGCGCAGCGCCACCGGGACGGTGCCGTGCGGAAAGCGGGCCCGCAGCGGCGTCACGCCCAACCTCTCGCCCGAATCCATCCGCACGACGGTGGCACCCGTCGGCGTCGTGTCGATCCCCAGCTCGACCGTGGGGGCGGGCCGGGGCGCGACGGGCGCAGGCGCGGGTGCGACGGGTGCAGGCGCGGGCGCGTCAGGCGCGACCGGTTCGGGCCGCGGCTGCGGCGCGGCGGCGGTGCCTTCCAGCGGAGCCACCATGCGCGCTCCGGGAGGGGCGGACTTGCGCTCACCGAACCTGGTCGCGCCGAACACACCCCCGGCGATGAGCGCCAGCACGATGAGCGATGGCGCGATCCACCGGCGAAGGGGCGCGGACCGCGGTGGGGCGGCGACGTCCTGCAGGGCCGAGACCGCGCTGGCAGACGGGAGCGCCTGCAGGATCCGCTCGAGCGTCGCGGAGACCTCCTCCATCGACTGCGGCCGGTTCTCGCGCTTCTTCTCGAGGCAGCGATTCACCAGCCGGGCCAGCGCTGGGGGGATCTTCTCGCCCGACGCGGAGATGGCGGGAAGCGGCGTGTGGGGCTCCCGGACGACCTTCACCACCAAGTGCGCGACGTTGCTGCCGACGAAGGGCCGGTAGCCGGCGAGGAGCTCGTAGAGCATCACGCCGAGCGCGAAGACGTCGGTCCGACCATCGACGGGTGCCGCGGTGACCTGCTCGGGGGACATGTAGTCGGGGGTCCCCAGCGAGAGCCCGGTCTGCGTGTTGACCGAGGGCGTGTGCGTGTCACCCGGAAGCTGCGCGTTGACCTTGGCCACGCCGAAGTCCAGGACCTTCACGTAGTCCTGCACGCCCGAGCGCGCGGTCACGAAGATGTTCGCGGGCTTCACGTCCCGGTGCACCACGCCGGCCCGGTGTGCCGCGGCGAGGGCATCGGCCACCTGGCGACAGATGTGGAGCAGCCGCG
>Ga0233383_1000394_pt1 | contig 17348 bp, 17 predicted proteins | sample ElkDunMinimDraft_14_FD_191542 | JGI IMG/M metagenome (GOLD analysis project Ga0233383, IMG submission 191542) | Fecal eukaryotic communites from dung pellets of Tule Elk in California, USA - Elk Dung G16 | ecosystem: Host-associated > Mammals > Digestive system > Large intestine > Fecal | place...
TCGAGCGCCTGTTCAAGCGGGTGTTCCAGATCTCGCCGCAGCAGATGCTCACCAAGCTGCGGATCGAAGCGGCCATGCGCCTGCTGCACGGCGACACCAGCATCGCCCGCATCGGCCAGCGCTGCGGTTTTTCCGACCAGAGCGCGTTCGCGCGCCAGTTCAAGTCCACGGTGGGGATGCCGCCGCGCGATTACCGCGCACTGGTACGGCGGGGTGCGGCGGAAACGTAAGGTTTCGTGAACCGGTGAGTTCAATATTCAGCCGGCGTTGCGCTACGTGCAAGAAAATTCACACGCCGCCCCGGGTGGAACCGTTTCCCCTGACGGTTTGCTCTCCCTCCCTCACCTCGGGGCGGCCCTCTTTATTTCCGACAGGACGACAACAACAAGATGAAGCGCTCCCTGCTCGCTCTCACCCTGGCTGCCGCACTTCCGTTTGCCGCCTCTGCCGCCGAAGGCATCTCCTACAACTACGTCGAGGCCGGCTACGCCGCCACCGACCTGAGCGACGGCCTGGTCGATGCCGATGGCTTCGCGGCGCGCGCCTCGATGGCATTCCATCCCAACTTCCATGTCTTCGGCGATTTCAGCAGCCAGGAGTTCGACCACACCAACGTCGACGCCGAGCGCTGGCGCGTTGGCCTGGGCTACAACCACGAGATCTCCCCGCGCGTGGACCTGCTGACCCGCGTGGCCTACGAAAAGGTCGACCTGGGCCGCTTCGGCGATGCCGACGGCTGGAGCGTGGAAGCCGGCGCCCGCGGCGCCCTGACCCGCAACCTCGAGGGTTATGCCCTAGCCGGCTACCAGGACAGCGACGAGTTCAACGACGACTTCTACGGCCGCCTCGGCGCCACCGTGAAGTTCAACCCGAACTGGGGCCTGAGCGCCGACGTGAAGTTCAGCGACGAAGACACCGCCTGGTTCGTGGGACCGCGTTTCACCTGGTGACGGCAGGGCCGGAGCTTCGCGCTCCTGTCCTGCGGTGGCGTCGCGCTTCCTCTCTCCCCCGACGCCGCAGGGGCCCGACCGGAGACGGTCGGGCCCTTTTTTATGGGCCGCTCCCGGGTGGCTGCCGCGGCGGACGGCGGGCCAGGCCGGGCCGGGCGGGTCGGTGTGCGTTTCGCGGGCAGACGTCCGGGGCGACGCACGGGCGGGCCGCGGGCGGCCGCCGGATCAACCCTCGGACTGGGGGAACAGCGCCTCGGAATACTCGGGCTTGCGTTCCCGCGCCATCAGGCGCGCGAGTCCTTCGGCCGGCGTGATATCGCCGTGCAGCACGTCGCGCACGTTGCTGGAGATCGGCAGCTCCAGGCCGTAACGGTCGGCCAGGCGCATCACCTCGTCGGCCGTCTGCACCGACTCGACCACCTGGCCGATCTCGCGCACGGCCTCGTCCACGCTCTTGCCACGGCCCAGGGCCAGGCCCAGGCGCCGGTTGCGGGACAGGTCGCCGGTACAGGTCAGCACCAGGTCGCCAAGGCCGGCCAGGCCCATCAGCGTTTCCGGGCGGCCGCCGATGGCGGCATTGAGCCGCAGCATCTCGTTGAGGCCGCGCGTGACCAGGCCGGTCCGGGCATTGAGGCCCAGTTCCATGCCGTCGGCCACGCCGGTGGCGACGGCCAGCACGTTCTTCATCGCGCCGCCGAGTTCGGCGCCGCGCATGTCGTTGCCGGTGTAGGCCCGGAACTCGGGACCATGCAGCACGTCGGCGACCTGCTGCACGAACGCCGCGTCGTCGCCCTGCACCGTCACCGCGGTGGGCAGGCCGAGGGTGACTTCCTTCGCGAACGAAGGCCCGGTGACCACCGCCAGCGGCACGTCTTCGCCGAGCACGTCGGCCGCGACCTCGTGCAGGAAGCGTCCCGATCCGGGCTCGAAGCCCTTGGCCGCCCAGGCCACGCCGGCGCGCGCCGGGCGCAGCGGCGCCAGGGCATGCAGGGTCTGGGTGAACGCGTGCGAGGGCACGACCACCAGCACGAGGTCGGCTTCGCGCACGGCCTCGGCCAGGTCGGTGGTGGCGCGCAGCGACTCCGGCAGCGGGATGCCAGGCAGGTAACGCGGGTTCTCGTGGCGCTGGTCGATGGCCTCGGCGACCGCCGCGTCACGGCCCCACAGGATCGTGGGATGGCCGTGGCGGGCGATCAGCGAGGCGAGCGCGGTGCCCCAGGAGCCCGCGCCAAGGACCGCGACCCTGACGGTCGGGGTCGACATCGATCAGGCGTTGCCGGCCGTCTCGCTGCTGGCCAGGTCGCCGCCGGCCTGCTGCTGGGCCTGGCGCTGGCGCAGGCCTTCGGCATACAGCGCGTCGAAGTTGATCGGCTGCAGCAGGAACGGCGCGAAGCCACCGGCCTGGATCAGGTCGGCGATCAGCTGGCGCGCATAGGGATACAGCACGTTCGGGCACTGGGTGCCGAGCAGGGCATCGAGCACGTTGGGTTCGAAGCCGGCCAGGCCGAACACGCCCGCCTGCTGCACTTCCACCATGTACACCGAGTTGCCCTCGCCCTCGCCCGCGGTGCAGGTCAGGGTGACGCCGAGCACGACTTCGTATGCGTTCTCGCCCAGGCGCTGCACGCGCTGGTTGAGATTCATGTTGATCTGCGGCTGGGTCTGTTCGTTGAACACCAGCGGCGCCTTGGGCGACTCGAACGAGACGTCCTTGACGTAGATCTTCTCGACGCTGAATTGCGGGCCGGTGGGCTGCTGGGCGGGCTCGGCGCCGCCATTGAGGGCTTGCTCGGACATCCTGGTACTGCTCCGGTATCTGGGGCGGAAAGGCCGATTATCGCACTTCGGACGCTCAGCCGCGGCCCTTGGCCAGCGGAAGATCGGCCTGCAGCCAGCCGCCGATGCCGCCATCGAGCACGAACACGCGCTGGAAGCCGGCCTTCTTCAGCCGCTTGGCCGCTTCGCCGGCGCTCATGCCGGTCTTGCACACCAGCACCACCGGCAGGGCCTTGGCGGCGGCAAGACGCTTGTTCTCCGGATCGAACTGGCTCATCTGCACGTTCTTCGCGCCGGGGATGTGCCCCTTCTCGAAGTCGGCGATCGGGCGCAGGTCCACCACCAGGGCGTTGTCGCGGTTGACCAGGGTGGTCACCTCGGCCGGACGCACCACCTTGAAGCTGCGCAGCAGGCGGGCGATTTCGGTCACGATGATCGCGGCGGTCAGGCCGGCGAAGGCCAGCGCGAGCATCTGGTTGCGGCCGGCGAAGGCCATCAGTTCCTGGAAGTCCACGTCGGATCGGCTGGAGCGGGAGGGGCGGGGATTGTCGCACAGGGCGTGGACGCGGCGCCGGCGGCGCGGGCGCGGCCGCCGCCGCCGTCCCCGGGCCCTACTCGCCCGCCCAGAAATCCGGCAGGCCGCCGGTGATCCACCAGGTCTTGGCCTCCGGGTCGTAGCGCCACTGCTCGGTGTAGCGCAGCGTGCGCTCGGCCATCGTGTGACGGTTGACCACCCCGATCTCGATCTCGCGCATGGCCTCGGATTCGCCGGGGCTGGCGGCCAGGTCGCGGTAATGGGACACCTGTACCTGGCGATAGCGTTCGAACTGCAGGTCGCCGACCGGATGGGCCTCGCGCCAGGCCGGATCGACCAGGTTCCAGGCGCCTTCGAAATCGCCCCAGCGGATCGCCGCCGACCACGCGTACTGGGAGCGCTGCAGTTCCGTCATCTGCTTGCCGGTGCTCGCGCACCCGGCCAGCACGAGCAGCGCGCAGACCATCCACGATTGCCATCGACGCATCGCCATCCCCCGTTTTGCGGCCATCCACATGCTAGCAGCCGGGCCGGGCACGGGCCGCGTCAGTCGCGCCGCAGGATCGCCACGTAGCGCGAGGAAGCCGTGGTGGCGATGCCGCCATCGGGCAACAGCACCCGCGCCTGCAATGTCGCCCGTGCGCGGCCGCGGCCGCGCAGCGTGGACAGGAACACCGCCCAGCCATCGTCCGCCTCCAGCCATGCCTCGGCGTACAGGTCGTCGCGCAACGGCGCGAGGTAGCGCAGCTGCGAATCTGCCACGTAGACCTCGCCATCGAGCCCGGCCTGCTCGACCTGCAGCACGGTCAGTCCCCAGGCGGCGAGGGTCATCAGCGAGGCCAGGCTGCCGCCGAACGCGGTGCCCTTGTCGTTGACGTTGGCGGCCAGGGGCGCGGACAGCCGCAGGCGTCCCAGCGCATAGCCCTCGACGCGCGGCTGCAAGGCCCGCGCCGGCGGCATCGCCAGCAGCTTGGACTGGAGGCCCTGCAGGGCCGCCTCTGGCAAATCGGTCATGCGCGACGGGATCCGGAAAAGTGCGAGGGGTGGCTTGCGGCGCGCCGGGGCAACGACCAAGCTGGCAAGCATGTCGCAGGACACCGGAACGCCGAAGCAGCGCGCATGCTACGTGATCTCGCTGCGCCCGGTCGGCGGGCACGGGCCCATGCGCGCCGCCGCCGCTGCGCGGGGCGCGCGCGTGCTGGCGCTGTCGCCGTGGCGGATCGAGGCGCGCGCCGACGGGGCCACGCGCGAGGCACTGGCGCGGGCGCTGGCCGCGGACATGGTGCTGTTCACCAGTCCGGCGGCGGTCCGCGCCGCCGCGGCCCTGCGCCGGCTGCGACCCGTGCGCGGCCAACCCTGGCTGGCCGTCGGCGCCGGCACGGCCGCGGCCCTGCATCGGGCCGGTGTCGCCGACGTGCTCGCGCCCACACGGATGGACAGCGAAGGCCTGCTGTCGCTGGCGCCGCTGCAGCAGCCGGCCGGGCGCAGCGTCGGCATGGTGACGGCGCCGGGCGGGCGCGGACTCATCGCCCCGACCCTCGCCCAGCGCGGCGCGCGCATCGTGCGCGCGGAGGTGTATGTGCGCAGGCCGGTGCCGCCCTCGCCCCGGGCGCTGGCCCGGCTGCGCGCGCTCGATGCCCCCCTGTGCCTGGCCCTGAGCAGCGGCGAGGCGTTGCAGCACATCCTCGACTCGATGCCCGCCGACCTGCTCGGCCGGCTGCGCGGCGCCCGCGTGCTTGCGGCCAGCGAACGCCTGGCGCAACTGGCGCGCGCCCGCGGTTTCGATGATGTGCTGGTGGCTTCCGACGCGCGGCCGGCGTCGCTGCTGGCGGCCGCGGCGGATCGGGGATGATGCCCGGGGCTGCGGGTAGCATGCGCAACCCGCCCCGTCCGCAACGTCGATGAGTGAGCCCGCCCCCTCCCCCGCCCCACCCCGCCCGCGCGGGCGCGCCGTCGCCTGGCTGCTGGCGCTCGCGCTGCTCGCGTTGTGCGCCTACGCCGCGCAGCACTGGAACACGGCCCGGCAGGCGCGCGAGCGGGCGGTCGAGGCCGATCGCCAGCGCATCGCCACCCTCGAGGAGCGCGTGGCGGCCCTGCGCCGCGAGCAGCGCGCGCAGACGGCGCGCGCGCAGCAGGCCGAGGCCACCAATCGCCTGCTGCGCGAGGAACTGATCGGACTGGGCCAGCGCGCAGCCCTGGTCGAGGACAGCGTGCACCGGCTCGCCGATACGAGCCTGCAGGCGGGGCAGGCGCTGCGCCTGGACGAGATCGAACTGTTGCTGTCCCAGGGCGAGCAGCGCCTGCTGCTGGCCGGCGACCTGGACGGCGCCCGCCGGGCCTATGCGCTGGCCGCGGGACTGCTGGACGGGATCGCCGACCACGACTGGCTCGACCTGCGCCAGTTGCTGGCGCAGGAACGCGCCGCGCTCGATGCACTGGGCGCCGATCCCCGCACCGTCGCCGCCGCTGGGCTCGCCGCCTTCGCCGCGGCCCTGCCGCCGTTGCCGCGCCAGGCGCCGGCGGTCGCGGCCCAGGCCTGGTGGGCGCGGGCACTGTCGAAGCTGGTGCAGGTGCGGCCGAGCGCTGGCGTGGCCGCGCCCGCAGACCACGCCGCCGCCCTGGCCGCGCTGCAGCTCGAACTGGGACTGGCGCAGGCCGCGGCCGAGCGCCGCGATGGCCCGGCCTACCGCGCCGCGCTGGCGCGCGCCGAGGCCTGGCTGCTGCGCCTGTGGCCGGACTCGCCCGAGCGGGCCCGACAGCGCGCCGCCCTGCAGGCCCTGCGCGCGCAACCGCTGGAGCCGGCGGTGCCGGTCCTGGGCAGCACGCTGGCGCAGCTGCGCCGGCAGCGTGGCGGAGCGCGCATTCAGTCCGTAGACACCACGTCAACACCGCTCACGCGAGGCTGACGTTCACTTTGGGGGTCGTTTCGACGAGGAGCGTGAGATGAACCTGTTCCGGATGCTACTGCTCTGGCTGGTCCTGGCCCTGGCCGGCGCGCTGGCCGCGCAACTGCTGCTGTCGCAGGACCCGGGCCACGTCCTGGTGCGCTGGCGCGGCTACGACTACACCACCACCGTCCTGGTCGCCGTTGCCGTGCTGTTCGCCGCCGCGTTCTGCCTGTGGTTGCTGTGGACCCTGCTCGCCCTGCCGTTCCGGGCCTGGGGCCGCCATCGCGACGCCCGTGCACGGGCCCGTATCGGCGACGGCCTCGACGCCCTGTACCAGGGCCAGTGGACGCGCGCCGAGAAGCTGCTGGTGCAGGCGGCCGAGGACGAGCAGGTAGAGTCGGCCGCCCGCATCGGCGCGGCGGAGGCCGCGCTGGCGCGCGGCGACCACGCGGCCGCGCGTGCGCATCTGGCCGGTTTCGGCGAGCGCCATCCGACGCTGCGCGCGATCGCCAGCGCGGAACTGGCGCTGCGCGAGCAGCGCCCGACCGACGCCCTGGTCGCGCTCGATGCACCCGCCGCGCAGCCGCTGCCGCCACGCGGCCTGGCCCTGCGCGCGCAGGCGCTGGCGGCCAGCGGGCAGGCGGCCGAGGCCTGGGGACTGCTGGGAGCGCTGCGCAAACAGAATGTCTGGCCCGAAGCGGTGCTCGACGAACGCGAGCTGGAATGGGCCGAGGCTTCGCTGCGCGAGGCTCCAGACACCAATGCGCTGGCCGAGCGCTGGGACGCCCTGCCCAAGGCGCTGCGGACCGAGCCGTCCGTGGTCGATGCCTACGCGACGCGGGCGGCCGCGTTCGGCTGGGAGGACGCGGCCACGCGGAGCATCGAGCAGGCGCTGGATGCACGCTGGGACGAGGAGCTGGCGACGCGCTACGGCCTGCTTCCGGTCGAACGGCTGGAGCACCGGCGCAGCCAGGTCGACCGCTGGCTCAAGGCCCATCCGGGCAGCCCGGCGCTGCTGCTGGCCCGTGCCCGCCTGGCCCAGGCCAGCGGCGACTGGCCGCTGGCCGAGGACGCCCTGCAGCGGGCCCTGGCCCAGGGCGGTGGCAGCGACACATGGGAGGTGCTGGGCGAAGGCTATGCGCGCCATGGCGACGAGTTCCGTGCGCGCCAGTGCTATGCCAACGCGCTTGCCGCAAGCCGTGGCCAGGCCGTCGTGCCGCTGCCGCCCCGCGGCCCGCAGCCGCCGTCCCTGGACCCGGACGCGTACGAGGAGCGCGACCAGCACGGCACGCCGCACCTGCGCGGCTGAGCGCGGTTGAGCGTGGCCGCGCCGTCCGCCGGAGCGGACGGCGCGCGGGAGGACGGCGCGGCTGCGCCGCGCAGGATCAACCCGCGTCGAGTTCGGCCCAGCGCGCGTAGGCGGCGTCGAGTTCGGCCTGCAACTTCGCAAGCGCCTCGTTCGCCGACACGATCAGGGCGTTGTCCTGCTGGAAATAGGCCGGGTCGTTCATCGCCCCGGTACGGGCGGCGATGTCGGCCTCGAGCCGTTCGATCCGCGCCGGCAACTGCTCCAGTTCCCGCGCTTCCTTGAAGCTCAGCTTGCGCCTGGCGGCGGGCGCGGGCGCGGCGCTGGTGGCGGGCGCTGGCGCCGGCGCGACGGCGGCGGGCGCGTCGGCGGCGGACGCGCTGGCCGTGGCGGCGGGCCGTTGCCGCAGCCAGTCGGTGTAGCCGCCCACGTACTCGCCCAGGCGCCCCTCGCCTTCCAGGACCAGGGTGCTGGTCACCACGTTGTCGAGGAAGTCGCGGTCGTGGCTGACCAGCAGCAGGGTGCCCTTGTAGTCGAGCAGCAGTTCCTCCAGCAGCTCGAGCGTTTCCACGTCCAGGTCGTTGGTGGGTTCGTCCATCACCAGCAGGTTGGACGGCTGCGCGAACAGGCGCGCCAGCAGCAGGCGGTTGCGCTCGCCGCCCGACAGGCGGGTGATCGGCGCGCGCGCGCGCTCGGGCGTGAACAGGAAGTCCTGCAGGTAGCCGATGACGTGCTTGCGCGCGCCGTTGACCTCGATGAACTCGCGGCCTTCGGCGACGTTTTCCAGTGCGTTGAGCGATTCGTCGAGCTGGCTGCGGTGCTGGTCGAAGTAGGCGATCTGCAGGCCGGTTCCCTGCTTGACCTCGCCCTGCTGCGGGGTCAGTTCGCCCAGCAGGATCCGCAGCAGCGTGGACTTGCCGGCGCCATTGGGACCGATCAGGCCGACGCGGTCGCCGCGCATGATGGTGGTGGACACATTGTCGAGCAGCACCCTGCCGCCATAGGACTGGCTGATGCCGATGGCTTCGATCACCTTGCGGCCGGAGGCCTGCGCGGCGGCGGCCTCCATCCGCACGTTGCCGGCCAGCTCGCGTCGTTGCGCACGCTCGCGCCGCATCGCCTTGAGCGCGGTCACCCGGCCTTCGTTGCGCGTGCGGCGCGCCTTGATGCCCTGGCGGATCCACACTTCCTCCTGCGCCAGCAGCTTGTCGAAGCGCGCGTTCTCCATCGCCTGCGCGTGCAGGCGTTCCTCGCGCCGGCGCAGGTAGTTGTCGTAGTCGCCGGGCCAGCTGGTCAGCTGGCCGCGATCGATCTCGACGATGCGCGTGGCCAGCGCGCGCAGGAAGCTGCGGTCGTGGGTGACGAACAGCAGGCTGCCGGGAAAGGACTTGAGGAAGCCTTCGAGCCAGGCGATGGCCTCGATGTCCAGATGGTTGGTCGGTTCGTCCAGCAGCAGGATGTCGGGTTTGCGCGCCAGCGCCTGGGCCAGCAGCACGCGCCGCTTCATGCCGCCCGACAGCGCGGCGAAGTCGGTCTCGGCCGGCAGTTCGAGCTGCTCGATCACCTGCTGGATGCGGCGGTCCAGGTCCCAGCCGTTCTGCGCCTCGATGCGCGACTGCGCCTCGCCCATGGCCGTCATGTCGCCGGCGTCGAGGGCATGGTGGTAGCGCGCCAGCAGTTCGCCCAGTTCGCCCAGGCCCTGCGCGACCACGTCGAACACGCTGCCCTGCGCATCGGCGGGCACTTCCTGGGCCATCCGCGCCACGACCACGCCCGATTGCAGGCGCACCTCGCCGTCGTCGGGCTTGAGCTCGCCGGCGATCAGGCGCATCAGGGTGGACTTGCCGGCGCCGTTGCGGCCGACGATGCAGACGCGTTCGCCGGCTTCGATGCTCAGGTCGACATGTTCGAGCAGCAGCGGGCCGCCGACGCCGTAGTCGACGCGCTGGATCTGGAGTAGGGACATCGCGCAATTCTACCGGGCCGGCCCGGGCCGCAGGGCGCGCCGCGCGCCGCGCCCGTGTCAAGGCCTGTGCGCGCGCTCGCGTAGGCTATGGCCGACCCTGACCGCGGCGCCGCCCTCCGACATGCTCCATACCGACCTGGCCACCCGCGCCTACAACCACAACTGGCGCCTGGATCCGATCGTCCGCAGCCTGCTGGACACGGACTTCTACAAGCTGCTGATGCTGCAGATGATCTGGCGGCGTTACCCGCAGGTGCAGGCCCGGTTCGAACTGATCAACCGCAGCCGCGAAGTGCGCCTGGCCGACGAGATCCCCGAATCCGAACTGCGCGCCCAGCTCGACCACGCGCGCGGCCTGCGCTTTTCCCGGCGCGAGCTGATCTGGCTGGCCGGCAACACCTTCTACGGGCGCCAGCACATGTTCGCGCCCGATTTCCTGGCCTGGCTGGCGCAGGTGCAGCTGCCCGAGTACGAGCTGTCCCGGCGCGACGGCCAGTACCTCCTGCGTTTCGGCGGGCCGTGGATGCTGACCACGCTGTGGGAGATCCCGGCCCTGGCGATCGTCAACGAGCTGCGCGTGCGCGCGGCCCTGCAGGGCCGCGGCCGCTTCGCGCTCGATGTCACCTATGCGCGGGCCAAGGCACGGCTGTGGGACAAGCTCGAGCGGCTGCGGCGGCTGCCGGACCTGGTGCTGTCGGACTTCGGCACCCGCCGCCGGCATTCGTTCCTGTGGCAGCGCTGGTGCGTGGAGGCGCTGAAGGAGGGCCTGGGCGATCGCTTCATCGGGACCTCGAACGTGCTGATCGCGATGGAGAGCGACCTGGAGGCGATCGGCACCAATGCCCACGAGCTGCCCATGGTGCTGGCGGCGCTGGCCGACGACGACGCGGCCCTGCGCAGCGCGCCCTACCGGGTGCTCGAGGACTGGCGCGACCTGTATTCGGGCAACCTGCTGATCGTGCTGCCCGATGCCTTCGGCACCGCCGCCTTCCTGCGCGATGCGCCCGACTGGGTGGCCGACTGGACCGGCTTCCGCCCCGACAGCCTGCCGCCGGTCGAGGCCGGCGAGCAGGTGATGGCCTGGTGGCGCGCGCGCGGCCGCGACCCTGCCGGCAAGCTGCTGATCTTCTCCGACGGCATGGACGTGGACACGATCGAGCAGACCTACCACCACTTCCACGGCCGGGTGCGCACGAGCTTCGGCTGGGGCACCAACCTGACCAACGATTTCCGCGGCTGCGCGCCCTTCGGTGGCGACGCGCTCGATCCGATCTCGCTGGTGTGCAAGGTCACCGAGGCCAACGGCCGGCCGGCGGTGAAACTGTCGGACAACCCGGGCAAGGCCACCGGCGATCCCGCGGAGATCGCGCGCTACCTGCGCGTGTTCGGCGGCGAAGGGCGCAGCGAGACGCCGGTACTGGTGTAGGGGCGGATCGCGGCGCGGCGCGCCGTTTCAGCGCTCCAGGATCGCCACCACGCCCATCCCGCCCGCGGTGCAGATCGAGACCAGGCAGCGCCCGCCGCCGCGTTCCTTGAGCTGCTTGGCGGCGGTGGCGACGATGCGCGCGCCGGTCGCGGCGAAGGGATGGCCGGTGGCCAGCGAGGAGCCGACCGGGTTGATCCTGGCCGGGTCGATGCGACCCAGCGGCGCGTCCAGGCCCAGGCGGTTGCGGCAGTAGTCCGCGCTCTCCCAGGCACGCAGGGTGCACAGCACCTGTGCGGCGAAGGCCTCGTGGATCTCGTAGAAATCGAAGTCCTGCAGGGCCAGGCCGTTGCGCGCCAGCATCTCGGCCACGGCCACGGTCGGCGCCATCAGCAGGCCCTCGCCGTGCACGAAGTCCACCGCCGAGACATGCACGTCGCGGATGCGGCACAGCACCTCGTGGCCGTGCGCCGCGGCCCAGGCCTCGCTGGCCAGCAGGCAGGCGGCGGCGCCGTCGGTGAGCGGCGTGGAGTTCGCGGCGGTCAGCGTGCCGCGGCCGCTGGTCCGGTCGAAGGCCGGCTTGAGCGTGGCGAGCTTTTCCAGCGAGGTGTCCGGGCGCAGGATGTTGTCGCGCGAGACGCCGCGGAAGCTGGCCACCAGGTCGTCGAAGAAGCCGCGATCGTAGGCCGCAGCCAGCTTGTGGTGCGAGGCCACCGCCAGCTCGTCCTGCGAATCGCGCGAGATGTTCCATTCCTTGGCCATGTCCTCGCAGTGCTGGCCCATCGACTTGCCGGTGCGCGGCTCGGCCACGCCCGGGAAGTCGGGCTTGAGCTCGCGCAGGCGGAAGCCCTTGAACGCCGCCAGCTTGTCCCTGGGGGTCCTGGCGGCATTGGCGGCCAGCAGGCGCCGGCGCAGCGACTTGCCGTAGACGATCGGCACGTCCGAGGTGGTGTCGGAGCCGCCGCCGATGCCCGATTCGATCTGGCCGGTGGCGATCTTCGTCGCGATCAGGTTGATCGTGTCCAGCGAGGTGCCGCAGGCGCGCTGCAGGGTGATGCCCGGCGTCAGCGGCGACAGGCCGGAGGACAGCGCGGCCTCGCGGCCCAGGTTCCAGTCCGAGGCGTGCTTGATGACCGCGCCCATCGCCACCTCGCCCAGCTGCTGCCCATGCAGGCCGAACTTCTCGACCAGGGCGCCGAGGGTGCGCACCGACATGCCCAGGTTGCCCACGTCCGCATAGGCGGTGTTCTGGCGGCAGAAGGGGATGCGGACGCCGCCCAGCACGGCGACGGGACGACCTTGCAGCATCGGAAACCTCTTCGGTACGGACCCGTCAGGTGGCGACAGGCATAATCGGCGAGTCTAACGTACTGCAGCGAATGGCCCGATGAACGAGCATCACACTGTCGCGCGGCTGCCCGACACCGCCGTGGCCGGACTGCTGGCCGTGGAACTGGCGCCCGGCACCGATGTGGCCAGGGCGGCGCTGCCGCAGGCCGAGGCGGCGCGCGTGGCGTCCCTGCTGGGGCGCGACCTGGCCGCGCTGGTGCCGCAGGCGGCGACGCTGGACCTGTGCCTGGCCGCGGCGCACTTCGACCCCGCCGAGGCGCTGCGCCCGGGCTGGCCGCTGCACAGGCGCCTGGTCGAACTGCATGCGCGCGCGCCCGGTCGCGACGGCGGCCCGCGCATCATCGCGCTCGGCGCCGACGCGCAGGGCGAGGTCCCGCAGCCGCTGGCGGCCGACGCCGCGCTGCGCGGCGGCAGCCTGCGGGTGCTGCCGTTCCTGCTGCACGGCGATGCCGCACGCGAGGTGGGCGAGGCGTTCGAGGCGCAGTTGCTGGACGCCGGCATGGCCGCGGCCGACACCGCGCTGCTGCTGCAGGAGACCTTCGGCGCGCGCATCGAGCACGCGCGCTACCTCACCCTGCACGACCTGGCGGCGATGGTGGCCCTGCAGTACGACCACCTGGGGCTGGCGCCGCTGTGGCCACTGATCGAGACCGCCCTGCTGTCGCCATGGCACGAGGCGATCCTCGACGCGCCGCCGGAGCCGCTGCTGCGCTATGTGGCAGGCCAGGCGCGGATGGCGCTGTTCGCGCCGGCCGCCTGGCGCGAGCGCTATCGCCCCGGCACCGACGACCGGGACCGCCTGGAGCGCATGTTCGCCCACTTCGAAATGCGCCAGCGCCAGCTCGCCGCCGTGCTCGGCGCGCACGGGATCGAGGTGGTGTTCGTCCAGACCGATGCCTCGGCGCAGGCGCTGGAGCTCTAGCGCGCCGGCCGCCGCGGACGGGCCGCCGGGACCGGGCGATCGCCCGTGTCCCGGCGGGGCCGGGGCAGACTCACCGGGCCGCGGAAATGACCCCGCAGGCCAGACGGCCGCCGGCGTTGCCGGTGGGCTGGGTGGTGTAGTCGTCGGCGTCGGCGTGCACGATCACGGCCTTGCCGATGATGTCGGTGCCGGTGGCATCGCCCAGGGTCACCACCTGCAGCAGGGTGTCCACGGTGGCCACGCCGTCCTCGTTGGCGGTGATGTTGTCGCTGTCGCCGGCGTGGTGCTCGCCCTGGCCCACGCGCCCGTGCGCGGTCGAGGCCGGGTTGAAGTGGCCGCCGGCGCTGCTGGCGTCGGGCGCGCTGCAGTCGCCGTTCTCGTGCACGTGGAAGCCGTGTTCGCTGCGCGGCGGCAGGCCGCTCACCTGGCCGGTCACCCGGACGCCGCCGTCGACCGGGGCGAAGGTCAGCGTTCCGGCGGTCTGGTTGCCCTGGGTCGGCTTCAGTTCCGCCGTCGCCGAGATCGTGGCCGGGGCCGGCCCCATCCCCTCCGGCATCGTGCCGCCGGCCGCGCCCGTCGCGCCGGCCGTGTCCGCTGCTGGCGCATCCACCGCCGGCGGCGGCACCGACGCGGCCGGTGGCGGCGTCGCGGCAGGATCCTGCTCAGGTGCCGACGTCTGGGGCTGGCAGGCTGCGATCAGCAGGGCGGCGGGCAGGAGCAGGTGGCGGGCATGGCGCATGGAGGGATCCTTCGGCAGACGGGGGTCCGAGCGTAGCCCGGTTTTCATTCGCCCGCAGTGACGACGCCGCAGGCCACGCGCGCGCTGATCGCACCGGGCGTGGCGCCCAGCACCAGCAGCGAACGGCCCACGATGTCGTTGCCGGCGCCGCCGCCCAGGACCGCGCCGCGCAGCAGCAGGTCGACGCTGGCCACGCCATCGGGGCCGGCGACGATGCGGCCGGGGTCGCTGCCGACCGCGCCGTCCTGGCGCGTCGTGGCCAGCGGGTCGAAATAGCGTCCGGCGCTGCGGGCGTCGACCGCGCTGCAGTCGCCACGCTCATGCAGCTGCAGGCCATGCGCGCCGTTGCGCACCAGGCCGCCGACCTGTCCGCGCACGCGCACGCCCCCCGCCGCCGGGACCAGGACCACGCGCCCGCTCACCAGGCTGCCCGATGCCGAGGCCAGGTTGGCGACGGCGCTGTCCAGGGTGCCGGAGGCGGCGATCTGGTGCGAGGCCGCTGCCGGCGCGGGCTGTTGCGGTTGCGGCGCGGCCGCGGGCCGCGGCGCCGAGGCACACGCCGCCAGCAGCAGGGTGGCGGCCACGGCGAATGGCAGGCGGCGGGCATGGCGGAATCGGGACATGGCGGAGGGCGTGCTCGCTGGGTGCTGTCGGAACCGGGGGGACCGTCGCGCGCCGGCCGGGTTCAACCGCGGCGCGGACGGCGGCTGGTGCCGAGTTTGCGGGTAACGGTGTTGCGGCCCAGTCCAAGCCGGGTCGCCGCCTCGGTCCGGCGCCCGCCGGTGTGTTCCAGCGCGGCCTCCAGCAGGGCGCGGTCGAAGCGCTCGCGGGCGTGGGCGTGCAGGTCGCCGGTGCCGGCGGCGAGCTGCTCGCGCGCCCAGGTCCGCAATGCCTCCTCCCACTCCACCCCGCCGGTCCGAGTCCCGGCCTGCAGCATGCCGTCCAGGTCGGCGGTGGTGATGGTGTCGGCCGGCGCCAGCGCGGCCAGCCGCCAGCACAGGTTCTCCAGCTCGCGCACGTTGCCGGGCCAGTCGTGGGCCAGCAGGCGCTGGGTGGCGGCGGCGGAGAAGCGCTTGGGCGTGGCGGCGAAGCGCTCGGCGGCGCCATGCAGGAAGCGCTCGGCCAGCGCCGGCACGTCGCCGCGGCGCTCGCGCAGCGGCGGCAGGCGCAGGCGCACCACGTCCAGCCGGTGCAGCAGGTCGGCGCGGAAGCGGCCCTCCTGGACCAGGGCTTCCAGGTCCTGGTGGGTGGCGGCGATCACGCGCACGTCCACCCGGATCAGTTCGCGCCCGCCGACGCGGAAGAACTCGCCCTCGGCCAGCACGCGCAGCAGCCGGGTCTGCAGCGAGGCGGGCATGTCGCCGATCTCGTCGAGGAACAGCGTGCCGCCATCGGCCTGCTCGAAGCGGCCGATGTGGCGACGCGCCGCGCCGGTGAAGGCGCCGGCCTCGTGCCCGAACAGTTCGCTCTCCAGCAGCTCGGCCGGGATCGCGGCCGTGTTCAGGGCCACGAACGGCTTGCGCGCGCGCGGCGATTCGCGATGCAGGGCGCGCGCCACCAGTTCCTTGCCGGTGCCGGTCTCGCCGGTGACCAGCACGGTCAGCGGCGCCTGCGCCAGGCGCCCGATCGCACGGAACAGCTGGCGCATCGCCGGCGAGTCGCCCACCAGCACGTCGCCCGTCGGCTCAACCTCGACCGCCTGCGCCGGGCCGGCTTCGGCGCGTTCGCCGAGCACCCGCTCGGCCAGGCCCACCGCCTCGTCCAGGTCGAAGGGCTTGGACAGGAATTCGTAGGCGCCGCCGCGGAAGGCGCCGGCGGTGCTGGCCACGTCGGTATACGCCGACATCACCACCACCGGCAGGTCCGGCAGGGCCTGCTTGATCTTCTCCAGCAGGACCAAGCCATCGTCGCCGGGCATGCGCACGTCGGTGAACAGCAGTTGCGGCGGCGACCGCGAGGCGAGCGCGGCCAGGGCCGCATCGGCCGAATCGAAGCCCGACACCGCGTAGCCGGCGTCGCTGAGCGCGGTCGCCAGCACGAACCGCACCGAGCGGTCGTCGTCGACCACCCATACCGTCGCACCGCCCTGGGCCATGTCCTTCCTCATTGCGTGGCCACCGCGGCAGCCGCCTCCGGATCGCCGCCCGCATCGTCCGGGGACAGCGGCAGCAGCAGCGTGAACACGGTATGGCCCGGGCGCGAGCGGTAGGCCAGCGAGCCGCGGTGCTCGCGCGCCACCTGCTGCGCCATCGCCAGGCCCAGGCCGCTGCCGTCGGCGCGGCCGGAGACCAGCGGCAGGAAGATCTGCTCGGCCAGCGCCTCGGGCACGCCGCGCCCGTCGTCGGCGATCTCCATGCGCAGCGCCAGTGGATGCACCTGCTCGCCGATGCGCACGCCGTACTCGGCGCGGGTGCGCAGGCTGACGTTGGCGGCGCCGGCCTGGATGGCGTTGCGCACCAGGTTCCAGACCGCCTGCACCAGGCGGTCGGGGTCGCCGCGCAGGGGCGGCAGGCTGGGGTCGTAGTCGCGCACCAGGCGCACCGCCCAGCCCGCTTCCTGCTCGGCCAGCCGGACCACCTGTTCCAGCACGCCGTGGATGTTGAGCGGCTGGTGCGGGCGCGTGGGCGCGGGCGAGACCAGTTGCTCGACCAGCGCGGTCAGCCGCTGCACTTCCGAGGCGATCAGGTCGACCAGTTCGCGCGAGTCGGCATCGCTGGTACGCCGCCCCAGCAGCTGCGCCGCGCCCTTGAGTCCGGCCAGCGGATTGCGCAGTTCGTGGGCCAGGCCCTTGAGGGCGGCCGACAGCGCCAGCGGCAATGCGCGGCTGGGGTCCTCGCCCGGAAACTCGTCGACCGGGTGCGCCTCGAGCAGGATCCCGCCATCGGCTTCGCGGGTCAGCCAGACATCGGCAAAGCGCGGCTCCCCGCCCAGGAACGCCAGCGCCACCCGGCGCAGGCGCAGCGGCCCGTCGGCCGCCTCCAGCGACGCCAGCGCGCCGCGCAGGCCATCGCCTTCGGCCTCCAGCGCCACCAGCGGCTGGTCGGGCAGGCGCTTCTGGCTCACCCCCAGCCAGCGCGCGAACGCCTGGTTGCAGCACACCACCCGGCCATGGCGATCGGCGCGCAGCACCGGCGTCACCAGCGGGTCGAGGGCGGAATCGGGGGTGGGGGACATCGCACCAATATAGTGCACCAGCCCCTAGGCCGCGCGCGCCGCCGCGGGCAGGGGTGTGGGGTGGCCGAGGCGCCCGTGGCCATGTGCGCACGGATGGATGCGGCCACCGCCGCCACGCTCCAGCGGACGAGTGCAGGCGGCTCCCTGCCCAATGGCCAGCATCAGTCAGACAAGGCGACCGGTCCGGCGGTCGGCTGGTCCAGCAGTCCAGTCCAGCAGTGCAGTCGGATCATCGTCCCGGGAATCGTCACCGTAGTCTCTGGATACTTCTGAAGGGCCGACCCCGAGATCGCCACAAGTGCCGGACATGGTGACCTGG
>Ga0233383_1000400_pt1 | contig 17216 bp, 15 predicted proteins | sample ElkDunMinimDraft_14_FD_191542 | JGI IMG/M metagenome (GOLD analysis project Ga0233383, IMG submission 191542) | Fecal eukaryotic communites from dung pellets of Tule Elk in California, USA - Elk Dung G16 | ecosystem: Host-associated > Mammals > Digestive system > Large intestine > Fecal | place...
AGGCGCACGCCCGGCTGCGCGCCGACGATCCCGTCGATCGTGTCCAGCAGGTCGTTGAGGACGAAGGGCTTCTCGAAGAACGCTCGCGCGCCGTGCTGCTCGACGGCGTCCTTGGCGAAGCGATCGCCCTTGAAGACGCCGCTCATCGCGATGCAGGGCACCCCGAGCCCTCGCAGGGTCTCGAGCACCTCGGCACCGCGGAGATCCGGAAGGAGGAGATCGACGACCGCCAGCGCGAAAGGCTCCTCCCGCGCGAGCGTGAGTCCCTCCCTGCCACTGTGGGCCGCGGTGGTGAGGTGGCCGCGGGCGCTGGTCGCGGAGACCAGCAGGGATGCGAGAGGGACCCCGTCTTCGATGATCAGCAGGCGCGCCATGGAGCGGGCGGGATCATAGCATCCGACTCCATGCAGACCCTCGGGTTCCATCACCTCGCCGTGCAGCTTCGCGACCCCGCCCGCGCAATCCCCTTCTACCGGGACGTGCTGGGCCTTCAGGTGCTCGAGCACCACCACCGTCCCGATGGGTCACTCCGGAGCGTCTGGATGGGCCTTCCCGACGGCGGGTTCCTCGCGCTGGAGGAGACTCCCCAGTCCCCGGCAAGCGCCGCGTTCCGTGACCCGCGCCCCGGCTGGCACCTGCTCGCCCTGCGCATCCGGGCGGCCGACCGCAGCGAGATCGAGGCACACCTGGCGCGCCACCAGGTGGAGATCGTCCACCGGACCGGCTGGACGATCTACGTGCGGGACCCGGAAGGGAACCGGATCGGCCTCAGCCACCACCCGGAGCCCGCCGATTGAAGGCGGGCCTCGGCCGAAGAGGCGGTCCGGGCAGCCTCCGGGGCGGACCACTCCCGAAAGGTGCCTCCGACGCTAGTCGACCATGTCGACGTTGAAGGCGACCCGCTGGTTGGCGCGCACGCTGAAGCGCTCCTCCCACTTCTGGCCGTTGACCAGGACGCTGACCTGGTGCTCCCCCTCGTAGAGCCCGACCTCCCGCTGGGTCCCCTTGCCGAGCGATTTCCCGTTCAGGATCACCTCGGCATCCGGAGGGGCCGTCACGGTCAGGTAGCCGCGCTCGAAGCCGATGTCGGCTGACGTGGTCTCACCGGGACGGACCGTGTAGCTGCGCGTGGCGGAGATGCCGTGCTCGCGGTTGGTCAGCCGCAGGGTGTGACGTCCGGGCTCGAGCTTCACCGAGAGCGGCGTCGTCCCCAGCGTCTTGCCTCCCAGGCTGACGGTCAGCTTCGGCATGCTGCTCAGGCTCAAGGTGCCCTCGCCCGCGGCGGTGGCGCCGGGCGCTGCCGCGGTCGCGGTGTCCGGCGCGGCCTGGTCGATCAGGTCGCCGCTGAGCGGCGCCACGGCGGCAGCCGGGACGATCTGTGCCGCAGGGGGCATCCCGCCAGCGGGGATGGTCCCGGCCGGAGCGGGGCGCGCTTCGACGATGGGGGCAGCGGGCGCGTCCGGCGTCGCAGCCGGTCCTCCCGATCGCTGGGTCCAGGCCGCATAGCCTCCAACTGCCAGGACGACCAGGGCGGCCAACACGCCCACGACCGCGCGCGCGGGCGTCCAGAAGCCGCGAGGCGAGGGGATCGGCGGCGCGGGCGAGGCCTCTCCCGTGCTCACCGTGGGGGGCGCCGCGGTCGCAGGGGGCGCGGCCACGGGCTTGGGCGCGGGGGCCTCGCGCTGGCGCTGCCAGTGCTCGCGCGCGTAGCGGGAGATGCCCTGATCGATGGTCTGCTGCCGCGCGGCACGCTGGATCTCGGTCGGCGGGCAGAGCGGCTGCAGCCAGGATGCGACCTCGACGTCGGAGGGCAGGGGGCGCCCCTCCATCGCCTCGATGATCGCCTCGCGCACTGCCAGGGCGCTGGGGTAGCGGCCGATCGCCTTCTTCGCGGTGCAACGCTCGATGACCTGTTGGAAGGACGCCGGGAGGGCCTCGGGAAGCCGAGCCAGCGATCCCATCAGGACCGCCTGATCGAGATCCTGTGCGTCGGAGAAGGGCCGCCTGCCGGTGAGGCACTCGTGGAGGATGAGTCCCAGGAGGAACACGTCCGTCCCGACGATCACCGCCTCGCGGCCGCCGACGACCTGCTCCGGGGCGCAGTACAGCCGCCGGTTCACCACCCGGCGTCCATCCCGCTCGCGCGGCGCGACCGAGAGCGCTCCGTAGCCGGTGACCTTGCAGGAGCCGCTGAAGGCGACCATCACCGTCTCGGGCCGCAGGTCGCCGTGCACCAGCGGCGTGCCATCGTCGTTGCCGGCCATGTGGGCGTAGTGGACGCCCTGGGCCATGTCCGCGACCAGGCGTGCGGCGATCGCCACGGGCATCGCACCGCCGCGCTCGAGCAGCGTTCTCAGGCTTTCCCCGTCCGCGTATTCGGTCACGCGGGCCGCGCCCTGCTCGAGCCGGGCAAGGCCGTAGACCCGGCTGATGTGCGGGTGCTCCAGCTGGGTCGCGCGCGCGGTCTCCCTCTCGAGCGCCCTGACGGCCTCGGGATCGGAGGTCACCTCCTCGGGTGCGAAGATCAGCACCACCGGATGCGCACTGCCGTCAGGCTCCACCCCGAGGCCCAGCTGGGCGCGGGAGGGGCTTCCGGGGCTCAAGGGCCCCAGGACTCGGTACTCGACCTGGTTCATTCTGGCCCCATGCTAGGTGTTCGCGGCCAAGACCTCAAAACGGCAGCGTCAGGTAGTAGGCGGAGCGCCCACGTTGGATGACCAGCAGGACCGAGCTCTTCCCCCTGGCCGCGACCAGGGCCTCCCTCAGGTGCGCCTCGGTGGTCAGTCGCTTGGAGTCGAGCCGCAGCAGGCCATCTCCCTCCCGGAGGCCCGCCTCGGCCGCCGGCGAATCCGCGCGAATGCCGGTCACCAGGAGTCCCCCTCGCACCGGGCGGACCTGGACACCCAGGCGCTCCCAGGCCAGGGCCGCCGCGCGCTCGGCCGGGTACTCCACGGCGGTGACCGGAAGGCGCAGCTGCTTTCCGTCCCGGAAGATCAAGAAGGGGATCTCGGCGCGGGCGGGGTAGCCGCGCATCCGGACCCGGAAGTCCTCGGGGCCCTTGACCCGCGAGCCGCCGACCTCGGCGATCAGGTCGCCGACGCGGATGCCGGCGCCCTCGGCCGGACTGCCCGCCTCGATCGAGGACACCACCACGCCATAGCTGCGATCCCAGCCCAGCCCCTTGGCCATCCGCCGCGTGAGCTGGGCGGCGGTGATGCCCACCCAGGCGGGGCGGACCTTCCCGTGCTCGGTCAGCTCGGCGATGATCCGCCGGACCTTGTCGGCGGGGATCGCAAAGCCGATCCCGCGCGCGCCCGCGTAGATGGCGGTGTTGATGCCGATCACCTCTCCGGCCACGTTGAGGAGCGGTCCCCCGGAGTTTCCGGGGTTGATGGCCGCGTCGGTCTGGATGAAGTCGTTGAAGACCCTCCCGCCGGCCTCGAAGCTGCGGCCGGTCGCGCTCACCACGCCCACCGTCACGGTCTTCTCCAGCCCGTAGGGACTGCCGATGGCGATCGCGGTCTCCCCGATCAGCAGGTCCGCGCTGGTCCCCAGCTTCGCCGCGGGCAGCGGCGTCGCCGAGCGCACCCGGAGGACCGCCAGGTCGTTCTCCGCGTCGCTGCCCACCACCTCGGCATCGAGCTGGCGCCCGTCGGCCAGCTGGACGTGCACGGCGCTGGCGCCCCGGATGACGTGATCGTTGGTGACGATGAGCCCCGAGGCGTCGATCAGGACGCCCGAGCCCAGGCCGTCCACGGGGATGCCCTCCGCGTCACCGGAACGTTGGCGGAAGCGCCGCTCCACGCCCTGCTCGGTCCCGATGAAGACCACTGCCGGACCGGCCCGCTCGACGACCTCCACCACCGCGCTGCGTCGGCTGATGGACTCGGCACCGGCGTCGAAGGACGGGGTGAGCGTCAGAAAAACCACGAAGAGGGGCTGCAGCATCCGTTGCATCCAGACCGATCCTTCCCGCGCGTGTCGTCACTTGGACGGACGAACCGTTGAACGCCCATCAGGCTTCCAGATTGACCTTGGGTCGACCCTCCTATCCTCTCTACAGGTGGCAAACGGCGTCGGGAACTCCCGGCGGGCTGCGAGGGTGCCCGGAGTGGGTGGGGCACCGATTGGGGAGACGGCCGATGAGTCTTGTGCTCGTGGTGGATGACGAGCCGGCAGTCCTCGAGGTCCTCGAAGAGGTCCTCGGGGACCTGGGACACGAAGTCATACGCGCCTACGACGGCGTCGAGGCGCTGGAGGTCGCGCGCGTCCGACGCCCGGATCTGGTGGTGACGGACCACATGATGCCGCGCTTGAGCGGGGCGGAGCTGTGCAAGGCCCTGCGCGCGGACCCCGAGCTGGCGGCCATCCCGGCGATCATGCTGTCCGCGGCGCGGACCAGCGGGGTCCCCGAGGCCCAGGCCTTCCTCTCCAAGCCCTTCGAGCTCACCGAGTTCGAAGCGGTGGTCGAGCGCGTGCTCCGCGCGTCCGCGGCGGCGCCCCGCAGCGTCGAGACGTCCCGGCCGCCTCCCGACGCGGTCCTGCGCGAGGTGGCCGCCCAACTGGAGCCGACGCTCCTCCGGGCCCGGGCGGCGCTGGGGCTGCCGGACGGGCAGGGCGCGGAGGAGGGCCTCCCGATGCAGCGGGCGCTCGCGCGGGAGCTGGACGTGCTCGAGGCGCTCCGCCACTCGCTGCTCGACGCCGCGGCGCTGTCGGAGGGGAAGGTCACCCTGGTGCGCGAGCGCGCGGATCTGGGCGCGCTGCTCCAGGCACAGGTGCAGGCCTATCAGGCGCGCGGCGACGGAGAGGTCCGCCTGACGCTTCCGGAGGACCCGGTGCACCTGTCGGTGGATCGCAGGCGGATCGAGCAGCTGGTGGACGCGCTCCTTCGAGCGGTCGGATCTGGTGGCGCCAGCGCGGTGCGGGTCGAGGTGACCCAGATCCAGGGCGATGCCAGCGCGACCCTGTCCTTCAAGCGGGAGGGGGCGACGGATGGCGCCCCGCTCGACCCGGCCTCGCTGGGGCTCTACGTGGCCGGTGCGCTCGCGCGCCTCCACCGTGGAACGCTCTGGGTGGATGCGGGCGCCGCGCAGACGAGTCCATCGCTGCGCGTGGTGCTCCCCCGGGCCTGAAAGGGAAGGGGCTCCCTCGGGGCCCCCGAGGGGGCGTCCGGCCAGATCCCGGGGCGCGGGGCCTCGAGGGCGGAGGTCCGCGGTCACCCCTTCGAGCCCTGCCTTCGAGCCCTGCTGGCGACCCCTGCTGGCGACCCCTGCTTTCGAGCCGTGCTTTCGAGCCCTCGGCGCCGGCTCCTGCATGGCCAGCCCGGTCGGCGCATCTCCAGCCCCCGCAGGGCGGACCGGTCCGCCCGGGGGCCGTCATCCCGAGGAGGGCCGGTCGCCGGTTGGGGATCAGCGCTGCTGGGACTTCAGCGCCCAGCCGATGAGCTTGTAGAGCAGGCGCGCACCGACGTTGCCGTCCCACTCGTCGCCCTCGGGGCCGGGGGCGACCTCGTTGAGATCGAACCCGACGATGGTCCGTCCGCTCTCGACCACGCCGGCGATGAGCGCGGTGGCCTCGGCGAAGGAGAGACCCCCGGGGACCGGGGTCCCGGTGTGCGGGCACAGCACGGGGTCCAGCCCGTCGATGTCGAAGGAGATGAAGACCTCGCGGGGAAGGGTCTCGACCACCTCGCGGACGATCTCCCGCCAGGTGCCGCCGGCCAGCTGGCGCTGCTTGTTCTTCGCGTCGAAGAACGCCACCACGCGGCCGTTGGACGCCTGGATGTAGTCGAACTCCTCCTCGCAGAAGTCGCGGATGCCGACCTGGACCAGCCGCCCGACCTGGGGGATGCGGTCGGCGACGTTGCGCATGATCGACGCGTGGCTCCAGGTGAAGCCCTCGTAGGCGTCGCGCAGATCGGCGTGGGCGTCCACGTGCAGCACGCCCATCCCCGGGTGCTTCTCCGCCACGGCCTGGATGAGCCCGAAGGGGGTGCCGTGATCCCCGCCGACGCCGCCCACCAGCTTTCCCTGGGCGATCCACCGGCTCGCGGTGGCGTGGACCCACGCGTTCATCTTCTCGCAGGCCTGGTTCACCGCCTCCGCCGCCGCCACCAGCTCGGGCCGATCCGGATGCACACCACCCGCATCGATCACCTTCTGCGCCTCGACCTTGGCCGCGTCGTTCCAAGCGCGGACCTCGTCCGACAGCTCGAGCATGTGGATGCCCTGCTCGTAGGGGCGCCCGGTCTCGAGGTCGAAGAGGTCCACCTGACGCGAGGCCTCCAGGATGGCCGCGGGGCCGTCCGCGGCGCCTCCGCCGTAGGAGGTGGTGGCCTCGAAGGGGACGGGCACGAGGATGACGCGCGCCTCCTCGGCGGAGTGGGGAAGTCCGAAGGCGCCCGAGCCAGGCTGGGACGCGGAGTTGGGATCGAAGGAGAGTGCCATGTGATTGGGGCGAGACCTTATGGGTTGGGCGTCCGCACGCAACGCCTGACGGACCCGATTCCCTCCGGAGGGGCGGCCCGCGCTACCAGCGCAGGACCTGCTTGCCCAGCCCGGCCGAGCGCTGCATGTACTCCATCGCCGCGGGAAGCTCCGCCATGGGAAGGACCCGGTCGATCACCGGCGAGAGGGCACCGGACTCGAAGAGGGGGAGGGCGCGCCGGGCGAAGTCGCGGGCGAGGGCGATCTTCTCCTCGATCGGCCGGGAGCGCAGGACGGTTCCGGTGATGCTCGCCCTCGAGCGGAGCAGCCGCCCGAGCGGAAGGGCGGCCTCGTTCCCTGCGAGCAGCCCCACCAGGATCACCCGGCCGCGCGGGGCCAGCGCCTCGACCGACTCGGGGAGGTAGGCCCCGCCCACCAGATCCAGCACCACGTCCGCGCCCCCCACGAGGTCGCGCACCGCCTGGGCGAAGCGGGGCGGGCCCGCGTCCACCTTCAGCGGGTGATGGACGCCCAGCCGCAGGAGCCCCTGCAGCTTCTCCGCGCTCCGGCTGGTTCCGATCACCGTCGCGCCGGCGTGCGCGGCCAGCTGCGAGGCCGCGGTGCCCACTCCGGAGGTCACCGCGTGGATCAGCACCCGCTCGGCCCCGCGCAGCCCGGCCTGGAGGAAGAGCGCGTCGTAGGCCGTGAGGAAGGCCTCGGGGATGGCTGCCGCCTGCTCGAACGTCAGGCTGGACGGGACGGGCAGGGCCTCGCGCTCGTGGGTGAGCAGCTCCTCGGCGAAGGCGCCGCCCCCCACCAGCCCCATCACCCGATCTCCGGGCTTGAACGCCGTGACGCGCGCGCCGACCTCGAGCACCTCTCCGGCGTACTCGAGGCCGGGGATGTCGTCCGGGACCCCGAAGGGCGCGGGGTAATGGCCACGCACCTGCAGCAGATCGGCGCGATTGAGGGCCGTGCAGACCACGCGGACGCGCAGCTCGTCGGGACCCGGGATGGGCGCGGGGCGCTCCTGGAGCGCGAGCGAGCGGCTGGCGGACTCGATGCAGTAGGCCTGCATGGTGTGGCACCTCTTGGGCGAAGGGGGAGGGGGGTGCGGCGCTGCGAGCCGACCTGTCGCGCGGGCGAGCGCCGACGGGGAGTGCCCGACTGGAACCCCGGGGGCCAGGTACCCTAACCTCCCCGAAGAGACTGGTCCCCGGGACCGTTGCCGTTTATGCAGGGTCCGACGATGTCCAAGCTCCGCTGTCCCATCTGCAAGCAGGAAGCCGCGCCACGCGCAACCAACCCCTCGTTCCCGTTCTGCTCCCAGCGCTGTCGCGCGGTGGATCTGGGGCGTTGGCTGGGCGAGGAGTACCGCGTCGCGACCACCTCGGCCGAAGAGGAAGAGGACGGCGCGCCCGAGGCCGGAGTGCGTGAGACGTCGCGAGACCTGCAGTGAGGGGGTTCTGCGATCTGCACTGCCATCTGCTGCCCGGCGTGGATGACGGCGCGCGGACGTCCGCGGAGTCGCTGGAGATGGCGCGGGCGCTGGTGAGCCTCGGCTTCGACACCGTCGCGCCCAGCCCGCACGCGCGGCCCGAGTACGCGTCCGTGGAGATGATCGACGCGCGCCGCGCCGAGCTGACCGAGGCCCTGGACGCCGCGAAGATCCCGCTGCGCCTGGCTCCCAACGCGGAGAACCTGCTGGACGCCGACTTCATGGCGACGCTCGGGACCCCGCGAGCGCGACTGCTCGGGGCGGGCAGCGTGGTCCTGGTGGAGCTCCCCTACGCGGCGCCCGTGCCGGCCCTGCTCGAGCTGCTCTTCCGCATCCGCGTGAAGGGTCTCACCCCCCTCATCGCGCACCCCGAGCGCTGCCTGGAGTTCGAGCGCAAGGGTCGCGCGGCCGAGGCGGTCCGCGCCGGCGCCCTGCTCCAGCTCGACGTGGGCGCGCTCATCGGGCGCTACGGCTCCACCGCAGGAAGGCTGGCCACCAGCTTCCTCGAGCAGGAGCTGTACGCGGTCGGCGCGACGGATCTGCACGGCGCTGCCGGAGCCCTCGAGTGGGTGGGCAAGGCGCTGCGCGAGCTGCAGGTCAAGGTCGGCGAGGCGCACCTGCAGCGCCTGCTGTCGGAGAATCCGCATCGACTCCTCGAGGGGCACCCGCTTGAAGGCTGAGGTCGCGCAGTCGGCAGGGGGACTCGACGGACGCAAGGTGCTGCGGCTGGTCGCGAGCGTGGGCGTCACCGGCCTCTTCACGTGGTGGGCCTTTCGGGACACCGACTGGTCCCAGCAGTGGCAGAGCCTGAAGGGCGCCAGCTACCTCTGGCTGCTGCCGCACATGGCCGTCCTGTTGGTGATCCACCTGCTGCGCACGGTGCGATGGGGAATGCTCCTCTCGGGGATCGAGAAGGTTCCCTTCCGCCCGCTCAACGAGGCGAGCGCCATCGGCTTCATGCTGCTGTTGGTGCTGCCCTTCCGGCTCGGAGAGTTCGCGCGGCCGATGCTCATCGCGCAGCGGACCGGGATCCGACGCAGCGCGGCCATGACCACCGTCGTGCTCGAGCGCATCGTCGATGGCCTGTTCATCGCGGTGCTCGCGCGGGTGGTGTTGCTCTTCGTTCCCATCGATCCGGCGCAGTCACGCCTGATCGTCACCGGCGCAAACCTCATGTTCCTCGGGTTCGGCGGGGGCCTGGTGTTCCTCGTCTTCGCGGCATGGCAGCGCCCGCGCGCCATCGCGCTCATCCGCGCGACGCTCGGGCGGGTGGCCCCGGCGATGGGGGAGAAGGCAGCCGGAATCGTCGACACCTTCATCGGAGCGCTGCGCGCGCTGCCGGGATGGAGGCAGACCACGGGGTTCTTCGTCGTGACGGGCGTCTACTGGGCGCTCAGCGGCCTGGGCATGGCGATCCTGGCCTTGGCCTTCGACTGCTCGGGGGCGGTGAGTGGGACCTGCCAGCCGCTCCAGCTGGGCGTCGGCGAGGCGATGGTCCTGCTGTGCGTGGTGGTGGTCGGCATCATGATCCCGGCAGCACCCGGCATGATGGGGACCTTCCAGTGGGCGGTGAAGTTCGGCCTCGGCCTCTTCCTCCCCGCCAGCGTCGTGAACTCCAGCGGGCTGGCCTACGCCAACGTGCTGTGGCTCACCCAGACGCTGCAGCAGGTGCTGCTGGGCCTCCTGGTGATGTCCTGGAGCGCCGTGTCGTTCCGGGAGATCACCGGCAAGCTCGCCTCGGACGCGGACCCTTCCTGAGGTCCGTGACGTCCGCCGCGTCTTGAGCCGAGCCCCCGTTCAGTCCCAGTTGCGATCGACGAACCGGACGATCGCCTCGAGCAGGGTCGAGGGGCGCTGTGCGCGCGGCAGCGAGGCCTTGCGGCGCTGACCCTGGGTCGATGCCGCGGCGGAGCGGAGGAGCAGCGCGTTCCACTCGGGGACGCTGATCGGGCGGGGGGCGGCGGTGCGGGGCGGCATGGGTTACTCGGCCTTCCCGTACTTCGAGAGCAGGTTCTCGACGGCCTCGCGCAGGTACTCGCTCTGCGCGATGCGCGTCTTGCGCGCGAGCAGGCGTAGACGCTCCACCTGGAGCTCGGGGACGAGCACGTGGGTGGAGACCACTTCCGGGGTCTTGTCCGTGGCGGAGGACGAGGTGCTGTGGACGACCTCGGCGGAGACGGCGACGTCTTGCATGGCGGATCCCTTCCCTGACTTGAAGGCCGATCCGGAAGCGCTACAGGTCGCTACCGATCGGTTGCCCGGGATTGTGTGGCCGATGCAAGGACCGTCAAGAAAGCGGTCGCTCTAGCGACGGCGAAGGGAGTACTTCCCGATCGCGTAGATGGCGCGGACGCCGTCCTTCCAGCCGATCTTCTTGCCCTCCGCGTAGGTGCGCCCGTGGTAGCTGATGGGCACCTCGTACACGCGCAGGTTGCGGCGGGCGATCTTGGCGGTGATCTCCGGCTCGAAGCCGAAGCGATCCTCCTCGATGGTGATGCCCGCGAGGACCTCGGCGCGGAAGGCCTTGTAGCAGGTCTCCATGTCGGTGAGGTTCAGGTCCGAGGTCATGTTCGAGGCCATCGTCAGCGCCTTGTTGAGCACGGTGTGCCAGAAGTAGAGCACCCGCCGCGGGCTGCCGATGAAGCGGCTTCCGTAGACCACGTCGGCCGCACCGTCGACGATGGGCTGGATCACGCGGACGATGTCGCGCGGGTCGTACTCGAGGTCCGCGTCCTGGACGATGACGATGTCCCCGCTGGCCTCCGCGAAGCCCCGACGCAGCGCCGCGCCCTTCCCGGAGTTCCGCTCCTGGAACACGATCCGCAGCGTGTTCTCGTTCTTCGGCGCGCCCCCGAGCAGCGGGAGGCCCTGCTCCTTCAGCGCGGCGAGGAACTCGCGGCTGCCGTCCGTCGAGCAGTCGTCGACGATCACGAGTTCCTTGGGGAAGTCGACCTCGACCACGCGGCGGAGCAGCTCGGCCAGCGTCGGGAGCTCGTTGTAGACGGGGATGACGAGGGTGGTGCGCATGGCCCCCGCGATTAGTCCAAGGCGCTCCCCGATTCCAGCGGTCGCTGCAGGGGCGTGCGCCACCACGCTTCCTGGGGCGGTGGCGCCGGGGGCTCGACGGGGGCACCGACCCGCGGGGTCAACAGCGGCACGCCCAGGCGCGCGGCCTCGTCCCACAGTCGCTCCAGCGGCTCGCTCCAGCCGTGCAGGGCCAGGTTGAAGGTGGCCCAGTGGATCGGCAGCAGCTTCCCGCCGCCGAGCTGCCCGTGCGCCACCAGCGCCTGATCCGGCCCCAGGTGGATGCCGCCCCACGAGGGGTGGAACGCGCCGACCTCGAGCGCGATCACGTCGAAGGGCCCGTGGCGCGCGCCGATCTCGGGGAACTCGGGGGCCAGGCCCGAGTCACCGCTGAAGAAGGCGCGGTGCGCCGGGCCCCGGATGACCCAGGAGGCCCAGAGCGTCCGGTCGCGATCGTGCAGCGCGCGTCCGGAGAAGTGCTGTGACGGGGTCGCCACGAGCTGGACGTCGGTGCCGGGGACGGGCGCCTGCTGCCACCACTCGAGCTCGGTGATCCGGGCGGGATCCACGCCCCAGGCCTCCAGGTGCGCGCCCACCCCGAGCGGCACGAAGAACGGGAGCTTCATGGCGTCCAGCGCGCGGATGCTGTGCATGTCGAGGTGATCGTAATGATCGTGGGAGATCACCACCGCGTCCGGTCGCGGGAGCTCGTGGAGCTGCAGCGGCGGCGCGTGGAAGCGCGCGGGGCCCACCAGCGAGGAGGGCGAGGCGCGCTGGCCGAACATCGGATCGGTGAGGATCCGCGCGCCGTCCAGCTCCAGGAACAGCGTCGAGTGGCCGAGCCACGTCACGCGCAGGCCGCTCCGGGGGGCCTGGGCGAGCTCGGCCCGCGGATCGTGCAGCGGGATGGGGAAGGGCGGGGAGCGCTGCTGGGGACCGAAGAGCTGTTCCCCGAGCAGCGCGAACCAGTCGGCGTCCGCCTCGATCATCCTCGCGGGCGCGGAGTTGGTGAAGGCGCCGTCGAAGAAGCGCGCCGAGCGCTGCATGCGCTCGAGGCGCGCGCCCTCCGGCTCGCCACCGAAGGCGTCCAGCCACCCGGTCGAGGCGGCGAGCAGGACGATCAGGAAGGTCGCCATCAGCACGAGCAGCGCGAAGAGGCGACGGATCAGGGGCGATGGGCGGCGCATGGGAGGGCACCTCCACTAGCACCGCCGCCCGCGCGCGGCACCCTGCTACTGCAGCGAGGGGGGCGCCTGGACCTTCTCCTTCTCCTCGTCATCGGCGGTGAAGCCGTTCTGGGCGGGAGCCAGCGAGGCCTCTCCGGGGGGCAGCGCCGAGGGGGAGAGGCGCCCTTCCCGCGGCCCGTTCTCCTGGACCGAGTGGTAGTCGCGCTCGGTGATCAGGCGCGCGCCGCGCTTGGAGAACAGGTAGTTCAGCGTCCAGTCGAAGAAGACCGCGAGCCGGTTGCGGAAGCCGATCAGGGTGAAGACGTGGACCAGCAGCCACTCCACCCAGGCCAGGTAGCCGGTGTGGCGCATGCGACCCAGCTGGGCCACCGCCCGGTGCTTGCCGATGGTCGCCATGATCCCCTTGTCCTTGTAGACGAACTTCTGCCGCGCTCCTCCGCGGACGCTGGCCAGGATGTTCCTGGCGGCCAAGCGCCCCATCTGCTGCGCCGCGGGGGCAAGCCCCGGGGTCAGCTTCCCGTCCACCTCGGCGTGCGCGATGTCGCCCACCGCGAAGGCCGACGGGTGGCCGGGGATGGAGAGGTCCTCGCCCACGTAGACGCGCCCGGCGCGATCCACCTGGACGCCCATGTCCCGCGTCATGCGCTGCGCCTCGACGCCGGCGGCCCAGATCACGGTGCGCGCCTGGATGCGCTCGCTCCCGCCGATCTGCACGCCCTGCAGATCGACGCTCGTGACGAGCGCACCGAGGCGGACCTCGACCCCGAGCGCTTCCAGGTCACGCTTGGCGTGCTCGCTCAGCCGCGGATCGAAGACCGGGAGGATGCGCGGTCCGCCCTCGAGGAGCACCACGCGCGCGGTGGAGGGGTTGATGCGGCGGAAGTCGCGCACCAGCACCGTCCGCGCGATGTCCGCGATGGCGCCAGCGAGCTCCACACCGGTGGGCCCCCCGCCGACGACCACGAAGTTGAGCAGGGCGCGCTGGACCTCCGGGTCGCGCTCGTTCTCCGCGCGCTCGAAGGCCACCAGGATCCGCCGGCGGATCTCCGTCGCCTGCGCCAGCGTCTTCAGGCCCGGCGCGAAGCTCTCCCACTCGTTCTTGCCGAAGTAGCTGTGCTGTGCGCCGCAGGCGAGGATCAGGTAGTCGTAGGGCACCGGGGGGATGCCCTCGACCCGCACGTTCTTGCCGGCCAGGTCGATCCCGACGACGCGCCGCAGGCGCACCATCACGTTCTCGGCGTCCCGGAACTCCGAGCGGATCGGCACCGCGATGTCGGAGGGGTTCAAGCCCGCGGTGGCCACCTGGTAGAGCAGGGGTTGGAAGAGGTGGTAGTTGCGCTGATCGAGCAGCGTCACGAACACCTCGTCGTGTCCGGCGAGCACCTTGGCCGCCGCGAGTCCCGCGAAGCCGCCCCCCAGGATCAGCACGTGCTTCTGACCCGGCTTCATGGGGACCGCGCTCCGGATGGCGGTCTGCTCGGACAACTGGATCTCGGACATGGGCTCTCAGCTCCTCTCGTCGTGCCCAGGCTGGCGCCAGGCCCTTCCAAGGCAATGCCGCCCGCCGACCCCGGTTCGATCGAGTCCGAGCCGGGGTGGCAGGGCACCCGGTAGAGGCGCCTGCGACCCTCGCCGTCCGACGGCCGCGACCGGAGGGCCCGATCCGATCCGTCCCCAATGGGTAAAGAGGCTGCTGCGCGGCGGCAACGTGCGGACCGCAGGCGAGCTGACGGCGGCTCGATCCGGCCGCAAGGCGCCCATCAGGCGAAGTGATAGGCCGACAGCCGCACGCCCATGAAATCGTCGTTGTAGGGCACGGTGGCCCGGTCGTCGCCCGCCGCGCCGGCGACCACCATCAGCGGCAGCAGATGCTCCTCGCGGGGGTGGACGGCGCGGGCGGCAGGCGCCTGCGTCCACTCGATGAGCCGCCGGTCCCTCTCGGAGGCCTCCAGGGCCGCGGTCTCCCGCAGCCACGCGTCGAAGCGCTGGGAGATCGGGCCGGCGTCCGGATGCATGAACCCGCGCATGTTGTGGTAGCTCATCCCGCTGCCGACGATGAAGACCCCCTCGTCGCGCAGGGGACGCAAGGCCCGCCCCAGCTCCAGGTGCAGGCGCGGGTCCAGCCCCCGGACCAGGGACAGCTGCACCACCGGCAGCTGGGCCTCCGGGTAGGCGACCTTGAGGGGCACGAAGGTCCCGTGGTCGAAGCCGCGATCGGGCGCGGCGCCGGTGCGCAGGCCGGACTGCTCGAGGAGCGCTCGCACGCGGGCCGCGAGCCCCGGATCGCCGGGGGCCGGCCAGGTCAGCCGGTAGGACTCCGGGGGAAAGCCGTAGTAGTCGAAGTAGAGCGCGGGGGACTCACCGGTGGTCACCGTCGGGACGTCCTCCTCCCAGTGCGCGGAGATCACCAGGAGCGCCCGGGGCGGGGTGCGCGGGACCTCCGGGAGGGCCTCGAGGTAGTCGAGCAGGCCCTGGAAGCCGGCGCCTGGGCCCATGCCCATGTCCACGAAGGGCCAGGGGCCGCCGCCGTGGGGAAGAAAGACCACCGGCTGGCGGCCGTCGCCGGCCGGGCGGGTCACGCTGTCGTCCGAGGAGGCGACGGGGGCGCCGCCCGGGCGCCCCAGGGTGCCGGCCGCCGCGGCCAGGCCGGCTGCGCCGACCACTCCGCCGACCAGTGCGGCCCTGCGGGTGAGTCCCTTGGCGTGGGGGTCTTCGTGCTGGCTCATGTCGTTCCTGTTCCGGGCGCGGGGTGCGTGGACGTGAAGGGTGCCCGGGACTGGACGAGCGGGAGAGGGAGCGAGGCGGGGATGGTGGAATCGGCTCCCCGCTCGGGACGGTCCCGGGCACGCCCTTGATTATCGCGTCACCTCCGGGATGGCAGCCGAACCAACCCGCCCGGTGTGTCCGTCCCACAGGACAATCCGACCCGGAGCGTCCCCGGCGCTCGCGCGGGCGCCAAGCGGGGGCCGGCCGGGGACCGTCACGGCACGATCCGGCGCAGCACGTGGTTGCCCGAGTCGGAGACCAGCACGCTGTCGTCCCCGGCGATCACCACCCCGGTGGGCGCGACCACGTCGGACTCGGCGCCGGTGCCAAGCCGGGTCCCGACGCGGCCGGATCCGGCGAACGTGTAGACCTGGGTGTCGGCGGCCCCGGCCCCGGGGACGATCTTGCGGATGCGGTGGTTGGCGGTGTCGGCCAGGAAGACGTGACCGGAGGCGTTGACGCCCATCCCCATCTGGGCGCGGAAGCGGGCGCTCGGGCCGGGACCGTCGGCGAAGCCGAGTGCGCGCTCGTCGCGGCCGGCGATGCTCCGCACCGCGTGGGGCGCGGCGAGCGAGACGCGGCGCACCCGCTGCCAGGCGTCGAAGACGAACAGCTCGCTGCCGCCGACCCCGAGGGCCAGCGCGCTCGGATTGTTGAAGGACGCGCTCGATCCCTGCTCGGCGTCGACGAGGCGGCTGCCGCTCCCGTTGCCGGCCAGGGTGCTCACCTGACGGGTCGCCGCGTCGATCCGCCGGATGCGCTGCCCGGCCTGATCCGCGACGTAGAGATTGCCCGCCGAGTCGACGGTCAGCGCGGTGGGGCGCTTGAAGCGGGCCTGATCCCAGGGCCCGTCGCGGAAGCCCTGGCTTCGGGTGCCACCGGCCCAGGTGCTGACGACCCAGCCGTGCTCGGTCTGGACGATCCGGCGGATCAGGTGGTTGTCGCTGTCGGCCACGAAGATCGCGCCGGTGGGGGACACCGCGACCCCGGTCGGGTAGCGGAACATGGCCTGGTCGGCCGGCCCGTCGCGAAACCCGTTGAGCCCGTTGCCCGCCACGGTGCTCACCGTGCGCGCCGCGTCGGTGCCGACCATCCGGATCCGGTGGTTTCCGGTGTCCGCGACCACGACCGCTCCTCCCGGCATGCGGGCGAGGCCCGTCGGTCCGTTGAAGAGCGCCTGGCTCCCCGGGCCATCTCGATGCCCGCCGCCGCTCGGCGTGCCCGCGAAGGCCTCGACCCTGGCGGCCCACAGCGCGGTGGGGGCCGAGGCGGCGGGGATGGCGGGATCCTGGGGCGTCCTCACCGTCGGCTCTCGGCGGTGATCGAGGCCGCGCTCGAGGACGTTGAGCGTCATGCGGGCCACCCGCGCGTCGTAGAGCTCGGGATCGTCCGAGAGCGCCAGGGGCCAGTAGATGGTCCCCGCCGAGAAGATCATGCGTCCGGACGGCAGGCGCCGATCGACGACCTGGGAGCGGGTGGGGATGCCCTCGGCCGTGAGCAACGGGCTGTCCATGCTGATGGTGGTCCCCACCGGGGCGCCGGTCGAAGGGACGCGATCGGACTCGTAGCCCAGCAGGCCGTGCAGGAGGGCGCCGCGCTGAAGTCCGGTCCCGGCCATCAGCCAGTGATCCGGATCCGCGACGACCAGGGGAAAGGGGATGACCTGCCAGCCCTCGTACATGCTGCCGAAGAGCAGGCTCTCCGGGTGCGGGGACGGATCATCGCGAAAGCGCACGGTGCTGCCGGGCTGCGCGTCCCGTTCGGGCAGGTTCTTGTAACAGACGATCCTGCGCAAGGGCGCTCCGCCGGCGCCCTTCTCGAAGCGGATGCGCCAGTAGGCGCCGTTGCCACCGAAGTAGGCCAGGCTCATCTGGCCGGTGCCCAGCGCGCGATCCACCTGGGAGCGCTGCTGGCTGGTCCAGTACTCGTCATGGCCGCCGTGGACGAAGAGGCCGATCCCCTCCAGCAGGTTGGGCGCGCGCTCGAAGTCCATGCTGGTGGTGTAGGTCACGTCGTAGCCGTGTCGCTCCATGAAGCGGGCGAGGTGGACCTCCCAGCGCAGGACCTGGCCTGCGCCCTCGTCGTCGCGATAGGGCCTGTCGTAGGAGACGTGCGAGGCCTTTCCGCCGGGCAGGGGCAGGGCGGTCGCGTACAGGCTGTGGTTCCCGTACTCGTTGTAGGCCTGGTAGGTGTTGAAGGCCGCCTGGAGCATCACGTCGGCGGCGCGCTGATCGCGCACCACGAACGAGGCGTAGCGCTTGAACCCGTCCGCGCGCGTGAGCTTCACCACGTAGATGCCGCTGACCCAGTCCTCAC
>Ga0233383_1000401_pt1 | contig 17211 bp, 12 predicted proteins | sample ElkDunMinimDraft_14_FD_191542 | JGI IMG/M metagenome (GOLD analysis project Ga0233383, IMG submission 191542) | Fecal eukaryotic communites from dung pellets of Tule Elk in California, USA - Elk Dung G16 | ecosystem: Host-associated > Mammals > Digestive system > Large intestine > Fecal | place...
CCAGCGTGAGGCGTTCCGGGCGCACATCGCGCTCGCCAAGGAGCTCGGGCTGGCGATGCAGATCCACGACCGCGACGCGCACGCGCAGGTCATCGACGTCCTGCGTGCCGACGGCGCGCCCGAGCGCACCGTCTTCCACTGCTTCTCGGGTGACGCCGAGATGGCCCGCCTGTGCGCCGAGCAGGGCTGGTACCTGTCCTTCGCCGGGCCCGTGACCTACAAGGCCAACGACGAGCTCCGTGCGGCCCTGCGCGCCGTCCCGCTCGAGCTGGTGCTCGTCGAGTCCGACGCCCCGTACCTGACGCCGCACCCGTTCCGCGGCCGGCCCAACGCGCCGTACGTCGTCGCGCACACCGTGCGGGCCATGGCCGAGGTGGTCGACCGCCCGCTCGAGGACGTCTGCGCCACGGTGTCGGCGACGTCCGAGCAGGTCTACGGGCCGTGGTGAGCCCGGACCCAGGGCTTTCCAGCAGGTCTCGGTTCGGTTACGGTCTGGTGCTCGTGCGAAGGTCGAGGACGCGGCGTGCTTCCCCAGGGGGGCCTGGCGTCGTCACGACCGGGCGCAAGGGCCTGGCTCCGCTCGGCAAGGGCCGGCGTCACGTGCTGCACGGGGTGGTGCTCCTGGCCCTCGTAGCGAGCACCTTCGCCTACACCGACGCCCACAAGTCCGTGACGATCGACTACGACGGCACCGTGAAGACCGTCACCGCGTACGGCAGCACCGTGGAGGACGTGCTCGGGTACCACCGCATCGCCGTGCGCCCGGACGACCTGGTGCAGCCCGGGCTGTCGTCCGCTGCCGTCGACGGCGGCGAGGTCGTCGTCCGGTCGAGCCGTGCGGTGACGGTCGAGATCGACGGTCAGGAGCTCACCTTCCCGACGACGGCCCACACGGTGGGCGAGCTTCTCGCCGCGCTCGGGCCCCGCGGCGACGGCGCGCTCGCGTCGGCGTCGCGCTCGAGCCCGCTGGGCCGGGACCCGGTGCGCGTCTCGACGCTCAAGACCGTCCAGGTCGTGGTGGACGGCTCGGTCGTCCCCCTGCGCACGACCGAGGCCACGGTCCGGGGCCTGCTCGAGGACGTGGGCATCACGCTCGGGCCCGACGACCGCACCTCGGTGCCCCTGGGCGCGGCCGCGGTCGACGGGATGGTCGTCATGATCAGCAGGGGCGACACGGGCTCGGACACGGTGACCGAGGTGATCCCGTTCAAGACCCAGCGCATCGAGTCCGCCGACCTGCCCCAGGGCTACGAGATCGTGCGCACCGCGGGCGTCCCGGGCGAGTCGGTCACGACCTACTCCGTCCGGACGCTTGCCGGCGCGGAGGTCGAGCGGACGGTCCTGAGCAGGAAGGTCACGCGCGAGCCGGTCGACGAGGTCGTCGTCGTGGGGACGATGGACGTCTCGCAGGTGGACGTCGACCCGGGTTCCGCACGTGCGATCGGCAAGGCGCTCGCCGCCGAGCGCGGCTGGGGCGACGACCAGTTCGTGTGCCTGGACAAGCTGTGGACCAAGGAGTCCAACTGGCGGTGGAACGCCGAGAACCCGTCGAGCGGCGCCTACGGCATCCCGCAGTCCCTGCCCGGCTCCAAGATGGCGACCGCGGGTGCCGACTGGCAGACCAACCCCACGACGCAGATCCAGTGGGGTCTCGGCTACATCGCGGGCCGGTACGGCACCCCGTGCAACGCCTGGAACCACTCGATGGAGAAGGGCTGGTACTGACCCTTCGGGGGCGCGGGTGCGGGGGCCGTCGTGTGCACGACGGCCCCCGCACTCGTGCCCGGAGGCGTTGTGCGTGAATGACGGGGATGACGAGCGGACCCGGAAAACAGTCGGGGTGACCTTTCGGGCAGACCCGGACAGAGGTGTGCGTATATACCACAACTGACCTTGGCTGACGGTAACGATGCGGTTACGGTCTTCGGAGCCGCCGGATCGGCGCGGCCCCGGCTGTGGTCGGGAGCACGCCCCGTGCCCGGTACGTCCGAAGTCTGGAGCCGCGTGAACGACGCCGCTGAGAACCCCGAACTGTCCGCAGCCGAGACCCCGCCGCAGCGCCGGCGCTGGCCCTGGGTGGCCGGGTTGGCAACCTTCGCCGTCGTCGCCGCGGGTGGTGCCGCGGTCGCGTACGAGAACGCGCACAAGACCATCACCCTGGATGTCGACGGCCGCACCGAGACGGTGTCGACCCTCTCCGGCTCGGTCGCGGGCCTCCTCGAGGAAGAGGGCGTGCGGCTCGCCGAGCGTGATCTGGTGGCACCCGGCCCGGACGCGGCGCTGCGTGACGGTGGCGAGGTCGTCGTGCGGTACGCACGCCAGCTCACCGTCGACGCCGACGGCGCCCAGCGCGACATCTGGGTCACGGCGCTCGACGCCGACGAGGCCCTGCGCACGCTGTCCGAGCGCGGTGCCGACGTCGCCCTCGTCCCGTCCCGCTCGGGCGAGCGCGCGACGCTCCCGCTGCGTCTCGACGTCGGTGAGCCGGTCACGCTCGTCGACGGCGGCAAGGGCCGCGTCGTCGAGGAGGCAAGCGTCGGGCTCGAGGACCTGCTCGAGGCCGAGGGCGTCACCCTCGACGGCGACGACCGCATCCGCGTCGAGCGCAGCTCGGCCGACGAGCTGGGCGACGCCACGGTCCGCATCGTCGTCGAGCGTGTGCACACCAAGAACGTGACCAAGCGCCACGACGTGCCGCACAAGACCCGGACCGTGACCGACGACGACCGCTTCGCCGACCTCGGCACCGCGGTCCGCCGCGAGGGCCAGGAGGGCGTGCGCAGCATCGTGTACCGCGTGACGCGCGTGGACGGCAAGGTCGTGACCCGCAAGCAGGTCTCCAACGAGGTCACGCGCAAGCCGGTGACCGAGATCCTGATCAAGGGCACCAAGGAGCGGCCGCAGCCGGAGCCCGCGCCCGAGCCTGCCGCGCCGGCGCCCTCGCGCTCGTCGAGCTCGAGCTCGTCGGGCTCGAGCTCGTCCGGCTCGTCCGGCGGCGGGGGCAGCGCACCCACGAGCGGGGTGTGGGCCGCGCTCGCGCAGTGCGAGTCCGGCGGCAACCCGTCGACCAACACCGGCAACGGGTACTACGGCCTGTACCAGTTCTCGCTGCCCACCTGGCAGGCCATGGGCGGGAGCGGGCTGCCGTCCGAGGCATCGGGCGCGGAGCAGACCATGCGCGCACAGAAGCTGCAGGCGCAGTCGGGCTGGGGTCAGTGGCCCGCCTGTGCCGCCAAGCTCGGCCTTCTCTGAGGTCCAGCCGCACGTCACAGACGCGTTCGCCCGCCGAGTCTCCCTCGGCGGGCGAACGCGTCTGTGGGTCCGGGCCGCCCGGTTCTCGAAGTGACCTTCGTCCCCATCTCGTCATCTCGTTTGGATTTCAATAACAAGTGGGTTACGGTCTGGTGTCCCGCGCGATGAAGAAGCACCTTGTGCTGTAGGCGGGGCGGCCCGCTAGAGGGCACAAGACCGCCGGATCGGCCGGTCGAGCCGCGACGGTACTCCGTGCCGACGATGCTGCCGAGGTGTGACTGCCCTCGGGGCCCGCGGAGGGTTCAGAACTGACCCGCCTCGACGGTCGTGCCCGGATGTGCACGACGTCTGGATCCGAGTGACTTCTTCCCACGACTCCCGCGACCGCATGCCTGCTTCGTCGTCCGACGAGCAGCACACCCACCCTCGTCGCCGCCGACTGCCGCTCGTCGCCGCCCTGACGGCCGCCGCGGTCGTCGTCGGCGGTGGCGCCGTCGCCTACGGCGAGGCGCGCAAGACGGTGACGCTCGACGTTGACGGCACCGTCGAGACCGTGTCGACCCTCGCCGGCTCGGTGGCCGGCGTACTGGCGTCCCAGGGCGTCGAGGTCGACGAGCGCGACCTCGTGGCGCCGGGCGCCGACGCGCCGCTCAACGACGGCGACGAGGTCGTCGTCCGCTACGGCCGCGAGCTGAACGTCGAGATCGACGGCAAGCAGACCGACGCCTGGGTCACCGCGCTCGACGCCCAGGAGGCGCTCGACACGCTCGACGCTCGCGGCGGCGACGTGCGGATCGTGGCCTCCCGTTCGGGTGACCGCGCCGCGCTGCCCATCCGCATCGACGCCGAGGGCCCCGTCGCCGTCGTCGTCGGCGACAAGTCGACCGTCGTCCCCGCCGGTGGTACCGAGGTCGACGCGGTGCTCGACGCCGCCAAGGTCGAGATCGACGGCGACGACCGGGTCAGCGTGCTGGACGCCGAGGACGCCGGTCTCCGCGGCGCCGACGCGCCCGAGGTCGCGCTGCAGGTCGAGCGCGTCACGACCAAGAAGGTGACCAGGAAGCTCGCCGTCCCGCACGAGACGCGCACCCGGACGTCGGACAACCGCTTCGAGGACCTGGCGGCCAAGGTCGCCCGCGAGGGCCGCGCCGGTGTGCGGACCGTCGTGCATCAGGTCACGCGCGTCGACGGCAAGGTCGAGTCGCGCAAGAAGCTCTCCGACGACGTGACGCGCAAGCCCGTCACGGAGGTGCTGGTCAAGGGCACCAAGGAGCGCCCGGAGCCCACGGCTCCCGCCTCGTACTCCGGCTCGACGCGCTCGATCGGCCGCCAGCTGGCCGCCGCGCGCGGCTGGACCGGTTCGCAGTGGACCTGCCTCGAGTCCCTCTGGACCAAGGAGTCCGGCTGGAACCACCTGGCCAAGAACCCCTCGTCCGGCGCCTACGGCATCCCGCAGTCGCTGCCCGGCTCGAAGATGGCCAGCGTGGGCTCCGACTGGGCGACCAACCCGGCCACCCAGATCAAGTGGGGGCTCGGCTACATCGCCGACCGCTACGGCACGCCGTGCGGAGCGTGGGGCCACTCGCAGTCGGTGGGCTGGTACTGAGCACGGACCCCGTCCGGGTGAGTGACGCCTCGGCGGCTACGGCCGCCGGGGCGTCGCCGTCTCTTCCGGCGACTAGGCTCCCTGGCATGACCGACACCCCCATCAGCCTGCTCGGGCCTGCGGAGATCCGCGAGATCGCAGGCCGGCTGGGGGTCCGTCCCACCAAGACGCTCGGTCAGAACTTCGTGCACGACGGCGGCACCGTGCGCAAGATCGTGCGCGCCGCGGGCATCACGCCCGGCGAGCGCGTGGTCGAGATCGGGCCCGGTCTCGGCTCGCTGACGCTGGGTCTGCTCGAGGCAGGCGCCGACGTCGTCGCGGTCGAGATCGACCCCGTGCTCGCGGAGCAGGTCGAGCGCACCGTCGCCGGGCACGCGCCCGACGCCGCCGACCGGTTCGAGGTGGTGCGTGCCGACGCGCTCGACGTGACCGAGCTCCCGGGCCGCCCGCCGACCGCGCTCGTCGCGAACCTGCCCTACAACGTCGCCGTGCCCGTGCTGCTGACGTTCCTGGAGCGGTTCGACTCGCTCGAACGCGTGCTCGTCATGGTGCAGGCCGAGGTGGCGGACCGGCTCGCGGCCGGACCCGGCTCCAAGGTCTACGGCGTGCCGTCGGTCAAGGCGGCCTGGTACGCCGACGCCCGGCGGTCGCTGACCGTGAGCCGCAGCGTGTTCTGGCCGGTGCCCAACGTCGACTCGGCGCTCGTGGCGCTCGAGCACCGCGAGCCGCCGTCGACCAGCGCGGCCCGCGAGCAGGTCTTCGCCGTCGTCGATGCCGCCTTCGCGCAGCGCCGCAAGACCCTCCGGGCGGCCCTCTCGGGCCTGTTCGGCTCCGGGCCGGACGCCGAGGCGGCGCTGCGGGCCGCGGGCATCGACCCGTCGTTGCGCGGCGAGCGCCTCACGGTCGGCGACTTCGCGCGAATCGCCGAGCAGCTCCCGTCCGCCGTGCATCCCGCCGGACCGGCTGGCACGGTGGACGCGTGACCTCGCACCTGGCGGCTGCGCCCTCGCCGGCCATCCGCGTCCGTGCGCCCGGAAAGGTCAACCTGATGCTGCGCTCGGGGCGGGTGCAGGACGACGGCTACCACCAGCTCGTGACGATCTTCCAGGCGGTCGCCCTGTACGAGCAGGTCACGGCGACACAGGTGACGCCCGGCGCCGGCATCTCCCTGACGGTCGACGGCCAGCAGGCCGACCGGGTGCCGGTCGACGAGTCGAACCTCGCGTGGCGCGCCGCCGTGGCGCTCGCACAGCACACGGGCGTCTCGCCGGACGTCGCGCTCCACGTGACCAAGGGCGTGCCGGTGGCCGGCGGCATGGCGGGCGGGTCGGCCGACGCCGCCGCCGCGCTCGTCGCGTGCGACGCGCTGTGGGAGACCGGTGTGCCGCGCACCGAGCTGTCGGCGATCGCCGCGAGCCTGGGTGCCGACGTCCCCTTCCCGCTGCTCGGGCACACCGCGGTCGGGACGGGGCGCGGCGACGTGCTGACGCCCGCGATGACGCGCGGCGAGTTCCACTGGGTGTTCGCGGTCTCCGACGAAGGGCTGTCGACGCCCGAGGTGTTCGGCGTGTTCGACGAGCTCAGCGGCGGCACGGCCGACGAGGCGGAGCTGGCCGACGAGGCGCCGCTCATGCTCGCGCTGCGCGCGGGTGACCCCCACACGCTCGGCCGGGCGCTGCACAACGACCTGCAGGCCGCCGCGCTCGAGCTGCGGCCCCAGCTCCAGCGGACGATCGACCTGGCCCACGAGAGCGGCGCGCTCGGAGCCGTGGTCTCCGGGTCGGGCCCGACCGTGGCCGCGCTCGCCCGCTCGCGTCAGCACGCCCTCGCGATCGCGGCGATGTGGACCGCCGAGGGCGCGGCCGACACCGTGTGGTGCACCACGGGCCCCGTGGCCGGCGCGCGCATTCTGGCCTGACCGGGCCCGGCGTCAGACGTACTTCGAGAACCAGTCGAGGGTCGGCGAGAACCGGTAGGCGTCGCCGCCCTCGTGGCCGTTGTAGGGGTAGACGTCGACCTGCTTCGGCACGTCCGCGTCGAGCCCCCACTGGTTGAACGCCGCGTACACCGTCGACGGCGGGCAGACGGCGTCCATGAGCGCGACCGAGAAGAGGCCGGCGGCGCGTGCGCGCCGCGCGAAGGAGACGCCGTCGAGGTAGGAGAACGTGCGCCACACGGCGTCCTCGTGCTCCCGGTGGACCGACAGGTACTGGGTGATCTCGCCGTAGGGGAACGCGTCGGTGATCTCGACGGCACGGCGCAGGTGGCACAGGAACGGCACGTTCGGCGCCGCGGCCGCGACGTCGGGCACGAGCGCCGAGACGGCGATCGTGATGCCCCCGCCCTGGCTGCCGCCCGTCACCGCGACGCGTGCCGGGTCGACGCCGTCGACCTGTCGCACGGCGTCGACCGCCCGCACCCCGTCGGTGAACACCCGGCGGTAGTAGTGGTCGTGCGGGTCCAGGACGCCCCGCGTCATGTATCCCGGTGACGCCGGCCCGTGGCCCACGGGGTCCGGGGTGTCGCCGCCGGCGCCCCAGCCCGAGCCCTGGCCCCGCGTGTCCATGACCAGGTGGGCGTAGCCGGCTGCCGCGAGGCCCAGCCGCTCGTGCGGCAGGCCGCGACCCCCGCCGTATCCCACGAACTCGACGACCGCGGGCAGCGGGCCGTCGGCGTGCGCGGGGCGGGCGAGCCACCCCTTGATCGGGTGGCCGCCGAACCCGGGGAACGTGACGTCGTCGACGACCACCTGGGTGAGGCCGGTGCCGACCCGCTCGAGCGTGGGTGCGTCGTCGAACTCCCGAGCCTGGGCGACGGTCTCCGCCCAGAAGGCGTCGAAGTCAGCGGGCTCGTCGATCTCGGGGACGTAGGTCTCGAGCTCGGGCAGGGAGAGGTCGAACTGGGCCATGCGCGCACCCTATCCAGCCAGGCCGCGGACGTGTGCGCCCGGTGGCGCGCAGGGCGCACTACCCTGAGGCGACGGTGAGGCGACGGCTCGCCGGTCGCGGCCGGGTCGTGACCGGCGCCTAAGGTGGTGGGGCGTGAGAGCGCGACGCGGTACCAACCTGCCGCGCGTCGGCGACTTCAACCAGATGGTCGTCCTGGACAGCATCCGGCGCGCCGCCGACGGCGTGAGCCGGGTCGAGCTGGCCCGCAGCACAGGGTTGTCCCTGCAGACCATCTCCAACATCGTGACCCGGCTGCTGGCCCGGGGCCTGGTCGTCGAGGGCGAGCGCCGGGGCGAGGGGCGCGGCAAGCCCCGCACCATGCTGCACCTCGACCCGCGGGGCGCGTACGCGCTGGGCGTCCACGTCGACCCCGTGGTCGTGACGGCCGTGCTCACGGATCTCGAGGGCGGCCTGGTCGAGGAGCGCATGTTCGACACCCCGACCGGGCCGGACGCGGTGGTCGCCGCGGTGGCCGCGAGCGCCGCGGAGATGCTCGGGCGGGCGGACGTGTCGCGCGACGAGGTGCTCGGGCTGGGGGTCGCGGCGCCGGGGCCGATCGACATGGTCACGGGCCGGGTCATCCACCCGCCCTTGCTCGAGGGCTGGTCGGACGTCCCGTTGCGCGACCGGCTGGCCGAGGCGACGGGGTTCGACGTCCTGCTGGAGAAGGACGTCAGCGCGGCCATGGTGGGCGAGCTCTGGCGCGGCAACCGCATGCTGCGCGGCACGTCGATGTTCTTCTACACGGGGTTCGGCGTGGCCGTGGCGGTCGCGCACGACGGCGAGCTGTTCGCGGGCTCGTCCCGCAACGCGGGCGAGGTCGGGCACCTGATCGTGGACAGCGACGGGCCCTTGTGCACGTGCGGCAACCGGGGGTGCATCGGGGTGTCCGCCGCGGCCGAGACCCTGGTCCAGGCCGCGGTCGCGCGCGGCGTGCTGGACGCCGGTACGCCGCGCGTCACGCCGCGCGAGCTCGACGCCGCTCTCACGACCGTGTGCCGGGCCGCGACGTCGGGCGACCCGGCCGCCGAGGACGTGCTGCGTACCTCGGCCCGGCGGGTGGCCCACGGTGTCACGATCGTCGCGGACCTGGTCGACGCCGACGTCGTGGTCTTCGGCGGCCCGAGCTGGGAGCGCCTGGCCCCGTTCTACGTGCCGGTCGTCCGGGACGAGCTGGCCGCCCGCGCGACGCTGCGCGAGATGCACGCCGTGGAGGTGCTGGGGTCGGCCGTGGGCGAGCACGTCGGGGCCATCGGGGCCGCGAGCCTGGTGCTCGACCACACGTTCACGCCCCGCCCTTCCGGTCTCGTGCGGACTCCCGGGGCGGCCGTCACTCCGTAGCCCGGGCCGACGGTCGACCCGGCGTGTGCCCTTGACACGTGTTAACTCCATTCGGTTGAGTTAATCGGGTCAGCCGGTCCGACGACGTCGGGCCCCGCACGTGGCAAAGGAGCACCATGCGACTGGCACGACCCCTCACCGCGGGGATCGCGGCACCCATGCTCGTCCTCGCGCTCGCAGCCTGCGGGTCCGGCGGAGGCACGGGCGGCGACGGCGACGGCGACGCGACGATCAAGATCGCCTACCAGAAGTTCGGCAACTTCACGCAGGCCGACGAGCTCTTCAAGGACGTCAAGGCCGAGTACGAGGACGAGAACCCGGACGTCACGATCGAGCTCGTGCCGATCGAGGCGAGCCAGAACGACTACTTCACCAAGCTCGCGCTCATGCAGCGCTCGCCCAGCACCGCGCCCGACCTCATGTACGAGGACACGTTCATGATCAAGTCGGACGTCGAGGCGGGCTACCTGCTCCCGCTGGACGACTACCTCGCCGAGTGGGACGAGTGGGACCAGTTCGTCGACCAGGCCAAGCAGGCCGGGCTGGGCGACGACGGCAAGACCTACGGCGTCCCCATGGGCACCGACACGCGCGGCCTCTGGTTCAACAAGGACGTGCTCGCCAAGGCCGGGCTGCCCGAGGACTGGGCGCCCACGACCTGGGACGAGCTCCTCGAGGCGGCCCGCGCGATCAAGAAGGCGGACCCCGAGGTCATCCCGCTCAACGTGTACTCCGGCAAGCCGATGGGCGAGGCGTCCTCCATGCAGGGCTTCGAGATGCTGCTCTACGGCACGGGCGGCACGCTGTACGACGCCGACGAGTCGAAGTGGGTCGTCGGGTCGCAGGAGTTCGTCGACTCGCTCGAGTTCATCCAGACCATCTACACCGAGGGCCTCGCCCCGACGCCCCAGCAGGCGCTCGACCCGAACGTCGGCAACACCGTCTCGGCCGAGTGGCTGCCGCAGGGCAAGCTCGGGATCGCGCTCGACGGCTCCTGGATGCCGGGCACCTGGCTCGAGAACGGCACGGCCCCCTGGCCCGAGTGGACCGAGGTCATGGGCACGGCGCCCATGCCCACGCAGGAGGGCCAGGAGCCGGGTGCGGTGAGCATGTCCGGCGGCTGGACCATGGCGGTCGGCGCCGGCACCAAGAACCCGGAGGTCGCCTTCGACGTCCTGACGCACGCGCTCGACAAGGAGCACGCGCTGTCGTTCGCGATCGAGAACAGCCAGATCGCGGTGCGGTCGGACGTCGCCGAGGAGCCCTCGTACTCCGAGGCCAACCCCACGGTGCCGTTCTTCTCCGAGCTCGTGAGCGTCACCCAGTTCCGGCCCGCGACGTCGGACTACGCCCAGATCTCGAACGCGATCCAGGTCGCGATGGAGTCCGTGATGACGGGCCAGCAGACCCCGCAGGAGGCGGCCGAGGTGTACGACCAGGCCGTCGTCGACCAGGTCGGCGAAGAGAACACCACGGAGGGCTGACGCCGTGACCACCCTCGCCCCTGCCGAGGCAGGGGCGAGGGGGGCAGGTCCCTCGACGCCGCGCCGCTCACACCTGCGGCGCAGCACCGGGCGCCTCGTCCCCCTCGTCCCGGCGATCGTGCTCCTGGCGCTGTTCATGCTCGGCCCGGTGATCTGGTCGTTCTACGGCTCGTTCACCAACGCCGCGCTGACCGGCCCCAACGCCGCCGAACCCGAGTGGATCGGGCTCGACAACTACGTCCAGCTCCTGAGCGACCCCGACTTCCCCAAGGCGCTGTGGCTCACGGTGCTGTTCGTGCTGGCGTCCGCCGTCGTGGGGCAGAACGTGCTCGGGCTCGGGCTCGCCATGCTCATGCGCTCGGCGCTCAAGCCGGTGCGGGCCGTGGTCTCGACCTTGGTCGTGACGGCGTGGGTGCTGCCCGAGATCGTCGCCGCGTTCGCGGCGTACGCGTTCTTCCACGCCGACGGCACGCTCAACTCGCTGCTCGCGGGCGTGGGCATCGCCGGGCCGGACTGGCTGTACGAGAACCCGATGCTCGCCGTCATCCTCGCCAACATCTGGCGCGGGACGGCGTTCTCGATGATGGTCTACTCGGCCGCCGTCGCGGAGGTGCCGCCCGAGATCACCGAGGCGGCGCGGGTCGACGGCGCCAACGGGATGCAGCGCCTCGTGTGGGTGACGCTGCCGACCATCCGCCGCAGCATCTCGACCAACCTCATGCTCACGACGCTGCAGACGCTCTCGGTCTTCACGCTCATCTACGTCATGACCGGCGGCGGCCCGGGGACCGACAGCACGACGCTGCCGATCCTCGCCTACCAGGAGGCGTTCAAGTTCGCCCAGGTGGGCTACGGCACCGCGATCGCCACCGTGATGCTCGTGATCGGCGCCGTGTTCTCCGTCGTGTACATCCGCAGCCTCAAGCCGGAGGTGGACTGATGACCGGTCTTGCCGTCCCCGCCTCCACGGTCCCGGGGCGCCCCGCCCGCGACGAGGCACCCGCCGGACCCGGGCCGCGGGGGAGCTCGGCCATCGCCGGGCCGGGTTCGCGCGCCACCAAGGTGCTCGCGAACGTCGTGCTCGTGGTCGTGGGGCTGTGCTTCGTGCTGCCGCTCGGGTGGATCCTGCTGGCGTCGCTCGACGCGAGCGCGACCCTCGTCGTCGACATCCCCGAAGAGGTCACGTTCGCGAACTTCTCCGCCGTCATGACGCCCGAGCAGACCTGGGTGCCGCTGACGAACGCGTTCCTGCTGTCCGCGGGGACCGGCCTGGTGACCCTCGTGGCGGCCGTGCTTGCCGCCTACCCCCTGTCGCGCTACCGGATGCGGTTCAACAAGCCGTTCCTGTACACCGTGCTGTTCGGCACCTGCCTGCCCATCACGGCCATGATGGTGCCGGTCTACTCGCTGTTCGTGCGGCTCAACCTGCTCGACTCGCTTCCCGGCACCATCCTCTTCATGGCGGCCACCTCGCTGCCCATGGCGATCTGGATGGCCAAGAACTTCATGGACTCGGTCCCCGTCTCGCTCGAGGAGGCGGCCTGGACCGACGGGGCCTCCGGGATGACGGCGCTGCGGCGGATCGTGCTGCCGCTCATGCGGCCCGGGCTGGCCGTCGTGTTCATCTTCGTGTTCATCCAGGCGTGGGGGAACTTCTTCGTCCCGTTCGTCCTGCTGCTCTCGCCCGAGAAGCAGCCCGCCGCCGTGAGCATCTTCGCCTTCTTCGGGCAGTACGGGTCGGTGGCCTACGGCCAGCTCGCCGCGTACTCGATGCTCTACTCCCTGCCGGTCCTGGCGCTGTACGTCCTCGTGGCGCGCCTGTCCGGGTCGTCGTTCGCCCTCGCCGGGGCCGTCAAAGGCTGACGACGGCCACGCACCACCCGCCCCTCGCACCTCAGGAGCTGACTCATGCACGACACCACCGTCCGCACCGTCGCCCGCCTGGAGCGGTTCGTGCGAGAGCGTCTCGAACCCGCCGTGCATCGCGCGCGTCGTCCGCTCGACGTCGCGGCGTGGGAGGTGGACGGCGAGCCGGTGGCGTTCGAGACCGCGCGCGCGGCCGAGTACGAGCCGTTCGCCGTCGGCTCGCCGTGGGGCCGCCCGTGGGACACCGTGTGGTTCCACGTCACCGGTGACGTGCCTTCCGACTGGCGCGACGCGCCCGCCGGGACCCGGGTCGAGGTCGTCGTGGACCTCGGGTTCACGTCGGCCGGCCCGGGGTTCCAGGCCGAGGGGACGGCGTGGACGCCCGACGGGCGGATCGTCAAGGCGGTCGAGCCGCGCAACCAGTACGTGCCGCTCGTCGCGGGCGGGGTGCTCGACGCCGCGGGCACCGGCGTCGAGCTCTACCTGGAGGCCGCCGCGAACCCCGACGTGCCGGGCGGGGACTGGACCCGTCCGACGCCGATGGGAGACCGCGCGACGGCGGGTCGCGACCCCCTCTACGTGCTGCGGGCGATCGACCTGGCGCTCGTCGACGAGACGGTCGAGGCGCTCCTGGCCGACGTCCGGACGCTCGCCGGGCTCGTGCGCGTGCTGCCGCCCGCGAGCCCGCGGTCCGCCCAGGTGCTGCGCGCGCTCGAGGACATGCTCGACGCGGTCGACCCGGACGACGTCGTGGGGACCGCCGCGGCCGGCCGGGCCGTCCTCGAGCCGGCGCTCGCGAGCCCCGCGGCCACCAGCGCGCACCGGGTGCACGCCGTCGGGCACGCGCACATCGACTCCGCGTGGCTGTGGCCCACGCGCGAGACCGTGCGCAAGTGCGCCCGCACGTTCTCCAACGTGCTGTCGCTCATGGACACCGACCCGGACGTGAAGTTCGCGTGCTCGTCGGCGCAGCAGTACGCGTGGGTGCAGGAGCAGTACCCCGAGCTGTTCGAGCGCATCCGGGAACGCGTCCGCGAGGGCCGGTTCGTTCCCGTGGGCGGCATGTGGGTCGAGTCGGACACGAACATGCCCGGCGGGGAGGCGCTCGCCCGCCAGCTCGTCATGGGCAAGCGGTACTTCATCGACCAGCTCGGCGTCGAGCCGCGCGAGGTGTGGCTGCCCGACTCGTTCGGCTACACGGCCGCGCTGCCGCAGCTCGCACGGCTCGCGGGGAGCGACAGCTTCCTGACGCAGAAGATCTCGTGGAACGACACCAACACCATGCCCCACCACACCTTCTGGTGGGAGGGGATCGACGGCAGCCGCGTCTTCACGCACTTCCCGCCCGTGGACACGTACAACTCCGACCTGTCGGCCGAGGAGCTCGCGCGGGCCGAGCGGCAGTACGCGGAGAAGGGCCGCGCCAACACGTCGCTCGTCCCCTTCGGGTACGGCGACGGCGGTGGTGGTCCCACCCGGGAGATGGTCGCCGCCGCGCGCCGGGCGGCCGACCTCGAGGGCTCGCCACGGGTCGAGCTGTCCGACCCGCAGTCGTTCTTCGATGCCGCCCGGGCCGAGTACGCCGCCCCGCCCACGTGGACGGGCGAGATGTACCTCGAGTACCACCGGGGGACGTACACCTCGCAGGCCCGGACCAAGCGTGGCAACCGGCGCAGCGAGCACCTGCTGCGCGAGGCAGAGCTGTGGGCCGCGACCGCGGCCGTCCGCACGGGTGCCGAGTACCCCGCCAAGGACCTCGAACGGCTCTGGCGGGTCGTGCTGCTGCAGCAGTTCCACGACATCCTGCCGGGCTCGTCGATCGCCTGGGTGCACCGCGAGGCGGAACGCCGGTACGCCGAGGTGGCGTCCGAGCTCGAGGCGATCGTCGACCAGGCGCTGCGGACGCTCGCGGGGCCGGGCGAGCACGCGGTGACCGCCAACGCGTCGCCGTTCGCCCGTTCCGGGGTGCCCGCGCTGGGCGCGGCCGTCGTCGACCCGGCGCCGGCCGCCGCGACCCCGCAGCGGGAGGGCGACGGCTGGGTGCTGGACAACGGCATCGTGCGCGTCGTGGTCGACGGCGCGGGGCTCGTGACGTCGGCGGTCGACCTCGCGTCGGGCCGCGAGGCCCTGCTTCCCGGCGCGCGTGCCAACCTGCTGCAGCTCCACCGCGACCTGCCCAACGAGTGGGAGGCGTGGGACATCGACGAGCACTACCGGCGCAACGTCACCGACCTGGTGGACGCCGAGTCTGTCGGGCCGGTCGATCCGGTGGACGGCGAGCACGGGCCCGCGCTGCGCGTCGTGCGGTCGTTCGGGTCGTCGCGCGTCGAGCAGGTGCTGGAGCTGCCGGCCGGGTCGAACGCGTTGCGCATCACGACCACCGTGGACTGGCACGAGCGGCAGAAGCTGCTCAAGCTCGCGTTCCCCCTCGACGTGCACACCGAGCGCGCGACGTCGGAGATCCAGTTCGGGCACGTGCACCGGCCCACCCACGTCAACACCTCGTGGGACGCGGCCCGGTTCGAGACCGTCGCGCACCGCTGGGTGCACGTCGGCGAGCCGAGCTTCGGGGTCGCCGTCGCCAACGACTCGACCTACGGCCACGACATCACGCGCACGCGTGCCGAGGCCGGCGGGGAGGCCGGCCGAGAGGCCGACGCCCGCCCGGGCGGTCGTACGGGCACCACGGTGCGGCTGTCGCTGCTGCGGGCGCCACGGTTCCCCGACCCCGACGCCGACCAGGGCATCCACGTGCTGCGGTGCGAGCTCGTCGTCGGCGCGAGCATCGGCACGGCGATCCGCCACGGGTACGAGCTGAACCTGCCGGAGCGCGTCGTCACGGGCGGGCGGGGCGTCGAGCCGCTCGTGTCGGTCGACGACGATGCGGTCGTGGTCGAGGCCGTCAAGCTGGCCGAGGACGGCAGCGGGGACGTCGTGGTGCGTCTCTACGAGAGCCGGGGGGACCGGGCGCGGGCTCGCGTGACGCCGCGGTTCGAGCACACCGAGGCCGTGGTCACCGACCTGCTGGAGCGGGCCGTGGGCACACCCGGACGTGACGGCGGCGACCTGGTGCTCGACCTCACGCCGTTCCAGGTCATCACGCTCCGCCTCCGCAGGGCCTGACGTCCTACCGATCCGTCCCACCGATCTGTCACATCGATCTGACCGAGGTAGTTCACGACGCGAGGAGATGACGATGAGGTTCACCCGAACGATCGCGACCGTCATGACGGTGGCCGCTGCGGCCGCGCTCGGCACGACCGCACCGGCGGTTGCTCAAGAGCACGACAGCGGGAGCCACCACGGCACGCCACGCTGGGTGCACGCCGCCCGAGCGACGGCGAGCTACGAGGCCATGCAGGAGTTCCTGTACGCCGACGACGGCTCGGGGCTCTACCTCGAGCGCTATCCGCGCGGGGCGGAGGACCGCCCGTACTCCTACGAGTGGCCCTTCTCCCAGGCGCACGTCGCGACGCTCGACCTCACGGGGATCCCGGCCGTCGGCCGGACGTTCCGCGACGACCTGGCCGACCGGGAGCGCGCGCAGGAGCACTTCTGGAACGCCGCGGGCGGCACGACCGGCCTGCCGGGCTACGACTCCTACGCCCGCGGCGTCTACGGCGACGGCGGCGACATGTTCTACGACGACAACGAGTGGGTCGCGCTCGCCAAGGTGCAGAAGTACCTGACGACGGGCGACCGGGCGGCGCTCGCGCGGGCCAAGGAGATCTTCGAGCTCGTCGTCTCCGGCTGGGACACCGACCCGACGCACGCCGCCCCCGGTGGCGTCTTCTGGACCCAGGCCACCTGGAGCACCGACCGCAACACCGTCTCGACGATGCCCGGCGCGCAGCTCGCGACCCGGCTCTACCAGCTCACGGGCGAGCGCCGGTACCTGCGGTGGGCCGAGCGCATGACGTCCTGGACCGACGAGCACCTGCTGGCCCCGAACGGCCTCTACTGGGACAACGTCAAGCTCGACGGCACCATCGACACCCGGCACTTCTCGTACAACCAGGGCGTCCCGGTCGGCACCTACACGCTGCTCTACCAGGCCACCGGCGACAAGAAGTACCTGCGCAAGGCCCAGTCGATCGCCCGGGCGTCCTACCGGTACTTCGTGACCGAGGGCCGGCTGAACGACCACGAGGTCTTCTTCAACTCGATCTGGTTCAAGAACCTCCTGCTGCTCGAGTCCGTCACCGGCGGGTCGACGTACCGCGACGCCATGGCGGTCTACGCCGAGCGTCAGTGGCGTGAGGTGCGCGACCCCAGGACGGGCCTGTTCCCGGTGCACGGTGAGGCGACGGAGCTGCTCGACCAGGCCGCGATGGTGCAGATCTACGCCACGCTCGCGTGGCCGCGGGGGAAGACCGCGCTCCTGTACTGATCTGCCAGAACTACCCTCGTGGTGTGGCACATCTTCTCGGTGCGGACAGCATCGCTCTCACGATCGGCACCCGCACCCTCCTCTCCGAGGTCTCGCTCGGCCTCGACGACGGCGACCGCGTCGGCGTCGTCGGGCCGAACGGGGCGGGGAAGTCCACGCTGCTGCGGCTGCTCGCGGGCCAGTCCGTGCCCGACGCCGGCCGGGTGACGCGCGTCGGAGGCACGCGGCTGGGCATGCTCGAGCAGCGGGACGAGGCCGCCCCGGGCGCGACCGTGCTCGACCTCGTGCACGGCGACGACGCGACGCACGAGTGGGCGTCCGACC
>Ga0233383_1000403_pt1 | contig 17116 bp, 16 predicted proteins | sample ElkDunMinimDraft_14_FD_191542 | JGI IMG/M metagenome (GOLD analysis project Ga0233383, IMG submission 191542) | Fecal eukaryotic communites from dung pellets of Tule Elk in California, USA - Elk Dung G16 | ecosystem: Host-associated > Mammals > Digestive system > Large intestine > Fecal | place...
GTGGCGCAGTTGAGCCCGAGGTAGAGCAGCTCCACGTGCTCGAGCGAGGCCGCGAGTGCCTCCACCGACTGGCCCGCGAGCATGGTCCCCATCGGCTCGATGGTCCCACTCACCGCGACCGGGACGCGGCGTCCGGACTTCGCGAAGGCCTGCTCGATGCCGAGGAGCGCGGCCTTCACGTTGCGCGTGTCCTGCGCGGTCTCGATCAGCAGGTAGTCGGCGCCCCCCTCGACCAGGCCCGCCGCCTGGATCGCGAAGTTCTCGATCAGCTCCTCGAACGTGACCCCGCCGGTGACCGAGATCGCCCGGGTGGTCGGACCGATGGAGCCTGCGACCCAGCGGGGCCTCCCGTCCTCCGCTTCGATCGCGGCGGCGGCCTCCCGCGCGAGGCGCGCGGCGACCACGTTCTGCTCGAAGGCACGGGCCTCGAGGCCGTACTCGGCCAGCACCAGCGGGGTCGAGCCGAAGGTGTCGGTCTCGGTGATGTCCGCGCCGGCCCGCAGGTACTCGCTGTGGATGCTGCGGATGAGGTCCGGGCGCGTGAAGACCAGGTTCTCGTTGCAGCCCTCCAGCGCCTCGCCGCCGAAGTCCCCGGCGGTCAGATCGTGCTCCTGGAGCAGCGTGCCCATCGCGCCGTCCAGCACCAGCACGCGCTCGGACATGGCGGCCTTGAGCGCCTCGATGCGCTGCTGCGCGGCGGTCGTCACGGGGCTCGGGGAAGGTGCGCTGCTCATGGACGGACTCCGGTGAGGAGGAAGACGCGGAAGGGAGAGGCGGCGTCGCGCGCGTGCGTCTGGCGCTCGAGCCGGGTGAAGCCGAGGGCGCCCAGCGAGCCGGCCAGCGCATCCGGGTCGAAGCCCAGGTGCCGGTGGCCCAGCCGCTCCTGGACCCAGTGCTCCTGATGCGGCAGCAGCTCGAGCAGCGTCAGGCGACCGCCGGGGCGCAGAAGTCGGTGCGCCTCGGCGAGCACCGAGGGCGGATGCTCCACGTGGTGCAGTGACTGGGAGATCACCACCAGGTCCTGCGACGCGTCGGGCAGGGAGAGGCGGTGCAGATCCTCGCGGAGGAAGGTCAGGTTCTCGCGACCCTCGCGGTGGGCCTGGGCCCGCGCGGCCTCGAGCGCCACCGGGCTCTGGTCGATCGCGTGGACGTGACGCGCCCAGCGGGCGATGGCCAGCGAGAGCACGCCGGTGCCACACCCGAAGTCACAGACGTCCAGCGCGGGGAGCAGCGCGGAGAGCGCGTTGGACCAGAGGAACCAGCTCTGACCGGGCTCCAGCAGCCGCTCGTTCAAGGCGAGCCGGTCCTCGCGGCTGCGCAGCAGGTCCTCGAGGCGGGCGCGGTCCCCGGCCGCGTCCTCGGCCTGGAGCGCCAGCTCGATCAGCGGCCAGCGCGCGTCATCCTCACCCAGGGCCAGCGAGTAGAACGTGAAGCCGCCCTGCCGCTCCTCGCGGATGAGCTGGAGCGCCTTGAGCTTGGCCAGATGGTGGCTCACCGAGGACTGCGCCACCCCGACCAGGGAGACCAGCTCCGACACGTTCAGCGTCGCCGAGGCCACCAGCCGCAAGACCCGGAGCCGGGTCGGATCGCCCAGGGCGCGAAACGCTTGAGACAGGGAGTCCATATCGACGCATCGACATATGACGATTCGCGGCCAGCGACAAGGGAAGACCGTCCCGGAGGGCAAGGGGACCGTTGCGAGCGCCCGCGAGCTGGCCTAAGGCCTGGGCGGTTCATGTCTGCACCCACACTGCACTCCCTGCTCGAGGGCCGCCGTTTCGGCCTGGTCCTCTCCGCCGGCTACTTCGGCTTCTACGGGCACACGGGCTTCCTGAAGGGGCTCGCCGGGGCGGGGCTCTCGCCGGCGGTGTACGCGGGAACCAGCGCCGGAGCGCTGGTCGCGGCGCACGCGGCGGCCGGGCTGTCCATCCAGCAGATCGAGGAGACGACGCTCTCCCGCAAGCGGCATGAGTTCTGGGATCCGGACCCCATCGGCGCGGTGCGAAACGCCGCGCGCGGCTTCGGGTTGACCGGCCTGCTCAAGGGGCAGCGGCTGCGCTCGTTGCTGGAGGCGACCCTTCCGGTGCGGACGTTCGAGGAGCTGCCGCACCCACTGCTGGTGGTCGCCAGCAATCTGACCCGCGGTGGCCCCACGGTCTTCACGGAGGGTGAGCTCGCCCCACGCCTGCACGCGAGCGCGGCCTATCCGGGGCTCTTCCGCTCGGTCCGGATCGACGGGGATCAGTTCTGGGACGGCGGTCTCGTCGACAAGGCGCCCGCGCTCGCCCTGGCCGAGAGCGAGCTGGGGCGTGACCTGGACGCCATCCTGGTCCACTACCTCCCCAGCCGCTCGCGCGCCGACATCGGCGGTCCCATGGCCTACGCCAAGGCGTTGACGGCCGGGATGGCGGGGCTGCGGCGCGAGAACTACCGCCTGCAGCTCGAGGTGCTCCGCTCGCGCGGTGTGAAGGTCTACACGGTGGTGAGCGTGCTCCCGCAGGTGTCGCCCGATTCGCTGGAGGAGGGCTTCTCGGCGCTCGACCAGGCGCGGACGTCCTGCCAGCGCGCGCTGGCGCGGCCGCCCCAGGAGTTCGAGCCGATCTGAGCCGTCGCCGCCGGTGCGCCGCAGCGCCCGGAGGCGCCCGCGAGCCGGGCGCCCCCCATCCCTCCCGGGACCGGTGCCGACCTCGCCCGGCGAGGGGTCGCCGCGGACCCCTCCGATGCGCTCGCCCGCTGCGGGTCCTCCGAAGCGCGCGAAGCGCGGCTCAGGCGCCCCCGTTCATCACTGCCAGGCGGTGATCCACCATCAGGCAGCGGTCCTGCACCACGTCGATGCCCGCGCGAGCGAGCGCCTCGGCGACCGCGTCGTCACGGATCCCCGACTGGAACCACACCGCCTTCGGCATGGCCTTCAGGAGGTCATCCAGGTGCGAGGCGAGGTCCTTGGGGCGGATGAACACGTCCACCAGATCCACCGGCCCGCCGGGGATATCCGCCACGCGCCGGTACACCCTGCGCCCCAGGATGGTCGTCACGTCGGGGTAGTAGATCGGAACCGGGATCACCTCGACCCCCGCCTGCTGCAGGTAGCGCGGAACCTCGAACGCGGGCTGCCCGGCCTGGGCTTCGGTCTTGATGCCCAGCACGGCCACCCGGTGCGAGCGCAGTGCGATCCTGGCGATCTTCGCCGGATCGGTGACGAGGTGGAGCAGGCCGCCTTCGGTCTGTGTCGGTTCCATGGGTGGGAGATCCTACCGGGTCGAGGGGCCTTCGCCTTCGAATCGCTCGCCGGGCCACTTCCCCTCGTTGAATCCCTCACGTCCGATGTCGCGGCGGTCGCGCTCGGGATTGCGGTCCTGGTTGCTCATCGCGAAGCGGCGCGAGGCCTCTCCCAGGTCGCGCAGGACCTGGTCCTTCGAGGCATAGCGGCTCTCGGGAAGGCACTTGAAGAGGTTGATCACGTCCGCGGTGGCGCCGTTGTCGGCGGCGATCTGCACCAGCAGCTCCCTCCAGATCGGGTACTCCACGGAGTCGAGCTGTGCGACCGGGTTGTTGCCGGGATCCTCAGCGATACCGAAAGCCATGGGCAGTTCCTTTCGCGGCGCGGGAGTCCTGTCGGGACGGGACGGCATCGGCTCTTCGCCCGATCCGCCGAGCCCCGGCTCTCCGCGCCAATCGCGGGTTCCCTCGCGCTTCCCTTGAAGCTGGTGCCTTCCGGGAGGATGTTGAAGCCACCTGGAGGGGCCTGTGCGCGACCGTGCGCCCTGCCCGCCTGCCCTGGGACCTGCGGGGCGACTGGACGTGCAGCCGACGGTTTCACGAAGAAGGGTGGCGCCGCGGGTGCGCGGGGAACAAACAAGTGATGCCGCCATGGGAGAGAGCAAGCGCCTCGCTCCCGGCGGTGGGAGAGCCGGACATGAGTGTGGAGCCATCCCCGAACGACCTCGACCGCGCGGCAGCCGCACGCTTCCTGGAGCGCGCAGACCGCCTCTTCGACGAGATGATCGGCCAACAGCACCGCAAGGTGCTGCGCCTGGCGCGCGAGGTGCTGCCCCACCTCTCGGAGGAGGACCTTCGCAACCCCTACGACTTCGCCGAGCTCAAGGAGCACCCGACCTTCGAGTACGAAGACGGCATGCTCAACGGACTCATCGCCGCGCAGATCGCCCTTCGCGCCGAGATCCGTCAGCTCATCCTCCCTCCTGAGCCTCGACCCGAGGCGTGACCTTGAGCTCCGGCCCCCGAAAGGACCCTCCCTGCCCCTGCGCCGCGCCTGCCGAGGCCCGGGAGCGGCTGGGACGCGCGCTGTCCGAGTGCCCCCCGCGCCTGGACCTGGCCTCGCTGGCCATCGCCGCGTTGGAGGATCCGTGCCTGGACGAGGCGCCGGTCCTCGCCACGCTGGACCTGATCGGCGCCCGGGTGCGCGAGCGGTGCGAGGCGATGCCCGGTGCGTCGATGTGCGAGCGGCTCGGAGCGCTTCGCGAGGTGATGCGGGAGGAGGGCTTCACCGGCGAGCGCCAGGCCTTCTTCTGCCCCGAGAACAGCTTCCTGCAGCGGGTGCTCGAGCGGCGCAAGGGGCTGCCCATCACGCTCGGCGTGCTCTACATCGAGGTCGGTCGTCGCGCCGGCATCCCGCTCTTCGGCATCAACTTCCCCGGGCACTTCCTCGCCGGCGCGACGGAAGAGGGGGCGGGCGAGGACGAGCTCTTCGTGCTGGACCCCTTCCATGGCGGCCGCGCGCTCGATCAGGACGCGCTGGAGGCGCTGCTGCAGCAGATGGCGCCCGAGCTGAAGCTCTGCTCCGCGCTGCTCGCGCCCGCGCCGGTGGAGCAGATCGTGTGGCGGATGCTCTCGAACCTGCGGCGCGTGTACCTGCGCGAGCACGACGCACAGCGCGCCCTGGGCGTGGTGGATCTGATGCTCTTCCTCGCGCCGGACCATCCGGGAGAGCTCCGCACGCGAGCGGCCCTCAACGCACAGCTCGGCGCCTTCCGGGCGGCGCTGCGTGACGTGAACCGCTGCCTGGAGCTGACGCCGGATGCCCCCGACGCGGCCGGCCTGCGCCGCGCGCAGAAGGAACTTTCGGCCAAGGCCGCGCAGGTGAACTGACGCGCAGGTCACCTCGCGGGCAGGGCTGCTCAGCCGCGCTGGGTGACCTTGTAGGGCCGACCGTCCTGGTCGTAGGTGATCCACTCGCCGACCGGCTCACCCGCCACGAAGTGCCCGGACCGCTTGAGCGTCCCGTCGATCCGGTACCACTCCCAATACCCGGAGGGCTGCCCGTCCTCGATCTTCCCCTTCGACCAGCGGGTCACACCGTTCGCGTGGTACTTGATCGTGTACCCGTCGACGACCTCGGACTTCTTGGGGGCTGCGGCCATCCGCCCAATCTAGGCGGGCGGGGCCGACCGCCACAACACCGCATGGGTCGAGCATTCCGGGTGCCGTCCACCTCGGCAAGGAGGCAGGTATCGGAGCTGGCGCTCCGCGAGCGAGACACCTCCTCGATGCGGTGCAGCGCCGGGGCCCGGCCCCTCCAAGGGTGCCTGGAGCCCTCTCCGGAGTCAGGGCAGGACCGCGGGGCTCCGGCGTGCGACGGTCTGCGGCGTTCCGCGCGCAGGGGCCCAAACGCAGAACACGGTTTGAGCCCCAACGGGTCGCCGCTGGAAGACCGCCTAGCTGCCTTCCTCGATCATCCAGCGCTCGGCATCGATCGCCGCCATGCAGCCGCTGCCAGCGGCGGTGATCGCCTGGCGGTAGGTGCTGTCCTGCACGTCCCCGCAGGCGAAGACGCCCGGCACGTTGGTGCGCGTCGAGCCGGGCTCGGTCTTGAGGTAGCCGTTCGGGTGCATGTCGAGGACGCCTGCGAACAGGTCGGTGTTCGGCTTGTGCCCGATGGCCACGAAGAGGCCGGTGGCCTCGATCTCGGTGAGCTCGTTGGTCACCAGGTTGCGCACCTTGGCGCCCGACATCCCGCGCTTGTCGCCGGTCACCTCTTCGACGACCGAGTTCCACACGAACTCGATCTTCGGATTCTCCATGGCGCGCTTCTGCATGATCTTCGACGCGCGCAGCTCCTCGCGACGGTGCACCACGGTGACCTTCGCGACGAGCTTGGAGAGGTACAGGGCCTCCTCCATCGCCGTGTCCCCGCCGCCGACCACCAGCACGTTCTGGTTCTTGAAGAACGTCCCGTCACAGGTCGCGCACGCCGAGACGCCGCGGTTCTTGAAGGCCTCCTCACCGGTGATCCCGAGCCACCGCGCGGAGGCGCCGGTCGCGATGATCACGCTCTCGCCCTTGACCGTCTGGGTCTCGCCCTTGACCGTGAAGGGCCTGGAGGACAGGTCCACCTCGAGCACGTTCTCCAGGTGGACCACGCTGCCGAAGCGCTCCGCCTGCTTCTGGAACCGGTCCATCAGCTCGGGGCCGGTCACCGGATCCGGGAAGCCGGGGTAGTTCTCGACGTCGGTGGTCGTCATGAGCTGGCCGCCCGGGACCCGCTGCGGGTCCTCGATGGCGGGGCCCCCGGCGAAGATCACCGGAGCGAGACCCGCGCGCGCCGCGTAGATGGCGGCCGTGTATCCGGCGGGTCCGGAACCGATGATGATGACTTTGTTGACTGATTCGGCCACGGCTTGGAGGCTCCTGTTTGGATGGACGCGGGAGGGGGAACCTAGCAGGACGGGCCCTGACCCCCGGAACGATCTGGCGATGGAGTCTAACGGCCGATGGATCTCGCGCTGCTCAAAGAGGTGGCCTTCTTCGAGGGCCTGACCGCAGGTCAGCTGGCCAAGGTCGCCGAGATCGGGACGTTGCGCTCCGTCCCTGCCGGGACGTTCATCTTCAGCGAGGGTGACGACGGCGACGACATGTACGTCGTCATGCGCGGCAAGGTCCGGATCTCCAAGCAGGTCCCCGGCATCGGCGAGGAGGCGCTCGCGATCCTGGGACCCGGCCAGTACTTCGGCGAGATGGCGATCATCGAGGACTCGCCCCGCTCGGCCGACGCCATCGCCCACTCGGGCTGCGAGCTGCTCGTCTTCTCCCGGCGACGGCTGGACGAGCTGATGTTCACGGACAAGGACCTCGCCTACGTGCTGCTCTGGGCCTTCGTCCACACCCTCAGCAGCCGCCTGCGCGAGACCAGCGACAAGCTCAAGGCCTTCTTCGCCATCTCGCGCTTCGAGTAGCCCGCGCGAGCACTGCGCCGGACGCCGCGGGCCCGGCCGCTTCGCCATCCGCCCGCTCGCACGCTGTGCAGCGCGGTCCGGACGGTGGCCGCACCGCGAGCGCATCGCCCGCCCGCCCCTGCCTCCCGCCCGGGAGCGTCCCACCAGGCAGGGGCACGCGCGTTGCTCCCCAGCCCCTCCCGACGGATGGGCGGATGGGATCGACCGCGCCTGTGGCGACGCGTCGGGGATCGGGGAGGCGGGACGTGCGGGAGCCGGGATGGGAGAAGTCGGCGCGAGAGCGTCTGTGGCGCGTGGGGACGGCGGCACTGACGGATGCGGAGCTGCTGGGCGTGCTGTTCGGCGGCAGCAACGGGCAGCGAGGAGGCGAGCACGCCGAGGCCATCCTGGCCGCGCAGGGCGGGCTCAAGGCCCTCCTGGAGCAGGATCCCCACGCCCTGGCGGCGCAGCCCGGCATGGGGCCCTCGCGGACGGCGCTGGTGCTCTCCGCGCTCGAGCTCGGACGCAGGGCGCAGCGCACGGTCGAGCGGCGTCCCCGGCTGCGCACCCCGCGGGAGATCGACGCCTACCTGCGCCCCACCCTGGCGGCGCTGCGGCGCGAGGTCTTCCACGTCCTGTGCTTCAACGCTCGCAACGTGCTGGTCCGTGACGCGCGCATCGCGGAGGGCTCCACCAGCAGCTGCCCGGTGGATCCGCGCGAGGTCTTCTCCGCCGCGCTCAGCGTCCGCGCCAGCGCGGTGGTCCTCGCGCACAACCACCCGTCCGGCGATCCCGAGCCCTCGAGCCTGGATGTCTCGCTGACCCATCAGCTGACCGAGGGCGGGCGCCTGCTGGGGATCCGGGTGATGGACCACCTGGTGATCGGAGAGAACGGCTTCGTCTCGCTGCTCGAGCGCGGCCTGCATCCTGGAGCCGGGAGGTCGCCATGGCGCGAGGCCTCCTGATGCTCCTGCTGCTCCTGGGCGGCGCGTCCGCGAAGGCGAGCGGACCGGACGGCGGCGGCGCGGCGTGGTGCATCGGGCCACTCCATCCGGTGGGGCTGGTGCGACTGCTCCCGGTCGGAGGCGGGCCGGCGGTGCTGGTCCCCGCGGCGACCCTCCCACCGGGGGCCAGGGAGGGCGACGTGCTGGTGGACGGGCGGCTCGATCCTCCGCTTCGCGCCAGGCTCCTGCGGGCCCAGCGAAGGCTGCGCGCGGGAGCCGCACGCGGGAGCTTCTCCCTCGTCGCTGAAGAGGTGGGTACGCGGCCGTTGACCGCGGAAGGAGAACGGTGAAGAAGGTGGCTGTGTCTGTCCCCGCCGAGCAAGAGCAGGCCCACGCCGCCCTGCAGCGCCACTTCGGGCTGAGCGCGTTCCGGCCCGGCCAGGCGGAGGTCATCGCCTCCGTGCTGTCGGGGACGAACACGGTGGTCGTGATGCCCACCGGCGCGGGCAAGAGCCTCTGTTACCAGCTTCCGGCGATGCTGCTGGAGGGCGTCACGCTGGTGGTGAGCCCGCTCATCGCGCTCATGAAGGACCAGGTCGGACAGCTCCAGCAGCGGGGCATCGCCGCGACCTTCATCAACTCGAGCCTGACCGACGGCGAGCGGGCCGAGCGCATGCGCCAGGTCCGCTCCGGCCAGGTGAAGCTGCTGTACGTGGCGCCCGAGCGCTTTCGCAGCAGCAGCTTCCTGGAGGCCGTCGCCGCGCGGGGCATCTCGCTCTTCGCCATCGACGAGGCCCACTGCATCTCCCAGTGGGGTCACGACTTCCGACCCGACTTTCTCGCCTTGGGCCGGGTGCGCCGGATGCTGCGGCCGCCGCGGACCGTCGCGCTCACCGCCACCGCGACGCCCGAGGTCCGCGACGACATCGTCCGCTCGCTGCTCATGAAGGACCCCGCGGTGTTCGCCGCGGGCTTCGATCGCCCCAACCTCTCGCTCGAGGTGTGGCCGGTGTCCGGCGACGAGGAGCGCAAGGACAGCCTCGCGGCCATCGCCGGAGAGGGCGGCAGCGGCATCGTCTACTGCTCCACCCGCCGCAGCGCCGACGCGCTCCACGCGGACCTGCGCAGCCGAGGCCTCAAGCCCATCCTGTACCACGCAGGTCTGGACGACGGCGCCAGGCGCAAGGCGCAGGACGCCTTCATGTCCGGCCAGGACACCGTGGCGGTGGCCACCAACGCCTTCGGGATGGGGATCGACAAGCCCGACGTGCGCTGGGTCGCGCACGCGCAGATCCCCCGGGCGGTGGAGGCCTACTACCAGGAGATCGGACGCGCCGGACGGGATGGTCAGGATTCGCGCGCGGTGCTCCTCTTCAACCACGGCGACGTCTACACCCAGGAGCGACTGATCCAGAGCAACCATCCGCCCGAGGCCGTCATCGCCGACGTGTGGAACGCAGTGCAGGCGGAGGGGCGCTTCGAGCGCGGAGTCGCCGCCCTGGCCGGACAGATCGCGGCCAGCGAGTTCGAGGTGGACGCCGCGCTGCGGATCCTCGAGCGGGCCGGGAAGCTGACCCGGGCCGGACGCGGCGAGGGGCCCTGGACCATCACCCTGGAGAAGCGCGCCGAGCAGGTCCAGCCGCGCTCGGAGGACGCCAAGGCGCTCCTGGCCCACCTGCGCCGTGAGCTGGTCCCGGGCCGCCCACTGACCACCAGCCCAGAGCTCCTCGCTCGACGCGCGAGCCTCGATCCCCAGGCCACTCGGCACGCGGCCGGCCTCCTCGAGCAGGCCGGAGCGATCGCCGTGCATCGCCCCTTCTCGGGCCGCGCGATCGAGCCGCTGACCCGGCAGCCCTACCGCGACCTGGAGCTGTCCCTGGACGCGGTCCGCGAGCAGGAGCGCCGCGCCCTCCTCCTGCTCAAGCGGATGACGGACTACGCCTACGCCAAGACGTGCCGACGGGCCTTCCTGCTGCGCTACTTCGGCGACGAGCGCGGCGCGGCCAACTGCGGGACCTGCGACGTCTGCAGCGGGACCGTGAGGGCCTCGGGCGCCGGGGGGCGCGCCGCAGGAAGGTCCCAGCTCCAGCGCCCGGCGCACAGCGAGCTGGCAGAGCTCGAGCTGCGGCGCTGGCGACGGGAGCTGGCGCGCGAACTGGATGTGCCCCCCTACATCATCTTCAACGATGCGACCCTGCGCGAGCTGGCCACGGTGCTCCCCGTCGATCGCCAGGGCTTCCTTTCGGTGAAGGGTGCCGGCGAGAGCCGGTGGGAGCGCTTCGGCCCGAAGGTCGTGGAGATCAGCCGGCTCGCCCGGGCCTCGGGGCACCAGGCGGTCAAGGTCGTCGCCGTCCCCCCGCGCGTGCGAAGCCGGGGCTGACGCCCCCCCGGTGGCCCGCGGTAGCCGGCCGGATTCTCCCCCTCTCGTCGAAGGGTCCCTGCCACGCTCGGGGGGGCTCTTCCGGTTCAGCTGGCGGTGCGACGGCTGAAGAGCCGGTCCAGCAGCGCCAGGAACAGTCCCACCGCCACCGCGGTGATCACGATGACCCCGAGCGTGGCCAACGAGAAGATGGCCCGCAGCTCCCAGGTGTCGATGGCGCCGCGCCCGTACGCCTCGCGCAAGGGCGTGAGCAGGCCGAAGACCTGGAGCGTGCGGCTGGGCAGACCATCCATCGCCGTGAGGAGGCGGGCGGCCCAGGCGGCATCGAACGCCTTGCGGATGAGCTCGAGCCCGAGTCCCACCACCAGATAGACGGCCGAGAGCAGGAAGACGTTGGAGAGCAGGGTCCGCCACAGCCCTCCGGGAGCGCGTGCGCTGAGGTTCATCGGGTGGCCAGTCGCTTGCGCAGGGTGGGGAGGAGCTTGCGGACCCGCTTGCCGTCAGCGTCGTTCCCGATGAGCTCGAGGTAGGCCTCGTAGGCCAGGACGGCGTCTCCCAGCCGATCGCGCTCCCTCGCGAGCATGTCCCCCTGCGCCAGGCGATAGCTCGCGTTGGAGGGATCCAACGCCACCGCGCGATCCCACGCGGCGCGCGCCCCGGCGACGTCGCGCGCCCGCTGCGCCGCGCGGGCGGCGGCGGCCTGCCCGCGCGCCAGTCCGGGGACGAGCTGCAGGGCGTCCTCGGCGCTCTTGCGCGCGGCCTTCGCGTCACCCCGGGTCCGCTGGACGTTCGAGAGCGCGACGAGCCACTCGGCACGGTCCCAGATCGGCTGGGCGTCGCGCGCCAGCCGCGTCAGCTCCTCCTCCTGGTCGCGCCAGTCGCGGGGCGTGATCTCCACCTGGCCGGCGCGCGCGCAGACCGCCAGTGGATCGTGCTTGAGGGCCGCCGCGAAGGCCGCCCCGGCGTTGTCCGGATTGCCCTGGCGCAGGAAGGTCCAGCCGATCTCGCAGAAGGTCTCGGCGTCCGCCGGGTCGAGCTTGTTGGCCCGCTGGAGCGCCTTGAACGCCTCGCCCGCCGAGCCGCTCAGCGCCAGCGCCAGTGCGTGGACGCGCGCGATCTCCGCGCGCTGGGGCTCGAGCTTCACCGCGCGCGCCGCAGCCTTGGCCGCCGCGTCCGCATCCCCCGCCAGGACGGCCGAGCGCGCGATCCAGAGCTGGGCCCGGGCCGAGTCCGGATCCGCCTTCACCCAGGTGGCGAGCAGTGCCTTGGCCTCCTCCGCCTTTCCCAGCCCGAGGAGGGTCTGGGCCAGGGCGGCGCGCGCCTCGTCGTCACCCGCATTGCGGCTCACCGCGGTCTGCAGCGGCGCCAGCGCCTCCCGGTACTGGCCCTGCGTGAGCAGCAGCTTGCCCAGCTGCAGGTTGCCCTCGACGTCGCGCGGACGTTCGGCGGCCTCCTCGAACTGAGCGCGCGCCTTGGCGAGCAGTCCCCGCTGCCAATACACGCGGCCCAACGCGACGCGGATGCTGTCCGGGACCTTGTTGCCGGACACCAGCAGCCTCTCGAGCGCCTCCTGGGCCTTCTCCGGCCGTCCGCTCGCCGCGTCCGCGAGCGCCAGCGCCACCACCGCTTCGGGGGGAAAGCGCCCCTCCATCTCGGTGTGCTTGAGCTCGGCGCGCGCGCGCTTCCAGTCGCCCTGGCGAGCGCGCGCAAGTCCGCGCATCAGCGACACGGTCGGGTTCCTGGTGTCCGGGGCGAGCGCGGTGAGCAGCTGCGCGCTGCGATCGCGGCTGAGGAGCGCGCGGCCCAGCGCCTCCTGCGCGAGCTGGCTGTCCGGCGCGAGCTTCATGGCCTTCTGCGCGGTGGCCTGGGCGAGGGTGGTCTCGCCGGCTGCCCGCTGGATCGCGCTCAACGTCACCAGGGACTGGAGCGCGCGGACCCCTTCGCCCACCGCCCTCTCCGCGGTGGCGATCGCCTCCGCATGCGCACCGGCTCGCGACTGCAGGCGGGCCAGCACCAGCAACCTGCGCGCGCGCAGGTCGGGCGTCCGCAGCTCCTGCTCGCCCAGCGCGGCGACCCGTTCAGTGGCGTCGTCCGGGACCTCGTCGCGGACGAGCCCGATCTCGAGCTCTCCGAGCACCTTCTCCGGGTGCGCGACCTCCACGCGCTCGTACATCTCCGAGGCCTGCGCGTCGTCGCCGGCCTCGCGGAAGTAGGCCCCCAGCGCGAGCAGCGTGCGCACGTGGGTCGGCGAGGCCTTGAGGGCCTCCTGGAAGCGCGCGAGCGCGTCCTTGGACTGATCGCGCTCCAACAGGATGCGGCCGGCCAGCGCCTGGACCTCGGCGTCCGGCAGCCGGCTCTCGAGCAGGGCCTCCGCATGGAGCTCGCGGCTGCGTCCCTCGGCCAGCAGCCAGTCCACGACCAGCCGGGTGCCGGGATGGGCCGTCGTCACGCCCTCCTTGGCCAGCGCATCCCGCGCGGCGTTGCGTGAGGCGTCGCCCCCCTCGTGATCCGACGCGAGCAGGCCGTGGGACAGCGCGATCAGGCTCCAGGCCTCGGTGCTGTTCGCGTCCATGCGGGTGGCCGCGCCCAGGGTCTCGAGCGCCTGATGGATCGAGGCGCGCGTGTCCTCGCCCACCAGCCGTCGCGCGTCCGCCAGCGCGCCCTTCAGGTCCTTGCCGCCGAAGTCCTCGCGGGTGTCGGTGTAGGCCCAGGCCGCAGCCGCGACCGCGCCCACCAGCACCAGGGCGCCGACCGCCTGAACCAGCCTCTTCGAGCGGGCACCGCGCTCCGCGCGCTTCTTCTCGAGCTTCTCCCGGAGCTCGCGCTCGTACTCGCTCGCGAGCGTGGCGCTGTTGGTGGAGGACGAGGTCGAGCTCCCGTGCGCGGTCCCCAACTTGATCGCGACCTTCTGCGGCGCGGGGCTCTGCGGCGCGGTCGGCAGCGGGAGGTCGTCCAACAGCCCGCCCCCGCTCTTGAGGGGCGCGCCCACGTTGGCGGGGACCACCTCGGGGATCAGGTCGCGGGTCGAGTGGACCGTGGGCCCCAGCTCAGACGTCGCCGGCGGCAGATCGTCCAGGAGGCCGCCGCCGGAGGGCGCACCGGACGCTCCCTCCCCGGTCGCGACCTGGGTCGCCTCCTCGTCCCCCCAGGGGTTGTCCTGCGCGCGGTCGGCGCCCTGCAAAGGGTCGGCGCCCTCCTCGAGGGGCAGCTCGAAGACCTGGGTGCGCTCCTCGGCCGGATCCACCCCGGCGTCCGCCGGTCGGGGCCGATCCATCGGTCCGACCTCCCACGCCGCACTCAGCACCCCGCTCTTGCGCGCGGGCCGCACCGCGGGCGTCCCCTCCTGGGGCGTGGCCGCGTCCGGATCCGCCCGCTCGCCCGGCGCGTCCTCGCGCGGGAACAGCTGGGGAATCTCCCCCGGCGGGGGCGGCGTCGGACGCGCGGAGCCGGCCTTGGGCGCGCTGCCCTGCGCGTCGACCGGGGCGATCGGCGTCTTCTGGGTCTCCAGCTCCGAGAGCTCCGCGCCCCCGTCCGCACCCGCGTCACCTCCCGGCGACGGCGCTGGATCCGCAGCCGCCTGGGCTGCGCCGGCGGCCTCGGGATCCTGGGGCGCCAGGGCGTCGGGGAGGGTGAAGTCCGGCGTGGGCCCGCCCTTGAGGACCGCCTGGGTCTGCTCGAGCCAGGCCTGCACGCGCGCGTCGTGCGGCTGCAGGGCGACGGCCTTGCGCAGGATGGGCAGCGCGGAGCGGTAGAGTCCCTTCTGGAGCAGGACCTCGCTGATGAGGTTGTAGGCGTGGGGGTTCTCGCGGTCGATCCCGATCGCCAGGTCGAACTGCTCCATTGCCGGGGCCGGCTTGCCCAGGTGGATCAGCGCCCGTCCCCAGAGCACCCGCGCCGTCACCGACTGCGGGTGGTGCTCGAGGCCCCCGCGACAGACCTCGATCGCGCGATCCCACTCGTTCTGCGCCAGGAGCGCCTTCGCGAGCTCCACGAACACAGAGGAAGTCGGGTCCTCGGCCAGGATCTGCTCGTATCGCTCCACCAGCGGCTTTGCCATGTCGCGGCGGACCTTATCACCGCTTCCCGGGCAGCCGCCCCCGCAGCGAGACAACGTCCGCGACCGGGCTGCTCGGGGAGGCCCCCTCGGCGCGGGTCCGCGGACGAGGCCGGAGCCCGCAAAATAAAACCGCCCGTCGCCTCGGGGCCGGCCGAGGCGACGGGCGTCGGGGACTCCCCAATGGAGCCCCCAGACCAGTCGTCGAGCAGGGGCGGCAGACCTCGCCGTCCCGCGTGCTTCACGACGGGAGGTAAGAGCAATCGCGGTGCCAACCGGAATGGCGCGAGAAGTCCAAGCAAATACAAGGACTTGAAGGCCTGCACCGCCGGAGGGCGCGGACCGGGCCCGCGACGGAGCTGTCAGGGCCTGACGCTGCCGTCGCGGTCCTGCGGCCGGCATGACCGCCATGTCAGGGCGGCCCTCACCGCCTCAGGGACCTTCGGACTCCACCGCGCGGATGGTGTCGCGCATGGAGTAGGCGGACTTCCAGCCGACCTCCTTGGCCCAGCGGCTGCCATCGACCGCGCAGAGGAACTGGATGTGATCCAGCTCGGGCGGCGGGAAGTGGGCCAGGCGGTAGCGGAAGAGCGTGTTGAGCAGCGGCCGGGCCACCATGTGGGGCACCGCGATCGGGCGACGGCCGAGCTCCTCGAGGACCTTCGAGAGGGGGACCTCACCGGGACCCACCACGTTGAAGACCCCGCGCAGGCCGCGGCGCAGGGCCTGGACCATGGCGCGAGCGGCCTCCTCGACGTGGATGAGCTGCACCATCGGATCGAACCCGGCCATGGTCCACGGGCGGGCCAGGCGCAGGTAGTTGGACGGCGCGTTCTTGATGTTGGGGCCCACGATGTGGACCGGGCGCAGCACGACCGTCTCCACGTCCGGGTGCTTCCAGAAGAAGCTCTGCCCGAGCATGTCGACCTCGATCAGGTCGCGCATGTTGGAGAAGCGGCTGGCCGCCATCAGCGGCGCGTCCTCGGTCAGGAAGTTCGAGTTGTCGGGGCTCGGGCCGTAGACGTTCGACGAGGAGAGGACCACCAGCTTCTTCACGCCGTAGCGGGCGCAGCACTCGAGGATGCGGCTGGTCCCGAGCACGTTGAAGCTGTGGTGCTCCTCCTGGCTCATGCGCGGGTCATGCATGATCCCCATGTGGATGACCGCCTTGATCGGATGGCGCTTGAAGACGTCCTCGGCCTTCTTCTTGCGCAGATCGAGCTGGTACATCTCCATGTCCTTCGGCATGCCCGGGAAGGGCCGCCGATCGATGCCGATCACCTTCTCCTTGCGATGCAGCTGCTTGGCCAGGCGCCGCCCCAGGTTGCCCGCGATCCCGGTCACCAGCACCGCGGGGCGCTCGTCCCCTGCCCCCTTCTTCGCGCTCACCGGAACACCCCCTCGCGCTCGCGCAGCCCCTGATCCAACAGCCCCTGGATGGCGGCCTTCACGGTCCGGACCTTGCGATCCAGCTCGGCGTCCTCGTCGTCCGGACGACCGGTGAAGCGCATGGGCTCACCGAAGTAGATGCGGTACTTCACCGGCAGTGGGATGGGCACGCCGGTCACCGTCACGGGGAACGAGGGGATCCCCAACAGCCGCGCGGCGGGCTTGAAGTCGAAGAGCGCCGGCGCCTGCTCTTCGGCGCCGACCACGCCGATGGGGACGATGGGCGTGTTGGTCTCGAGCGCCAGTCGCATGAAGCCGAGGCCGAAATCCTGGAGCTGATAGCGCTCGTGGTAGAGCTTGTTGATGGCGCGCATGCCCTCGGGGAAGACGAGGATCGCCTCGTCGGACTCGAGCAGCCGGCGGCAGTTCTCGGGAGTCCCGACCACCTGCCCCACGCGGGCCATGTAGGTGGACACGTACGGCAGCGTGGGGACCCACTTGTCCACGAGCGAGCGGATCGCGCGGGACGGCGTGGCCTCGGTCAGCATCGCCACGCCGATCATGGCGCCGTCGAAGGGCAGCTGTCCGGAGTGGTTGGAGACCAGCAGCACCCGGCCGGCGGGCACGTTCTCGATCCCGTAGGTCTGCACCCGGAAGTAGTGCTTGTACATCCAGACGATGGGCGCGATCGCCGAGAGCGCGTAGTCCAGGCTGAAGCCGAAGGGATCCACGCCGAACTCGTTCCCGGTGCGGGCGAGCGCGCTGACCTTGCTGCCGAGCTCCTCGCCGGCCATGGACGTGGTCCACTGACGAAGGCCCTTCTTGACGAGACCGCGGAGGGAGACGGGCATGCCCGCTCCCTTACACCATCCGAAAGCGACCTGCCGCAGCGCCGAGGGTCACCACGTCCCGTTCGCGTGCCAGCTGCCAGATGACCGCCGAGAGGCGCTCGGCCTTGAGGGCCCAGGGGATCGACAGGTCCCGTTGCCGCCGCACCAGCGCCTCGGGGAGCCCGTCCGAGGCATCCAGGACGTCCACCGCGTGCAGCTCCAGGTTGAACAGGCGCAGGTCCCGGCAGGCCGCCACCAGTCGGCGGACCATCGGCTCGGGGAGCGTCGCCACGAAGGTGCCGATCACCGGGAAGCGCAGCTTCGGCGTCACCGTCACGGGCAGCTCG
>Ga0233383_1000406_pt1 | contig 16972 bp, 17 predicted proteins | sample ElkDunMinimDraft_14_FD_191542 | JGI IMG/M metagenome (GOLD analysis project Ga0233383, IMG submission 191542) | Fecal eukaryotic communites from dung pellets of Tule Elk in California, USA - Elk Dung G16 | ecosystem: Host-associated > Mammals > Digestive system > Large intestine > Fecal | place...
GGAGACGACGCGATGGCCGGAGCGCTGCGCAAGACGATGCTGTACCTCGGCCTGGCCGACGACCGGTCCGACCACGAGGAGTACCTCGAGGAGTACGAGGAGGCGGAGGTCGCCGTGCCGGAGGACAGCTACGAGGCCCAGGTCATGCCGCTGCACCGCACGCCGCGGGTGCAGGCTGCACCGGCGCCGCGCGAGGCGGGGGACCTGCGTCGCATCACGACCATCCACCCCCGCTCGTACAACGACGCGCGCAAGATCGGCGAGGCGTTCCGCGAGGGGACGCCGGTGATCATGAACCTCACGGACATGGACGACGCGGACGCCAAGCGGCTCGTCGACTTCTCCGCGGGGCTCATCTTCGGGCTGCACGGCGCCATCGAGCGTGTGACGAGCAAGGTCTTCCTGCTGTCGCCCGCGCACGTCGAGCTGGCGGGCGACGCCGCGACCGCTGCCGAGCCGGCCACCCGTTCCGGCTTCTACAACCAGAGCTGACGCGTGCGCCTGATCGCCAGCCTGCTCTACCTGGTCGTCCTCGTCTTCTTCCTGCTGCTGCTCGTGCGCCTGGTGCTGGACTGGGTCCAGGTCTTCGCGCGCGACTGGCGACCGACGGGGTTCGCCCTCGTCGTCGCGGAGGTGACCTACTCGGTCACCGACCCGCCCCTGCGTGCACTGCGACGCGTCCTGCCGCCGATCGGCATCGGCTCCGTGCGGTTCGACCTGGCCTTCCTGGTGCTGGCCCTCGTCTGCTCGCTGCTGCTGCAGGTGCTCGGCAGGCTGTCCTGAACGGCCGTGCTCCCGGCGCCCGTACGGGCGTCCGCGGGGTGCGCGCAGCACGCGTCCTCGGAGTGTCGGGAGGCGTGCGCCGCCCGGATTCTCCGCTACCGTGGCCCGAGGTGGTCGGTGGACTGACTGCCGCCGGCCAGAGCCAGTACGACCGACAGAGGTGACGACGATGGCACTGCTCACCGCAGACGACGTCCTGAACAAGAAGTTCCAGGCGACGAAGTTCCGGGAAGGGTACGACCAGGACGAGGTCGACGACTTCCTGGACGAGGTCGTCAACACCCTGCGGGACGTCCAGGGCGAGAACGAGGACCTGAAGACGAAGCTGGCCGCTGCCGAGCGCCGCATCGCCGAGCTCAGCCGCGCGGGCGCACAGCAGGCCGCGCCGGCCCCGAAGCCCGAGCCGGTCCCCGAGCCGACGCCGGCTCCGGCGCCCGTGCAGGCCGCGCCGGCCCCCGTGCCCGCGATGGCCCAGCCGCCGGTCGCCTCGGTGTCCGCGCCGGTGCGCGGCAACGAGCCCGAGTCGGCCACCGGCATGCTGGCCCTCGCGCAGAAGCTCCACGACGACTACGTGCGCAGCGGCCAGGAGGAGTCGGACCGGCTCATCAACGAGGCGAAGACCCGCGCCAACCGCATCGTCCGCGAGGCGGAGGAGACGTCGCAGCGCACCCTCGGGCAGCTCGAGCAGGAGCGCTCGCTGCTGGAGCGCAAGATCGACGAGCTGCGGGTCTTCGAGCGGGACTACCGCACGCGGCTCAAGAGCTACCTGGAGAACCTGCTCGGGGACCTGGAGAACCGCGGCAACGCACTCCCGCCGCGCTCGGGCCAGGGCCAGCCGATGCCGGAGAGCCAGAGCATCTGATCGGCTCACGCCGCCGGGGACGCGTGCCCGTCCCCGGCGGCGTCGTCGTGCCCCGACGCCGCGGAGCGCGCACCCGATTCCCCTCCGGGCGGCCGTGCTGGTCGCCCCGGCGTGTCGCCATCGGGCGCCGCCCGACTCGTGCTGTTGTGCCCGGACGCAGACGCGCATAAAGTCGCGGCACTCGAGACGGGGGGAACGTCCGTGACAATGAACGACGCTTTGAGCACACTGACGATGGGGTCCGACGAGCAGCGGGACGCACTGATAGGGCTTCTGCCGGTACGTGACGGCGAGGCTCCGTGGACCCGCAGCGAGATCGACGAGGTCGCTGGTGACCTCGCCGCCGATCGCGAACGGCTCGCTGCCGAGCTGATAGCGGCCGATGCCGAGCTGTCCGACCTGCTGCGCAACTCCGGCGACGGTGCCGGGGACGACCAGGCCGACTCCGGGTCGTCCGCACTGGAGCGCGAGCACGAGCTCACGCTCGTCAACAACACGCGCGACCTGCTGGACCAGACCGTGCACGCGCTGGACCGCCTGGCGGCCGGCACGTTCGGGGGCTGCGAGTCCTGCGGGCAGGCCATCGGCAAGGCGCGCCTGCAGGCGTTCCCGCGCGCGATGCTGTGCGTGGCGTGCAAGCAGCGGGAGGAGCGACGCTGAGCCGCCCGTAGACTCCAGCAGTGCCCACGACGGACGACGACACGACCCTGCCCGACGAGTACGAGCGGGCCGACGGGTCGGCCGCGGACGGCGATGCGCCGGGGGTCGGCCCCGAGACCGGGGTCGACCCCCGGCGTCGTCGTGCGCTGCTGCGACTCTTCACACTGCTCACCGCCGCGGTGCTCGTGGTCGACCAGCTCACGAAGGTGTGGGCCGTGGCCGCGCTGGAGCCGCGCGTGCGCACGCCGCTGGTCGGTGACCTCTTCGGCCTCCAGCTGATCCGCAACGACGGGGCGGCGCTGTCCATCGCGAGCGGCATGACGTGGGCGCTCACCCTGGTCGCGACCGCGGTCGTCGTCGTCATCGTGCGCGTGTCACGCCGGCTGGGGTCGCGCGGGTGGGCCGTCGCGCTCGGGCTCCTGCTGGGCGGCGCGCTCGGCAACCTCGTCGACCGCATGGTGCGCGAGCCCGGCCCGCTGCACGGCCACGTCATCGACTTCCTCGCGTACGGGCGGCTGTTCATCGGCAACGTCGCGGACATCGCGATCGTCGTCGCGGCCGTGCTCGTGGTGTGGCTCACCGCTCGCGGCATCCACGTCGACGGCACGCGGGACGACCGGCACCACGACGAGGAACCCGCGGAGCCGGACGACGCCACCGGTGGTGCCCGGTGAGCGGCGTGCGCGCCCTGCCCGTGCCGGACGGCCTCGCCGGGGAGCGCGTGGACGCCGCTCTCGCGCGTCTCCTCGGGCTCTCGCGCACCCGTGCGGCCGAGCTGGCGGCCGAGGGCTGCGTGCGGGTCGACGGCAGGCCGGTGGGCAAGTCGGACCGGCTCGTCGCCGGTGCGTACCTCGAGGTCGACCTGTCGACGCCCGAGCCGGAGACGCCCGCGGTGGTCCCCGAGCCGGTGCCCGGCATGCGCATCGTGCACGACGACGAGGACATCGTGGTCATCGACAAGCCCGTCGGGGTCGCAGCCCACCCGTCGCCGGGGTGGTCCGGCCCGACGGTGGTCGGCGCGCTCGCCGCGACCGGCTACCGGATCTCGACGTCCGGCGCGGCCGAGCGGCAGGGCATCGTGCACCGGCTGGATGCGGGCACGTCGGGTCTCATGGTCGTCGCGAAGAGCGAGCACGCGTACACGGTCCTCAAGCGCGCGTTCAAGGAGCGCACGGTCGAGAAGGTCTACCACGCGCTCGCGCAGGGCCACCCGTCGCCGACCACGGGCACGATCGACGCACCGATCGGGCGGCACCCCTCGTCCGACTGGAAGTTCGCCGTCGTCGCGGACGGCAAGCCGTCGATCACGCACTACGAGGTGCTGGAGATGCTGCCGGGGGCCTCGCTGGTCGAGGTGCACCTCGAGACGGGCCGCACCCACCAGATCCGGGTGCACTTCGCGGCACTGCGCCACAGCCTCGTGGGGGACCTCACGTACGGCGCGGACCCGGCGCTCGCCGCGCGTCTGGGCGTGACCCGGCAGTGGCTGCACGCGGTGCGCCTGGGGTTCGAGCACCCCGGGACGGGGCAGTGGTTCGAGGCGACGAGCGAGTATCCCGCCGACCTCGTCGCGGGCCTCGAGACGCTCCGGGGTGAGTACGCCTGAGCGTCGGCGGGGCGACGTAGGATCGCCCGCATGGCTGCTGGAGGTTCCCCGGACCCGTCCTTCGTCCACCTCCACGTGCACAGCGAGTACTCGATGCTCGACGGTGCGGCGCGCATCGGCGAGATGCTCGACGAAGCCGCACGCCTGGGGCAGACGGCGATGGCGATCACCGACCACGGGTACCTGTTCGGTGCGTTCGAGTTCTGGCAGAAGGCGACCGACCGCGGCATCAAGCCGATCATCGGCGTCGAGGCGTACGTCACACCCGGCACGAGCCGGTTCGACCAGAACCGCGTGCGGTGGGGCGAGGCGCACCAGGCGGCCGACGACGTCTCGGCGCGCGGTGCCTACACGCACATGACGCTGCTGAGCCGCACCACCGAGGGCATGCACAACCTCTTCCGGATGGGGTCGCTGGCCTCGGTCGAGGGGCAGATGGGCAAGTGGCCCCGGATGGACCGTGAGCTGCTGTCCCGGTACTCCGAGGGCATGATCGCGACGAGCGGGTGCCCCTCGGGCGAGATCCAGACGCGGCTGCGCCTGGGGCACTACGACGAGGCCGTGCGCACCGCCGGTGAGCTGCAGGACATCTTCGGCAAGGACTACTTCTACATCGAGGTCATGGACCACGGCCTCGACATCGAGCGCCGGGTGATCAAGGACCTCCTGCGGGTCGCGGAGAGCGTCGGGGCGCCGCTCGTCGCGACGAACGACCTGCACTACACGCGGCAGGAGGACGCGCACGCGCACGAGGTCCTGCTCGCGGTGCAGTCGGGCTCGACGCTCGACGAGCCCACGAGCGACCAGGGCGGCTCGCGGTTCGCGTTCGGTGGCACCGGGTACTACGTGCAGTCGGCCGCCGAGATGCGCCGCACGTGGGCCGAGCTGCCCGAGGCGTGCGACAACACCCTGCGGATCGCCGAGCAGTGCGAGGTGAAGTTCAACACCGGCGCCAACTACATGCCCCGGTTCCCCGTCCCGGCGGGGGAGAACGAGGACTCGTGGTTCATCAAGGAGGTCGAGAAGGGCCTCCTGCGCCGCTACCACGGCTCGATCCCCGACGCGGTGCGCAAGCAGGCGGACTACGAGACGGGCGTCATCACCCAGCTCGGCTTCTCGGGCTACTTCCTCGTGGTCGCCGACTTCATCAACTGGGCCAAGAGCCAGGGCATCCGGGTGGGTCCCGGTCGTGGCTCGGCGGCCGGCTCGATGGCGTCCTACGCGGTCGGCATCACCGAGCTCGACCCGCTCGAGCACGGTCTGATCTTCGAGCGCTTCCTCAACCCCGAGCGCGTGTCCTGGCCCGACGTCGACGTCGACTTCGACGAGCGTCGACGCGGCGAGGTCATCCGCTACGTGAGCGACAAGTACGGCGACGACCGCGTCTGCCAGATCGTCACCTACGGGACCATCAAGGCCAAGCAGGCGCTCAAGGACGCGTCGCGCGTGCTCGGCTTCCCGTTCGCCATGGGGGAGAAGCTCACCAAGGCGATGCCGCCGCCCGTCATGGGCAAGGACATCCCGCTGTCGGGCATGTACGACCCGGAGCACCCGCGGTACGCGGAGGCCGACGAGTTCCGGCAGGTCGTGGCGGCGGACCCCGAGGCGCAGCGCGTGCTGGAGACCGCACGGGGCCTGGAGAACCTGAAGCGCCAGTGGGGCGTGCACGCGGCCGGCGTCATCATGTCCAGCGAGCCGCTGCTCGACATCATCCCGATCATGAAGCGCCCGCAGGACGGCGCGATCATCACGCAGTTCGACCAGCCGGCGTCCGAGGCGCTCGGGCTGATCAAGATGGACTTCCTGGGGTTGCGCAACCTCACGATCCTCGACGACGCGCTCGAGAACATCGTGATGAACGGCAAGCCCGCGATCCTCATCGAGGAGGTGCCGCTGGACGACCCGCCGACCTACGAGCTGCTGGGCCGCGGTGACACCCTCGGGGTGTTCCAGCTCGACGGTGGGCCGATGCGGTCGCTGCTCCGGCAGATGCGCCCCGACAACTTCGAGGACATCTCGGCCGTCATCGCGCTGTACCGCCCGGGGCCGATGGGCATGAACTCGCACGTCAACTACGCGCTGCGCAAGAACGGCCTGCAGGAGATCGAGCCGATCCACCCCGAGCTGGTCGAGCCGCTCCAGGACGTCGTGGGTATCACCCACGGGCTGATCGTCTACCAGGAGCAGGTGCAGAAGGCCGCGCAGGTGCTGGCCGGGTACTCGCTCGGACAGGCCGACCTGCTGCGTCGCGCCATGGGCAAGAAGAAGAAGGAGGTCCTCGACAAGGAGTTCATCCCCTTCCAGGCCGGCATGCGCGAGCGCGGCTACTCCGACGCCGCGATCCAGGCCGTGTGGGACGTCCTCGTGCCGTTCGCCGGCTACGCCTTCAACAAGGCGCACTCCGCGGCGTACGGCGTCGTGTCGTACTGGACCGCCTACCTCAAGGCGAACTTCCCGACCGAGTACATGGCGGCGCTGCTGACCAGCGTGCGCGACGACAAGGACAAGTCGGCGCTGTACCTGGGCGAGTGCCGGCACATGGGCATCACCGTGCTGCCGCCGGACGTCAACTCCTCGTCGGCGAACTTCACGGCCGTCGGCGTCGACATCCGTTTCGGGCTCACCGCGGTGCGCAACGTCGGCGCCAACGTCGTCGACGCGATCGTGGCGGCCCGCGAGGAGAAGGGCGCGTTCACGTCCTTCACCGACTTCCTCGACAAGGTGCCGGCCGTCGTCTGCAACAAGCGGACCATCGAGTCGCTCATCAAGGCCGGGGCGTTCGACTCCCTGGGCCACCCGCGCCGTGCGCTCCTGCTGGTCCACGAGCAGGCGGTCGACGCGGTCATCGACGTCAAGCGCAAGGAGGCGACGGGCCAGTTCGACCTGTTCGCCGACCTGGGCGGCGACGACGAGACCGGCACGGGCATCGCCGTGACGATCCCCGACCTGCCGGACTGGGACAAGAAGCAGCGGCTCGCGTTCGAGCGCGAGATGCTCGGCCTGTACGTCTCGGACCACCCGCTGTCGGGGCTCGAGCACGTGCTGTCCGCGCAGGCGGACGTGTCGATCGCGACGCTCAACGCCGACGAGGCACGCCCGGACGGCTCGACGGTCGTGGTGGCGGGCCTGGTCACCAGCCTGCAGCGCAAGATGTCGAAGCAGGGCAACCCGTGGGCCGCGGTGACGCTCGAGGACATGGAGGGCTCCGTCGAGATCATGTTCTTCGGCGAGACGTACCTCGCCTACTCGACGGTGCTTGCCGAGGACGCGGTGCTCGTGGTGCGCGGCCGCGTGCGCCGACGGGACGACCAGATGCAGCTGCAGGCGATGGAGGTCTCCATCCCGGACACGTCGCAGGCCGCGGACTCCCCGGTCGTCGTGTCGCTCACGGAGGGCCGCTGCACGCCGCCGGTCGTCGAGCGGCTGCGCGAGGTGCTGTCCACGCACCCGGGCGTCACCGAGGTGCACCTGCGGCTCACCAGCCCCGGTCGCGCCGTGGTGATGCGGCTGGACGACGGGCTGCGCGTCGAGCGGTCACCGTCGCTGTTCGGGGACCTCAAGGCGCTGCTCGGTCCGAGCTGCCTGGCGTCCTGAGGCGCGGCGGGCGGTCGGGACGGCGCGCCGCGCTGCCGGGGCCGACGGCGGGCAGGGCCGGTGGGGGCTAGTCCTCGACCGTCGCGCGCTGGACGCCGCCGGGGAGGTCCACCTCGACGACGTCACCGGGTCGCAGCTGCCGGCCGCGGCGGGCCTCGGGCTCGCCGTTGACGGTCACCGCGCCGTCGTCGAGGAGGGCGCGGGCGTGCCCGCCGGTCTCGGCGAGGCCGACGAGCTTGAGGAACTGGCCGAGGCGGATGGGCTCGTCGTGCTGGGTCACGCGTCCAGTCTGCCAGCCGCGGCGGGTCGGTCACTCATCTAACTCTTGCGTTATATAACCCTCGGTGAAAGCATGGGGTCGTGCACCCCATGGACGTCCTGGGCGATCCCGTCCGCCGCCGCCTCGTCGAGCTCGTCGGCGCGGGCGAGCGGCCCGCGGGCGAGCTCGCGGCCGCCGTGGGGGACGAGTTCGGCATCAGCCAGCCGGCGGTGTCCCGGCACCTGCGCGTCCTGCGCGAGGCGGGCCTCGTCACGTCACGGGCGCGCGGCCCGGTCCGGCTGTACACCGTCCGCCCGGAGGCGGTCGACGAGGTCGGCCGGTGGGCGTCGTCCGTGGTGCGGGCGTGGACACCGCGGCTCGACGCGCTCGGCACCGAGGTGGCCCGCGGTCGGCGTGCCAGGACACCGTCCGTCGGCAGCCCCGCCGACGGCACCGACCCCCGCGAGGAGGACGCATGAGCACCAGCACGCCCGGCTCGAGCACCGGCACGCCCCACCAGGGCACCGTGACCGTCGACGGGGACGCCTCCCGGGTCGAGCTCCGGCGGCGCTACGGCACCGACGGCGCCGACCTCTGGGACGCGATCACGTCCCCCGAGCGCGCCCGGCGGTGGCTCGGCGCCCTGTCCGGGGACCTGCGGGCGGGGGGCACCTACGAGCTGCGGATGGGGGAGGGCCGCCCCGGCGCCGACGACGTCGCCCACGGGGAGGTCCTGCGCTGCGAGCCCCCGCGGCTGCTCGAGCTGACGTGGCACTTCCCCGGTGAGCAGCAGTCGCACCTGCGGGTCGAGGTGTCCGAGGACGGCGAGCTCGTGCTGCTCCACACCCGTCTGGAGGCCGCGGCGGCGCGCGACTACGGCACGGGCTGGCAGGTGGTGCTCGACCAGCTGGAGGACGACGCCGCGCACCGGCCGGTGCGTCCGTGGGGCGACCTGTGGGCCCGGTACGCACCCGGGGACGACGCCGCGGGCTGAGGCGACACCGCGGCGGCGGTGCCGGACGGCCCGAACCGCTCCGCCTGGGTCGTCCTAGACTCGATCCCGTGATCTCCCGAATCGACCTGCGCGGTCGCCGCCCCTCACGTCGTGAGCTGCTCCTCGAGCTGCCCCGGGCCGAGCTCGACGTCGAGCACGCCACCACCACGGTGGCGCCGATCCTCGAGGCGGTGCGGACGCGGGGCGCGGCCGCCCTGCGCGAGCTCGGTGAGCGGTTCGACGGTGTGCGTCCCGTGCACGTGCGGGTCCCGGCGGAGGCGGTCACGGGTGCGGTCGGGGCGCTGGACCCGCAGGTCCGCGCCGCGCTGGAGGAGACGATCCGCCGCGTGCGCGGTGTGCACGCCGCGCAGCGTCCGCAGGACTTCACGGTCGAGGTCGCGCCGGGCGCGCAGGTGCGCCAGCGCTGGCTGCCGGTGCGTCGCGTGGGCCTGTACGTGCCCGGTGGCCTCGCGGTGTACCCGTCGTCCGTGGTGATGAACGTCGTCGCCGCGCAGGAGGCGGGCGTGACGTCGCTCGCGGTCGTGTCCCCGCCCCAGAAGGACAACGACGGGCTGCCCGACCCCGTGGTCCTGGCCACCTGCGCGCTGCTCGGCGTGGACGAGGTCTACGCCGTCGGCGGTGCGCAGGCGGTCGCGATGCTGGCGTACGGCGCAGCGGGCAGCGAGGACGTCGACGGCGAGACGCTGTGCGAGCCCGTGGACGTCATCACGGGCCCCGGAAACGTGTACGTCGCGGCGGCCAAGCGCCTGGTGCGCGGCATCGTCGGCATCGACGCCGAGGCCGGTCCGACCGAGATCGCGATCCTCGCGGACGGCACGGCGGACCCCGTGCACGTCGCCGCGGACCTCATCTCCCAGGCCGAGCACGACCCGTTGGCCGCCGCCGTCCTGGTCACGCCGTCGGTGGAGCTCGCGGGTGCGGTCGAGTCGAAGCTCGTCGACCTGGCGGACGCCACCGCCAACCGGGAGCGGGTCGCGGTCGCGCTGCGGGGCACGCAGTCGGCGATCGTCCTGGTGGACGACCTGGACGCGGGTCTCGACGTGGTCAACGCCTACGGCGCCGAGCACCTGGAGATCCAGACGGTGGACGCCGCCGCGTGGGCGGACCGCGTCACGAGCGCCGGCGCGATCTTCGTCGGGCCGTGGTCGCCGGTGTCCCTGGGTGACTACATGGCGGGCTCGAACCACGTGCTGCCCACCGGCGGCTGCGCGCACTTCGCCAGCGGGCTGGGTGTGCACTCGTTCCTGCGTGCCGTGCAGGTGATCGAGTACGACGCCGACGCGCTGGCCGCCGTGGCCGACCGGGTCGTGGCGCTGGCCGACGCCGAGGGCCTGCCCGCGCACGGTGAGGCCGTCCGCGCCCGGTTCTGAGCGACGCGGCCCGCCGTGCGCCGAGCGCGGCGGGGCCGTGCGCGTCCGGCGGACGCTGTGCCCCGCGCGGCGGGCGTCAGCCCACGCCGAGCACGAACGGCAGCACCTCGGTCGCGCCCGCCCGCCGCAGCAGCCGCCCCGTCACGGTGAGCGTCCAGCCGGTGTCGGTGCGGTCGTCCACCAGCAGCACGCGCCGGCCGTCGACCGCAGCCGCGACGTCGGGCGGCAGGTCGACGTGCCGCAGCACGTCCGCCAGGCGCTGCGCAGAGTTCACGTCGTGCCGCGAGGGCGTGCCCGTCGGCAGCAGCGCGCCGACCAGCGGCACGCCGAGCAGCCGCGCCGTCCCGGCCGCCAGGTGCTCGACGAGAGCGCCGCGGCTCTCCGACGCGACGGCCACGACGACGTCCACCGGGGGCGCCCACGCGTCGAGCACGGTGCGCACGGCGGCCCGCAGGTTCACCGGGAGCTCGGTGGGCACCTGCTCGCGCAGCGCCTCGCGCAGCGGTCCGCCCCACCCGAGCGCGTCGAGCCGGCCGACGGCACGCCCCTCGGCCACCTGCTCGCCCGGTGCGATCCGTCCCTTGAGGTCCAGACCGAGCGAGCCGAGACCGCTGGGCCACTGCCGACGGGCGGTCACGGGCTCACCGGGCACCGCCAGCAGCTCGCGCGCGTGCTCGACCGCGCCGGCGTCGGGCACGGCCCCGACACTCGTCCCCGTGCACCGGTCGCAGCGGTCGCAGCGCCAGCCGTCGGGCAGGTCCGGGTCGTCGAGCGCCGCCCGCAGGAACGCCATCCGGCAGCCCTCGGTGGCCTGGTAGTCCAGCATCGTGCGCTGCTCGGCCCGCCGCGCGGCGGTGACGCGGGCGTACCGCTCGCCGTCGTACGCCCACGGCTGCCCGGTCGACTCCCACCCGCCGCGCACGCGCCGCACGGCACCGTCGACGTCGAGGACCTTGAGCATGCCCTCGAGGCGGCTGCGGCGCAGGCTGACGAACGTCTCCAGGGCGGCGGTCGAGAGCGTGCCCTGCGCGTCGAGCGCCGCGAGCGTCGCGCGCACCTGGTCCTCCGGCGGGAACGCGGTCGAGGCGAACCACTCCCAGATCGCCTGGTCGTCGTGCCCGGGCAGCAGCACGACGTCGGCGCGGGCCGTCGCACGGCCCGCACGGCCGACCTGCTGGTAGTACGCGATGGGGGAGGACGGCGCACCCACGTGGACGACGAAGCCGAGGTCGGGCTTGTCGTAGCCCATGCCCAGGGCTGACGTCGCGACGAGCGCCTTCACGCGGTTGGCGAGCAGGTCGGCCTCGGCCTGCTCCCGCTCGGTCGGGTCGGTCTGGCCGGTGTAGGACCGGACGTCGAGCCCGGCCGCGCGCAGGTGCTCGGTCACCTGCTCCACGGCGGCGATCGTCAGGCAGTAGATGATCCCGGAGCCGGTCAACGTCGGCAGCGTCGACGCGAGCCACGCGAGGCGGGTCGCGACGTCGGGCAGCGCCGTCACCTGCAGCCGCAGGCTCGGCCGGTCGAGCGTGCCGCGCAGGACCAGGGTGCCCTCGCCCGGCGCGCCGTCGGCGTCCGTGACGGCGAGCTGCTCGGCGACGTCCGCCGTGACGCGCGCGTTGGCGGTGGCCGTGGTGGCGAGCACCGGCACCCCGGCGGGCAGGTCGGCCAGCAGCGTGCCGATGCGCCGGTAGTCGGGCCGGAAGTCGTGGCCCCAGTCGGACACGCAGTGGGCCTCGTCCACGACGACGAGCCCGGCGTCGGACGCGAGCCGCGGCAGCACCTCGTCGCGGAACCCGGGGTTGTTGAGGCGCTCGGGGGACACGAGCAGCACGTCGACCTCGCCGGCGGCGATGCGCGCGTGCACGTCGTCCCAGTCCTGCTGGTTGGCCGAGTTGAGCGTCTCGGCGGCGATGCCGGCGCGCCGGGCCGCGTCGACCTGGTTGCGCATGAGCGCGAGCAGCGGCGACACGATGATCGTGGCGCCGCGCGGCGGCCCCGCGGCGCCCCGACGCAGCAGCGCGGTCGCGACGAAGTAGACGGCGGACTTGCCCCACCCGGTGCGCTGCACGACCAGCACCCGCCGACGGTCGGCGACCAGGGCCTCGACCGCCTGCCACTGGTCCTCGTGCAGGTGCGCGTCGTCGCGTCCGACGAGGGCCCGCAGCACCTCCTCCGCCTGCGCGCGCAGCGCGACCCGGTCGACGGCGGTGGCGGTGTCCGGCGCAGGGGTGGGCATGTCCGGCAGCGTACGTCGCGACGCCGACACGACCGGTGGGCGGGCGCCGGGCCGGTGCATGCGGCACGGAACCTAGACTCGGGGACGTGACCGCCGCTCCCGACCTGTCGCCCGGCACGCTGCCGCTGCGCCCCGAGCTCGTCGGCATCGAGCCGTACGGTGCCCCGCAGCTCGACGTCCCGGTGCTGCTCAACGTCAACGAGAACCCGTACGCCCCGTCCGACCGCGTCGTCGCCGACGTGGCCGCCGCGGTCGCCGACGCGACCCGCGGGCTCAACCGGTACCCGGACCGCGACTTCGCGGCGCTGCGTGCCGACCTCGCCGCGTACCTCGAGGTCGAGTCGGGTGTGCACCGCGAGCCCGAGCAGATGTGGGCAGCGAACGGCTCGAACGAGATCATGCTGCACGTCCTGCAGGCCTTCGGCGGGCCCGGGCGCACGGCGCTGTCGTTCGCCCCGACGTACTCGATGTACCCGGAGTACGCCCGCGGCACGTCGACCGCCTGGGTCACGGGCCGCCGCGCGGCGGACTTCACGATCGACCCGGGGCACGCGCGCGCGACGGTCGCGGCGCACGCGCCGAGCGTCGTGCTGCTGGCGAGCCCGAACAACCCGACCGGCACGGCGCTGCCGCCGGACACCGTCCGCGCGGTGCTCGACGCGGCCGCCGAGGTGCCCGGCGGGTGCGTCGTGGTCGTCGACGAGGCGTACGGCGAGTTCCGCCGCGCGGGCACGCCGTCGGCCCTCGAGCTGCTGGACGACCACCCGCACCTGGCCGTCAGCCGCACCATGTCCAAGGCCTTCGGCCTGGCGGGAGCCCGCGTCGGGTACCTGTCGGCCTCCCGTGAGCTCGTGGACGCGCTGCGTGTCGTGCGGCTGCCGTACCACCTGTCGGCCGTCACGCAGGCGGTGGCCCGTGCCGCGCTGCGCCACGCCCCCGAGCTGATGGCCCAGGTGGGGTCGCTGCGCGCCGAGCGGGACGCCCTGGTGACGTGGCTGCGGGACCAGGGGTTCACGGCCGCCGACTCGGACGCGAACTTCGTGCTGTTCGGCATGTTCGACGACCGCGAGGCGGTCTGGCAGGGTCTGCTCGACCGCGGTGTGCTCGTGCGCGTCACGGGCCCCGAGGGATGGCTCCGGGTGTCGGTCGGCACCCCGGCGGAGACGGCGGCGTTCAAGGACGCCCTGGTGGAGGTGGCGGGACGATGAGTGAGGCACGCCGACGCACGGCGCGCATCGAGCGCAGCACGAGCGAGTCCAGCGTTCTGGTCGAGCTCGACCTGGACGGCACGGGACGCACGCAGATCGACACGAGCGTGCCGTTCTACGACCACATGCTCACAGCGCTGGGCAAGCACTCGCTCATCGACCTGACCGTGCAGGCCACGGGCGACACGCACATCGACGCCCACCACACCGTCGAGGACACCGCGATCGTGCTCGGCCAGGCGCTGCGCGAGGCGCTCGGCGACAAGCGGGGCATCTCCCGCTACGGCGACGCGACCGTCCCCCTCGACGAGGCCCTCGCCCAGGCGGTCGTCGACGTGTCGGGCCGCCCGTACCTGGTCCACACCGGGGAGCCCCCGGGGCAGGAGTACCACCTGATCGGTGGCCACTTCACGGGGTCGCTGACGTCGCACGTGCTCGAGTCGATCGCGCACCACGCGGCGTTCACGGTGCACGTCCGCGTGCTCGCCGGGCGCGACCCGCACCACATCGTCGAGGCGCAGTTCAAGGCGCTGGCCCGCGCGCTGCGCGCGGCCGTCGCCCTCGACCCGCGGGTCGACGGCATCCCGTCGACGAAGGGCGCGCTGTGAGCGAGGACGACCTCGACGGCATCGAGATCCCGGACGACCTGTCGGCGCTGACCGCGGCGCCGACGCCCACCGTCGCCGTCGTCGTGACGCAGGTCGCGGTCGCGCCGGCGCTCGCGGCCGCCTGCTCGCTGGCGGGCGTGGACGTGGACGCGGTGCCGTCGCCCGTGGGCGCGCTCGCGGTGCTGCGCGACCCCGCGGCAGGCGTCCCCGCGGCCGGTGCCGTGTCCCGGCTGCTGCGCCAGGTCCCCGTCGTGCTGCTGGAGCGCCGCGCGGGCAAGGTCGCGGCGTCGCAGTGGGTGGGCGGCGAGCACGAGAAGGACCTGCCCGCCGGCCTGGTGCTGTCCGGGGCTCCCGAGGTCCTCGAGGAGCTGCTGCTGGGAGACCTGCCGGCCGGCGAGGTCGAGGGCGTGGTGTCGTCCGTCGGCATGTCGCGCTGGAAGGCGATGCGGCTGCTGGCCGCGCACCGGCGCTGACGGGTCGCCGGGCGGCCGTCCGGTCGTCGGACGACCGCCCGGGGGCGCGTCCCGGCGCGGTTACCCTGGGGTCGTGTCTCCCCGCGTTGTCGTCCTGGACTACGGCTTCGGGAACGTGCGCTCCGCGGTGCGGGCGCTCGCCCGGGTCGGTGCCGACGTCGAGCTGACCGCCGACAAGCAGGCGGCCCTCGACGCCGACGGTCTCGTCGTTCCCGGCGTCGGCGCGTTCGCCGCCTGCATGGAGGGTCTGCGCGCCGTCGGCGGCGACCAGATCGTCGACCGCCGGCTGGCCGGCGGCCGCCCGGTGCTCGGCATCTGCGTCGGCATGCAGGTGATGTTCGCCGAGGGCGTCGAGCACGGGGTGCGTACCGAGGGCCTGGGTCAGTGGCCCGGCGTGGTCGACCGCCTCGAAGCCGACGTCGTGCCGCACATGGGCTGGGCGGACGTCGACGCTCCCGAGGACTCCGTCCTGCTGGACGGGCTCGACGGTGAGCGCTTCTACTTCGTGCACTCGTACGCCGCCCGCTCCTTCCCGCTGGCCGACGCGCCCCCGGCGGGCGAGCACCCGCTGCCCGCCCCGCGGGTGACGTGGGCCGACCACGGCGGCCGGTTCGTCGCCGCGGTGGAGAACGGGCCGCTGTCGGCCACCCAGTTCCACCCCGAGAAGTCCGGCGACGCCGGCGCGGAGCTGCTGTCCCACTGGGTCGGCTCGCTGCGCTGAGCACGTCACCGCACGTCACCGCACGTCACCGCACCGGCCCGTCGGAGGTCCGGGGCGGCCCCACCTGGAGAGGACCCATGACTCCCACGCGTGAGCCCCGGCTCGAGCTGCTGCCCGCCGTCGACGTCGCCGACGGCCAGGCCGTCCGCCTCGTGCAGGGCGAGGCCGGCTCGGAGACGGCGTACGGCGACCCGCTGACCGCCGCGCTCGACTGGTACGCGGGCGGGGCGGAGTGGATCCACCTGGTGGACCTGGACGCCGCCTTCGGCCGCGGCACCAACGCGGTCCTGCTCGGCAAGGTGGCCGCCGACCTGGCGGCCAAGGGAGTCAAGGTCGAGCTGTCCGGCGGCATCCGCGACGACGCGTCGCTCGAGCGCGCACTGGCGACCGGGGCGACCCGGGTCAACCTCGGGACGGCCGCGCTCGAGGACCCGGAGTGGACCGCGGGCGTCATCGCCTCGCACGGCGAGCAGATCGCCGTGGGGCTCGACGTGCGCGGCACCACGCTCGCGGCGCGCGGGTGGACCCAGGAGGGCGGCGACCTGTGGGAGGTGCTCGCGCGCCTCGACGCCGCGGGCTGCTCGCGCTACGTCGTCACCGACGTGACCAAGGACGGCACGCTCCGCGGACCCAACCTGGACCTGCTCCGTGAGGTGTGCGCCCGCACGTCCGCGCCCGTCGTGGCGTCGGGCGGCATCTCCAGCCTCGAGGACATCCGCGCCCTGCGCGGGCTCGTCGGGGTCGGCGTCGAGGGCGCGATCGTCGGCAAGGCGCTCTACGCGGGTGCGTTCACGCTGCCGCAGGCGCTGGACGTCGCCGGGCGCCCGTGAGGGGTCGGGAGCTGCCGCCGTCGTCGCCGTTCGCCGGTGACGACGGGTCGGCCGACGCCGGGCTGGCGGCCGTGCTCGCGCGCTACGCCGCCGACGACGCCGCGCTCGCCGACGTCGTGGCGGCGCTCGCGGGTACCCGCGTGCTCGTGCCCGTGCTGGCCGAGCTCGAGGTGGCCGACGTCGTCGAGCACGACGGCCGGGCCCACACCGTCGACAAGGAGGCGTCCGCCGGCATCGTCGCGCTGCGCACGCCGGACGGCCGCACCGCGCTGCCGGTGTTCACCGGCGTCGAGGCGATGACCCGCTGGCGGGCCGACGCCCGGCCGGTGCCCACCGCCGTCGCCCGCGCGGCGCTCTCGGCGGTCGCCGAGGGCTGGGAGGTGATGGTGCTGGACGCCGCCGGCCCCGTGACCGTCGCGCTGCCGCGCACGGCGGTCTACGCGCTGGCGCAGGGACTGGCCTGGCAGCCCGCCGTGCAGGACGGACAGGTCGACGAGGAGGTGCGCACCGCGGTGCGGGCCGCCCTCGCGGACGTCCGGCTCGTCGTCGACGCGGAGGCCGTGCCGGGCACCCGGGCGGAGGTCGCCGTCCGGCTCGCGCTGCCGGCCGGCCTGGACCGCGCCGCGCTCGACCGTGTGCTCGCCCAGGTCAACGACGCGCTCGCGCACGACCCCGTGGTCGCAGCGCGCGTGGACTCCCTCGAGCTCCGGGTCCGCGCGGCCTGAACACCACACCGCGGAGCGGGGC
>Ga0233383_1000408_pt1 | contig 16942 bp, 13 predicted proteins | sample ElkDunMinimDraft_14_FD_191542 | JGI IMG/M metagenome (GOLD analysis project Ga0233383, IMG submission 191542) | Fecal eukaryotic communites from dung pellets of Tule Elk in California, USA - Elk Dung G16 | ecosystem: Host-associated > Mammals > Digestive system > Large intestine > Fecal | place...
CAAGTCGGACAGCTGGACGGACATGGGCGTGCTCGAGCAGTGCATCCGCGAGGATCTGGATCACAACGCCCCGCGCGCCATGGCCGTGCTGCGACCGCTGAAGGTCACGGTCGAGAGCTGGGAGCCCGGCGTGGTGGACGAGGTGGAGCTGGCCAACCACCCCAAGCGCCCCGAGCTGGGCACCCGCAAGGTCGCCTTCACCCGCGAGCTCTACATCGAGCGCGACGACTTCCAGGAGGTCCCGGAGAAGGGCTTCTTCCGCCTGGCGCCGGGCCGCGAGGTGCGGCTGCGCGGGGCCTACTTCATCACCTGCGAGCGCGTGGTGAAGGACGCCGAGGGCAACGTCGTCGAGCTCATCTGCAAGCACGATCCGGCCAGCCGCGGCGGGGAGTCCCCGGATGGCCGCAAGGTGAAGGGGACGCTGCACTGGGTGTCGGCGAGCGCGCCGACGGTGGAGGTGCACCTGCTCGAGCGCCTCTTCAACGCGGAGCAGCCGGACGGGGACAAGGACACCGACTTCAAGTCCTACCTCAATCCCGCCAGCCTGGAGATCGTGCACGACGCCCGCATCGAGCCGTCGCTGGCGAGCGCGGAGCCCGGCAGCCGCTTCCAGTTCGAGCGGCTGGGCTTCTTCTACGTCGAGCCCGAGAACAGCGCGCCGGGTGCCCCGCGCTTCAACCGCACGGTGACCCTCAAGGACAGCTGGGCCAAGGCGCAGAAGCGCTAGGGCTGCGAGCGGGAGCTGCGATGTCCGGCCGATGCGCATCCCATCGCGCATCGGCGTCCCTGGCGACGGCGGGCGGGCTCCGGGGGGCCCGCTTCTCCTGCCGTCGATGGGGTCGGCTCCCTGCCCTCGCGCGGCAGGGGCTCAGGTCGCGTCGGCGAAGAGCTCGGCGACCAGGTGCGAATAGGCGTCGGAGATCTCGATGAGCTCGAGGCCGATCTCCGCGGGAACCTGCGCGAGGTGATCGGCCGGCTTCACCCAGACCACGCGCGCGCGGATGGGGATCGAGATGTTCTCGCCGAGCAGCAGTGCCGCCTCGACCTCCGAGCCCTTCGGGAGCTCGAGGACGGTGCGGATCCGCATGCCGACGGCGGAGAGATCCACGACCTCGCCCTTCCAGCCGTCGTGGACCGAGAGGGTGAGGTGGCGCGTGAGGCGCGGGAGGCTGCGGATGGGGGCGAAGTGCTGCGTCATGGTCGGCGTACGACTGTAGCGCGATCCGCTCCCGCGCCCCTCCTCGCCGGTCGCCGGGGCCTACAAGGCGGGCGCGCTGGGCCTTCTACGCGCGAGGCCCGGGATGACGATTCGGGCACACAGGCCCCCCGGGTGCCGATTCGGGGCTTCCTCGTTCGCCGTGCGCGCGCGTAGAAGGACCCGAGCCTTCCAAGGAGACCCTCGAGATGCGCACGACCCTTTTGATCCTTTCCGCCGCGCTGCTCTGCGTGGCCCGACCGGCGATGGCCCAGGCGAAGACCGAGCCCGCCAAGCCCGCGGCGAAGGCGAAGACCCAGGGGACCTGGTGGGGCCACGCGGCGTGGGTGATCGAGACGCCGGGTGGCGCCCGGATCGCGATCGATCCCTGGCTGTCGAACCCCATGGCCCCCAAGGGCGCGGCCAAGCCGACCGAGCTGGACGCGATCCTGGTGTCCCACGGGCACTCCGACCACGTGGGAGACGCGCAGGCGCTGTCCAAGCAGACCGGCGCCCCGATCTACGGCTCCTTCGAGCTCGTGAACCTGCTGGGCGGCGGGGACAAGGACGTGGGCGGGAACGTCGGCGGAAGCTGGAAGGTGAAGGACGCCACCATCCACATGGTCGAGGCGGTGCACTCCAGCGGCTTCGGCGACGACCCCAAGGGCCCGAAGTACGGCGGCCCGGCGATGGGCTTCGTGATCCAGATCGACGACGGGCCGACCATCTACCACGCGGGTGACACCGCGGCCTTCGCGTCGATGGACACCATCATCGGTCGGCACCTGAAGCCGACGGTGGCGCTGCTGCCGATCGGCGGCCACTTCACGATGGATCCCGAGGCCGCGGCGCTGGCCACCCGGATGCTGCGCGTCCGCACGGTGGTGCCGATGCACTACGGGACCTTCCCCCTCCTGAAGGGCACGCCGGCCCAGCTCAGCGACGCGCTCCGGCGCGAGCGCTCCAGCGCGAAGGTCGTGGCACCCAAGCCGGGTGAGACCATCACGTTCTGAGCCCCGTCGGTCGGGCCGCCCGGCGCTGGCACGCGGCCTGGCGCCGCCTCGTCGGCGCGGGCGGGTCACGCCTGCTCGCCTTCCGAGCGCCCCCTCGTCAGGCGCCGACCCCTCCTGACGCCCGAGGGAATGTCAGGCGCTTCCGGTAGGCTGCGCGTCGCTCGATCAAAGGGCAGGGAGCGGCGATGCGGCTGATTCACACCTCCGACTGGCACCTGGGGCGCCGGCTCCACGATCACTCGCTGATCGAGGTGCAGGCCCACGCGCTCGATCAGATCGCCCGGCTGTGCCTGGACGAGGGCGCCGACGCGCTGCTCGTCGCCGGCGACCTCTTCGACCGCGCGGTTCCGCCCGAGGAGGCGGTGCGCCTCTTCAACGACTTCCTGCTGCGGATGTCGAAGGACGTGCGCATCCCGGTCGTCGCGATCGCGGGCAATCACGACAGCGCGGAGCGTCTGGGCTTTGCCAGCGACTTCCTGGCCCTGGGCAGGATCCACCTGCGCACCCGACTCTCCGACCGGGCCGAACCGGTGGTGATCGAGGCGGGCGGAGAGGTCCTCCACGTCTACGCCCTCCCCTACGTGGAGCCGCTGCGCGTGCGCGCCGAGCTGCAGGACGAGAGCCTCCGCGGCCACGAGGAGGCCATCCGCGCGGCGCTGCGCCGGGTTCGGGAGCGCCTGCAGCCCGGCACGCCCTCGGTGCTGATGGCGCACCTCTTCGCCAGCGGCGGATCGGAGTCCCCGGACAGCGAGCGCTCCCTGGAGATCGGTGGCGCCGCCCAGGTCTCCGCGGAGGCGCTGGACGGGTTCTCCTACGTGGCGTTGGGTCACCTGCACGCCCCGCAGCGGGTCGCAGGTCGAGAGGACATCCGCTACTCGGGATCCCTTCTCAAGTACTCGGTGGGCGAGGCCAACCAGCGCAAGGGCGTCACCCTGGTGGAGCTGGGACGCGGGCCGCTGGCGGTGCGGGAGGTGCCCCTCACGCCGCTCAAGGACGTGGTCCGGCTCGAGGGAAGTCTTCACGATCTGCTGCACGCCCCGGACTTCGAGCGCGTCCGCGGCGACTTCGTGGAGGCGATCTACACCGACACCGGGCACCTGCTCGACGTGGCCTCCCGGCTGCGGGAGCGCTTTCCCAACCTGCTCGCGGCCCGGCCCAGGGCGCTCCTGCTGGAGGCTGCGGTCGAGCGCGCGACCCCGCGGCCCGAGCTGGCCCTGCGGGACACCCGCGAGCTGCTGGAGGGCTTCTGGAGCCACGTCCTCCAGGAGAGCGCACCCCTCGACGAGTCGCACCACGCGGTCTTCCGGGAGGTGGTGGGCCGGCTGGAGCGCCACGAGGACCCGGACGCGGACGCGCAGGAGGCGGCGTGAGACCCGAGCAGCTGATCCTCTCCGGCTTCGGCCCCTTCGGAGAGCGGGTCGAGGTGGACTTCAGCGCCTTCGGCAACAGCGAGCTCTTCCTCATCGAGGGACAGACCGGCGCGGGCAAGACCTCGCTGTTGGACGGGATGTGCTTCGCGCTCTACGGGACGGTCCCGGGCGTGCGCGCCGAGATCGGCGTGCCGCTGCGCTCCACCCACGCGCGGGCGGACGTGCCGACCGAGGCGAGCCTGGTCTTCTCGCTGGGGGCCGCGCGGTACCGGGTCGTGCGCAATCCCGAGTACGTGCGGGCGAAGCTGCGCGGGACGGGCCTGGCGAAGCAGCCCGCGGGCGCGCTCCTCGAGCGCTTCGAGGGAGCGTCCTGGGCAGTGGTGACCAGTGGCACCAAGCAGGTCACCGCCAGCATCGAGGAGCTCCTGGGGCTGAGCGTGGAGCAGTTCAAGCAGGTCCTCCTCATGCCCCAGGGCGAGTTCCGCGAGTTCCTGATCGCGCCCTCGGCCCAGAAGGAGGCACTGCTGGAGAAGCTCTTCGGGACCTCGACCTACCGGGAGGTGGTGGAGGTGCTCAAGCGGCAGCGCGCGCAGCTCGAGGACGAAGGACGCGCGGCCCGCCAGAAGCGCGAGGGCCTGCTGGAGGCCTCGGGCTGTGCCTCGCTCGAGGAGCTGCGCGCCCGCCGCGAAGCGGAGGCCGCCCGCATCCCGGTGCTGGCCGAGCGCCACGCGGCCGCCCGCGCGGCCCACCAGTCAGCTCGCGCCGCCCATGATCAGGCGCGCGCGCGGCAGCTGGCGGCGCAGGCCCTGCTCGAGGCGCGCGGAGCCTTGGCGGCGCTCGAGGCGCGGCGGGAGGAGCTCGACCGCGCGCGGCTGCGGCTGGCCAATGCCCGGCGCGCGGCGCCGGTGTTGGAGCGGGCGCAGCGGGAGCGCGAGTGCCTCCAGGAGCTCGAGCGCCGCGACGAGGCGCTGCTCCAGGCCAGGGCCGGGCTCGTGCGCTGCGAGGCGGCGCACCTCGAGGCGCGAGAGGCCGCGGCCGGGACGGCGGAGCTCGAGGCGCGCGAGGCCGAGCTGGTCGCGCGCGCGACCTTCCTCGAGGGGCTGGCGGTGCTCGAGGCACGGGCGTCGGAGGGCCGCGCTCGCCTCGCGAAGACGGCGCGCGAGCGCAGCGCGGCCGAGGCGACCCTCGCCTCGCAGCGCGCGGAGCTGGCGAGCCTCGTGGCCACGCGCGAGGCGCTGAGCGGCCGGGCGGTCGCGCTGGAGGGCGTCTCCGAGCGCTTGGCGGAGTCGCGGGCGACGGAAAGGCACGCCCGGGAGAAGGTGGAGCTGCGCGCGCGACTCGAGCAGGAGCGCGAGTCCTTCAGGAAGGCCAGCGCGGACGTGTCCGCGGCGAAGGAGGCCGAGGAGCGCGCGCGCCGCAGCCTCGAGGCGGCCGGCTCACATGCGGCGGCAGGGAGGGCGGCGCGCGAGGCGCAGCTGGCGGCCCAGCTGGCGTTGGGGTTGGAGGATGGGACCCCCTGCCCGGTCTGCGGCGCCGAGGCCCACCCCCGGCCGGCGGAGGCGAGCGGCGCGCTGGTGCCTCTCGAAGAGGTCGAGCGGCGCGAGTCCGAGGTGGACCGCCTGCGGGCCCTGCACGAGCGGGCGCTGGCGGCCCTGTCGGAGAGCGAGGTCCGGCGGGAGGGCATCCGCGCCAACGGGGAGGCCCTTCGCACCTCGCTCGGCGAGGCCGCCGACGAGCCCCTGGCGATCTGGAGGGAGCGAGCGGAGCAGGCCCAGGCAGAGCGATCCCGACTCGAGGAGGAGGCGGAGGCGGCGCGCGTCGTCCGCGCCCGGCTCGAGGCAGCGCGCGCCGATCTCGAGCAGGCCCAGGCGCGCGAGTCGGCGGCCCGCGAGGTGCTCGCGCGGCTGACCCAGGAGCTCGCCTCGCAGGAGGAGCAGTCGGCGCGTGACCAGGCCGAGCTCGCGCCACACCTGCCGGACGGCCAGACCGCCGAGGTCCTCAAGCGGCAGGCCCAGGCGGAGCGGGCCGGAGTCGAGCAGCAGCGCCGCGCGCTGGCCGCCCGGGCCCAGCAGGCCGAGCTCGAGGTCCAGGCGATGCGCGAGCGCGTCGCGGCGCAGGACCTCGAGCGGGAGCGCTGTCGCGTGGAGCATGCGGCGGCGGCCGAAGCGCTCGAGGCCGCCCTGGCGACGGCGGGCTTCGACTCCGCGGACGAAGCGCGTGCCCAGAGCGTGCCGGCGCTGGAGCAGGAGCGCCTGGCCGAGGAGCTGAGCGCCTTCGAGAGCGCCGTGGAACGCGCGAAGGGGACGCTCGCCGCCCGCGAGGCGGCCCTGGGGGAGGTCCCCCCGGAGGGCCTCTCGCCGCTCGAGCCCCTGGCGCTCGCGATGGAGCAGGCGGAGGCCGCGCAGCAGGCACTCTCCGATGAGCACGCCGCGGCGGTGGCGGGGCTCTCCACGCTCGAGCAGAACCTCGCGCGCATCGACGCCTTGGAGGCGTCCTTCGGCGAGGTGGAGCGACGGCTCTCGGTGGTGGGCCAGCTGGCCAAGGTGCTGGGTGGCGACAACCCGAGCAAGCTGAGCCTCCAGCGCTTCGTCCTGGCCAGCCGCATGGACGAGGTGGCGCTGGTGGCCAGCGAGCGCCTGCTCAAGATGAGTCGCGGCCGGTACGAGCTGGTCCGCAGCGACGACGTCCGCCACAAGGGGCAGCAATCCGGCCTCGATCTGATGGTGCGGGATCGGCAGACCGGTCAGGACCGCTACGTCCACTCGCTCTCGGGAGGCGAGATGTTCCTCGCCTCGCTCTCGCTGGCGCTCGCGCTGGCGGACGTGGTGACGCGTCGTCGCGGGGCCATCCGACTGGACGCGCTCTTCATCGACGAGGGCTTCGGCACCCTGGACGACGAGACGCTCGACCTGGTGATGCGCACGCTCGAGGATCTGCGACTGGGCGGACGGCTCATCGGGATCATCTCGCACGTCAGCGAGCTCAAGCAGCGGATCTCCGCGCGCATCAGCGTGACGCGCGCCGGTGGCGAGGGAGGCGCGATGGTGCGCGTGGTGGCCTGAGGCCCGCGTGCATGGGTGCGCGTGGTGGCCCCGGGGTCCGCGAGGCGTCCGCAGCGCCCGTCGCGCCCGTCAACGAGGAAGGCGCGATGGAGCGCGGGGTGGCCTGAGGCCCACGTGGAGTCGGTGCGGACCGTCGCGCCCGTCGACGAGGGAGGCGCGAAGGTGCGCGGGGTGGCCTGAGGCCCACGTGGAGTCGGTGCGGACCGTCGCGCCCGTCCGCGAGGGAGGCGCGAAGGTGCGCGGGGTGGCCTGAGGCCCACGTGGCGTCGGCGCGGACCATCGCGCCCGTCAGCGAGGGAGGCGCGCTGGAGCGCGGGGTGGCCTGACGATCCACGAGGCGTCCGCGCGGCCCGTCGCGGTGGCCGAGCGGTGACGGATGCTTCGAGGTCCCCGACGCTCGTCCACCGGGTTCCCGGTCGCCTCGGGCCGCTACTCGACGATCCGCCACCCGGTGCCACCGGGCTCGCGCACGTAGCGCTGACCGCCCTCGACCTCGCCGTAGAAGACCGCATCGAGGAAGCCCACCATCGTGGGCCCCCGGAACAGCCCGAGCTCACCGGCCGGGTCGAGCGTGATCCCCAGCTCCCCGAGGTTCAGCCGGAGGGTCGCCCCCGGCGCGAGGATCCGGGACGGCAGGGCCTTGTTGGTGCCCGCGCTGAAGTTCCGGGTCTGCGCGTTCGGCTGCCCCGCGTTGAGGGTCTCGATCACCTCGAGGGGCCGGCGCAGGTTCTTGGTGATCACCACGCCCTCCAACCCGAAGGGATGCGGGGTCCGGTTGGTCAGCTCCACCCAGTTTCCGCCGGGGTCGAAGGCCGTGATCGCCAGGTCGGGGGTCATCGCCCGGATCCGGGCGATCTCCTGCTTCACGAAGGCGACCCGCTGCTCGACGAAGCGCTTGAGGTACCAGGGGCCGCGCTTGAACTTCTCCGCCCCCGAGGTCGCGCCTCCCTGGAAGGGCTCGATGAGGTACGGGTCGAACAGCGGGTTGGCGTCACCGGGCTCGTTGAGCTGATACGGCGCGATCAGCGCGTACATCGCGTCGATCCGGGGATGGAGGACCTGCGGATTGAACAGCTCCTCGATCGTCCGCTCGATCATCCGCAGCGCGCGCTCGCGCAGCACGGGGTTCAGGGAGATGCGGGTGTTGAGGTTGCTGAAGTTGGGGAGCACCGGGTCGGTTCGACCGTCGAGCTCCTCCGGCTTGTCGCGCAGGAGGTAGAAGTCGCCGCGCTGGGGCCTTCTCCGATCGTCGTAGAGCCGCTGCACCCAGCCGTCGAGCAGGCTGTAGTTCATGACCGGGTGGTTGGCGATCGGCTCGGCCTGGATCCCGTAGCTCGGCCACCAGCGCGCATCGGCGTTGTTCAGATCCCAGGGCACGTAGGTCCACTTGCCGGTGACCGCGTCGTGGAGGAAGTAGCTCTCGGAGTCCTCGACGTAGAAGTTCGACATCAGCGTGTCGATCGCCAGGGTCCGCATCAGGTGTTCGAGCTCGAGCTGCTCCTCCAGCACCTCGGGGAGGCTGGGATCCGGGGTGCGGTTCACCGCCCAGAGGAATGCGTCGAGCTGGGGGAAGGCGTCGAACTTGCGCTCGTTGGTCTTCTGCACCCAGCCGTTGTTCATCTGGTACCCGGCACGCCATTCGTTGCCCCACGGGTCCTTCTCCCGGAGCTTCACCTCGGAGTTCTTCCAGGGCATCCGGAACAGCGTGGCGTCCCGGTCGGCGAAGCCGTGCATCTTCACGAACCGGGCGTCGACCTGCTCGAGGTCGAGGAAGGTCCCCTGGTAGGTTCCGTTCACCCACAGCGCGACGTACTTCCCCCTGGGCACCCGGGTCCCCATCCCGTGGAGCAGGTCGTAGGCGAGCTTCTCGACCATCAAGGTCTGGTCCTGGAACTCGGCGATCAGGTTGAGGTCGTCGCGCCCCTCGAACCGCAGCTCGCCGAGATCGACGTTCCAGCTCTTCTTGTCGAACTCGCTGCGCGACGAGGCCCCCCGGTGGCGCAGGCGGACCGGGTAGGTCACCCCGTCCGCCTCGAAGGTGCCCTCGACCTCGATCGCCGCCTCCCAGGGACGGTTGCGATCCTGCTCGTTCATCCGCTCGACGTCGGCCGGGTGGAGCGTGAGGTGGTAGTGCGGGAGTGCGGTCTGCAGTGGCGGCAGCGCGAAGGGCGCGGCCGGATTCCCGGGGTCCGGAGGGGGCGGCCGCGGAGGCTCCACCACCCCGCGCTGGTCATCCGCCGGCTTCGCCGGAGCGGGGCGGCCCGGCGCCCCCGGTTCACCCCCGCACGCGACCAGGGATGCGGCGAGCAACGCCCACGGCTGCATCGTTCGGATCATGGGGCGCCCTCACGCAAACGCTCGGCCAGCGTGCGGGCGTCCTCGGCGCGTCGACCGGATTCCGCCCGACGCGCACTTGCGCGGAACTTCCCTTCCCAAGGTGGGAAGTCGGGCACCGGAGTCCCGCGCGGGCCGCGGGGACGCGCCAGCTGGTCGCCGGGATCCGCTCCGGAGGCGAGATGGGCCCCATCAGGAGCCACCCGGCCTCACTGCCATGCGAGGGCGTACCGCTCCTCTGGAGGCGCCGCGGTGACGACGCCTCCGGGGTGGAGGAGCAGCGGAAGCACGAAGCGCAGGCTGACGCCGGCCTGGACCGCGAAGAGGGGCGCGCCCTGGAAGTCCACGCACGGGCTGCTCCCGCAGGTGCGCGTGGACCACCAACCCTCGCCACCGGCGAAGAGGCCGAGACTCAGCCCCGACAGGGCCCGCACCGGGATGAACTGGAGGCCGGCCTTCACACTCAGTCCGGCGTGGCTGAGGGAGCTGGTCGCGCCGAGCTGCCCGACACCCGCGCCGAGCTCGAACCAGAGCTGGCTCAAGGGGCCACCACTGCGTCCCACCAGCTTGTAGGCCTGCATCCCCGGAGCGGAGCTGCCGGTCACCGAGGGCAGCGCGAAGCCACCCTCCACGCCAACGGTGAACTCGCCCGAGAAGCGAAGGTGGAGTCCCAGGTCCAGCACCGATCCGGTCCGGTCGAGCGGGCCCTCCGGGAACCAGCGCCCACCCGGCTGCACCGTCACATCGAGGCCCAGCGCGAGGGCCTCGAGCGCGTCCTGAGAGAAGAGGTGGTCGTAGACGGGCGAAGACGAGGACGCACTCGCAACGGGAGCGCCTGCCAACAGGACCAGCCACATCCATCCAGCCGCGATCTCGATCTTCATGGAGCTCTTCCTGGCGATGTGCACCCGCCCGCGGCTTGTCCTTGGCGGGCGCGCGGACCGTTCCGCATCCGCGGACCATAGCGCTGCAGGTCCCCGTGCGGCGCCCCCTTCGCGGCGACTCGCGTCCCTCTCGCGAGTGTTCTAGGAATGGGCGAATGTTCCGCGCATTCTCCCTGCTCGTGTTTCTGAAGGCCGCGCCGCTGCTCGCAGCCGAGCTCGCTCCCGCTCCCACCGCGGTCACCGACCACGAGCCGGCGCCCGTCGCCGACGCCCAGCAGGAGCACGCCGAGCCGCACCAGGCCACTCCGCAGGCTCCGCCCGTCGTCGCCGACGGCCAGCAGGAGCAAGCCGGGCCGCACGAGGTCGCCCCGGTCCCCGACGCCCAGCAGGCGCAAGCCTCGCCGATCGAGGTCGCCCCGCCCGCTGGCGAGAGGTCCTACCCCGACCACGCCCCTCTCGCCGAGAAGGCCCCGGGGACCGGACGCAAGCGCACCCCTCTGGTGTTCCTCCCGGACCTCGCGAGCCTGGCGTCATTCGTGGCCGAGGACCCCAAGGCCACCGAGATGGTGCGGGCCATGGAGCATCGGCTGAACGTGGGGACCGGCCTCTCCCTGGGCACCTCGGTGATCAGCGGAGTCATGCTCGGGCTCGGGATCGTCCTGCCGCGCGAATGCACCGCGCTCGCAGACGATCCCAGCCGCTGCAGGCCTGACCTGAACTGGGGGCTCCTGTTGGGAGGGGCCGCAACGAGCATCGTCGGCCAGCTCATCAGCCTCTGGATCCTGCCCGGGGTCAAAGATTTCCAGGCGGTGGCCGACGTCTGGAATGCGGGGATCCCCGAGGAGGATCGCCCGCAGCCCGCCCAGGTGCCATAGCGCCCTCCAACGCGCGGTGCGGCTGGCCCCCCTCCCTCTCGCGGGCGGCCGGCGCGCTCCGCGCGGAAGCGACGCACCAGGAGGATCCAACCCAGCGCGCAGCCTGACGCGCGACCGCCCCCGCCGGAGTCGCCACGGTGCGTCCGACCCGCGGCGACGCCTGCGAAGGCTCAAGCGCGCTCGAGCAACCCCTCCAGCGCGTCGAACGAGCCGGTCCATCCGCGCGTCATCCCCGGGCGCTCGGCCACCAGCGCCGCGAGCTCCTGCGGGCTCACCTCTCCCTGCGCCTCGGTGGTCACCGTCACACGGGTCCGGTCCGCCGCCTCGGCCACGAGGTGCACGGTCATCAGGAGGGTCTTGGGCCAGTGGTCGGAGCCCGGCGCCGGCGCCGGCTGTTCGGCTTCGTCCACGAACTGCTGGGTGTAGACGATGCGATGTGGCGGCTCGATCGCGAGGTACTCGGCGCGCACGTGCATCGTCCCGTCGGCCCCGGTGATGGCGAAGAGGGTGCTCTGTCCCTGCGCGATCCCGGAGCGCAGGAAGCGCATCGAGGTCCCCTCCGGTGGCAGCCACTTCGCGAGGAGCCCGGGGTCGGTCCACATCTCGAACACCCGCGCGATGGGCGCCACGAAGACGCGGTTGATGACGAAGCGTGTGCGTCCGCTCGACTTCTCGGCGAGGTGCTCGGCGAGCCGGTCCCAGGTTCCGGTGCCCCCGGCCTTCTTGATGAACGTCTCCGTCTGCGCGGCGGCCTCGGCCGTCGGCAAGGTGGAGACCATCTCCATCGTCGTCCGGCCCTCGGACTCGCTGAACGTGACGGTGACGCGAAAGAGCGCGGGACGCTCATCCGTCGCACCGTGGTCGTAGATCAGCTTCCGGTGCGGCTCGACCAGGAGGTAGGTGGCGACGTTCGGGTAATCGACGCCGTCCGGGCCATGCATGGTGTAGCGCCAGGTGCCCCCGGTCCTGAGATCGCGGCTGTGGGTGGTCAGGGTGAAGCCTCGCGGCCCCCACCACCGGGCCACCTGCTCGGGGACGGTCCACGCGTCCCAGACCGCCTGGAGGGGCGCGTCGTACACGCGCGTGATGCTGAGATCCTTGGCGTCCTTCGTGCGGCGAAGCTCGCTGGTTTCATTTCGTGGGGCCATTGCGGTTTCCCTTCGCGCTGCTGGGTTTGGTTGCACCTGACTTCGAGGTCTTGGGCGTCACGCGCTTGGGCTTGCGCGCCGTGGAGGCCTCGGGCGCAGCGCGCTTCTTGGCCTTGCGTGCCGAGGCGGCCTTGGGCGCCGAGGCGGGAGAAGGGGCCGCGGGAGACGGGGCCGCGGCAGCCACGCTCTTGAGGTAGGCATCGAGCCGATCGAACCGCTCCTCCCACATGGCGCGGTACTGCTCGATCCACTCCGCAGCGGGCTCCAAGGCCTTCGGCTCGAGGCGGCAGGGGCGCAGCTGACCCTCGCGGCTGCGCGAGATGAGCCCCGCCCGCTCGAGCACCTTGAGGTGCTTGGTGATGGCCGGGCCGGAGAGCTCGAAGGGCGCTGCCAATTCCTTCACCGGCGCCTCGCCTTCCGAGAGGCGCGCGAGGATGGCCCGGCGCGTGGGATCGGAGAGGGCGGAGAAGATCTGGGTGAGATGGGTCGCCGACATGCCCCCTACTTCACCTGAAGGTTACTTAACCGTCAAGCAATCCATCGGACGTTTCGCCAGGAAGGTCGGCAGCCGCATCGCCGCCAGGGGTTGTCCTCGCGAAAGGGATCCACGGGGCGCTGTTGCTGTCAGGAATGGCGTCGCCGCGGACGTCAGCGGAAGGGCGCCACGTCACGACCCACCACCTGGACCCAGGCCGCGGGGGAGCCCATGCTTCGAGAGAAGGCCGGACCCGGTCCGTCACCCGGATCGCCCACTGACGAGGCGGCGGTTGGGCAAACGCCCGAGGCGCTGCGGACGCCTCGCACGCACCTGCTGCCTGCGACGCGGCAGTCCCTCCAGCTGCTCCTGCGTGACCGGGGAGCCTTCGTCGAGACGCTCGAGGCGGACTTCGCGCCGGACTGGGACGAGCTGGAGTTCGAAAACTGGGCGCCCCATGTGCTCGACGACATGAAGCCCGGCCCGGACGAGGTCGGCTGGTGGCTCTGGTGGGTCGTCGCGTCCGCGGGAGACGTGACGCGCAACCGAAACCAGTTCATCGGCCATGTCGGCTTCAAGGGACCTCCGACGCCGGGAGGGAACGTCGAACTCATGTATGGCCTCGCGCCGAGCGCACGCCAGCAGGGACTCGCCAGCGAGGCCGTCGCCGAGATGCTGCACTGGGCCTCGCGCTCGCCTCACGTCCGACAGGTGCTCGCCACGGTCGCGCCAGACAACGCGCGGTCGCTGCGCCTCCTCCTCGCACAGGGCTTCAAGCGGAAGGCGGACGAGTGCGACGAGCGGGAGTGGGTCCTCGGGCGTGAACTGGCGCGCTGAACTCGAGCGTCTGCCCGGTCAGCGCTTGCCGCGGGTCCGACTCACCAGCGCGGCGTAGAACCCACCACCGAAGCCGTTGTCGATGTTCATGACGGCCACGTTCGACGCGCACGAGTTGAGCATCGAGAGCAGCGCGGTGATGCCACCGAGGTTCGCGCCGTAGCCCACGCTGGTGGGCACCGCGACGCAGGGGATGCCGACCAGTCCGCCGACGGCGCTCGCCAACGCGCCCTCCATGCCCGCGACGACCACCGCGGCGTGCGCGCTCTGGATGTCCTCGCGCCGCGCGAGCAGGCGGTGGATGCCCGCCACGCCCACGTCGTTGATGCGCCGCACGGTCGCGCCCAGCGCCTCGGCGGTGACCGCGGCCTCCTCGGCCACCGGCAGGTCACTGGTCCCCGCCGACACCACCGCGACGATCCCCGCCACCGGCTTGCGCCCGCGGCGCCAGTGGAAGATCCGCGCCTGAGGATGCCAGGTGCCCTTGGGGTAGTGCTGCGCGAGCAGCTCCGCCTTCTCCGCCTGAAGCCGCGTCACCAGCACCGACTGCTCGCGCGCGGCGAGCACGCCGACGATCCCGAGCAGCTGCTCGACCGACTTCGACTCGCCGTACACGACCTCCGGGACCCCGAAGCGGACGCTGCGGTGGGTGTCCACCGTGGCGTAGCCCAGCTCCGCGAACGGCAGATCCTTGAGCCGCGCGGTCGCGTCCTCGACCGCCACCTCTCCGCGCTGCACACCCCTCAGCAACGCCTTCAGCGTGCGCTCATCCACCGCGGCCCCTCCATCCGTGCGCACGACGCGCCATGCTTCACCCTCACACGCCCAGCCGATCCAGCAACCCGGGCAGCGTCTCCCCTCTCGGGATCGCCACGATGAGGCCGCGCAGCTGCTGCTCGCCCTTGCTCCAGAACGGGGTGGAGAGTGCCACCGGCCCGCCCCGCTCGCCGAGGACGTGGGCCACGCCCTCCCTCACCGTCCCCGCGCGCAGGTTGGGCGGCGAGGGCAGCATGGGAGCCTTCAGCACGCGGCTCGCGGCGCTGAGGCTCGCCGACGCGAGGATGTTCGCGGCCTCGGAGAGCGCGCTCACGTCCATCGCGTCGAGCGGCTCGCTCGCCGGGCGCCCGGTGAGCAGGGCTCCCAGGATGGCGGCGTCCCCGGCGGAGAGCGCCAGCACGAAGCGACCACGGAAGGCGCCATCGAACTCCAGCGCGATGGCGACCAGCGAGCGCCCGTCTCCACCGAGGAGCCTCGAGAGCGGCCCGGACTCGGCGGGCAGCACGGCGGAGGGCGGCCCCAGCTCCACCGGGCGGCCCCCCAGCATCTGCGACAGCGCCTTCACCGCGTCGCCCGAACCGAGGTTCGCAAGCTCGCGCAGCGCATCGAGCTGGGCGTCGGTGGGGACGAGGTGGGCGTTCACGCGGAGAGGAGGCGGGAGACGTCGAGGATGAAGATCGGCCGACCCGTCCCGAGGATCGTCGAGCCCGACAACCCGGGCACCAGATCCAGCGGACGCGTCAGCGGCTTGAGTACCACTTCCTCCTGTCCGAGCAACCGCTCCACGGCGAGGGCCACCCTTCCGGTGTCACTCTCCATCAGCACGAAGGGGCGCGCGCCGCTGCACGGCGTTTCGGGGATCTGCAGCAGCTCGCCCAGACTGTGGACGGGCAGCAGCCCGTCTCCGTGGGGAAGCAGCGGCCGCTCCCGGCTCGTCGACAGGCGCGCGGGGTCCGCCTCGACCGCGCCGAGGACCTTCGCGATGGGCAGCCCGTAGATCTCCTCGCCGACGCCGACCAGCAGCAGCTGCACCACCGCCACCGTGAGCGGCAGCCGCAGGGTGAAGCGCGTCCCGCGGCCCGGCACGCTCGTGATCTCGAGCGTGCCACCCACGCCCTCCACCGTGCGCTTCACCGCGTCCATCCCCACGCCGCGCCCGCTGATGTCGGTGACGTCACGCGCGGTGGAGACACCCGGGAGGCAGCAGAGCAGCAGGGCCTCGGCCTCCCCGAGACGTGCGGCGGCCTCGGGGGTGAGCGCGCCGCGCGCCACCGCCGACCGCTTGAGCTTCTCCGCGCTCATGCCGCGGCCGTCGTCCTCGAGCTGCAGGACCACGCGATCCCGCTCGCGCTGCACGCTCAAGCTCACCCGGCCCTGGACCGGCTTGCCCGCGGCCACGCGCTCCTCGGGCGTCTCGATGCCGTGGTCGATGCAGTTGCGCAGCAGGTGCAGCAGCGGATCGCCGAGTTCGTCGAGGATCGCGCGATCCAGCTCGACGGTCGTGTTGCTCAGCTCCAGCTCGACCTCGCGACCGGTCCTGCGCGCCAGGTCGCGGGCGGCGCGCGGCAGGCGATCGGTGACCACCGAGACCGGCGTCATCCGCGCGCTCATCACCTTGTCGTGCAGGTCCTTCACCAGCGCGTGCAGGCGATCCACGCCCTCCTCCACGGGAGGCTGGTTCGCTTCAGGCAGCGCCTTGCCCAGCGCGCGCAGATGCGAGGTCGCCAGCAACAGCTCGCCCACCGTGTCGAGGAAGTAGTCGAGCAGCTCGGTCCGCACGCGGACCGTCCGCGCGCTCTCCCCCGCGGCGATCACGTCGGCGGCAGGGGGAGGCGGCGCGACGGCCACCGGTGCCGCGCGGCGCGCGCGCCCCGGCGCCAGCGAGACCAGCTCGACCTCGGCGACCTTCGCCAGCGCCTCGCGCAGCTCGCCCTCCGACCCCGGCGTCTCCAGGTCGACCTCGAAGCGCCCCTCCGGCAGGCGTCCGGCCTTGAGGTCCTCGAGCGGCGGGCGCAGCTCCAGCACCCGGCCCAGGCCCGTCAGCTTGCGGTACACCAGGAACGCGCGCACGCCCGGCACCTGGCAGCTCGGCGCCACCTGGAAGGACAGGGACAGCTGCGTGGGCGCCCCCAAGCGCGGCTCGCCGGAGGTCACGGGCGGCGGCGCGTCCGCTGCGGCCCCGGCTGCAGGCGCCGCCCGGACGGCCTCGCGCGCTCCGGGTCCCTCCGCTGCCGGGACCTGCGCGGTGGCGACCGTCGCCTCGCCGGGCAGAGGCGGATCGACCTCCGGCGGCCGACCTCCCGGCGGGGCGCCCTGGGTGGGCCCTGGTGAGGCGAAGGCCTGCGCCTGGTTCACCCGGGTCGCCGTCGGGGCCCGGCCGGTGAAGGCCCGCAGGCGCTCGCCCAGCGACGCGATGAGCTCCGGCGCGTCGGCGGGGGCCTTCCCGGCCTCCACCTCGCGCACCTGCGCCATCATGGCGTCCGCGCTCGCGAGCAGCAGATCCACCAGCGGCCGGTCCAGTCGCGAGAGGTCCTCGCGCACCGCCTCCACCAGGTCCTCCACGCGATGGGCGAGCGTGGCCACGCCCTCGAATCCCATGCTGGCCGCCATGCCCTTCACGGAGTGGGCGTGGCGGAACAGCGCGTCGACCTGGGCCTGGTCCGGGGTCTTCTCCAGACGCACGAGCTCCCGACCCAGGGCCTCCAGGTGCTCGGTGGCCTCGGTCACGAAGAGACCGAGGTACTTGGACATGTCCAGCGTCAGGGCGCGCTCCGGCGACCGTCCCGCACGTCAGGCGTCGCCGAGGACCTTCTTGACCACGGCGAGCACGTCCTCTGCGCGGAACGGCTTCACGATGAAATCGGCGGCCCCGGCCTCGATGGCCTCCATCACCAACGGCTCCTGGCGCAGTGCCGAGCACACGATGATCACGGCCGAGGCGTCCCAGCGCAGAATCTCGCGCGTGGCCTCGA
>Ga0233383_1000414_pt1 | contig 16761 bp, 13 predicted proteins | sample ElkDunMinimDraft_14_FD_191542 | JGI IMG/M metagenome (GOLD analysis project Ga0233383, IMG submission 191542) | Fecal eukaryotic communites from dung pellets of Tule Elk in California, USA - Elk Dung G16 | ecosystem: Host-associated > Mammals > Digestive system > Large intestine > Fecal | place...
GAAGCCGATCGCGGTGACGAGCAGCCAGACCGGGCCGAGGAAGCCTGCCATGTACTGCAGCGGCGAGATGCCGAGCAGCAGCGTGAGCCCACCGAGCGTCAGGCCGACGAGGCCGATCCAGCGCGGCGCTGCCTTGTGCCTGAGAGCGGCGATCGCGACGACGACGCCCGTCAGCCCGGCACCGACCCACAGCCACGGGATCGTCGCGATCCAGTGGTTGTAGAACGCGATGGTCTCCGGCACGTCCTTCTCGACGACGTCGGCGGCGAAGAGGAACTCCGTGTCCAGACCGGATCCGAGCAGGTTCGCGACGGCGGTGAGCACGATGCCCGCGGCGGCGACGCCACCCAGGAGGCTGCCGACCGGCAGCGCCGCGTTGAGCCGCCGGAGCAGTCCGAGCGCGAAGACGACGAGCGCGACCATGCCGGTCACCATCGCGACGTGCATGACGATCAGCTGTGCCTGCGCCTCACGGAGGCGGTCCGCGATCGCGGTCGGGTCGGAGTAGTCGAGGTCCGGGTCCCACAACCCCATCGAGACGACGATCGTCACGAGCCCGAGGAGGCCGGCGATGACGCCGCTGACTGCCCAGCCTCGCGTGCGGGCGGGAGACGGGGCCTGCTCGGTCCGTGCGGGAGGGTCGGCGAGGAAGACCTCGCCCATCGATGTCGGGTCCTTCATGTTCAGTGCCCTTCTGGTCGGTGATGACCAGAGCACTGTCGCGGTCCCGGCGTCCCGGGGCCCAGAGGCGGGTGTCCCGACCTGCCGGGACGTCCGTCAGGACTCGGGCAGCTGCCTGCGTTGCTCCTTGCGGGCGCGGCGCTCGAGCTTCTCGCGCTCCTTGCCGAGGTACTTCTCGCGGCTGAACGTCTTGTCGATCGCGTCCGCGAACGTCACAGCGGCGACGATCAGGGGCCACGGGAAGTGCGGGTCCCAGCCGCCGGCGATACTGATCGCACCCCAGATGCCGACGCAGATCAGGGTGATGGTGAAGGCCTCGACCCAGGCGTCGCGGCGCTTGCGCTCGTACGCGGCGACGGCTCGCTGCTCGAGGTCGCCCGCGGAAGCCTGTCGTACGGCGGGAACGGCGCTCCCTGTGGTCGGGACCAGGTCCTGCAGCAGCGGCAGGAACTCGCCGTACGTCCGCACCCGCACAGCGGCGTCGCTGCGCTCGTCGTACTCCTCGCGGTCCAACCGCCCGTCCGAGAACGCCTCGCCGAGCACGTCGGCGAGTACGGCGCGGTCGGCGTCGCCGGCACGCAGTGCGGTCGCAGACGGGTCACGCGGGTCGCGGGTGAACCGGGTCCAGACCTGGGACGGATCGAGCGAGCTCACCGTCCGATCGTTCCACACTCCCGGTCAGGCGCTGCTGCCCGTACTCGGTGGCACGTTCTTGTTGAGGCAGAACACGTTGCCCGGGTCGTACCGGTCCTTCACCGCGGTGAGCCGGTCGAAGTTGTCGCGATAGCTCTCCCGCACGCGGTCGGGCCCCTCGTCGTCCTGCAGCATGTTGACGTACGCGCCGCCGGCCGAGTGAGGGTGGAGCGCGTCGTGGTAGCCGCGGGTCCACGTCCGAACCTCCTCGAACCCCTCCGGGGAGGGGTCGACGCCCACGATCACCTGGGCATACTTCGCCTGCCGGTGGCTGAATGCGGTGTCGTGACGTCCGACCCTGCCGGCGGCGCCGTTGATCGGGTAGAGGTGCATCGACGACTGCGGCGTCGGGAGGGTGGGCCCGTGCTTGACGTGCACGTCGATCGCCTCATCACTGAGGTCGTCGACGAAGTCAGCGCGCCAGTACCACTGGTCACCTGAGGGATAGAGCGCGTCGAACGCGCTCTGCAGCGCGGGGTACGGCATCGGGCCGACCCCGTCCATCACGGGCCCCATGGCTCGGAAGGGTGCGAGCGCCTCCTCGGCGCGGTCGGCCGGTGCGTTGATGCACCACACCAGGGCCGCGACGACCTGCCCGTGAAGTGCGGCGGGGAAGGGAGCGACGGGCGGTACGGTCACGAACCCGTACCAGCAGGTGACGTCGTCCGGTGCGTCGTCGAGGTAGTCGTCCCACGCCCGCATCACCTCGGCCACGCGGTCGAGGGAGAAGAACATCGGCCCGCCGACGATGTCTCCGACCGGGTGGGCACGGAACGTGAAGGAGGTGACCGCTCCGAAGTTGCCGCCACCTCCGCGCAGCGCCCAGAACAGGTCGGGGTGCCGGTCGGCGTCGGCGGTCACGAAAGTCCCGTCGGCGAGGACGACGTCGGCGGACAGGAGGCTGTCGATCGTGAGTCCGAACGGACGGGCCAGGTAGCCCATCCCGCCGCCGAGCGTGAGTCCACCGACGCCCGTGGTGGAGACGATCCCACTGGGCACGGCGAGGCCGAAGGGGTGCGTCGCGTGATCGACGTCGCCCCAGGTGGCCCCACCCTCGACGCGGACGGCCCGTTCGGACGGATCGACGTGGATCGCGCGCATCCGCGACAGATCGACGACGAGGGCGTCGTCGCCCACGCCGAGGCCGCCCGCATTGTGCCCGCCTCCCCTGACGGCGACGGGAAGGCCGAGCTCGCGTGCGGTCTGGACGGCGGCGATGACGTCGGCCACGTCCGTGGCGCGCGCGATCAGGCGCGGGTGGCGGTCGATGCTCCCGTTGTAGACGGCGCGGGCGTCGTCGTACGCGGCGTCCCCGGGCTCGATGAGCTCGCCCCGGAACCCGGGGACGTCGATCCGTTCGTTGTGCTGCGGTGCGGTGGTCGTAGTCATACAGACGACGCTAGGAAGATCGGCGGGCAGCGTCGTCGGGGCGGACCACCTACGTTTGCCGTCTGGTCCCCCCACGTTCGTGATCGGCGACGCCCATGCTCCGACCGCGTTCGGCTGCCTCGCGTCGGCTCGCCACGCCCAGCTTGGCCAGGACGGCGCTGACGTGGTGCTCCACCGTCTTGGGCGACACGACGAGCCTCTCGGCGATCACGGAGTTGGACGCCCCGGCGACGAGGAGCGAGAGGACCTCGAGCTGGCGGTCGGTGAGCCCTGACGGGTTGCTCCGGGTGCTCGCCCGCCTGCCGCGCGGTGCCGAGGCGACTCCGAGGTCGCGCAGCCGGGTCCGAGCGACCCGCAGTCCGGTGATGGCACCGAGCTGGTCCAGCACGGAAGCCGCCTCGCGGACCGCGTCGACGTCGTCGGAGGACAGGACCGCGAGCGCAGCCGAGTAGGGCTCTCCCAGCTCCTTCCACGCCCGCGCGGCTCCCAGCGGCTCGCCGTCGATCTCGAGCCGGAACGGCGTCGCGCACTCCTCAGGAGCGCGGTCGAGGAGGCCGGAGCGGAAGCGCCAGACGGCGAGCTCGCCCACGTCCCAGGGCGTCCCGACCTCGAGGGCGAGCGGGTACGTCGTCGCGGTCACCTCGTCGACCCGGTCGTGGTCCCCGGCCAGCCACGCCGCTTCCGCACGGGCGCACGCGATCGGGCGCAGCCGCTGGAGCTCCGCCGAGGTCGTGGCGCGCGCCCAGGCCCGGTCCAGCAGCGTCTCGGCCTGCGACTCCCCGCGCCGGACCGCGAGCAGCGCCTCCGCCTCGAGCGAGGGCACCAGTGCGGTCTCGACGCGGGCGACGTCGGCGTCTGCCTGGTCCCATGCTCCCGTCGCCAGATCGACCAGCGCGCGCGTCGCGTACAGGTAGTCCGAGAAGTTCGAGAGCTCGTTCTCGCGCGCGACGACGAGGGCTTCGTCGATGATCGGGCGCGCTCGCTCGTACAGCCGCTCGTCCTTCAGGTTCCAGGCGACGTTCACCAGTGCCCGGCAGGTCTCCTCGTGCATCCCGATCTCGGCGGCGTCACGGGCGGCCTCCCGGAGCATGTCGATCCCACCCTCGAGGTAGATGCGCGCCAGCGTCGTGCCGATGTTGATCCGCGCGGTGGCCACGACCTCACGGTCGTCGTGCGCGGACCCGATCGCGAGCGCGCGCTCGCCGTACGAGATGGCGTCCTCGTCCCGCTGGGCCAGCATCGCGAGCTGGGACAGGTTGTTGAGGGCTTTGGTGTGCTCGCGGGAGTCGGGCAGGCCGTCGAGCACGTCCATAGCCTCGCGAGCCGCCTGTTCGGCTCCCGGCCGGTCCCCGGCCCACCAACGGATCCGCGAGAGCCACCGCAGGGTGTCCGACGAGCGGAGCGGGTCGCCGAGCTTCTCCCGTACGCGGGCAGCCTCCTCACGCGCGCTGACCGCATGCTCGGCCCGACCGGCGGTGTACGCCTCGAACGAGAGCAGGTCGAGCGCATCGGCGCGCGCCCGCGGAGGAAGGAGGTGTCCGTGCTCCAGGGCGCGGGCGAGCAGCTCCACGGACTCCCGGTGGGACCGGGCGCGCGCGGCTCGCTCGCCCGCCGCGAGCCCGTGACGCAGGACCGCGTCCGCGTCGCCCGCGATCCAGGCGTGGTGCGCGAGCCGGGCGTCGGAGGCACCCCGCGCGGCCAGCTCGTGCAGCACGAGGCGGTTGAGGTCGCGGCGGCGCTGGCCACCCACCTCCGCCTCGACGGCCCACCGTGCAAGCTCGTGCTGGTAGCGCACGGAGGCGCCGTCGACGACCAGGAGACCGTGGCGCTCGCCGTCGGCGACGTCGGCGCGGTCCCCGAGGCAGGCCTCGACCAGCCACTCCTCCGTCCGACCTGGGACGACGCTGACCAGCTCAGCGGTGACGCGGCCGGCCTCCGAGAGGCGGGCGAACCGGCCGAGGACGGCGTCGCGGACGCTGGCAGGGACGCGGCCCGTCCCGCCCGAGACCACCTCGGTGACGAAGAACGGATTCCCGCCGGTGAGGGCGTGCACCGCGCCGGCGTCGGACTGCGCCCCCGTCAGCTGTCCGACGGCCTCCACGGTCAGCGGCGCGAGGACGACCCGGTGTGCGCGCGACGAAGGGATCGCCGCCAGGGATCGACGCAGCGGATGGTCCGCCGCGACCTCGTCGTCGCGGAACGTGAGGAGCAGGAGCAGCGGAAGCTCCTCGATCCTGCGCGCAAGGACGGTGATGACGTCGAGCGTCGCCTCGTCGGCCCAGTGCACGTCTTCGAGCACGCACACGGTCGGTTGTTCGCGCGCCGCCGCGAGGACGGTGGTGGGGGCGTCGGCGCCGGCGGCCAGCGCGTCGGCGAGGTCGGGCTCCGCCTCGGCGAGCTCCAGGACCGCACCGAGCGGGCGAGGGACGACCAGGTCGTCGGACGAGCCGACGAGCAGGCGGACGGCACGCCGTGGACGACGAGCGGGGGCCACGCCAGATGCCTTGCGCGCGGGGTTGACCGTCTCGGCGAGGAACCACCGCACCAGGCTGGTCTTGCCGATGCCGGCCTCGCCCTGGACGAGGACAACGCTCCCGTGCCCGTGCCGCAGATCCTCGTACGCCTTCTGCAGCTCGGCCAGGGCGCTGCCGCGCTCCAGCAGTCGCATCTCCCCAGTCTCGCTCAGGCCGGGCGCCGCGCCCTAGAAGTTTGCGGCCCGCACCGGCAGGACGAACCGGTACGCCTCGTACGCCGAGCCGTCGTCACCGAACCACCGCACCTCGTACGAGCCGAGCGCTGTCCATCCCCGTCGTCCGTACAGCCTGCGGGCCGCGAGGTTGTGGGCGACGACCTCGAGCGCGAGTCCGAGACGGTGGTCCGCGGCGTACGCCTCCACCGCATCCAGCAGTGCCCCGGCCGCCCCCGTCCCGCGTGCGCGCGGCGCGACGAAGAACCGCGACAACGTGACCGCCTCCACGTCAGGCCCGCCGAGTGCCGCGAGCGAGAAGGAGTCGGCGCCGGTCGCCAGCGCCGCCTGGCCCACCACCTCGCCGCCGAACTCCGCGACCCACGCAGGTCCGTCCGGCTCGGTCAACCAGCCCGGCTCGACATGGGTACCGACGATCGGGTAGCGATCCTTCTCGTGGACCTCGCCCAGCACCTCGACGAGCGCGGGGACGTCCTCGCGCCGCCGCTCGCGGACGATGACCGGCAGGTCGGTGGAGAGCGTCTCCACCTCAGCCGCGAGCGATGAGCTCGGCGATCTGGATCGTGTTGAGCGCCGCTCCCTTGCGGAGGTTGTCGTTGCTCACGAAGAGCACGAGTCCGCGGTGGTCGTCGACGCTGGAGTCCTGACGGATCCGGCCGACGAGGCTCGGGTCGGCACCCGCGGCCTGCAGCGGTGTCGGGACGTCGACCAGCTGGACGCCCGGCGCGGACGCGAGGATCTCGCGGGCCCGGGCCGCCGGGAGCGCCTGCGCGAACTCGACGTTGAGCGAGAGCGAGTGGCCCGTGAAGACGGGGACGCGCACGCAGGTGCCCGAGACGCGCAGCTCGGGGATGCCGAGGATCTTGCGGGACTCGTTGCGGAGCTTCTGCTCCTCGTCGGTCTCGTCGGTGCCGTCGTCGACCACGGAACCCGCCATCGGAAGCACGTTGAAGGCGATGGGCGCGACGTACTTCTGCGGCTCCGGGAAGTCCACCGCGCTGCCGTCGTGGGTCAGCGCGCGCGCACCGGCGACGACCTTCTCGGCCTGCGTCGCGAGCTCTTCGACGCCGTCGAGTCCCGATCCGGACACGGCCTGGTAGGTGCTGGCGACGATCCGGACGAGGCCCGCCTCGTCGTGCAGCGGCTTGAGCACCGGCATCGCCGCCATGGTGGTGCAGTTGGGGTTGGCGATGATGCCCTTGACCGCGCGGTCGATGTCGCCGGGGTTGACCTCGGAGACGACCAGGGGGACCTCGGGGTCCTTGCGCCACGCCGACGAGTTGTCGATGACCGTGACGCCTGCGGCGGCGAACCGGGGTGCCTGGACCCGCGACATCGTGGCGCCGGCGGAGAAGAGGGCGACGTCGAGGCCGGTCGGGTCGGCGGTCGCCGCGTCCTCGACGACGATGTCACGGCCCGCGAACGTCAGCGTCTTGCCCGCCGACCGCGCGGAGGCGAAGAAGCGGAGGTCAGCGATCGGGAAGGCGCGCTCTTCGAGGAGCGTGCGCATGACGGCGCCGACCTGTCCGGTCGCGCCGACGACGCCGATGTTCAGCCCGTTGGCCATCAGTGGTGCTCCTTCTGCCTTCGACCGCTCCGCGTCAGCGGCCGGTGCCGCCGTAGATGACTGCCTCGACCTCGTCCGAGTCCAGGTCGAACGCGTGGTGGGCAGCGGTCACTGCATCATCGATCTGCTGCTCGTTGACGACAACCGAAATTCTGATCTCCGAGGTCGAGATCATCTCGATGTTGACCCCGGCGTCGGCGATCGCCTTGAAGAACTTCGCCGAGATGCCGGGGTTGGTGCGCATCCCGGCACCGACCAGCGACACCTTGCCGACGCCGTCGTCGTACTGGAGCTGGGTGTAGCCGACCTCGTCCTTGAGCCGCGCGAGGGTCGTCATCGCGGTCTGGCCCTCGGCACGCGGGAGCGTGAACGAGATGTCGGTGAGTCCGGTCGCGGCCGCCGAGACGTTCTGGACGATCATGTCCAGGTTGATCTGGGCGTCGGCGAGCGTCTCGAAGATGCGGGCGGCCTCGCCGACCTTGTCGGGGACCCCCACCACCGTGATCTTGGCCTCGCTGCGGTCGTGCGCAACGCCAGAGATGATCGCTTGCTCCATCACAGGGGACTCCCCATCGCCTTGGTTCAGCAGGTCGTTGATGCGATCCGCGCTGACCACCCACGTGCCCTCCTTGGAGGAGAACGACGAGCGGACGTGGATCGGCATGTTGTTGCGGCGCGCGTACTCGACGCAGCGCAGGTGGAGGATCTTGGCGCCGTTGGCCGCCATCTCCAGCGTCTCCTCGTACGAGATCACGGGGATGCGACGGGCCGTCGGGACGATCCGCGGGTCGGCGGTGAAGATCCCGTCGACGTCGGTGTAGATCTCGCACACCTCGGCCTCGAGCGCGGCTGCGAGCGCGACGGCCGTCGTGTCGGAGCCGCCGCGGCCGAGCGTGGTGATGTCCTTGCTCTCGTGCGAGACGCCCTGGAAGCCGGCGACGATCGCGACGGCACCCTCCTCGATCGCCTTGCTGATGCGCCCGGGGGTGACGTCGATGATCTTGGCTCTGCCGTGGCTGGAGTCGGTGATCACACCAGCCTGGGAGCCCGTGAACGACTGGGCCTGCTGGCCGAGGTTGCCGATCGCCATGGCGAGGAGGGCCATCGAGATCCGCTCACCGGCGGTGAGGAGCATGTCGAGCTCTCGGCCGGGCGGCAGCGGCGACACCTCGTGAGCCAGGTCGAGGAGCTCGTCCGTCGTGTCACCCATGGCCGAGACGACCACGACGACGTCGTGGCCGGCCTTCTTGGTGGCGACGATGCGCTGCGCGACGCGCTTGATGCTGGCGGCGTCGGACACCGACGAGCCGCCGTACTTCTGGACGACAATCCCCACGGAGGTCCCTCGAATGGTTCGATGGCGGGTGGCTGGACGCCACGCTGCGCCCAGGACAGTCTAACGGCGCACCCCACGCCGCTCCCGCACGTCTCGTCGTGCGGTCGCTGTCAGGGCGTACGGGGCAACTGCTCGTGCCGCGCGATCAGGGCCGCGATGCCGTCGAGGAGGAGCTCCAGCCCGAACGAGAACCCGGCCTCTCCGTACTGGTCGTACCCGGGCTCACCCACAGCCGGCACGGGCGGCGTCGAGGCCGCGAGGCGGGCGAGGTTGGGGTAGTCCGCAGGATCGGCGAGCTGGCGGATCACGTTCTCGAACGCGACGACCGGCTTGCCCGCGGCGCGCCGCCGGTCCGCGGCAGCGGCCTCCTCGTACGCCATCCGCGCCTCGGCGAGCGCGTACGCGCTGATCGCTCCGATCACCTGGAGCTTGTCCTCGTCGGAGAGCGGGGTGTCGGCGAGAGCGTCCAGCCCGCGCTCGATCCACGCGAAGGCGCTCGGCCCCATCGGAGGGTTGCTCATCGGCAGCTGCGCGAGCCACGGGTGCGAGGCGAGCATCTCCTGCTGGAGGGCCGCCCACGAGCGCATCCGCTCCCGCCACGTGGCCCCGGTGATCTCGACCGTCCGGGCGACCGACGCGCTCTCGTTCCACATCAGGGAGAGCAGCTCCTCCTTGTTGGCCACGTGGCGGTAGAGCGCCATCGTCGAGAAGCCGAGCTGCTTGGCGACCCGCGCCATCGAGACGGCCTCGAGCCCGTCGGTGTCGGCGATCTCGACGGCGACGGCGACGATCGCGCTGGCGTCGAGCTCCGGACGGGGACCACGCCGACCGCTGGAGCGGCGCCCCCACAGCAGGGCGAGCTCGTCCGGGAGCTGGATCTCCTCGCTCACGCCACCTCCTCGTCGACCGTCTCGGTCCAGCCACGATAGGGCCTTGCTCCTTCTGTGTATGGCGTATACGGTCAGCGTATGACGTACACAGTAGAGGTCCAGGGCCTCGTGAAGAGCTACGGCGGGACCGAGGTCCTGCGCGGGGTCGACCTCGCGATCGCCCCGGGCAGCGTGCACGGGCTCCTCGGCGCGAACGGCGCCGGCAAGACGACTCTCGTACGGATACTCGCGACGCTGATCGGGTACGACGGCGGGTCGGCACGCATCGCCGGGCACGACGTCGCCCGCGAGGCGCACGCGGTGCGCGGCGCGATCAGCCTCACCGGCCAGTACGCGGCGGTCGACGAGGTGCTGACAGCGCGCGAGAACCTCACGATGGTGGCGCGGCTGCGGCGCCTGTCCCGCGCGGAGAGTGCGGCCCGTACCGACGAGCTCGTCGCCCGCTTCGACCTGGGGACGATCGCTGACCGCCGCGCCTCCACGTACTCCGGCGGCCAGCGCCGACGTCTCGACCTCGCGATGAGCATGGTCGTCCCGCCGACCCTGCTGTTCCTCGACGAGCCGACCACGGGCCTCGACCCGCGCAGCCGCGACCAGGTCTGGGCGACCGTGCGCGAGCTCGCCGACACCGGGGTGACCGTGCTGCTCACGACCCAGCACCTCGAGGAGGCCGACCAGCTCGCCGACCGCATCTCGGTGCTGGACGGCGGGCGCGTCGTCGCCGACGGGACGCCCGAGGAGCTCAAGACCCAGGTCGCCGGCGAGGTCGTCCGACTGACGTACGGCGACGCCGCCACGTACGGGGCCGCGCTCGCCGTGCTGCGAACCCCGGAGGCGACCGGTGACCCGGTCCTGCTGACCCTGGACGTCCCCAGCAACGGCACACCCGACTCCCTGCGAGACCTGCTCGACACGCTGGCCGTCGCCGAGGCCTCACCCCGGCGCGTCAGCATGCACGCTCCGAGCCTCGACGACGTGTTCCTCACCCTCACCGCACCGACCCAGGAGGCCCACCGATGAGCACGACCACGAGCTCCACGCCCGCCATCGTGCTGGAGTCGCGCGTGATGATCCGGCGCGGCCTGGTGACCTCCCTGCGCAACCCCGAGGCGTTCTTCACCGCGGTGGCGCTCCCGGTCGCCCTGATGCTGCTGTTCGTCTACGTCTTCGGCGGAGCGATGTCGACCGACGGCGCGTACGTCGACTACGTCCTGCCCGGGATCATCCTGCTCTGCGCGGGGTTCGGAGCCGGCACGACGGCTGCCGCGGTGGCGCACGACATGACCAACGGGATCATCGACCGGTTCCGCTCGATGCCGATCGCCGCCGGATCCGTGATCGTCGGTCACGTCGTCGCCAGCGTGGCCCGCAACGCCATCGCCACCACGCTCGTCATCGCGGTCGCCCTGCTCATCGGGTGGCGGCCCAGTGCCGGGCCCGGTGGGTGGCTCGCAGCGGTCGGCGTGCTCACCGTCTTCGTGCTCGCGATCTCGTGGCTCGCTGCCGCCGTCGGACTGGTCGCCCGGACTCCCGAGTCCGCCAACGCCTTCACGATGGTGCTCGCGTTCCTGCCGTACGTCAGCACCGCGTTCGTCCCCGCGGACACACTGCCCGCCGCGCTGCGCGGGTTTGCCGAGAACCAGCCGATGACGCCGATGATCGAGACGCTGCGTGGGCTCTGGATGGGGCAGGACTCGACAGGCCAGGCGATCGGCGACCACGCCTGGTGGGCGCTGGGATGGTGCGTGGCGATCCTCGCGGCGTCCGCGGTCGCCTCGGCACGGCTGTTCCGCCGCCGCACCTCCTGACGCCCGCGAGCCACTCTGTGCGTGCTCGCGAGCCACCCTGTGGGGCCCCGCGAGCCACCCTGTGCGTGCCGGCGAGTCACTGCGACGTGCTCGTCGCCCGGTCCTCCGCGAGAAGCTGCTCCGTCAGCTGGTCGACCAGCTCCTCGATCTCCGGCTCGTGGCCCCACCCCTCGAGGTAGTGCTGGAGCCGCAGCCGTTCACCGGCTCTGATCGCCTCGGCCGCCTCGTCACCGGCCTCGGTCGTGGTCACGCTGTCACCGTCGACCATGACGAGCCCTCGCCGCGCGAGCGTCTCCGCGACGCGGAGCACCGCCTCGTTCGAACGGCCCGACCGCTCGACCATGGTCGTCACCGACCGAGACCCCTTGAGCGACACGCGCGTCACCATCCAGCACTCCTCCGGGCTGAGGCCGAGGTCGAGGTCGTCGGCGAGCTCCTCGTAGACGCGCAACGGGTCCTGCCGGCCGACACGCCGCCACAGCAGGAGACGAAGCTCCTCGATGGAGGTCCGGCTCGACGGCAGAGCGAAGGACTGGCCGGCCGACCCACCCGCGTCGGGCGTGCCGGTCGTTCGCCGCAGCGGCAGCTCCGGGATCAGCCACGCCAGCGCGAAGGCGAGGAGCGCGACGGGGACCGCCGCGAGGAAGACGACATGGATGGCGTCCGCGTAGCCGTCGAGGAACCAGTTCTGCACCGCCGGCGGACACCGTTCGAGTCCGAGGGCCGACTCGCTGAGCACGTCCCCGGCACAGCGTCCGGTCGCGTCGGGCGGGGTGTCGCGTGCGAGCGCGTCGGCGAGGGACCGGGTGAGGACCGTGCCGAAGGCAGCGACGCCGACGGAGCTTCCGATCGTCCGGAAGAACGTCGCCCCCGACGTCGCCGTACCAAGATCTCGGTAGTCGACGGCGTTCTGCACCGCGAGCACCAGCACCTGCGTGACCATGCCGAGCCCGAGACCCAGGACGAACATGCTGCCGGAGGACTCGAGGGTGGTCGTGTCGCGGCCCATGAGGGAGAGCAGGAACAGGCCGAGCGCCGTGACCGCCGTCCCGACCACCGGGAACACCTTGTAGCGGCCGGTCTTGGTGATCAGGTGGCCGCTGCCGATCGAGGTCAGGAGCAGGCCGACCATCATCGGCAGCATCTCCAGGCCGGACTCGGTCGGCGACGAACCCTTGATCTGCTGGAGGTACAGCGGCAGGTAGGTGATGGCACCGAACATCGCGAACCCGGTGACGAAACCGACGAGCGAGGTCGTGGTGAACGTCCGGTTGGAGAAGAGACGCAGCGGGAGGACCGGCTCGGGAGCGCGGCGCTCGACGACGACGAACCCGACGAGCGCGGCGACGCCGATCACCACCGCACCCCAGACCTCGACCGAGTTCCACGGCCAGGTCGAGCCACCGAGGCTGGTGACGAGCACGATCGCGGTCGCCACCGTGCCGAGCAGCAGCACTCCGGCGTAGTCGACGCGCGCGGCACGGTCCGGGCGGATCCGGGGAAGCACCGCCACGACCACGACCAGGGCGATCGCTCCCAGCGGGAGATTCACGTAGAAGACCCACCGCCACGAGAGGTTGTCGACGAAGAACCCGCCGAGCAGAGGGCCGGCCACGCTGGCCACCCCGAAGACGGCGCCGAAGGCCCCCTGGTAGCGGCCGCGTTCACGCGGCGGCACGACGTCTCCGATGATCGCCTGCGAGAGCACCATCAGGCCCCCGCCGCCGGCACCCTGGACCGCCCGCCAGGCGACGAGCTGCGCCATGGTCTCCGACGTCCCGGCCAGGGCCGAGCCGAGAAGGAAGATGACGATGCAGATGATGAACAGGCTCTTCCGGCCGAACAGGTCACCGAGCTTGCCCCACAGGATCGTGGTCACCGTCGAGGCGAGCATGTACGCGGTCACGACCCAGGACAGGTGCTCGGCGCCCCCGAGGTCCTGGACGATCGTGGGCAGCGCGGTCGCGACGATGGTCTGGTCGAGGGCGGCGAGGAGCATCGCGAGCATCAGTGCGCCGAAGATCGTCCAGATCCTGGCTCTGGGGAGTGCGTCGGACTCCGCCTCCTGCACCTGGTCCGCCATCGCACCCCCCGGTCCGCCTCTGGGGCGATTCTCGGTCAGGCCGTGCGGTCCCGCACGCCCGACCGCGTCAGGGCTTGCGGCGTCAGGGCTTGCGGCGTCGGAGCGCCCACCCGATCGCCACGCCGACGACGAGCACGAGCGCGAGGGTGAACCACAGCGGCGAGGTCCACTCGAGGAACACGAAGGTGATCGTGGTGTCGCCGCGGTTCTGGAGGACGAACACGACGGCGACCACGAGCAGCACGAGCGGGAGCCAGCGGTGCCTGACGAACGCGAGCAGCTTGCCGCCGGGTCCGGCGGGCGCCGGCTGCGGGGTCGTGGCCATGCTCGGCAGCGTACCGGCGCGACCGGCGAGCGTCAGGCCAGCCGCGACCAGAGGAACCGGTACGCCAGCGCCGACATGTGGGCCGCCTGAGCGTTGTTGGCGGCGCCGCCGTGCCCGCCCTCGATGTTCTCGTAGTACGTGACGTCCTTGCCCGCCTCGAGCATCTTCGCCGCCATCTTGCGCGCATGCCCCGGGTGGACGCGGTCGTCACGCGTGGACGTCGTGAACAGCACGGGCGGGTACGGGCGGTCAGCGTCGAACAGGTGGTACGGCGAGAACGTCGCGAGGAACTCCCAGTCGCCCGAGTCCGGGTCCCCGTACTCCGCGATCCACGACGCGCCGGCCAGCAGCAGGTGGTAGCGCTGCATGTCGAGCAGCGGCACCTGGACGACGACCGCGCCGAACAGCTCGGGGTACTGCGTGAGCATGTTGCCGGTGAGCAGGCCGCCGTTCGACCCGCCCATCGCGCCGAGGTGCTCCGGCGAGGTGATCTTGCGCTCGACCAGGTCGCGCGCCACCGCCGCGAAGTCCTCGTACGCCCGGTGCCGCTGGTCGCGCAGCGCCGCCTGGTGCCACGTGGGACCGTACTCACCGCCGCCGCGGATGTTCGCCACGACGTAGACGCCCCCGTGCGAGAGCCAGGCGCGTCCGAGCCCGCCCGAGTACGCAGGCGTCAGCGAGATCTCGAACCCGCCGTAGCCGTAGAGCAGCGTCGGTGCCGTGCCGTCGTACGCGAGGTCGCGCGGGCGGACGACGAAGTACGGCACGCGCGTGCCGTCGGCAGAGGTGGCGAAGTGCTGCTCGACGAGGAGGCCGTCGGCGTCGAAGTACGAGGGCATCGACTTGAGCGGGACCGGCTTGGCGTTGACGCCGCGCGGACCGAGGTCGAGCAGCGAGAGCGTGGTCGGCGTCAGGTAGTCGGTCGTGTAGAGCCACACCGCGTCGTCCTCGTCGGCGTCGACCGGTCCGACCTGGAGCGTCCCGAGCTCGGGGACGTGACGCGCGTCGACGCGGTCCCACTCGGCTCCGGACGCCGCAGGCGGGGTGAGGATCTCCAGCCGGCTCCGGACGTCGGTCATCACCTCGAGCACGAGGCGGTTCGCGGTGAATGCGTACCCGGCCAGCGCGCTCGTAGGCGTCGGCGCGTACAGGACGGTGAAGTCGCGCGCGCCGTCGAGGAACGCCGCGAAGCCGATCGCGAGCAGCGACCCCGCCTCGTACGTCTGTCCTCCGACCTCCCAGTCCTCGCGCAGCTCGACGAGCATCTGGTCGCGCTTCACGCTGGTCTCGGACGAGTCGGGCACGTCGAGCTTGGTGAGCGTGACGCCGCCGTCCTCGCCGTCGGTGAGCAGGTAGCGCTCGGAGGTGTAGAAGGACGTCGCACGCACGACCCAGTCGCGGGCGAAGCCGGGGGTCCGGTCGTGGAAGGCGCCGATCGACAGGTCGTCGTGAGCGCCCTCGAAGACGATCTCGGACTCCGTGAGCTGCTCTCCGCGGCGCCACCGGCGAGCGATGCGCGGGTAGCCGGACTCCGTCATCGACCCGGGGCCCGTGTCGGTCTCGACGAACACCGTGTCCTCGTCGATCCAGCTCACGTCGCCCTTGGCCTCCGGTCGCACGAACCCGTCGGCGACCCAGTCACGCTTCTCGAGGTCGAACTCCCGCGTCACGTCGGCGTCAGAACCGCCGCGCGACAGCGAGATCAGCGCACGCGTGAAGGCCAGCGGGCCGGTGCGCAGGACGGCGGCACCGTGCCAGACCCAGTTCTCGTCCTCGGCGTCGGCGAGCGCGTCGAGGTCGAGCAGGACGTCCCACTCCGGCTCGTCGGTGCGGTACGAGGCGAGCGTGGTGCGGCGCCACACGCCCCGTACATGCTGGGCGTCGCGCCAGAAGTTGTAGTACCAGTCGCCGGCCTTCGCGATCGGCGGGATCTTGGCGTCGGAGTCCAGGACCTCGAGGATCTGTGCCTCGGTCGCACGGAACTCGTCGCTCGCCTCGAGGGCGGTGGCCGTCTCGGCGTTCCGGGCGCGGACCCAGTCGAGCGCCTGGTCGCCGTCAACGTCCTCGAGCCACAGGTACGGGTCGGTCTGCGTCATGCGTCGAGCCTAGGCGTACGCCGAAGCGCCCCGCCCGTCGCGCTCGGCCGCAGCTCAGAGCGGGTCGGGCGGCAGCTGTTCGGGGGAGATCGCGGGAGCGGCCCCGACGATGCGGTCCCGGGCGATCACCGACTGCAGGGCCCGCAGCGCGGACGTCGTCTCGCCGCCCCAGGACGACAGGAAGGAGAACTGCCACCACCACAGCGCCTCGATCGGACGCCCGGCCCGCGCGTGCTGCATCCCGTGGGCGAGCGAGGCGGCGAGGGAGATGACGTCGTCGGAGATCCGGTACGCAGACGGCACGGCGGGGTCGTCGTACGGGTCGAACACCTCGACGTACGTGTCGAACCCGTCGAGCACCTCGGCCAGCCGGACGCGCACGTCGTCGAGCTCGACGTCGGGACCGGTGTCGGGCTCGTACCGGTCGGGCGGGACGAGTCTCGGCATCGCCGCCATCCGCGCACCCAGCGTCAGCGCGCGGCTGACCTCGACGAGCAGGCCCGCGACGACCTCTTCGGGATCGGTGATCCCGTCGAGCGAACGCAGCCCCTCGAGCACGGCGACGACCTCCTCGGCGAAGCTGTTGCCCACCGAGGCCAGCTCGTCCTCCGTCATCTCCCTCACGCGTCCCCCGTCCGTGTGACCGGCCCGTGTGACCGGATCGGCTCAGTCGACCGAGCGCCGCCCCTCGAAGGCGCGCCCGAGCGTGACCTCGTCGGCGTACTCGAGGTCGCCGCCTACGGGTAGTCCACTGGCCAGACGCGTCACGCGCAACCCCAGCGGCTTGAGGAGGCGGGTCAGGTACGTCGCCGTCGCCTCCCCCTCGAGGTTGGGATCGGTGGCGAGGATGATCTCGGTGATCGCACCGTCGGACAGGCGCTGCATGAGCTCCCTGATCCGCAGGTCGTCGGGTCCGCGGCCGTCGATCGGCGAGATCGCGCCGCCGAGCACGTGGTAGCGCCCACGGAACTCACGGGTGCGCTCGATCGCGACGACGTCCTTGGACTCCTCGACGACGCAGAGCACCGTGGGGTCGCGACGAGGGTCGGCGCAGATCCGGCACGTCTCGGACTCCGCGACGTTGCCGCAGGTCGCGCAGAACCGCACCTTGTCCTTCACCTCGGTGAGGACTTCGGCGAAGCGCCGGACGTCGACCGGGTCGGCGTCGAGGAGATAGAACGCGATG
>Ga0233383_1000420_pt1 | contig 16692 bp, 16 predicted proteins | sample ElkDunMinimDraft_14_FD_191542 | JGI IMG/M metagenome (GOLD analysis project Ga0233383, IMG submission 191542) | Fecal eukaryotic communites from dung pellets of Tule Elk in California, USA - Elk Dung G16 | ecosystem: Host-associated > Mammals > Digestive system > Large intestine > Fecal | place...
GCCGTCGCTGTTGGGGTGCGGCTGAACCGGCAGCTCGGCGGTGATCTTGTCCTTCGCCGCGCTGAGGATGTCCCAGAACGCCTGCCACAGCTCGCGGCTGTCGACGTCGGGCGCCTCGGCGAGGAACTCCGGGATGGTCTTGGTCTGAGAACTGCTTGTCATGAGTGAAGCATAAAGATATATGATCTACGCGTCGAGGGAATGAGGCACCCCATGATCGTCGTCGTCAGCCAGGCGTGGACCAAGCCCGGCGAGGAGCACGCCCAGGCGTACGTCTCTCTGTCGCGCGAGTTCGGACGCTTCTTCCAGGACCACCCGGGATTCCGGGGCCGACGCCTGATGCGAGGTCTGGAGGATCCGACCCACTTCACCCATCTGCGCTTCTTCGACACCGTCGAGGCGTACGAAGAGTGCACCCGGCACCCGGAGTACGTCGCCCACACGGAGGCGATGTACGAGCACCTGCGCCCGTACGACTCCTACCCTCGCGAGTACCTCGAGGTCGTGCTCGAGGAGCCGGACCCGCGGTGACGACCTTCCTCCTCGTCCACGGCGCCTTCCGGGGCGGGTGGTCTTGGCGGCGGGTCCGACCTCTGCTGGCCGCCGCGGGCCACGACGTCTACGCGCCCAGCCTGGCCGGCGCCGGCGAGCGGGCCTCGACGGAGGTGACAGGTCTCGCCGACTGGGTCGACGAGCTGACCGCGCTGATCGAGCTCGAGGACCTCGACGACCTCGTGCTCGTCGGCCACAGCCAAGGGGGAGTGGTGGTCCGGGCCCTCGCCGACCGCGTCCCCGAGCGGTTGCACCACGTCGTGTACCTCGACGCGGCCGTCCCCGACCCGGGTGAGCGGGCCGTGGACCTCACGCCTGCCCCTCCCGGGGTCTCCCTACCGCCTCGCGAGACCCTCGTGCCGGCGAGGCCGCCGGTCTCCGGCGGCGACCTCGACGACGCGACCGCCGCCTGGCTGGGCGCCCGCCTGACCCCGACGCCGTTCGCGCCCTCGCTGGACCCGCTCCGGGTGGCCGACGCGCACGCCGTGCCGGTGACGTACGTCTTCTGCGCCGCGACGCCTGCCGGCTACCCCGCGCAGACCACGCGCGAGCGCCTCGACGCACGGGGCGTCGCGTACGACGTGATCGAGGCGGGCCACGACGCCCCGCTGACAGCGCCGGACGTCGTGGCCGATCTGCTCATGCGGGCAGCGGCACGTCCCGCTTGACGACCTTGCCGGCCGCGTTGCGGGGCAGGGCGTCGATCGTCGACCACCGACGGGGGATCTTGAAGCCCGCGAGCGACGTCCGGCAGTGCTCCTCGAGCGCGGACGCATCGAGGGTGCGCCCCTCGGCGAGGACGAGCACCGCCACGACCTCCTCGCCCCACCGCTCGGACGGCGCCCCGAGGACGCAGGCCTCGACCACGTCGGGGTGGGTGCCGAGGACGTCCTCGATCTCCCGCGGATACACGTTGACCCCGCCGGAGACGATCATGTCCTTGGTACGACCGACGATGTGGACGTAGCCCTCCTCGTCGAGGCGGACGAGGTCTCCGCAGGTGACGAAGCCGTCCGGGCTGGTGCAGGAGGCGGTCGCGGCGTCGTCCTTGTAGTAGCCGCGCATGAGGTACGGGGACCGGCTGTAGAGCTCGCCCGTCCCGCCGTTGCCGACGACGTTGCCCTCGGTGTCCACGACGCGGACCTCGGTCATGTACCACGGCTGACCCACCGAACCGGGCTTGCGCGTGGCGTCGGTCGGCCGGAGGTTCGTGATGATGCCGCTCTCGGTCGAGCCGTACAGCTCGTGCACCGCCACGCCCGGGAAGGTCGCCATCACCCACTGCTTGAGCTCCCACGGCAGCGCGGCGGCGTTGAAGTAGAGCGTGTCGAGCCGGGACAGGTCGAACCCCGCGATCGCCTCTTCACCGAGCGCCCGCAGCATCTGGGCGTGTGCCGGGACGAGGAAGACCGACTGGACGCCGTGCTTCGCGACGAGCTCGAGCATGGTCGTCGGCGACCACGAGCGGAGCATGACCACGGTGCCGCCGGTGAAGACGGGTGCGTAGCCGAACGCGAACCCGGCACCGTGGTAGAGCGGTGCCACGGCGAGCGACACCCTGCCGTTGCCCAGGCCCCACTCGGCGGCGGCCTGGTAGAACGTCAGCGCCCGCGAGCGGTGACTGATCATGACGCCCTTCGGCCGTCCCGTCGTCCCCGAGGTGTACGCGATGCAGAAGGGGTCCGACTCGTCGACGGGACGCTGCGGGTCCGCGGGGGAGGCAGCCGCCAGCACGCGCTCGTAGTCGAGCGCGGCGCCGACCTCCGCTCCACCGATCGCCACGAGCGGGATCCCGCGCTCGTGGGCGGCCGTGCCCACCACGTCGAGCAGCGCGCTGTCGACGACCACGGCGGCCGCCTCGGAGTGCTCGAGGACGAACGCCGCCTCGACGGGGGTGTAGCGCGGGTTCACCGGGACCATCGTCATCGCGGCCATGGCGGTCCCGCAGGCGATCTCGAGGTGCTCGAGGCGGTTGCCCACGCACACCGCGACGTGGGCGCCGTCGGGCAGGCCGAGGTCGAGGAGAACATGGGCCCAGCGGGCGGCGCGCTCCGCGAGCTCGGCGTAGGTCAGGGAGCGCTCGCCGTCGATCACGGCGGTCACCGCGGGGGTGGCGCGGGCGAACTCGCGGACCCCGTTGGCGATGTTCAGGGGGGCTCCGACTGCAGTAAGGGTCATGCCGGTCTCCTCGTCCGAGACAATGGACTCGTAGGGCTGGGATGGACGGTGGCGGCACAGCGGATGTTGCTCTCCACCCGGCTTCGTGAGAGAACGGTTCTCGCCGGTGCCACGCGTACCGGACGAGACGTTGACCAAGAGGAGAATTCGTGTCCCCGAGGACCAGAACGGCGGCCGACGAGACCGCCGACGGCGGCAGCGCCACCATCGCCACCGTCGAGCGCGCAGCCGACGTCCTGCTGCTGTTCACCGAGACGCCCGGTCCTGACCTCGGGGTGACCGAGATCGCGGACGCTCTGGGCCTCTCCAAGGCCGCAGTGCACCGCGTGCTGGCGTCGCTGCGCGGCCGCGACCTGGTCGCGCTCGACGAGCGGACCCGGCGCTACTCGCTCGGGGTGGCCGCGATGAGGCTCGGGCTCGCCTACCTGGACCGGATCGACGTCCGGGTGGCGGCACGACCGTTCCTCGAGAAGCTGTCGGTGCGTACCGACGAGACGGCCACCCTGTCGGTGCGTCTGGGTCGCCGCAGCCGCATCTACGTGGACCAGGTGACGCCCGACCGGGAGGTCATCATGGCGGTCACCCTCGGCGAGCCGTACCCGTTGCACGCCGGCGCGTCGTCCCGCGCCTTCCTCGCCTTCCTCCCGGACGACGAGGTCAGCGCGTACCTCGACGGCGGGAGCCTCGACGCCCTGACCAGCAGCACCTTGGTCGACACCGGTGCCCTGCGCGAGGACCTGGCCGCGGTCCGCGCGCAGGGGTGGGCACGGTCGTACGGGGAACGCATGGACGGCGCGGCGTCTGTCGCCGCCCCGGTCCTCGGCCACGACGGCGTCCCGGTGGCCGTCATCAGCGTCTGCGGACCCGCCGAACGGTTCGCCGGCGAGCTCGAGGAGTGCCGTGACGCGCTGCTCGAGACGACGGCGACGCTGTCGCGCCGGTTCGGCTGGACGGGCTGACGCCGCAGCGCCGCCGTCGGCAGGGTCGGTGGCCACGGTCCGGGTCCTGTCAGGCGGTCGGGCGCGCGACGTAGCGTCCGCCGCCCGTCGCGGTGACGACGCCGTCGGTCATGACCTGGCGGCCGCGGACGAAGGTGTCGGTGACCTTGGCGGTGAGCTCGGCCCCCTCGAAGGGCGTGTACTCCTGGGTCGACTCGGAGTCCTCGGCGCGCACCGTCCACGTGTGGTCCATGTCGACGATCGCGAGGTCGGCGTCCTTGCCGACCTCGATCGCTCCCTTGGTCGCCCCGAGCCCGTAGCGCTGGGCCGGGTTGGTCGCCGTCAGCTGGGCGACCCGGTCCAGGCCGAGCCCGCGCTTGCGGCCCTCGGTGATCATCCCCGCGAGCAGGTACTCGGCCCCGCCGAAGCCGGACTTCGCGAGGAACACGTCGTCGCGGTCGGACCCGAACTTCTGCTCGTCGCGGCAGCAGGCGTGGTCGCTGACGACCCAGTCGATGGTGCCGTCGAGCACGTGGTCCCACAGCGCCTCGACGTCCTCGCGCGGGCGCAGCGGCGGGTTGACCTTGCCGCCGATGCCGTGAGCGGTGTCGCAGTCGGCGAGCAGGTGGCCGACCGTGACCTCGCGGCGGAAGTCCACGTGGGGGAACGCCTCCGCCATCCGCACGGAGGCGTCGACCGCCTTGCGCGACGTGAGGTGCAGGAGGTTGATCGTGGGCAGGCCGGTCTCGTGGGCGAGGTACGACGCGATGGTGACCGCGAGACCCTCGGAGTGCGGCGGACGCGACGCGCTGTACGCCGGGAGGCCGGAGAGCGAGCCGTCCTCCTCGACCAGCTTCGTGTACGCGCTCATGATCTCGGCCGTCTCGCAGTGCAGCGAGAGCGAGATCTGGTCGGCGAACTCGGGGTACTGCTCGCGGGCCGCTTGCACGCCGCGCATCACGAACTCGAAGTGCGCGTAGTCGTAGCGCTCGCCCTCGGGGGTCATGAGGAACGACCGCTGGTCGTCCGAGCGGCCGTGCAGCCCGTGGCTCCCGTAGAACATGAAGATCTTGAACGACGTGACGCCGTGCTCCTTGACGAGCGCCGGGATCTCGTCGATGTGGCCGCGCGACATCGGCGCCAGGTGGAAGGCGTAGTCGACCACGGAGCGGTTCTCCGTCTGTGCGAGGACCTCCGGGAAGAAGTCGGCGTACGAACCGCCGCGGTTGAGGTAGTACTGGCCGGTCCGCATGTAGTTCAGCGCGGTAGTGACGCCGCCCTGCGCGCACGCACGGCTCTCGGTCGCGGCGTCCTCGGACAGGGGGTTGTAGATGCCCCAGTGCTGGTGGGCGTCGACGACACCGGGGAAGACCGTCCGGCCCGCGGCATCGACGAGGTCGACACCCGGCTCGACCTGGAGGTCCGCCGCGAGGACGGCGATGCGTCCGTCCTTGATGCCGATGTCGAGCTGCTGGGTCAGGGCGGATCCGGCGACGACGACGTCGGCGTTCTTGATGATCAGGTCGAGGTCGCTCATGCGGACTCCTCCTCGGTGGTGGGGGTGATGGGGCCGACAGGGGTCGTCCCGGTCAAGGTCGAGAGCCGGCTCAGCACGTCGTCGACGCGCGGGCAGGTCTCGAGGGCGTGGACGTCACGACGGACGGTGTCGGCGTCCGAGTCGCTCACCCGTCCGGCGACGTTGTCGCGGAACTTCTGGGCGAGCTCGTCGTCGGTCAGCGGGCGCTGCGGTCCGCCGCGGTTGGTGAGGACCTCTTCGACGAGGACCTCTCCCGACGTGGTGCGCAGCGTGACGACCGCAGGGAACTGGTGCGGGTAGAGGGCGTCGCAGCGCTCGTCCGGGACGACGTCGACCTTGGCCATCAGCGCACGCCGGACGGGGTCCTGGGCGAGCGCGTCGGTGTAGTCGTCGAGGCCGGTGCCGAGCCCGCCGCCACCGAGGAGGCCGGCGACGACTGCGTACGGCCCGCTGAACTGCGCCTGGTAGCCGGTCTCGGGAGCGCGCTTGGTCTCCAGCGGAGCGCCGATCGTGCGGATCACCGCGGTCGGGGCGCCGATGACGATCGACGCGACGTCCTCCGGACGCACACCACGTGCGCGCAGCGCGAGGCCGGCGTCGACCGAGGTGTGCGTGAAGTGGTTGGCCGGGTACGGCTTGAAGAAGATGTCCGGCACGGCCCAGGTCTTGCCGAGGCCCTCCGTGATCGCCTCCGGGAAGAAGCGTCCGTGCAGCCACGCCTCGAAGAAGCCGAAGCGGCCCTCCAGGACGGTCGGGGGCCCGGTGAAGCCGCGCCGCACGAGCTGGGCGGCGGTGACACCCGCCTGTGCGGCCAGACCGCAGTGCAGGCGCTTGACCGTGCCGCCGGTGCGGTTGGCCTCGATGATCCCCGACGCCATCGAGGCGGTGAGGCCGAGAGCGTCGAGGACGCCCTTCTCGTCGGCACCGTAGAGGAGCGACGCGGCGACCGCGCTGCCCATCGCCCCGGTGATCGAGGTGGCGTGCTGCCCGTGCTCGAAGAACACGGAGTTACCGAGCTCTTGGTCGTACCCGGCCATCCCGAGGCGGACGGCGACCTCGAGGCCGACGGCCACCGCCCGTACGGTCTGCGCACCGTCGGCGCCGGCGTGCTCGGCGGCCGCGAGGGCGGCCGGCACGACGCTGGCGCTGGGGTGCAGCACGGACGGCAGGTGTGTGTCGTCGTAGTCGAGGGAGTGCGCGAGCACACCGTTCGCGAGGGCGGCCTGGGCGGCCGTCACGCGCTGCGGGGAGCCCACGATCGTGGCCTGCTCGTGCCCGCCCTGGTCGAGGACGTGGCCGATGATGGCGGCGCTGGTGTCGAGGCGGTGGGCGGCGACGCACAGGCCCAGGACGTCGAGGACGCGCTGGCGCGTGCTCGCGGCGACATCGTCCGGGAGTCCGTCGCGTGCGACGTCGGCGGCGAAGGCGGCGAGCTGCCCGCCGAGGGTCAGGTCACTCACCGGAGACCACCGCCAGCGGGCGCACGGGCGAGCCCGTCGCGCCGTAGAGGGCCAGCGGGGAGAGGACGAACACGAACTCGTGGAGCGTGCCGGCCGCGAGCTCCTCGAGGTTCATCGTCTCGATGATGTAGACGCCGTTCTCCACGAGGAGGACGCGGTGCGCCGGGAGCGTGGCGTGGCCGGCGCCGGGCGGCAGGCACTCGTAGGCGATGGTGTCGGCGCCGGTGGCGTGGACACCCTGGTCGACGAGCCACTGGGCTCCGGCGGCGCCGACGCCGGGGACGCCGGAGTCGTGGCCGACGAAGCTCGCCTTGTCACCGCTGTCGAAGTGCTGTCCCCAGCCGCTGCGGACGAGGGCCACGTCGCCGGGCTCGATCGCCGTCGCCTGGCGCTCGACGGTGCGCTCGAGGTCGGCGACGCTGATCTCGTAGCCGGCGTCGAGGCGGTCGAGACCGAGGGTCGCCGGGACGTCGAGGAGGACGCCGCGGCGGACCATCGGAGCGATGGTGTGGGCGCCGAGCTCTTCGTAGCGACCACCGGTGAGCGCGTCGGCGACGTCGAGGTCGCCGTACAGCTTGCCGTCCTGGGAGACGTGGGAGAGCGCGTCGATGTGGGTGCCGACGTGGGTGCCCATGGAGATCATGTCGTTCGCCGCGGAGCCTCCGTCGACGCGGACCATGTCGCCGTGGCGGCGGGGGAGAGCGTGCCAGTAAGCGGGGTGGTTGGGCGACTGCGGCATGCCGACGGTCAGGGTCCGACCGAGGTCGACGACGCGGACCCCGGCGCGGACGGCGTCGAGGAGCGAGGGGGTGGTGGTGGTCGAGAGCGTGGTCATCGGTTCTTCCTTCGGGTCGGCCACGTCAGCAGACGATGGAGCGGGAGCGGAGGTCGTCGACCAGGTCGGGGTCGACCCCGGCCTCGGCGAGGAGCGTGTCGGTGTCGGCGCCCTGGTCGCGTCCGGTGAAGCGGATGCGTCCGGGCGTCCCGGACATGCGCCACATCACGTTGTGCTGGAGGACGGGGCCGAGGTCGTCGTCGTCCACCTCGACGAGCATCTGGGTCTCCCTCACGTGGGGGTCCTCGGCGAGGTCGCGTGCGGTGTAGACGGGCGCGACCGCCGCGCCGGCGTCGGTGAACGCGCTCACGACCTCGTCGCGGGTGCGGGCGCCGATCCAGTCGCCGACGTAGCCGTCGAGCAGGTCGGCGTGGAGTGCCCTGCTGTGGCCGGCGGCGAACCAGGGCTCCTCGATGACCTCCGGGTGACCGACCAGCCGGAGCACGCGCTCGGCGATCGCCTGGGCGCTGGTGGAGATCGCGACCCAGTGGTCGTCCTTGGTCCGGTACGTGTTGCGCGGCGCGTTGTTGTGCGACCGGTTGCCGTTGCGGGTGCCGACCTTGCCGAGCTGCTGGAAGACGGTCGGGCCGGGGCCGACCGCGGTCATGATCGGCTCGAGCAGGCTCATGTCGATGACCTGGCCGCGGCCGTCGCGCTCACGGGCGAGGAGCGCCATCGCGACGGCGGACGACGCCGCGATCCCGCAGATCGAGTCGGCGAGACCGAACGCCGGGAGGGTGGGCGGCCCGTCGGGCTGGCCCGTGAGGTGCGCGAAACCGCTCATCGCCTCGGCGAGCGTGCCGAAGCCCGCCCGGCTCGCGTACGGGCCCTCCTGGCCGAACCCGGTGATCCGGACGAGCACGAGCCCGGGGTTGATCTCCAGCAGGTGCTCGGGCGAGAGTCCCCACCGCTCGAGCGTGCCCGGCCGGAAGTTCTCGACGACGACGTCGGCGGTCGCGACGAGCCGCTCGAAGACGGCGGCGCCCTCGGGGGCGGAGAGGCTGAGCCCGAGCGTGCGCTTGTTGCGGGCGATCTCCTTCCACCACAGCGGGGTGCCGTCCTTGCTCTCGCCGTGCCCGCGCATGCTGTCGCCCGCGACCGGGTGCTCGATCTTGACGACCTCCGCACCGAAGTCGCCGAGGATCTGGCAGCACAGCGGGCCGGCCAGGATCGTGGACGCGTCGATGACACGCATGCCGGTGAGGGGGCCGTCCTGCATCTGCGCAGGGTCCGGTGACGGCATGGTCGAGTCTTGTTCCATTGTGCGAAACGCCATTCCAGAATCGTAGGCGGGGAGCCCGAGACGGTCAATACATTGGTGGTCCTCGCGTTGACGCGAGGACGAGCACGCGGTTACGGTGCGTCGAAACGCCGTTCCAAAATCGGGAGTTGCTCTGTGATCGCTCGTTCGTACCTGTACGTCCCCGGCAACGCGCCCGACAAGCTCGCGAAGGTGCTGGGCAGAGGCGCGGACGCCGTGATCGTCGACCTCGAGGACGCGGTGCCGTGGTCGGCCAAGGACAGCGCCCGGGCGACCGTGGCCGAGTGGCTGCGCGGGCTGGACGGCGACACCGCAGGTGTGGAGGTGTGGGTGCGGGTGAACCCCGGCCCGCTCGGCGTCGAGGACGTGGCCGCGGTCGTCGCGCCGGGTCTGCGCGGGGTCATGGTCGCCAAGACCGAGTCGCGTGCCGACCTTGACGCGATCGACGACGCCCTCGGCAAGGCCGAGGCCCGTGAGCAGCTCGATCCCGGCGAGGTGGGTGTCGTCCCGCTGCTGGAGTCGGCCGGCGCTCTCCTGGAGGCCCAGGCCATCGCCGCCGCCCCGCGGGTCGTGCGCCTCCAGGTCGGAGAGGCCGACCTGGCCGCCGACCTCGGCTTCGGCGACGGCGCGGACGACGCCGACTGGGCAGCCATCCGCAGCAGCATCGTCGTCGTGAGCGCGGCGGCCGGCATCAGCGCGCCCGTCGCGCCCGTCTCGACGGACTTCCGTGACCTGGAGCGCTTCGCCGAGACGACCCGGGCGCTCGCCCGCCGCGGCTACGTCGGACGTGCTTGCATCCACCCGGCCCAGGTGGCCGTGGCCAACGCCGTGTTCACCCCGTCCGACGACGCCGTCGAGGACGCGCGGGCGCTCGTCACGATGTTCGACCAGGCCGTCTCCGAGGGACGCGGCGTGGTCGTCGGACCGGACGGGCGGATGGTCGACGAGGCCGTCGTACGCCGCGCGCGGAGCGTCATCGCCCTCGCGCGCTGAGAACCCGAAGAACGCAGCGCGGTCCTGGGGTGCCACCTCGTGACACCCCAGGACCGCGCCGGCGTTCGGGTCCATCAGCCGATCACGGTCTCGCCCGAGACGAGGGACTTCGCGACGACCGTACGAAGGACGTCGTTGGTGCCCTCCCCGATGCTCATGAGGATCGCGTCGCGGTAGAGCCGCTCCACCTCGAACTCCGTCGAGTACCCGTAGCCGCCGTGCACCTTCATCGCGTCGATGGACGCCTGCAGCGCCACCTCGGAGCAGAAGATCTTGGCCATGCCGGTCGCCCCGTCGGCGCGGCCGCTACGCACGGCGTCGGCGGCCCAGTACGCCATCAGGCGGGCGGCCTGGACCTGCGTCCCGAGCTCGCCGAGCTTGAGCTGGATGGCCTGGAAGTCCACGATCGGCCGGCCGAACGCCTTGCGGGCGGTCGCGTACGCCAGTGCCTCGTCGTGGGCGCGCTGCGCGATGCCGACGGAGCGGGCGGCGATGTTCACGCGCCCCCACTCGAGCGCGGAGAGCACCTGCTGCATGCCGCGGCCCTCGACCCCGCCGACGAGCTGACCGACGGGGACCCGGACGTCGTCGAGGAGGATCTCGCACGACTCGGTGCCCTTGTAGCCCAGCTTCGGGATGTCCTTGGTGACCGTGAACCCGGGGGTGTCGGCCTCGATGAGGAGGACGCTCATGCCGCGGTGCGCCGGGCTTGCGGATGGGTCCGTCTTGACGAGCACGGGGAGCGGGTCGGCGTACCGCGCGTTCGTGATCCACATCTTGGTGCCATTGACGACGTAGTGGTCGCCATCGAGCCGTGCCGTGGTGCGGATCCCCTGGAGGTCCGTGCCGGCGTCGGGCTCGGTGAGGCCGATGCCGGTTCGACGCTTGCCGGTGGCGAGGTCGGGCAGGTACTTCTGCTTCTGCTCCTCGGTCCCGTGCATCGCGATCAGCCGGCACGCCAGCGAGTGGCTGCCGAGGATCCCGGCGATGCCCATCCAGCCGCGGGCGATCTCCTCGAACACCAGGGCGAACGACACCGGGTCGAGGTCGAGGCCGCCGTACTCCTCCGGGACGGTGATCCCGAACAGCCCCATGTCCTTCATGCCCTCGACGATCTCCGTCGGGTAGCGGCCGGCCTGCTCCCAGTCACGGGCGACCGGGACGATCTCGCGGTCGACGAACTGGCGCAGCAGCGCCTTGAACTCGCGCTGGTCCTCGTCGAGCTCGAACTTCATCAGGACTCCTCGGTGGCGGTAGGTCGGAAGCAGGGGAGGGCGCGGCCGTCGGGCAGGTCGACCCAGGTGACGGTCACCGGCTCGCCGAGGTCCCACGACTCGGGGTCGTCGCGACCCTCCAGCCGCGAGAGGACCAGGGGTCCCTCGGTGAGCCGTACGCGCGCGACGACGTACGGCACCGCGACGTCGGGGCGGGGTGCGCGGTGCACCACGGTGAAGGTGTCGACGGTGCCGGTGCCGGAGGCGTCGGCCTGACGCAAGCCCTCGGTCGACCCGCAGGCGGTGCAGAGCGCACGGGGCGGGTGCTGGCGGTGGCCGCAGCCCTCGCACTCCTGCACGGTGAGTCGGTGCTCGCGGGTGGCGTCCCAGTACGAGGCGCTGACCTCGTCGGCGGCAGGCACCGTGCCGGGGACCCAGGGGGTCGTCGGCTCGTTCATCGGTCCACCCCCAGGACGACGGTCGCGTGGGTCGAGAGGATGCCTCCGGTGCCGTGGGCGACGGCGATCTCCGCGTCCGGGACCTGCCGTTCGCCGCACTCGCCCCGCAGCTGGCGGACCGCCTCGACGAGGAGCAGGACGCCGTACTGGCCGGGATGGCAGTACGACAGCCCGCCGCCGTTGGTGTTCAGGGGCAGCGCGCCGCCGGGGCGGATGCGGCCGTCGGCGATGAAGTCGAGCACCTCGCCGGGTCCGCAGAACCCGAGCGCCTCCACGCTGAGCGCCGCGGTGATCGTGAACGAGTCGTACACCTCGAGCACGTCGACGTCGGCCGCGGTGATCCCGGCGCGCGCGAACGCGTCGGCGCCGGAGCCGACCGCGCCCGGACGGGTGAGGTCGTCGACCGTGGTGAAGGAGGTGTTGGTGGTGCGCTCGCCGTAGCCGAGGACCCGCACCGGCGTCTGCCGCAGGTCACGCGCACGCTCGAGCGAGGTCAGCACGACCGCTCCGCCGCCGTCGGTGACCAGGCAGCAGTCGGCCGCGGTGAGCGGTGACGAGATCATCGTCGCTCCGGTGACGTCCTCGACGCTCAGCGGTCCCTTGCCGTACCGGAACGCCTTCGGGTTCAGCAGGGCCCACTCGCGCGCCGCGACCGCGACCTCCGCGAGCTGCTCGCGCGTGCCGCCGTAGCGGTGCAGGTAAGACCGTGCCGCCATCGCGTAGTACGACAGCGGGTAGAGCATGTCGTACGGTTCCTCGAACTGTGCCTCGGGAACCCACTCCTCGTGGACTCCTCCGAGCCGCCGCGAACGGGCGGAGCGCTGGTTGGACGCGAACGAGATCACGACGACCTCGCACTGCCCGGACGCGATCGCCTGAGCAGCGCGGGCGACGAACATCTCGTACGCCGAGCCGCCGGCGAAGGTGGAGTCCGTCCAGCGCGGTTCGATGCCGAAGTAGTCGGCGAGCTGGGTGGCGGAGAAGCGGGAGACGCCGGTGGTGGCGATGCCGTCGACGTCGGCCAGCGTCAACCCGGCGTCCGCGAGGGCACGGGTGACGGCCTGCGTCTGCAGCCCGAGGATCGACAGCCCGGTGACGCCGAGGTCGCACTCGGCGGCACCGACGATCGCGACCTCGCTCACGACCCACCGGTCCCGTCCGCGCGGCCACGCAGCACGCGCGCGCTCGCGGGCTTCACGGCGAACCGGTCGTCCGCGCCATTCGCACCCAGGATGGTCACGCTCATCGCGACGTCCACGGTGTCGGCGTCGACGGCGGTGACCTCTCCGTCGCAACGGATCGTCTCGCCGGCGAACATCAGGTTGCGGAAGGAGAAGTCGAGCGTCTGCACGAAGCAGTCCGGGCCCAGCCAGTCCTGGAGCATCTCCACGAGGTAGGCGCCGAAGACCTGGCCGTCGACGATCGGTCCCGGCAGGCCCTTCTCTGCGACGTACGCGGTGTCGTAGTGCAGCCGGTGCCAGTCCCAGGTCGCTCCGGCGTAGGCGACCATGTCGGTCAGCGTGATCGTGCGCTCCAGCGGCGGGACGCGGTCACCGACCGCGACGGGCGCGGTGCTCATGCGGCCCCCTGCAGCGACACGAAGATGATCGTCTCCTCGTTCTCGGCGAGCAGGTCGCCGTCCTGGTTCGTGTACGTGGCGCGTGAGCCGACGACGAGCATGTCGGCGCCGGCGCGGTTCTGCTTCTCCGTCGCACCGGTGATCTCCCAGGTCGCCGTGACGACGTCCTCGGGCCGGACCCGGCGGTGGAACACGTAGCGGTTGCCGCCGCGCACCTGGCGCGTGCCGGGGAGCTCGAGGCCCCAGGTGTGCCCGGCGTACCCCTCCGCGTCGACGGGGAGCGCGGCGTACTGGTTCGTCTCGCAGACCAGCGTCGGAGGCAGCGTCACCCCGGCGAGCCCGTGCTCGCGTGCGAACGCCGCGTCCGTGTAGAGCGGGTTGTCGTCGCCGACGGCGAGCGCGAAGTAGCGGCCGGAGGCGGCGCCCATCGGCTCCGGTGCGGTGTAGACCCGCCGGGTCCCGACGAGCGCGCGGATCTCCTCGGTCAGCAGGCCCATGTCATGCCTGCTCTTCGGGGAAGAGCGCCGTCGGGAAGACCTCGAGGAGGAACTCCGGGCGCAGCAGGTCCGCGCACATCGCCCCGGTCGAGGCGGGCCACGGCGGGGCGAGCAGCCGCTCGCGCACCTCGGCGACGACCTTGTAGCGGGGCAGCTCGCGCGCGACGCAGAACTCGACCGTCCGGACGAGGTCGGAGGCGGAGAGGCCGGCGTACGTGAGCAGCTCGAGGATCGCCCCGTACGTCGCCTCCGCCTGCGCGCCCAGGTCGTCCGGGTAGAGCGCCTCCTGGGACTCCATGTCGAGCGCCGCGAAGCCGGACATGAACAGCGTCCGGCCCGCGCGCACGCCCGGCGCGTACGTGAGGGTGTCGTAGCGCGACCAACCCGGGTTGACCAGCTCGAGCGGATGACGCGACGCGGTCACGTCGATCGCCACCAGCTGGCCCGGCTGGTGCAGCCGGCTCATCAGGATCCCGCCGGCACCCGGGTAGACGCCGGCACCGCCGAGGAGCTCCTTGCGGACGCGGTGCGTCTTGCGGTAAACCGTGCGCGTTTCGGGCGTCGAGTAGTCGTACGTCGTCACCGCGGCGTCGAGCGACAGCCCGGCACGGCGGAGCAGGACGTCGGCCTGCTCGAGGCAGTAGCGGTACTGCCCGACGAAGTCGCCCGGCGCCACGAGATCGCCCGCGGCGTCGATCGGCACCATCGTCGGCAGGTGGATCGTGCCGTCGTGGCCCTCGACGACGGGGGAGGCCGCCCAGACGCCGGCATCACGAGGCTCGCTCGCGGCCAGGACCTTGCCACCGCCGGACGACGCGCGGACCTCGATCTCCAGGAGAGCGGCCGAGCGCACGAGGCGCTCGACGACGACCGTGGAGACGGTCGGCTCGTGGCCGCCGAAGACCTCGCGGCGCACTGCGACCGCCTCCTCGTACGAGGCGAGGCCGGCGATCGTCACGTTCTCGGTGACGTGCGTGACGTCGGCGGGCGTCAGGCCTGCGGCCTCGACGAGGCACAGCACCTTCTCGTACGCGGTGCGGGCCTGCTCGGTCATCGAACCCGAGACGGTCATCTTGCCCACCGACGCGTCGAGCGCGGCGGCGGTGTGGCCGGAGGTCCAGGCGTGTCCCTCCTCGGTGAGACCGAGGGAGAACGTGAACCCGTCGGCCGGGAGCCAGCCGAAGTCGTCGGGGCGGATCGCGGACACCGTCATGCGTGGGCCTCCTGAGGGCGCGGAGCGGGGGAGCGGTCGGCGGCCGCGGCGGCCGCCTCGAGGAGCGTGGCGAGGTCGTCGGCGCGGGGGAGCCCGCGGACGGCGTCGGACAGCGCGGGTGCGAGCGGTCCGGCGTTGCCTCGTAGCTTGGCGTCGAGGGCAGCGGCATCGAGCGGCGCCCCACCCGTGCCGGGGCTGCGGTCGACGTGGCCGGTGACGCGGGTGCCGTCGTCGAGGACGAGGAGGACCTCGCCCGCGGCGTCTGCGGCGACGCTCTCCGGTGCGGCGTCGACCGCCCAGGTGATGCGGCCGGCGAGGTCCTGGACGTCCGCGCGGGCGAGCGCTGCGGTGTCGTACGTGGCGGTGCCGACCTGGCCGTCGAGCAGCAGCGCGGCGACGCTCCAGGGCAGCGAGAACTTCGCCGCGTACGGGCTGGCGGGCCGCGTCAGGTCACGGTCGGGGTCGCACACGACGGAGGCCGAGTCGGGGTGGACCCGCGCGTGCACGCTGCGGACGCGTGCGGCCGGCACGTCAGCGCGGGCCAGCGCGTCGTGAGCGGCGGCCATCGACGCGTGGGCGAGCTGGCAGGTCGGCCAGGGCTTGATGCCGATGGCGGTCGTCTCCCACCGCTCGCCGAGGCCCTCCGTGATCGTGGCGAGGTCGACAGGACCGTCGGCGAGCGCGTCGTACACCCCGTGGGGCCCGTCGAAGACCGTGGCGGGACCGGTGGCGCCGGCGGCGGCGAGCCGTGCGGCGAGGATGCCCGACTGCGAGGCGAGACCCGGGTGGAGCTGCTTGGTGCTGGCACCGGTGCCCAGGAAGGCCAGCAGGCCGCCGGCCTGCGACCCGGCGATGCCGAGGGCGTTCGTGGTCGTCGCCGCGTCGAGGCCGCCGAGCCGGGAGGCCACCGCGGCCGCGGCGAACACGCCGGCGACCATCGTGGCGTGCAGTCCCCGGCGGTGGAAGCCGTGCGGGGCGGCGGCAGCGACGCGGCACGCCACCTCGTACCCGACGACCGCGGCGTCGAGGACCTGGCGGCCGCTCGCACCGACCTCCTCACCGACCGCGAGGGCGGCGGGGAGCACGACGGCGGTCGCGTGCACGAGACCGCCGGCGTGGGTGTCGTCGAAGTCCAGCGCGTGGACGAGCGTGCCCGTCGCCAGGGCGGCGGCCGGCGCGCCGACCCGGGAGCGCGTCCCGAGGATCGTCGCCTCCGCAGGCCCGCCGAGGCCGCGGGCGACGGTGAGCGCGGGCAGGGCCGCGTCGAGCCGCACGGCACCGACGGCAGTGCCGCACCCGTCGAGGAGGTGGCGCAGCGCGGCCTCGTCCACGGTGGCCGGGACCCCGAGGTCACCGACCACCCACGACGCGAGCGACGGGGCGATCACGCGTCAGCCCTCGACCGGTGAGGGGACGGGGCCGAACGCGCCGTCGGCCGCCAGCGCGGCGACCTGGTCGGTGTCGTAGCCGGCGATCTCCCGCAGCACGTGGTCGGCGTCCTCGTTGCGACGCGGCGCACGGCGGTACGTCGGCAGCTCCGAGCCGACGCGCACGGGCGAGGCGACCTGGCGCACCGTGCCGTAGCGCGGGTGCTCGGTCTCGACGACCAGGTTGCGGGCGAGGGTGTGCTCCTCGCGCAGCGCCTGCGGCACGTCGTTGATCGGTCCGCAGGGGATCGAGGCCGGGTAGAGCACCGCCAGCCAGTTCTCCACGGTCCGCGTCTTGAAGATCTCCTCGAGCTGGGCGAGCAGCTCGGCGCTGCGCTCCTGCCGGCCCGCGAAGCTGCCGTACGGCGACCCTTCGTCGGCCCACTCGGGGTGCCCGACGACGACGGCGAGACGCGCCCAGAACTTCTCCTTGGCACACCCGACGACGAGCCAGCCGTCGGAGGCCTCGAACGCCTGGAACGGGACCAGCGACGGATGAGCGGAGTGGCGGGTGCGGGCGGGGGTGAAGCCGGCGTTGAGGGGCCACGTC
>Ga0233383_1000425_pt1 | contig 16605 bp, 29 predicted proteins | sample ElkDunMinimDraft_14_FD_191542 | JGI IMG/M metagenome (GOLD analysis project Ga0233383, IMG submission 191542) | Fecal eukaryotic communites from dung pellets of Tule Elk in California, USA - Elk Dung G16 | ecosystem: Host-associated > Mammals > Digestive system > Large intestine > Fecal | place...
AACTAATCTTCCATTAAATTCTGAATTATCATCAATAATAAATAATACATCATCTATTTTATATATAGTATTATTTTCCCATTTACCTTTATATTGTTTAATTTCATAAATATAATGAAACAAAGCATCAATACTTCTGAAGTTTTCTTCAATATAATCATGCCATGTTGCAATATCAAAATATGGAATATTGAAATTATAATTAGGAGTTTTACCTTTTAAATCTCCAATTCCAGTTTCATTATAAATAACATCACTCATCTTCTAATATTCCCCATTTGATAATATAGTGTTATACTATTTATGTTTAATTTATCTTTACTTGCACCATGTATTCTAAATTTACCAATTTTGAATTTAGTAGTCCAAGCAAATAATTGTTCATTATTAGTAATCCTACCACCACCATAAGATTGTTTACCATTACCCCAACCATGACTATCACCTGCAAGAAAGTTTAATGTTAAAGATGGATCTAACTTCTTATAGTAATTATTATAATAAATATAATCAGTAAAGAAGTCAATAGAAAAATCAGAATTACCAGTAGAAGAAATTGCTAAATATCTTGAATGTTTAGTTGCACTTCTATCTCCGAAATCTGCCCATGGGAATTCCCATTCAAACTCAATTTCTTTTCCATTTAATTCTCCATTTTCATCTGGATATTCTGGATCTCCAATAAAATCTGCATAATAAGGATAATCAACATTACCTAATTGATAAATTTTTGTTCCATTTATTAAATAAACATCATTTAATGCAGAAACACAACCACATTGAAAATTCCAACCAGTAAATTTACTCCAAGCACCACTAACAGTTGTTGCAGTTAATTTATTTTCTAATGTATAAACATAACAAATTGATGCAATTTGTTGATTATTGTTTGTAGATTTAAAGTATTTCTTTACATCTTTTTTAATATTAACTGGATTTTTACATAATCTATCAGCATAAAAATCAATTTCTGAATTTTCTACTAAAGCATCTTTACTTAAATCAGCTAAAACATAGAAAATGTTTCCATCATATTCAACTTCTGAACTTATTTGTGGAATAAATAACATATATTGATTTTCTTTTGGATTATTTATTGAAAATATTTTATCTTCTGTTGTACTTTCTTTTAAATTAATAAAGTTTTTATAAATTTCAGGACCAACTAATCGACTAACACGACCGGGAAAAATAGTAGAATAAATACCAGTTCTTTTAAATAAAGGTACTCCAGTATAATCTAAACATACTAATTCAGTATTAATTGATGCATAACTTCTATTACATATACAACCATTGTTATCAATTACATCTTCAAAGTTTGGTATATGTACTTGTGCTTTAATTTCATTTCTTGTTACTTCACCAGTTTCATCATCTTTTACATCTTCAAAACCAACAACTTGTTCTTGATATTCACCAAGTGTACCAAATAATGTAACTTCATCAAAACCTACAACTAATTTATCACGATAACGAGATAATCCTTTAATTTGTTGTTTATTTGATGAGATAATTGTACCTAAATCTACATAAACACCATCATTTTCTAAATCATTTTGCCTATTTTCACTAAAAAATACAGAACCACTATCTCTCATTGAAATAGAAATTCTATCTTCATGCATAGTTCCATCATCATCAATTATATTACCACAAACTAAATAATGGTTAAAACTTACTGCATATTTTGCTCTAGGTACTAAAGCATTTGATTCTGTACCAGTATCATAAATATAATTACATTTAGTTGTTTTACTATAATCAATAACTATTGGTTTATCTACACCATTCCAAATAGTTAATAATCCATTAAATACACAGAAACAAATTGATGTAACATTTGTCCATCCTTTTATATCAACTTCTGGATTTATTGTTGTAGATATTTCATTATTCCATAAAATAATTGCATTTAGTTTACCATCTACTGCAACTACTTCTCCTAAATTAGAAACACAAATTAATTTATCAATATAGTAAGTACAATTTACTATTTGATCTCCTTTTATGTTTCTATTATCGTAAGTAAATGTTAAACCTTTTCCTTCATGAATAAAAAATGAATTAAAGTTTTCAATAATAAAATAATAATATTGATTTTCTATTAAATCATCTTCATGTTTTACTAATTTAGTAATTTTATATTCTTCTTTTACTCCATTTTCTTCAATAGTTACATGATGTCCTGCTAATAATGTATTATTATCAGGATTAATTATTACTTTTAACTCTTTTGTTTCATTATTATATTCAATATTATTAAAAGTTTCAGTAACTAATGGAAAAGATTTCAAATCTAGTAAAAATTTTGTACCATATCGTTTAGCTTTAGTACCATTTATGTTATTAAATACATTAGTTTCAATAGTTGAATATTTTTTATCCATATTCAAATCATCATTAACTACATTTAATCCACCATCAAATTCTCTAATTGTTGTAGTTCGTAAATCTCTGAAAGCCATCTTTATCTCCAACTGGTTAGTGGATTATATGCAATATCATCATTATAATTTATAACACCTTCATTCTCTTGTGTCAATAAGTGATTATATCTTTGTTCATAAAGTTGTTTATATTTATCTATCTGTGCTAAACTGTTGCCATCATCACAAACATAATCCCAACAAACTTTGTAAATCAATAAGTTAGCATCAAATGGAATAATAGTTTCAGGTTCAAATTGTGTAGGTCTTGTTCTACCTCTTACAAAAATATCACCAGTAGAATTAAATGGTACAATTTGAAAAACTTTTTTATCAATATTTGTTCTTTTATAATATGTAGGAATTGTTCCTGTAATTTTATATGGATTAGTAGAATCATGTAATTTATTCAGAGTTCTCCCACTTTCATCTTTAATAAATTCAATATCATTAAAATCTTTTATATCTAATGAAACATTTTCACCAACTAATCCATTAGATCCACTTAATTTATATTTATACCAATCAGTATTATAACTCCAAAATCTTAATTCAAATACATCTATAAAAGTACGAATAATTTTATCAGCAATTCTATCTTCTGCATACTTTTGTGTACCAGTTCCACGATACATTGATAATTCTGTAATTACATCTTGTACTAATTCTTTCAATGTTTTGAAATTACTCATAAAATTACTCCTAATTGTGAGAGTAATGTAGCAGGAGAACCTACAAAACCACTACATTACTCTCTATAATAATAAAACTAATTAACTATTTTGTGCAGTTGTTACAACTTGTGTAGGATTTGTAGCAACTGTTTGTGTAACTGTTTCATTCTGTAATTTAGGTAGATCACAAACGATACCATATTGTTTCATTTGTTCTTTAGTTAATACAACTGATGAACCAGTATGAGTAACAATTAAATATCTACCAGTAACTTTTTCAGTTTTTGAAACTCTTTTACCATCTTTATCATAAGAAAATACTTCTTTTGTTGAATCTGGTAAAAGTTTTACAGATTTTACATTACTTTTCATTATAGTTCTCCTAAATAGTTAATTAAGCAGCAGATGTGTCAGTAACAACACATTGTGTTTTGTGTGCTTTCCATAAACACATTTGACCTTGCCATACAATTCTACGACCGATAACATCTTGTGTCCATGGAGCAGAAAGTTCTTTAACTTTCATATTTACATGTTTCAAAACGTGCATCTTTAAATATGTTGAGTTAATAATATATGTTTTATCTGCAGGACAATCTTCATCATAAAGCATTGTAACTCCACCAAAAGATACACCTTCAAAACCTAAATCGTACATTTTCTTTCCTGCAAATGTACCATCAGCAAGAATAGAAATTTTATCACGAATTTGTTTACGATATTTACGATAAATATTTTTACCACAAAGAATTAAGTCAGGTTTACTTTCTTTTCCTTGTTTCATATCCAATAAAATATCATCAAATGTTTCTTCAACAGTTGTTGGAGTAATTTCTGTTGAAACTGACATTGTTTGCCATGGTTTAACTTTTTCACCAGAACCATCTGTATATTCTATTGATCTACTTAATCCACCAAGTTCACCAGTTGTTGGATCATCTGGAATACATAATGCAAGACCATTCGGATCTTTACCTGCACCTGCACCATAAAGGAATGAACCAAACTTTTCTTTAATTGTTTCTTCAAGTGTTTGCATTTTACCTTTAAGAATCTTAAAGATTTCTGCTTCACCTTTGTTTTCATCAATTTCTTGATCAGATATAATTACAGAACCAGCAACACGAGCCCAACCATAACGAACTGTATTAAATTCGTTAGTTTTTTCTACTGGTAATTCATCATAGTATTCATAAGATGTTACATTTGGGTTACGATTTGTAATCAATGGATTAGAAATCTCACGACCACCATCTTCATATTCTACTTTACCACTAGCCATAGCATAAGCATAAAATGCATTTGCTTTTACTGCAGCAAACATCAACTTCTTACGAGATTTTTCAAGAGTTGAGTGTAATACTGTTTCAATTACTGTACTTCCCATATTTAATACTCCTAAAATAAATTATTTTTTAACAGATTTCATAGCTTCTCTAATAATAGTATCAAAACTAGCATTAGCTTTTGCTATTGGTGCTTGTATATTTGATGCTTTTACATTTTGATTTACATTTATACCATTAAATGTATTTTTATTTTGTTGTTTTTGTTTTTGTATCTCCACTAAAGGGGTATTAAAATCGTAATTATTTCTTAAATAATAATTTTGTAATTGAAAATATATTGCATCAAGAGATTGATTTGGATTTTTCTTATACAAATAAGCAATTTCATCAACATGATTTTTAGCATCTGGATATTTACTCATAAAATTATTATAAATATTCTCTGCATTTTGTCTTGCTTGTATTTGTTTATCTCTTAATTCTCTTTCTTGTAAGAAAGGTTGAAGTTTTTGATCTAACATTTGATTAATTGCAGCCATATCTGACTTACCATTTTCATCAATATTAATACCATAACTTTTTGCTTGTGTCAAGAGAAAATTAATTGTATCTTTTGGAGAATGTTTCCATTGTCTAATTAATTCCATACCTAATTGTATATCTTCTGTGGATAAGTCACCCATTTGCATTGATTTAAATGTTTCATTATAAGCATTTATCTTTGCAACCATTGTGTCATATTCTTGTTTAATCTGTGGCATAATAGTTGAATTAAAGTGATCTCTTTCTCTCTTTAATTTCTGATTTTCTTCATAAAATCTTCTTTCTGCTCCAGCTTTTGCTACAACATTTCCATTTTCATCAACTAAATCTTGGGAATTATTATTTCCTTTTGATTTATTTGATTGTTGTTTTGTATTTTGTTCAATATTATTGATTTCTTGATTATCTTTGCTATCAGTTTGAGTTGATTTTTGTTCTCCTTCTGACATAAGTTCTTCAAGTGTTTCAACTTTATCTTCTGTTTCTGTAAATGTTTCATCATTTAATCCAAAATCTTCATCATTTGTATTAATAATTTCATCAAATGCTTCATCTAAACTATTTTCATTTTCATTACTCATAAAATTTTCTCCGTAATTCTCTAACCATTCATTTGATTAGGTGTTTGTTGTTGTTGTTCTGCAGGAATACCATTTTGTAACTGCATCATTTGTGCAGTTTCCATAGCATTCTTATCAGCTTGTGCAATATTAACATCAGCATTTGTATTTGCTTCCATAGCTTGTGCTTCTGCTAATTGTGCTTGTTGTTCTGCTTGCATTTGTTGTGCTTGTAGTTGTTGAAGTATAGAATTTTTAATCATTTCAATATCTTCTTGACTAACAGTAACATCATCAAATGCTTTCTCTAATATCTGTAACATAATTATTACAGTATAAGGTGAAGCTGAAGCAAATTGTCCTAAAACTTGTGACATTTGTAATGCTTGTTGTTTTTTACTATCACTTGTAGGTTTAACTGTTGTGCCACCAACACAACGAAGTGAAAATTGATTAACAATTTCATCACTTGACAAGTTAATCCAATTTGCTCCTGCTTGTTGTCCAATTAGTTTAACTACTTGATTTACATCCATATTAATTAAACATAATTGTGCAATTCCCCATGCAATTCTACCTAACCAATTCTCAATTTGATCTCTTTTATCATCAAGTCGCATACTTTTTCCTGCAACATAGGTTTGAATTGCTAAATTTGTTGTATTTGTTTTATATTCTCCACTTCTTGTTGCAGCATCTGTACCACTTATCATATCAACAACACGAAGTAAATCTTGTTTATCGTATAACATTTGATTTTTATCATAAGGAACTGAACCAGTAAATAAAACATCTTCAAATTTTTTATTAGGTGGTAACTTAATTGGTACAATACTTTTACCACCATTTGCCCAATTCATTATGTCTTTTACATCAACACCACTTGCACTATCAAACAAATAATGATTAAATCCAAACTTTCTCATCTTTTGTAATTGTGAATTAATCATATTAATTGTATTTTGTTGATCTAAATAATAACTTGCTTCACCTTTACACAATGTTTGTGTAGGATTTTCATGAAAGTTTAATACATAATAAGGATAAAATTCTTCTAATTCATAAGGATCGTTCCATACCCACAAAGGATAACTCCAATCGTTATTACTATACAAATAAACTCTACGTTTTGTTTTATCCCATACCCAAAAACATTCAGTTAAGCAATTTCTTTTATATTGTTCTACATTTTCATAACCAAAATCACGATAATTGTTATCATCAATTCCATCTAATGTTAATGTTTCTTCACCATCAAAAACATTTTCATTATTTCTATTATTATCAACTGGTAAAACTTTTCCAGGTTTATAAATTGATTCAACTTCTTCATTATCTTCATTATATTTACCATACTTTGCTTTTAAATATTCAGTTGGTAACCATTCTCTTTCCATAATCCATTTTGCATCAGTACCATCTTGATCTTCTGCATTTGGATCAATAAACAAATCATAAGGTCTAACACTTTTTACATAAGGACCTTCAGGTGATGAATAATTCACCACTTCTTCCAAAGCTTGAAGTTTACCTTCTAACTCTTTGATTTCTTTTATACTTTTTGCTTCTTGTAATTGTTGTGCTATAACATTTATATCTCTAATTGCTTCTTCATTTGCTTCATTCTTAAAATTATAACCAACTTTAATAATACCTCTATTAGTTAATGTACAATTTAGTATTGCTTTTCTTGCTTTATTTTTTAAATTTAATCCAGGAGCAACTCTTTTTGTAAATAAAGTATTAATTAATCTTTCAATCATTGTTGCAGTTTTACCACTAATATCATCATTAACTTTATTACTTGTAATTTCAACTCTTGGATCTTGTGAATATAATGCAGGAAGAATACCAGTATTATTTGCCCAAATTAAATTCTCTGTATTTTCTTTATTATTTCTTAATTTATCTTTATTAAATTCATAACTTCCATCATCTTTTATACCAATTTGATCAGCATTAAAATATTTATAAGCTAAATCCCAAGCATCTGAAACATCTTTCATAACTTTAACTGCTTGATCTTTACGATTACTCCACAATTTACCTTCAACTTTACTAACTGGAATACGATTATCTCCATAAACTCGGTAAACTGGTTCATATTGTGATCCATCTGCTTCACTAATTCCTAAAGTTTCATTTAATTGTTCATTCATGTATTCAGGAATATCATTATTAATCATATTCTTCGTCATCTAACTCTCTCCATGTTAAAGGTATTGAACTTTTTTTAGATTTTTCTGAAATTACTCTACTAATATCTGGTCTATATGTCAACATATATTTTAAAGTGTCCATAGCATGATCATCTTTATCAATCGGTTTATCTTGATATTCATCTTTTGCAGACTTACTCCAGTAATAGTTACTAATTTCTGTTTCAAAAAATTCCATTTTATCACTTATATATAAATAAGGAGAATTATATTCTTTCGTAAATGGATGTTGATGCATTTTATTTATAGATAAATATCCAGTTACTTTTGCTATTCCACTTAATATATCATTTTGTGCAGGAATCATTCTTATATTATATAAAGAGAAAAATTCTTCAGCTAATGAAACATTTTTATTTCCATCTACAATAGTTCTCTTGAATATTGCAGGATCTGCTAATATTTCTCTATCATAAATACCATATTTCATTCTAATTTTTATAATTTCTGTAGCAATTTGTTGTGGTGTTTTTTCTTTTTCATAATATCCATCTAATAAAATAATATTACCAAATGGATCAATAAAACCTAACATATAACAACTAGGAACTGCTAATCCGTAGTCAAATCCTTCAATAATTTCTAAATTATATTTCTCTTTTAAATCAAAATAATATTCTTCTACCCATTTATGTGGTATCATATTTCTTACAACATCAAAATCAGGATAAACTAATCCTTCATATCCTGCCCATTCACCTTTTAGAAATCTATCTTTCATTTGTCCTGTATAAGTCATTTCCAAAGTTTCAATAAAATCTTCAGGAACGTTATCTTTATTTTCATAAGTTGAACCTTCAACAACTTCAATCATTAATTCATTCTTCTTTGTATTATATAATAAATCTTCTGTAATTTTTCCTGTTCTTTTATACAAATGATATGGTGCAATTAACTTTTTATATACCCAATTTCGTGTAGGGTTACACATTAATATCAACCAACGAGGTCCTGTTCGTGGCATTGTTGGATCATCTCCAGTATATTTTGCAGAACCACGAAGTCGTCCTAACAAGTCTGTAAAATCTTTGTAAACAATTCCTGGATCTTCAACTTGATCTACAACTACCCAATCAAATGTTGCAGATAATACGTTAGAAGTTGTATCACTTCCACTACCTTGTTGTACTAAATAACTGAAAACACATGTACTTCCATTAACTAATGTTAAAACTCTTTCTTGTTTATTAAAACTTTTTATCCATGTTTTAGGTAACCACTTAAAAAATTCTTTCATAATTGTTGTAGTAACTTTTGGTAAAGTTTCTCTTAATACTGCTCCATGACTTCCTGGATAATCTTTCATAATATTAATTGCTTTAATACATGCAGCAGAAGTTTTACCATTACCAAAACCTCCACCATAAAATTGTATTTTAGTTCGCAATTTCATAAATCTATCTTGCAAACTTCCATCAATTATTCTATATTCGTTACCACTTGCCATCTTTATTCTCTAAATTTATAATTAATTCACGAATTATCCACATTATTCCAAAAATTATACATAAATAAATCATTTTATTTCCTCATAATCAACATCTTTGATTGCATTTAATACTTTTTCATCTTTAGTTATATGAACAATTCGTAATTCTCCATCCATTTTATTAATATGTTCAACAACATCAACTGGTCTATGTCCACCACGATCTAATATGTCTTGTGCTGCTGCTAATGCATACTTTGGTGCAGCAGTTTCCATAATTTCCATAATTTTATTTGCAGCTTTTATTGTATTCTTTTGTACAAAATCTCTTACATTATTTTGATCATTTTCTAATATAGAAGTTGTAACTTTTTTAACCATTTCATCAAAAGCAGGTAACATTATTATATTAGAAACATTTTCTTCTGGAATTTTAGTCATAATACTAATATCTCTTACACTTAATCCGAATAAATAGTACGATAAAACAACAGAAATTGTATTCATTTTACCATCTTGTAATGGTAATTCATCAATTCTATGTCTAATTCTTGCTTCTTCTTGTTGTAATTGTGTATTAGTTTTAATTTTAGTTAAATGTTGTTTACTAATTGGTTCAATTTTCTTTGCAACTTTTCCATTATTTAATAAAATGTCCATCATTATCTCCACATGTTGTAGGTTATTTAAATAATAATTAAATAAAAATAAAAATCAATAAAAAAGTTACAATATTTTACAACATTGTAACTTTATGATGAGAAATTTTAAAAACATATTACATAATTAATATTATTTATAATAAATTAAATGTCAATATAAAAAATTACATAATAAATTAATATTATGTAATTTTATTTTTATATTTAACTTGCAAACATACAACGCTATTTATATAAATAATAATAATTATGTATTATTATCATTACATTATATACATATCACATCAAAAACCTATTGTCAACAACTATTTTCATAATATCCGTAGTTTTTTATTTTACAACATTTTGTATTTTTATAACCATACCAGTGTTAACGACCATACAATATTTATTATCTTTTATCCATTACTATCCTAATTTACTACATTAATATATAATATATTATCTATTAATTAGTTTATATTATAATAATAGCTAATATATTAGCTAATAATATAATGTTATCTACTAATACTTCTATCTATAATATAATTATTATTTTTTATTTTATATAAATTAGTTTCACCAGTTGGTACATTTAATTCAACAATATTATTATAACATAATTTATCTATATTAGGTTTTAATATAATTGTTTTATTATCCATCTTAATTACATTATCTGTAATATTACTAGTTTCATTTATAATAAATTGTTTAATTCCTTCATTTCTTATACATCTTAATCGACTATCTTGATATTTATCTCTAATAAATTCAATCATTTTAATAAAATTATCACTTTTAGTTAAATAAATGAAATTATTATGACTACTAAATGCACAAAACTTTCCATTAATATGTAAAAAGTAAATATCTTTTTTATAATTCATGTAAATTCTCCTCAATTTTGTTAAATTATTTAATAATTTTATTATAATTTTTTATAAAGTAAATATATTTTTATAAAACTGTTGAGAATAGTGAAGTTTTTTTTTATATATTGAAGATTTTTCTTAATTTTGTTTGGAAATAATCTCATATATATCTATTCACATCATATACATATACCCCTTTTTGGAAATAGGGGGAGTAGTTTGTATATATTTTTATAAATACTAATAAGTATGTATATAAAAATGTATATGAAGTGAATATCTATATTTATATTATTCATTAGTTATACTATTAACTAAATAATTGATAATATTATATTCATTATTTGTATAATATTTATATAATAATATAATATATAAGATAAAATATTTATATTTAATATATAAAATACATATAAATAAGACTAAATAAGATTAAATTTATTATAAAAACATTTCATAGTAATATGAAAATGTTTTTAATTTATTAAGGAGTAAAAAGATGAATAATTTAGTAGTAAAAAAAGTTAATTTAAAGAGCATTATAGTTAAAAGATTAGTTAATCTTATATATTATAATAAGTTATACTTGAAAAGTTGTAAACTTGATAGTGATGAGTTTGATTATATTAACGATAAATTAAGTCGTTTATACAAAATGTTAATGAAATATACTGGTTTATCTTTAATACAAGTTGATAGATTAATTAATAAACTTAATGAAAAACTTTCATAATTAATGAAAAGTTTTTCAATATTATTATGTACTTAACAATTTAATTTAATTTTAATCGAAAGGAAAATAAAATGACAAAAAGTAAAGTAGATACAAAAGCATTAGAACAAGTTGAAAATAACTTCAAAGAAGTTTCAGCTCCTGAATTTTTACAAGATGTTGATAACTTGGTGGACATCATTGATGATATGTATTCACATTGTGTTAATTTAACAACAATGGGTTTCATTTCTACAAGCTTTTTGTATATATTTGCACAAAAAGTTAAACAACTTAACAATTTAGAAGCTAAAACTCGTAGTTATATTCAAAACAATGAAGTCGGTAGAGCAGAGCAATACCTTGATATTCTTTCTAATAGCATAGAGTTAAAAGCATTTGAACTTGGTTGGAAAAGACTTTCTATAAATCACGATAATTTCATTAAATCGGTAGCTATGCAAAGTAATAATCCTGATGCTATACTAGAAATGATTCCATCATCACAAGAAATTCTAGAAAAATGCATTAATTATTCAATTAAAACAGATGCAAAGAAAGCGAAAGACTTAACAGAAATGCTAGATTTTGCAAGAAAAGCTATAATTTAATAATACTTTAGGGATAGAATCATATCTATCCCTTTTATTTTATTCTTTTTTTGCGAAAAGTCCGAAAGGAATTTGATACTTGATTTAACTCGTGTAGGTTTATTATGCAAAATATAATACTTAATCATTTAAATATGCTAACATTATCTAAAAAAGATGACAATTTTATATTATGGATAAGCCATGATAAAAATTATAATTATGGTTGGTATTATTTAATTAGACCTTATGGTGTCTATTTAGTTCGTGAAACTGAAATAGATTACGAAGAACATTTAATAAAGGAGTTTAATAATGATTGATAATGAAAATCTTAAAATTGGTTTAATTTCTGTTTTACATACCATAATAACTAATTATGAACCTGAAGAAAATTCAAAAATTGATTCATTATTTATGAATATTATGGATTTTGTAATAGAAGAATTTGAATTAACTAAAGAAGAAGTCAAAAATTTAGTTGATAATGTACATGTAGAAGTAATTAAAGAACCAGTATTACTTAATTAGGAGATATATTATGAAATTTAATGATTATGATTGGGCAGTAGATAATCTATTAGATATTACTGCACAATATAATAGTAAAGATGAAAATGGTAAGTTTAATTACACAAAACAAGATATTTGTAATTTATATCAAATAACAATGAGCACATTTGATAGATTAATGTATAATTTTCCTTCTAAATTTTCATCTCATTACGGAAATAGAAAATCAAATGGTAAAGTTCAGTTTAATGACTTAACATTAGATGAAATTAATACCATTATTGATGAGTATAAGAAAAGAGAATTGCATAATGAAGAAATAATTAGAAAACACAACCTTGCTTATCAAACATTTTACAGAATATTGAAACTTTATATTAAAAAAGAAGATCAAAAATTACAATTCTTACAATATGATGAAAGAGGTTTAAGAATTTGTAATGTTTGTGGTCATGCTTTTAAAAATGAGGATTTAATTAAAGATAAATCACAAAAAACTGGATACAGAAGTGAATGTAAAGCATGTTTTCGTAAACGTGCTAGATTAAGAAAGGAGAAATTAAATGAATTTTAATGATTTAGTATTTGAAAAACGTAGTCATCCAATGGATTTTTTATTTTCTTTTGGATTAGATTGTGGTACATCTAAAGCAGTTGGAATTTTTGATAATGGTTATGGTGTATCTATTATTAAAGATAGTTATTTAGCAAATGAAGATAATGATACTTATGAATTAGGTATTATAAAAGATGGTTATTTATTACGAATAGAAGATAATAAAGATATTCATAATTTTATAATAAATTTAGGAATTGAACACGATAAAAGTAATTGTCTTGTTTATGGTTTTGTTACTAAAGAAAATATAAATAAAATTATGGATTATCTTGAAAATTATAAGGAGAAACAACATGATAATGGATCTAATAAATAAGATTGATGATTATGAAAAAGTTAAAATAGAAATATCATATAATGAAGGTGGTATTAACTATTTTGATTATAAAAATCAAAAAAGAGGATATTATTTACATTTTAGTCCTTGTAATATTAAAGATTATGGAAATGGTTTTACTGGAATACAAACAGAGCCTTTTCATAAGAGAAGTTGGAAGATGTTAATCTGTCCAGTTAAGAGAAGAAATCAAAAAAGATTATTAGAGTTAAATCAATTACTTATAACTCATCAAAATGATATATTAAGAGAATATAATGAGGATAATGAATCTGCATATTTATATTGTAGAGAACTTTTTGGAGATTATTTAAATGGAAACAGAGAGAAAACAAATTGATTATAAAGAACAATATTATCTTTTGAAAGATAGAAACAGAATCTTATTAAAAGAGTTGACAACTTTTAGAAGATATGGAAATATAGTAAGAGCTATTAAATATATTCTTGCTTATAATGAGCATAACAAAGAATCTATATTTGATAGAGTTAAACAAGTATTAAATTAGGAGAACCACTATGAAAAACCAATACTGTAATGTGTATTTTTATTCTAATGGAATATATGGATTAATTAATGATTCTTTATATTTTGGTAAAGTTTATACTTATAAAAATAGTTATAATTATAAATTCAAAGTTGGAGATAACATTCTTGTTCATGTTAATGATAAAGACGTAGCAGTTGCTAAAGTTGTTGAAGTATTTGATGAAAAATCATATCATAAGTTTTCAGATTGCAGTAAAGGTATATTAAAAACTGTAATGGGTGTTGTTGATGTTAAAGAAGTTTGTGAATATCATAAGAAACAAAGAAGATTAACAGAATTAAATGATCAAATTGAAGAATTTTATAAAAAAGTATCTAAAATTCAATTACTTGAAACAATGTGTCAGGGTAATGAAGAATTAACTAAAATGCTTAATGAATATAAAGAGTTAACAAAAGGTTAACGAAAGGTTAACGAAATGAGTAAGAGGATTTTATTTGTTAAAGATTTAAAAAGAATACTTAAAGAGGGTGGATATAAACCTCTTTGGATTAGTAGAAAAAGAGATAAAACAATTTATCATGTATTAGGATCACCAAAAAAGAAAGCTGATATATTAAAATATTTACTTAAAAGAGGTTTAACATATCAACCAGTAGATTTATTTGATTTGGATGATGATTATATTGTAAGTTGGAAGGAATAACTTATGACTAGAAGAATATTAGTAAAAGATCTAAAACGTTTATTAAGACGTGGTGGATTTAATAATGTTCCTATATTTTTATCTAGTAGAAAAACTGTAATAAATACTAGAGGTTTTTCTGAAAAACAAGAAACTAAACTATTACAATATATTGATAGTATTGGTTTATTTTATTATAATGAAAGTCCTAGACTTTTACCAACTTATTATTCAATAGAATGGAAAGGAACAAAATAATGATTATTTGGAATAGTTTTTTAGCAGGTACATTTTTTGTATTTTTTATACAAGGAATTATTAACAATTTATCATGCTTTGATATATTTTTAACAGGATTTATATTTAGTTGTAGTCTAACTGATGCAATTATTGAATATAAAAGGAGAAAGAAATGAGTAAATATGAACCAGAAGTAGGAGATGTGTGGCAAAATAAAACAAAAAGATTACAAGTGTATATCACAAAAGTTGATGTTTGGGGAATTATTGGTATATCTTCTTCAGGAGCAGTAGTTTCTAAAAATATGTATCACTTTGAAAAATACACTTACCTAGGTAAATCTAAAGTAAACATAAATGATTTATTTAAAACGGAGAATAAATAATGATTAATGTAGGACAGATATATAAAAAAGATAAACAAATTTTATGCGTTACAAGTATTCTTGGTTCAATTTCTGGGCTTTTATGTAATACAATAGATACAAATGGTTTTATTTATAAAAATTTTTACAAGGATTTTGAAAAAGATAAAAAACTCATAGCAGAATATCCAACTTGGCAAGAAGCTGTTAATTCACCTGAATTTAAAGGAAAAAGAAATGATAGAATTTAATATTTATTATGCTATATTTGGTATAATAGTAAACATAGCTATGTTTATTATACCTTTATTTTTATTATTAGATTCAAAGAAAAGAAAATAAAGGAGAAAATAATGATTAATAAAATATTTAGATTTTTAGTTTTTATCTTTGCATATCCAGTATATCTTACCTCATTAATAGTATTATTACCTATTTATGGAATTTATTATGGAATTACAAAAGCTTGGAATGATTTTGAAAATTTATAGGAGAATATCATGAGTAATATTAACACAGTTGGAAAATTAATTGAAGAATTATCTAAATTAGATAAAGAAGCACCAGTATATATTAGTATAAATGGTAAAAAAGAAATTATAGAAGTTGATTATTATTCTGGAAATTGTGTAATTAAAGCAGAGTAGGAGATTTAATTATGAAAAAAAGAGAAGAAATAGTTAAAAAGATGTGTGAATGTATATTTAATGATAGACAAAACACTTATGGTAAACCTGAAGATAATTTTCAAACTATTGCTGATTTTTGGAATATATATTTAGGTATTAGAGATGATACTTTTAAGTTATCTAAACAAGATGTTGCAAATATGATGATATTATTGAAAGTTGCAAGGATGAGTTCATCTCCAGAGCATTTAGATAATTATGTTGATGCTGCAGGTTATGCAGTTATTGCAGGGAGTTTTGTAAATGATAAAAAACAATGATAAATTTATTGTATTTATACGAGAATATGATGAAAATAATAAAAATGTTACTTCATCTATTGTATATAATACAGAAGAAGATGCAAGAGATGTTATAAAAGATTATGAATTATCTCATAAAAATAAAAAATATGCAATTAAATTGATTAGAGGAGAGATTCTTGATTCGTTTTACAAAGAAATTTAATAACTTTTTAAGAAGATATTTCAAATGTTATTATGTAGTTAGTAATACACCTTATGGTGCTAGTGCTAAAATGAGAAGTCTTGTTAAATTAAACAAGAATGAAGTATATTTTATCGTAAGTATGAAAAGAAAAGGTAATTTATACAGATATAAATTTTACAAACGATTAATTTAGGAGAACCACTATGAATGATAAAAGTCATGTAGGAATGTTTTGTTGTCCATTATGTAAAGAACCTATGGGTGTTTTACTTGA
>Ga0233383_1000428_pt1 | contig 16552 bp, 12 predicted proteins | sample ElkDunMinimDraft_14_FD_191542 | JGI IMG/M metagenome (GOLD analysis project Ga0233383, IMG submission 191542) | Fecal eukaryotic communites from dung pellets of Tule Elk in California, USA - Elk Dung G16 | ecosystem: Host-associated > Mammals > Digestive system > Large intestine > Fecal | place...
GTGCTGGTCTGCGTGCTGGTCTGCGTGCTGGTCTGCGTGCTGGTCTGCGTGCTGGTCTGCGTGCTGTCGTGCGTGCGAGCGGCGTCCCACGCGGCGGCCACGTGGACCGCTGCGGCGCTCGCGCGTGCCGCGTGCACCCGGACGCACCACGCTCCCGCGGCCGCGGCCAGCGCCGAGACGGCGGCGGTGGCGTCGTCACGGGCGAGCGGTGCCACCGGCGAACCGTCCTCGCCCGCCAGCAGGTGGCCGAGGAACCGCTTGCGCGACGCACCCACGAGCACGGGCCTGCCGAGCTCGTACAGCACGTCCAGGTGCGCGAGCAGGGGCCAGTTCAGCACACCCGCCTTCGAGAAGCCCAGCCCAGGGTCGACCACGACCTGCTCATGACGAGCTCCGGCATCGTAGAGCGCCGCGAGCCGCTCGGCCAGCTCGTCGCGCACCTCGCTCACGACGTCGTCGTACACCTCGAGGGTGTCCATGACGTCCGAGTGACCGCGCCAGTGCATCGCGACGTACGCGACCCCGGTCTCGGCCACGACGCCGGCCATGTCCGGGTCGGCGAGCCCGCCCGAGACGTCGTTGATGATGCGCGCACCGGCCGCGACCGCACGTTCCGCGACCTGGGCGCGCGTGGTGTCGACCGAGACCACGGCGCCTGCCGCCGCGAGCCTGCCGATCACGGGGACGACACGCCGCAGCTCCTCCTCCGGGCTCACGCGGCCGGCGCCCGGGCGCGTGGACTCGCCGCCGACGTCGAGGATGTCCGCGCCCTCGGCGAGAAGGTCGAGGCCGTGCTGCACGCCCGCTTCGGGCTCGAACCACTCGCCACCGTCGGAGAAGGAGTCGGGCGTGATGTTGACGACGCCCATCACGAGACAGCGCCCCGTTCCCGAGAGCTGGGGCAGACCGGCGACGACGCTGTCCCGGGGATGCACGAGCTACTTCCCGAGGATGAGGCTCATCGCCTCGGCCCGGGTGGCGGCGCTCTGCATGATTCCGCGCACGGCCGAGGTCACCGTGCGTGAGCCCGGCTTGCGCACCCCGCGCATGGACATGCACAGGTGCTCGCACTCGACCACCACGATGACGCCGCGGGGCTCGAGGATCTCGAGGAGCGCGTCGGCGATCTGGGTGGTCATGCGCTCCTGCACCTGTGGGCGGCGCGCGAAGACGTCGACCAGCCGGGCGAGCTTCGACAGCCCGGTGATGCGACCGTCGACGTTCGGGATGTACCCGACGTGGGCGACGCCGTGGAACGGGACGAGGTGGTGCTCGCAGGTCGAGTACACCTCGATGTCCTTGACCAGGACCATCTCCTCGTGCCCGATGTCGAACGTCGTGGTCAGGACGTCCCGGGGCTCCTGCCGGAGCCCGGCGAAGACCTCGCGGTACGCGCGGGCGACCCGGGCCGGGGTGTCACGCAGCCCTTCACGGTCGGGATCCTCGCCGATGGCGAGCAGCAGCTCGCGCACCGCGGCCTCGGCACGCTCGGCGTCGTACGGCGGGACGTCCCGCGCCGGCCGCCCGACGGCGGGCACAGCGGTGCGCGGGGAGTGCGGCCGGTCTTCCCGCTCGACGACGCGATCCGTCACTCGGGAACCTCCCCGATGCGCTGCGGCGGGTGCTCGTCCGAGGCGCGCGCCGCCTCGTCCTGCGGGATCACGGGCTGGCCGTTGCTGTGGGCGCTCTTCTCCGCGTCGGTCAGGATCGGCCCGCGGGTGTGCACGGTGCGCTGCTCGCTGCTCAGCCAGACGTCACGCGCCGGTCGCTTCTCGACCCTCGCGAAGACCTCGGCGAGCTCCGCCTGGTTGAGCGTCTCCTTCTCGAGCAGGCGCAGCACGAGCTCGTCGAGCACGTCGCGGTACTGGGTGAGCACCTCCCACGCCTCGTCGTGCGCCGACTCGATCAGCGTGCGGATCTCGTGGTCGACCGTGCCGGCCACGGCCTCCGAGTAGTCGCGCTGGTGCCCGTAGTCGCGGCCCAGGAAGGGCTCGCCCGAGCCCGTGCCGAGCTTGATCGCACCGACCTTCTCGCTCATGCCGTACTCGGTGACCATCTTGCGGGCGATCGCAGACGCCTTCTCGATGTCGTTGCTCGCGCCCGTCGTCGGGTCGTGGAACACGATCTCCTCGGCGACGCGTCCACCCATGGCGTAGGCGAGCTGGTCGAGCAGCTCGTTGCGGGTGGTCGAGTACTTGTCCTCCGTCGGCATGACCATCGTGTAGCCGAGGGCACGGCCGCGGGGAAGGATCGTGACCTTGGTGACCGGGTCGGTGTAGCGCATGGCCGCGGCGACCAGGGCGTGACCGCCCTCGTGGTACGCCGTGATCTTCTGCTCCTTGACCTTCATGACGCGCGTGCGCTTCTGCGGCCCGGCGATCACGCGGTCGATCGCCTCGTCGAGGGCGCGGTCGTCGATGAGCTGGGCCCCGCTGCGAGCGGTCAGCAGCGCGGCCTCGTTGAGCACGTTGGCCAGGTCGGCACCCGTGAAGCCGGGGGTGCGCCGGGCGACCGTCGCGAGGTCGACCTCGGGGACCATGGGCTTGCCCATGGCGTGCACGCGCAGGATCGCCTCGCGACCCTTGAGGTCCGGAGCCTCGACCGCGACCTGCCGGTCGAAACGGCCCGGGCGCAGCAGTGCGGGGTCGAGGATGTCGGGCCGGTTGGTCGCCGCGATGAGGATGACGTTGGTCTTGACGTCGAAGCCATCCATCTCGACCAGGAGCTGGTTGAGCGTCTGCTCACGCTCGTCGTGGCCGCCGCCCATGCCGGCACCACGGTGCCGCCCGACCGCGTCGATCTCGTCGACGAAGATGATCGCCGGGGAGTTCTGCTTGGCCTGCTCGAACAGGTCGCGGACACGCGAGGCGCCGACGCCGACGAACATCTCCACGAAGTCGGAGCCCGAGATCGAGTAGAACGGCACGCCGGCCTCGCCCGCGACCGCACGTGCGAGGAGCGTCTTGCCCGTACCGGGCGGGCCGTACAGGAGCACGCCCTTGGGGATCTTGGCGCCCACGGCCTGGAACTTGGCGGGCTCGGCCAGGAACTCCTTGATCTCCTGCAGCTCCTCGACCGCCTCGTCCACACCCGCGACGTCGGCGAACGTGACCTGCGGCATGTCCTTGGAGATGAGCTTGGCCTTCGACTTCCCGAAGCCCATGACCCGGTTCCCGCCGCCCTGCATGCGCGACAGGATGAACCAGAAGATCACGCCGATGAGCAGGAACGGGATCACGAACGACAGGATCGAGCCCCAGAAGCTGGGCTGGGGCACCTCGGAGTCGAACCCGTCGGCCGGGTCGGACGCGGCGATCGCCTCGGCGACGGCGTCGCCCTGCGGCTCGGTGTAGAAGAACTCCACGGTCTCGCCGTGGTCCTGCTCGTCGTCCGTGCCGGCGTCCTCGACGAACGGCTCGCTCAGCTCGAGCTCGACGCGTTGCTCGCCGTCGACCATGAGCGCGTGCTCGACCGTGTCGCCCTGGAGCAGCTCGAGGCCCTGGTACGTCTGGACGCGCGACACGCGCGGCGTGTTGAACGCGGCGAAGGCGAGCGAGAGCAGGAGCAGGCCGACCACGATCCACACGATCGGGCCACTGAGGATCTTCTTCATGTTCATCGGCGACGGGGACGGCTCCCCGCATCCCTTCGGTCGGGCACTGGTTCGCCGTCGAACCTACACGCTCAGGCTGACAGTTCGATGTGTGTTCGCCCAGGGCGCGACGCCGCCGTGGTGGGCGCCGCTCCCCCGGGCACGAGCCCGGAGAGGCTCAGCTGTAGACGTGCGGCGCGAGCGTGCCGATGAACGGCAGGTTCCGGTACTTCTCGGCGTAGTCGAGGCCGTAGCCGACGACGAACTCGTTCGGGATGTCGAAGCCCACGTACCGCACGTCGACGTCGACCTTGGCGGCGTCCGGCTTGCGCAGCATCGCGGCGATCTCGACCGAGGCCGGCCCACGGGAACGCAGGTTGGACACGAGCCACGACAGCGTCAGGCCCGAGTCGATGATGTCCTCGACGATCAGCACGTTCCGGCCGGACAGGTCGCTGTCGAGGTCCTTGAGGATGCGCACCACACCCGACGACTTGGTGCCCGAGCCGTAGGACGACACGGCCATCCAGTCCATCTGTACGGGGTGGTGCAGGCGGCGGGCGAGGTCTGCCATGACCATCACCGCGCCCTTGAGGACGCCCACGAGGAGCAGGTCCTTACCCGCATAGTCCGCGTCGATCCTGGCGGCGATCTCGTCGAGCTTGCTGCCGATCTGCTCCTCGGTAAGAAGGATGCTGGCGAGGTCGCCGGAGACGTCCGACTGGTCCACTGGTCACTCCAGGTTCGTGGTGGAGGCGGGTAACGCCGAGTCCGCACCGGTTGCCGGGGGACGCAGGAAAAGCCTGCCACACGCACGCCATGCTCGTGCGCCGCCCGGAAGGTGGACGGGTCCCTGACCACTCCACGAGACGACGAGGGCGTCGAGGGCGTCGACGTGCCGCGCGCTCGTCGAGCTCGGCGGGCACCCGACGCCGGTGGCCGCCGTGCGCAGGGCCCGCCGGCGCAGGGCCGGTGGCGCGGTGACGAGCGGACCGACGTCGAGCACGAGGCCGCCCGGAGCGGGCTCACCGTCGAAGGCGACGCTGTCGCGGGTCGAATCCGGGACGACGGCCGAGCCGAGCAGCTCCGCGGCCAGCGCGTCCAGGACGTCCGCGTCGTCGCGGAGCTGGTCGGCGGTCCGCCCGAGCGCCTCGACGACGCCGGGCCCCAGCACCGACTCGAGCACGGGGACGACGCCGGAGCGGACGCGGCTGCGCAGCGGCGCCCGCCCCAGGGCCGGGTCGACGGCATCGAGGGAAGGCGCCAGGTTGGTGGGGTCGTCCCAGTAGCCGAGGCCGAGTACCCGGCACACGGCCTCGGTGTGCGCCCGGCGCAGGCCCAGGAACGGACGCCGGTAGACGCCGCGCCGCCGCGCCATGCCCGCGAGCGAGCGGGCACCGCTGCCGCGCGCGAGCCCGAGCAGGACGGACTCCGCCTGGTCGTCGAGCGTGTGCCCGAGGAGCACGGCGGCCGCCCCGGTCTCGGCCGCCGCCGCGTCGAGCGCCGCGTAGCGCGCGGCACGCGCCGCGGCCTCGAGACCGCCCGCCGCGGGACCCGTCCCGACGTCGACCCGCCGGACCAGCACCGGATCCAGCCCGCGTTCCCGGCAGACGGCCGCCGCGCGGTCCGCGACCTCGGCGGAGCGTGCCTGCAGCCCGTGGTCGACGACGACGGCTCCGGCCCGCACGGCGAACCCGGGCGAGCGTACGGAGCGCCCGACCCGGCGCGCCTCGAGCGCGGTCACCGCCGCGAGCGCCAGGCTGTCGGCACCGCCCGAGCACGCGACCAGGACGACGTCGTCGGGCTGCAGACCGGCCAGCTCGGCGCGCACCGCGGTCCGTGCCGCCGCGAGCGCCGGGTCCTGCCGGCCCATGTGCGCCCCGCTCAGCCGTGCACCCGGCGCACCCAGGCGCGGGCGTCGGAGATCTCGCGGGCCGAGGGCAGGTTCCCGGGCGACGCCCACACCGCGTTGAGCCCGTCGCGGCCGACCTGCTGCTCGACCGCGCGCACGAAGGCCGCCCCGTCGCGGTACTGCGCGAGCTTGGCGTCCATGCCGAGCAGTCGTCGCAGCGCGACGTCGAACGCGGGCGCCCCCTGGCCGTCGCGACGGCGCTCGAACCGACGGCGGATCGTGGCGACCGACGGGACCACGCCCGGGCCGACCGCGTCCATCATCACGTCGGCATGCCCCTCGAGGAGGGCCATGACCGCGGTGATCTCCTCGAGCTCGCGCCGCTGCCGCGGCTCGAGCATGACGTCGAGCGGCGACACCTCACCCCGGACCGCGCCCGACACGATCCCGACCACCGCTCGCCCGAGCGTGGCGACCTTCCGACGCAGCGGAGCGCGCGCCAGCCCGACCGACGTCGCGGTCACGTCCCGGAGCAGGGCCCCGACCCGGCCCTGCAGGTGGTCGGCGAGCCAGGGAGCCGCGGCGAACTGGAGGGCGTGCGTCTGCTCGTGCAGGCAGACCCACAGCCGGAAGTCGTCGGGGTCGAGGTCGAGGGCTCGTTCGACCGTCAGCACGTTGGGCGCGACGAGCAGCAGGCGGCCCGGGCCGGCGTAGGGATCGAACTGCCCGAGGACCCGGGTGGACAGGACCGCCAGCAGGGCCCCGACCTCCGCCGCGCCGACGAGGCGCCCGGCCGCGGACGTCGGCACGCCCGACTCGGGCCCGAGCGCCTCGGCCACGGGTGCCGTCATGGCCTGCATGACCTGGGTGTTGGCGTGCGCCCAGCGTGCGCGGTCGACGACGTGGACGGCGCCGAGCAGGCGTCCGTCCGGGCCGGGGTGCACCGGGCGCAGGCGCGTGACGGCGAGGACGTGGTCGACGGCGTCGGTCGCTGCCGACCGCAGCCCGGTGACGACCGAGTCGACGTCCGCACGGGTGGCTGACGGCCCCGGGCGGGCCAGCCGGCCGGCGACCTGGGCCGCGGCGACCCAGTCGACGACGGGGTCGGCGGCCGGGTCGACTGCAGGGTCGGCGGCCGGGTCGACAGCGGGGGAAGGGCTCACCGACCCACCGTAACCACTGCGGGCGGGCTCGCCGGGCACCGACGCAGGGTCAGCAGCCGCAGCGGGCGAGCCGCCCCGCGAAGTCGTCGAAGATCACGCGCGCGCCCCATGAGCCGCCGTCGGGGACGGCGTCGGCGAGAGTCGTGAAGACCAGGAGGCGGCCCTCGGCCGTCAGGACCGTGCCGGACAGGCCGGTGGTGTTGGGCAGGCTGCCGGTCTTGCCGGTGACGTACCCGCGCCCCGCATGGTCGCCCGGGAAGCGGTTCGCGAGCGTCCCGGTGAGGCCGGCGACGGGCAGGCCGGTCGCGACGTCACGCAGCTCGGGCCGCTCGGGGTCGGTCGTCAGGCGCAGGACGTCGACGAGCTGTCGCGCCGTCATCCGTGACCCCTGGCCGAGGCCCGAGAGGTCGGTGAGGCGCGCGCCGTCGAGGTTGACGCCGAGGTCCTCGACCGCGCCGACGACGGCCTGGATCGCCCCGTCGGCCGATCCCGGCAGTCCGGCGTCGATCGCCACGAGCCGCCCGACGACCTCGGTGATCGTGTTGTCGGACCGTTGCAGCATGTCGGTCACGATCTCGTCGAGCGGGGCCGACCGCACCTCGCCGAGGACACGCCCCGACGACGGCGCGGCCGTGCGCTCGACCCGCCCGCGCACGGTGATGCCGCGCTCTCCGAGCGCCCGGGCGAACTCCTGCGCCGCCGCCAGAGCCGGGTCCTGCTCGCGCTTGGCGTACTCGTCGTCCGTGAGCCTGCCGATGTCGACCGCGAGCGCCGCGACGGGCGCGACGTACCCTGCCTCGGCGTCCTGCGGGCGCACGGTGGGTCCGATCGCCGGACCGGTGAAGAGGGAGTCGTCGACGCCGACGGTGACCGTCTTGTCGCCCGACACGAGCAGCGCGGACGCGACCTGGTCGGCGAGGTCCCCCAGGCCGGCCCGCCCGTTGACGGCCTCGGGGTCGCCCGCACCGGCGGCGAGCATCATGTCGCCGCCGCCCACCAGCACGACGTGGGAGCCGCCCTCGAGCACCGCGGTCGTCGGCAGCGTCACGTCACCGCCCGGGGAGACCATGGCGGCGACGGCGGTCAGGAGCTTCTGGGTCGAGGCCGGGACCATCTCCCGGTCCGGGGCCGCGCCGCCCAGCACCTCGCCGGTCAGGGCGTCCTCGACGAGCACCCCGACGCGCTTGCCCAGCCGTGCGTCGCCGGCCAGCGACGTGACGAGGTCGCCGACCCCGGGCGTGGACGGCATCGGGGCGTCGGGCGACAGGTCCGGCAGCGCCGGGCTGGGCTCAGGACCGAGCGTGGCCCCGGACGGTGTGGGGAACGGCGGGGCGGGCGAGGGTGCCGGCGCCATCGTCAGCAGTCCCGGCACGACGTCGTACGCGTCGGCCGCGAGATAGCCGCCGAACAGCGCCACGACGGTCGTGACGGTGGTGCCGACCCGTAGCCGCCACCCCATCAGGCCCTCCTGTTGCCGTGGGCCGCGTCACAGGACCCGTTTCCTGTGCCATGCCCCACTGCGCATCATGGCACGATCAGGGCGCGGAACCTGCCCTCCGGGCCAGGAGCGCGGCCGTTCGTACGGTCCTTGCATGGCACACTTGTGCGCGCACGCACCGAGTCTGGAGGCACAGTGGAGTTCGACGTCACCATCGAGATCCCGAAGGGTCAGCGGAACAAGTACGAGGTGGACCACGAGACAGGTCGCATCCGCCTCGACCGCATGCTCTTCACCTCGACGCGGTACCCGGACGACTACGGGTTCATCGAGGGCACCCTCGGTGAGGACGGCGACCCGCTCGACGCACTCGTGCTGCTCGAAGAGCCCACGTTCCCCGGCTGCCTCATCCGGTGCCGTGCGCTCGGCATGTTCCGCATGCGCGACGAGGCCGGCGGCGACGACAAGGTGCTGTGCGTGCCGATGGGCGACCAGCGTGCCGCCTGGCGCCAGGACATCGACGACGTCTCCGACTTCCACCGTCTCGAGATCCAGCACTTCTTCGAGGTCTACAAGGACCTCGAGCCCGGCAAGTCGGTCGAGGGCGCGCACTGGGTCGGTCGCAGCGAGGCCGAGGCCGAAATCGAGCGCTCGTTCCAGCGCGCCAAGGACTCGGGCTACGCCCACTGATTCACGCTGTGGGCTCCGCCCACTGATTCACGCTGTGCCGACGGCGCCGCACCTCCAGGGTGCGGCGCCGTTGCACGTCCCGGTCTCAGTAGCGGCGGATCGTCACCGCTGCCGAGACGGCAGTAGCCACGCGGGTCGTGTCAGCCGGGATGTAGCGGAACCGCAGGTAGACACGGCCCGGACGCCCGTCGGCGGTCCGCAGGAACTTCGCCGGGACCTTGACCCGCTGTACGCCCTTGTCGGCAGTGGACAGCCACCAGTTGACCGCTGACCTTGTACGCCACCCTGAAATGTCCGCCCGGGGACTCCGCGTCTCCAGGACCAGCCGACCCCGCTCCGGCAAGCCCGCGGTGCTCACTCGCACAGTCCCGGCCTCTGACGTCCCGAGGTTCGCCTTCACCGGATAGCTCGTGCGGTCCATCGTCAGCCGGACGGTCGGGGCGGCCCGGTAGATCCGCACCGTCTGATGCCAGCGTGACGACTGACGGGTAGTGACCGAAGGCTCGAACTCGAACCGCAGGTCGCGAAGGCCCGGCTCGAGCGCCTTCCCCCCGACAAGGAGGGAAGCCTTTCCGTCGACGACCGCGGCTGTGCCCAACGACTTGCCAGCCACCGAGAGGGCGATCCTGCCGTCGAGCTTCGCGCGATCCTCCGCCTCGACGTCGAAGTAGACACGACGAGAGACCCCATATCTCCATGGGCCGACGCCGGCGTCGATCCTTGGCCAGGTGTCGAACCGGTCCTTGACGGTGACAGTGGTAGTCGCCGCCGGTGCCGCATGAGTCGGGCTGTCGAGCACGGCAAAGATCGGACGATCGCCGAGCGGCAACAGTTCAGGGTCGACATACGCCGTCGCCTTGCCATCAACCAGCTTGGCACCGCCGATCCCGCCGGCGGAGCCCGGTGCCAGGTATCGCCTGATCTCGACCGTGCCTGAGACGGGGAGGCTGTCGGACGCCCGGACGACGACCTTCGCCTCCTGCCCGCGGCGCCACGTTGATGCGGTCTCAACCGTCAGGGTGACCGGTCGCTCTTCGATCCTCGCGTGGAGCCTCCAGCTGCTGATGAGCGCGCCCGTAGCGGAGTCCCGCTGCGCCAGGCGATATGAGCTCAAGGACGTCATAGCGGTGCCCGACACAGGAACCGTCGCGATGCCGCCCGCCATGGTGCCGGTGCCCAGTGCGGCGCCCGTTGCCGTCGCGAGCGTGATCTCGCCGTGCTGCGGAAGGTCCGTGCCGGTCAGGTCGACGATGACGTCGGCTGGGTCGCCGTACATTCGCGGCTCGGCGATGACGGGTGTCGTCGGCTCATCGACCCGGAAGGCTGCCGTGCCCACCGAGAATGCAGTCGACCGGTCCGGGGTTTCGCCGTGGACAACCTCGAGGACGTGCGCCCCGGGGTCGAGCGCCCACAGGCTTAGTGCGACCTGGGCCTGACCACTTACGACCGCCTCGTTGAGCTGCCGAACTCCGTCGAGGTAGACGAAGAGCCGGCCGTCAGCGGGCAGGCCGTCCCTGACCACCGATACGTGGGCGACGGTCTCCTCCTCACCGTCCCACCAGCGGTCCCGCGCCATGGTGATCGTCGTCGAGCTCTCGCCCTCGACCGCGGCGGCGGCAGGAGCGACAACACCGCTCACGACCAGCGTGAACGCGGCCAACCACGCCGCAAGCACCGCCACGACCCGACCCTGCAAGCGACGCATCGCACGCCCGTTCTGTTGTAGTTGCCCGGAACGTAGCGAAGCGCAGGTCGCCTGTCCAGAGTGCCTGTCGCACGGACGACGGCCGTCACGTCTACGGTGGGCACCATGCTTGCTGCCGTCATCCACGGAACCCGTGACGTCCGCGCCGAGGAGCGCCCCGACCCCCGGATCCTCACGCCCGGCGACGCCGTCGTGCGCGTCGTCGCCGCCTGCGTCTGCGGGTCGGACCTGTGGCCGTACCGCGGTGTGACCCCGACCCGTCAGCCGCGCCCGATCGGCCACGAGCTGGTCGGCGTCGTCGAGGAGCTGGGCTCCGAGGTGACGTCCGCGAAGGTCGGCGACTTCGTCATCCTGCCGTTCACCATGAGCTGCGGCGTCTGCCAGGCGTGCCGCGCCGGCTGCCCCGCCGCATGCGACCTCGTGACCGGGTTCGGCTCGACCGACCGTGACGGCCACCCGGTCGACGGCGCCCAGGGCGAGCGGGTCCGCATCCCGCTCGCGCAGCACTCGCTCTTCCCGGTCGGCAGGCCGGAGGACGAGCTCGAGGCTGCCGGACTGGTACCGCACCTGCTGACGCTCGCCGACGTGATGTCGACCGGCTACCACGCCGCCTACTCGGCACGGGTCTCCGACGGCGACACCGTGGTCGTCGTGGGTGACGGCGCGGTCGGGCTCTCGGGCGTGCTCGCGGCCCGGCTGCTGGGTGCGAAGCGCATCATCGCGATGAGCCGGCACGCGGACCGCGCCGCCCGGGCCCGCGAGTTCGGCGCGACCGACGTCGTCGCCGAGCGAGGTGCCGACGGCGTCGCGGCGGTGCGGGACCTCCTCGGCGGTGACCTCGCCGACGCGGCCCTCGAGTGCGTCGGCACCAAGGAGTCCATGGACACGGCCCTCGACATCGTGCGCGGTGGCGGCCGCGTCGGCTTCGTCGGGGTGCCGAACGGCGGCCCCGAGCTCAGCGTGCGGCGGCTCTTCAACAGCAACGTGACGGTGGGAGGCGGCATGGCGTCCGCCCGCCGCTACATGGAGACGCTGCTGCCGGACGTCCTGTCGGGCGCGATCCAGCCGGGCAAGGTCTTCGACCTCGAGCTGCCGCTGGCAGAGGTCGCGGAGGCTTACGCCGCGATGGACGAGCGGCGCGCCACCAAGGTGCTCCTGCGGCCCTAGCCGTACTGGGCGTCTGGCCCTAGCCGTACTGGGCGTCTAGGGCCGGCCCGCGTACGGCATGGTCTCGGCCCAGCGCACGGGCGTCTCGCGCACGGCGATCCCCGGCCGCGGAGCCTCGACCATCATCCCGTTGCCCGCGTACAGCGCGACGTGGCGGATGGTCGACGGGTCGGACGTGTCGTTGGCGTAGAAGATGAGGTCGCCGGGCCGGAGCCGGCCGTAGGACACCTTGCCCACCGTGAGGTACTGCGAGCGCGAGCTGCGGGTGATCCAGACCCCGGCTGCCGACCACGCCCCGGACGTCAGCCCGGAGCAGTCGTAGCCCGGGTTGCCCGTACCGCCCCACTGGTACATCGTCCCGATCTTCGACCGCGCCCAGGCCAGGGCGGACAGCCCTTGCTTCGCCGAACCGACGCCGACTCCGCTCACGGGCGGGGCGGGCTCCGGCTGGGGCGCGGGGTTCGGCCGTGGCGCGGGGTTCGGTCGTGGCGCAGGCTCGGAGGCGGGCTCCGGGGCGGGGCGCGGTTCCGGCCGAGACTCCGGGCGCGCGTCCGGACGTGCGTCCGGTCGTGAGTCAGGTCGTGAGTCAGGTCGGTCTCCGTCCGACGGAGGCGCGGTGTCTGCGCCGCCCTCGGGCGCCGCCGGCCGGTCGGCGCCGTCGTCCGCTGTCCCCTCGGCGTGGCGCCGCTCGCGCGCCTCGCGCTCCCGAGCCCGATCGGCCGCGGCCTCGCGTGCCTCCTGCCGCTCGCGCTCGATCTCGACGCTGGTCCGCCGCAGCTCGGCGAGACGCTCGACGAGGGCGGCCCGCTCGCGCTCCGCCGCGGCGGTCCTGGCCTCGAGGTCGGCGGCTGCAGCCCGTGCGGCGTCGAACGCCTCGTGCGCAACGCGGCTGGCGTCGGCCTGGACCTCCTTCGCCGCGGTCCACCGGGCGTCGGCCGCCTCCGCTGCTGCTCGGGCGTCGGCGTGCGTCGTCAAGGCCGCGGCGATCTTGCGGTCGAGAGCGCGCTGTGCGGCGTCGCCCTCGACGACGTCGCGCACGTCCCCTGCGCCCGTGACGACGCCGAGCGCCCCGAGGCCCGCGTCGCGGCGGGCCGAGAGCCGGTACCCCTCGGCGAGCGACGAGCGCGCCTCGACCTCACCCGCGTGTGCTTTTACGGCGAGCGCGCGGGCCTGCCGGGTCGCCTCCTGCGCGGCGCCGAGCGCCTCGCGCGCGACGGCGTAGTCCTCCGCGGCGGTCTGCACCGCCGCCTCGGCGGTGGCGAGCCGGCCCCGGATCTCGTCGAGCCGTGCCTCCGCACCGGCGACGTCGAGCTCGGCGGCGCCGACGGCGGCCCGAGCCTCGCGGACGTCGTCGTCACCGGGCGGCTCGGCCCACGCCCCCGGACCGAGCACCGCTCCGCTCGTCAGGAACAGCACCGCGAGCACGGTCGCGACGCGCCGACCACCACGCGCACGGGTGCCGATCATCTCTGCCCTCCGCCCCCGTCAGGCTTGATCTGCCCGGACGATTCCGGGCGCACCAGCACAGAGTGACCCGGGGCATGGCGTGCCGCCACCGGAGGAGCGACGAGTCCGACATGGCGCAAGACGACACGCCGTCCACATGGTGGTCTCATATTGCAAGACATCCCTTACCAGCGCGGCGGAGCGCGGCTACGGTCGTCGACATGACCCGTCGAATGTGTAGCTGACGCCAGCGCACGTTCGCCTGCCCGCGGTCACCGACCGCTCCCGCCGCGTGCGCACAGGACCACCGCGGACCCCCTGCGACGTGCAGGCCCACCAGGGCGCTCCTCGGCCGTTCCGTCAGCATCCGCCAGCACCCCAGGAGCACTCCCATGAGCACGCAGCCCCAGTGGTCGTTCGAGACCCGCCAGATCCACGCCGGCCAGACGCCCGACCCCGTCACGGGCGCACGCGCCCTGCCGATCTACCAGACGACGTCGTACGTCTTCCCGAGCGCGGGCGTCGCCGCCGACCGGTTCGCCCTCAAGGATCTCGGCCCGATCTACACGCGCATCGGCAACCCCACGCAGGAGGCGATCGAGCACCGGCTCGCCGACCTCGAGGGCGGGGTCGGGGCGCTGCTCGTGGCGTCGGGCCAGGCCGCCGAGACGATCGCCGTCCTGAACCTCGCCGAGGCCGGCGACCACATCGTCTCGAGCGCGAGCCTCTACGGCGGCACGTACAACCTGTTCCACCACACCCTGCCGAAGCTTGGCATCCAGACCACGTTCGTCGACGACCCGCACGACCCGCAGGCCTGGCGTGACGCCGTCCGGCCGAACACCAAGCTGTTCTTCGGCGAGACCATCCCCAACCCGCGCGCCGACGTCCTGGACATCGAGACCGTCGCAGCCATCGCCCACGAGGCCGGCGTCCCGCTGGTCGTCGACAACACCGTCGCGACGCCCTACCTCGTGCGTCCCATCGAGTGGGGTGCGGACATCGTGGTGCACTCGGCGACCAAGTACCTGGGCGGGCACGGCTCGGCCATCGGCGGCGTCATCGTCGACGCGGGCCGGTTCGACTTCGCGGCCGACCCCGAGCGGTTCCCGAACTACAACACGCCCGACCCCTCGTACCACGGCCTGGTGTACGCACGTGACCTGGGCGTCGGCTCGCCGCTCGGGGCGAACCTGGCGTTCATCCTCAAGGCCCGCGTGCAGCTCCTGCGCGACCTCGGGCCGGCGATCTCGCCGTTCAACGTGTTCCTGCTCGCCCAGGGCCTGGAGACGCTGTCGCTGCGCCTCGAACGCCACGTGGCCAACGCGCGGCACGTGGCCGAGTGGCTCGAGGCGCGCGACGACGTGCGGTCGGTGCACTACGCCGGGCTGGCGTCGTCGCCCTGGTACGGCAACGCCCGCAAGTACGCGCCCCAGGGGGCCGGTGCCGTGCTCGCCTTCGAGCTCGACGTGCCCGACCCGGCACGCGCCACCGAGGCCGGCCAGGCGTTCGTCTCGGCCCTCGAGCTCCACTCCAACGTGGCCAACATCGGCGACGTCCGATCGCTCGTCATCCACCCGGCGTCGACGACGCACTCGCAGCTCACGCCGGCCGAGCAGGCGCTCTCGGGCGTGACGCCCGGCCTGGTGCGCCTCTCGGTCGGGCTCGAGGGCGTGCAGGACATCCTCGCCGACCTCGAGCTGGGCTTCGCAGCGGCACGCGACGCCGTCCGCGAGCCCGCGGCAGCGGGCGCGGAGACGGCCGCGTGAGCGTTCCGACGTCTCGGCCGACGTCGCGGCCCGTCGACCGTCGGCAGACGCCGCCCCCGGCGCCGGGCCGCGGCGGGGCGCTCACCCCACCGCCGGCGTCGGGCGCATGGCGCGACGGCGACCCGGTGGGCGCCCGGCGGTTCGCCGACGTCGGCACGTTCGAGCTCGAGACCGGCACGCTGCTCCCCGACGTCCGCATGGCGTACGAGACGTTCGGCGAGCTCGCGCCGGACGGGTCGAACGCCGTCCTGGTGCTGCACGCGCTCACCGGCGACTCGCACGTCACCGGTCCGGCCGGGCCCGGGCACCGGACGGCCGGCTGGTGGGACGTCATGGTCGGGCCCGGCGCCCCGATCGACACCGACCGGTACTTCGTCGTCGTGCCGAACGTCCTCGGCGGGTGCCAGGGCACGACCGGGCCGTCGTCCGCGGCGCCGGACGGGCGGCCGTGGGGCAGCCGGTTCCCTCGCATCACGACCCGTGACCAGGTCGCGGTCGAGATCGAGCTCGCCCGGCAGCTCGGGATCACCGGGTGGGAGCTGGTCATCGGCGCCTCGATGGGGGGCCACCGCGTGCTCGAGTGGGCGATCCTCGGGCCCGAGGCGGGCATCGAGGTCCGCAGCATCGCCGCCATCGCGACCACCGCACAGACCTCGGGCGACCAGATCGCGTGGGCGCACCCTCAGCTCGGCGCGATCCGCTTCGACCCGCGGTGGCGCGGTGGGGACTACTACGACGCCGCGGACGGCGACGGACCGCACGCCGGCCTCGCGGTCGCGCGGCAGATCGCCCACACCACGTACCGGTCGGCGATCGAGCTCGACTTCCGGTTCGGCCGGCTCCCGCAGGGCGGCGAGGACCCGCTCGGGGACGGCAGGTACGCGGTGCAGTCGTACCTGGACCACCACGGGGACAAGCTCACACGGCGGTTCGACGCGAACTCCTACCTGGTGCTCACCGAGTCGATGCTCACGCACGACCTGGGCCGCGACCGCGGCGGGGTCGAGGCGGCGCTCGCCCAGGTCACGGCGCGTGCGCTCGTCGTCGCCGTGGACTCGGACCGGCTGTTCCCGCCCACGCAGTCGGGACGCATCGCCACGTGGGTACCAGGCGCCGACCAGCTGCGGATCGTCACCTCCGACCACGGGCACGACGGCTTCCTCATCGAGTTCGACCAGCTCGGGCCCATCGTGCGCGAGTTCCTCGCCGACCGGGAGGTCACCCAGCGGACCCGGTGACGGGACGGCCGGTCACGCCTAGCCTGGGTCATGTCGACGACGACGTCGACCCGCGGACACCTGCACCCGTTCACCGAAGGCGGTAGACCATGGCCAGGCTCAACCCGTATCTCAGCTTCAGGTCCGAGGCCCGTCAGGCGCTCGAGTTCTACCAGTCGGCCCTGGGCGGCGAGCTCGACATCAGCACGTTCGGCGACATGCCCGGCATGTCGCAGGACCCGTCGGACGACGCCCTCGTCATGCACGGGCAGCTCGACGCCCCCGGCGGGCTCACGATCATGGCCGCGGACACCGGCTCGATGATCCCGTACGTCGCGCCGACCAGCGGTGTCACCGTCGCCCTCACGGGTGGGCCGGAGGACCACGAGTACATCGCCGGCGTGTGCCAGAAGCTGGCCGACGGCGGCACGGTGACCGTCCCGTTCGAGAAGGCTCCCTGGGGCGACTACTACGGCCAGGTCGACGACAGGTTCGGCATCAGCTGGATGTTCG